>Ga0070704_100000119_pt1 | contig 28370 bp, 22 predicted proteins | sample KBSK5252metaG_FD_65467 | JGI IMG/M metagenome (GOLD analysis project Ga0070704, IMG submission 65467) | Corn, switchgrass and miscanthus rhizosphere microbial communities from Kellogg Biological Station, Michigan, USA - KBS K5-25-2 metaG | ecosystem: Host-associated > Plants > Roots >...
GGAAGCCGCTGCCGAGTCGGAGGACTCCGAACCCGATGAGCCCGACACCGAGGACGCCGAAGCCGCGGTCGGAGAGGCCGAGGCCGAGTCGGAGGAAAAGGCCGCCGAGGAAGCGGAAGCCGTCGCCGAGGAAGCTGATTCTGCTGCTGAGGACGAACCCAAGACGGGCGTCCTCGAGGAGGCGAAGGTCGACGAGCCCGAGCCGACCCCAGAGCCCGCGACGGCTCGGAAGACCGGCGGACGGCTGAGCCGCTGGCTGCGCCGTAATCGCTGACCGACGCGAGAGCCGCGTGGGCGTTCTGGACGATGGCACGCCGACCACTGTGCTCTGAGTGCCGACCGGCCCCGAGGAGTTGAATCGGTTCGGCTGTCCGGCTGGCCACCCCGGATTCCTGAGCAGCCGATCTTCTACTCCGTGCTCAATGAGGGTCGTGCACGAGTTCGGTGATTTATCCACAGGGCCGGAATCTCTGCTGCTGAAAGTGTCGGCCAACGGACCTATGATCGAATGTATGTTCGAGTTGCTGGAACCTCCCGCCGCCGCGGATCCCGCTGCGCTGCTGGATGACGTGCGCGCGGCGTCGCGGGCCGAGACGCGGGCGGCTGCACAGCGACTCACAGGGATATGGAACCTCCACAGGGTGCGCCAGCGGGAAAACGGCGACCGCGCGTTGTGGGCAGTGGACACGTGGGACGCGGTGGCCGCGGAGGTGGCCGCGGCGCTGAACATTCCGCTCATGCTGGCGGGCAGCTTCGTGCGGCTGGCTAAAGCGATGTACGAACGTCTACCGCTGCTCGGCATGGTGTTGGCGGCGGGACAGATTGACTACCGCTCGTTCCAGACGATGGTGTACCGCACCGATCTGATCACCGACCCCGACACTCTCGCAGTCGTCGACGGACAGCTCGCCAGCCGCGCGCCCCGCTGGACCGCGCTGTCACAGGGGAAGTTGGGCCTCGAGGTCGACCGGATCGTCGCGAAGGCCGACCAGGACGCGGTGCGCCGGCGCAAGGAGCGTGTCGAGGACCGCGAGGTGGTCGTCGTTGATACCGGGGAAGGGATGGCCGCGGTGTGCGCCAACGTCTTCGCGACTGACGGGCACGCCTTCGAGCAGCGGTTGGATGCCCTCGCGGCCACGGTATGCGACGCCGATCCGCGCACCAAACAACAGCGACGCGCGGACGCGATGGGCGCCATGGCCGCCCGAGCAGACCGACTGGGTTGCCAATGCGGCAAGCCTGATTGCCCGGCCGGCGGGAAGGCGGCCGCGGCTCAGGTAGTCCTGCACCTTGTGGCCGACCAGGCGACCGTCGACGGGACGTCCGACAAGCCCGGCTATCTGGCGGGTTGCGACGACCTCATTCCGGCGGAACTCGTTGCAGAACTTGCGGAGTCTGCCAAAGTGCGGCCGCTGTTCAACCCGATGGACACTCCGCCGGAACCGGGCTATGTGCCCTCGGCCAAGCTGGCCGAGTTCATCCGCTGGCGTGACATGACCTGCCGAGCGCCTGGTTGCGATGTCCCCGCGAGCCAGTGCGACATCGACCATGTAATCCCTTACGGCGATGGTGGTCTCACGCATGCGTCGAACCTGAACTGCAAGTGTCGCCGGCATCACCTCATGAAGACGTTCTGCGGCTGGAATGAAAAGCAGCTTTCGGACGGCACCGTGATTTTCACGCTTCCAGATGGCCAGACGTATGTGACGACACCCGGTAGCGCGCTGTTGTTTCCAAGTCTGTGCGTCCCAACCGGCGAGCTCGATATTCCCGAGCCCCCAGTTGACGACCGGTGCGTCGATCGGACGGCAATGATGCCCAAGCGGCGGCGCACGCGCGCGCAGAACCGCGCGCAGCGCATCGAAGCTGAACGACGACAGAACCGCCAATTCCGACAAGCGAGACGTGCGGCAAGCGATGCCTCCTACGCCGGGCCCATGACGCCCACGGAGGGGGACGGCGAACCGCCGCCCTTCTGATCTGCAGTGGTTAACCGCCCAATACTTGGCGGGTTTCATTACTTACGACCAGACCTCTGACTCTGGCATGCTGGGTGCCATGACGGAGCCGCAGTTCAGTGGCAGCGAGAGCGGAAGCCCCTTTCCGCCACCCCCGCAGCAGCAGGCTTACCCGCCTCCTGGCCAATATCCGCCTCCCCCATGGCAGTACCCGCCCCCGCCGGGGCAGTACCCGCCGCCGTACCCGGCGGCCTATCTGGATCCGGCGGCGCCGTTCGGCCGTCATCCGCTGACCGGCGAGCCGTTGTCCGACAAATCGAAGGTCGTCGCGGGACTCTTGCAGTTGCTCGGATTATTCGGCCTCGTCGGCATTGGCCGCATCTATCTCGGCTACACCGGACTGGGCATCGCGCAACTCGTCGTCGGGCTGATCACCTGCGGCATCGGCGCGATCGTCTGGGGCATCGTCGACGCGGTCCTGATCCTCACCGACAAGGTCCGCGACCCGGAGGGGCGTCCACTGCGCGATGGCACCTAGCGCCACCAGCCGGGGACGGCTCTACGGCGCACTCGGCACCGGCGCCGTGCTGGTTGGCGGACTCGCCTACGTCGGTTTGGGCGATCCCCACAGCCCGCACTTCATCTTCCCGGTCTGCCCGTTCAAGGCGCTGACGGGCTGGAACTGCCCCGGCTGTGGCGGCTTGCGGATGGCCCACGACGTGCTGCACGGCGACTTCGCCGCCGCCGTCGTCGACAACGCGTTCCTCCTCGTCGGTCTGCCGATGCTCGCGGCCTGGCTTCTGGTGCGCTGGCACCGCGGGCAGTCGTTGATGCCCAGGCCCGCGGTCGTCGTCATCGCCATCGCGGCCGTCACCTGGACGGTGGTGCGAAATCTGCCCGGGTTCCCGCTGGTCCCGACGCTTCTCAGCGGGTAGTCGCGCACCTGCGCTGATACACTCGACAACCGGGCCGGTGCAGTCCCGGACCATGATTTTCCGGACTGCGGAGGTACCGTCCAATGCTGTTTTCGGCATTGCCAGACCGTCAGGGCTTGTACGACCCTGAGAACGAGTCGGACTCGTGTGGCGTCGCCATGGTCACCGACATCCAAGGGCGCCGCTCGCACAGCATCGTTGCCGACGGCCTCATCGCGCTGGAACACCTCGAACACCGCGGCGCCGCGGGCGCAGAGCCCAACAGCGGCGACGGTGCAGGCATCCTCATTCAGCTGCCCGTCGAACTCCTCAGAGAGGTCGTCGACTTCGAACTACCGGCCGCGACCGAGGACGGCTGCAACACCTTTGCTGCCGGCATCTGTTTTATGCCGCAGGACGCCGATGCCCGCGGTGTCGCCCGCGAGCAGGTCGAGGCCATCGCCGACGAGGAGGGGCTGCAAGTCCTTGGCTGGCGTGAGGTGCCTGTCGACCCGGGCGGCGCCGAAGTCGGCGTAACGGCACTGGGCTGCATGCCCTACATGGCGCAGCTGTTCGTCTCCGCTCCAGAAAACAACATCGGCGGTATCGATCTCGATCGGCGGGCTTACGCCGTGCGTAAACGCGCCGAGCGCAACGGGGTGTACTTCCCGTCACTGTCCAGCCGCACCATGGTCTACAAGGGCATGCTCACGACAATGCAGCTGCCCCAATACTTTCCGGACCTGCGCGACGAACGATGCATGAGTGCGATCGCGATCGTGCACAGCCGGTTCTCGACCAACACGTTTCCGTCTTGGCCGCTTGCGCACCCGTTCCGCTTCGTCGCGCACAACGGTGAGATCAACACCGTCCGCGGCAACCGCAACCGCATGCATGCCCGCGAAGCGATGCTCGCCAGCGCCAAGATCCCCGGCGACCTGTCGCGGCTCTCACCGATCTGCACGCCGGAGGCATCCGACTCGGCGTCCTTCGACGAGGTGCTCGAACTGCTGCACCTCGGCGGCCGCAGCCTGCCGCACGCAGTGCTGATGATGATTCCCGAGGCGTGGGAGAACAACACCACCATGGACCCCGCCGAACGCGCGTTCTGGCGGTTCCACGCCTCCCTCATGGAGCCGTGGGACGGCCCCGCTTGCGTGACGTTCACCGACGGCACGCTCGTGGGAGCGGTGTTGGACCGCAACGGGTTACGGCCGGGCCGCTGGTGGCGCACCATCGACGACAAAGTCATCCTTGCCAGCGAAAGCGGCGTGCTCGACGTGCCGTCCGCCGAAATCGTCGCCAAGGGTCGGCTCCAGCCCGGCAAGATGTTCCTGATCGACACCGCGCAGGGCCGCATCGTCTCCGACGACGAGATCAAGGAGGAGCTGGGCAGGCAAGAGCCCTACGGCGAATGGCTGCACGCCGGCCTGCTCGACCTCAAGACGCTTCCCGACCGCGTGCGCGTCCAGCCAAACCACGAATCGGTGGTACGACGCCAGATCTCGTTCGGCTACACCGAAGAGGACCTCCGCATCCTGCTCACCCCGATGGCGGCATCGGGTGCCGAGCCGCTCGGCTCGATGGGCACCGACACCCCGACCGCCGTGCTGTCGCAACGGTCCCGGCTTCTTTACGATTACTTCGTCGAACTGTTCGCCCAGGTGACCAACCCGCCGCTGGACGCCATCCGCGAAGAGGTCGTCACGTCGATGGCCCGCATCATGGGCCCGGAGCAGAACCTGCTCGAGCCGACCGCCGCGTCCTGCCGCCAGATCGTGTTGCGCTGGCCCGTTCTGGACAACGACGAACTCAACAAGATCGTCCACATCAACGACGATCACGAGCATCCCGGCCTCAGGACAGCCGTGCTCAAGGCCCTCTACGAGGTAGAACGCGGTGGCGAGGGCCTCGCCGACGCGCTCGACGACCTGCGGCACCGGGCGTGCGACGCGATCGCCAAAGGCGCACGCACGCTGGTCATCTCGGATCGCGACTCCGACCACACCAGGGCGCCGATCCCGTCGCTCCTGGCTGTCTCTGCGGTACACCACCACCTCGTCCGCACCAAGGAGCGCACCAACGTCGCCCTCGTCGTGGAAAGCGGCGACGCCCGCGAGGTGCACCACATCGCGATGCTCATCGGGTTCGGTGCGGCTGCCGTCAACCCGTACCTGGCCTTCGAGTCCATCGAGGACCTCATCCGCGAAGGCGAACTCACCGGCATCGAACCGGCCACCGCCGTACGCAATTACCTCAAGGCGCTCGGCAAGGGCGTGATGAAGGTGATGAGCAAGATGGGCATCTCGACCGTCGCCTCCTACACCGCCGCGCAGGCGTTCGAGGCCGTCGGCATCAACAAGGACGTCGTCAACGAGTACTTCACCGGTACGCCAAGCCAACTCGGCGGTGCCGGGCTGGACGTGATCGCCGAAGAAGTCAAACAGCGGCACCGCCGCGCCTATCCGGAGAACCCGACCGAGCGTGTGCATCGGCGGCTCGAGGTGGGCGGTGAATACGCCTTCCGGCGCGAAGGCGAGCTGCACCTGTTCACCCCGGAAGTCGTGTTCCTGCTACAACATTCGACCCGCGCCGGTCGGCATGACATCTTCGGCCAGTACTCCGACGAAGTGAACCGGCTGTCCAAAGAAGGCGGCACTCTCAGGGGCCTGTTCGAGTTCAAGCAGGGCCTGCGGCCACCCGTGCCGCTGGAAGAAGTCGAATCGGTCGAGTCGATCGTGACCCGCTTCAACACCGGCGCGATGAGCTACGGGTCGATCTCCGCCGAGGCGCACGAGACCATGGCCATAGCCATGAACAACCTCGGCGGCCGGTCCAACTCCGGCGAGGGCGGTGAGGACGTCGACCGTCTCTACGACCCGAAACGCCGTAGCGCGGTCAAGCAGGTCGCATCGGGCCGCTTCGGCGTCACCAGCGACTACCTGGTCAACGCCACGGACATCCAGATCAAGATGGCTCAGGGCGCCAAACCCGGTGAGGGCGGCCAGCTTCCGGGCTTCAAGGTCTATCCGAACATCGCCAAAACCCGGCACTCGACGCCCGGCGTCGGGCTTATCAGCCCGCCACCGCACCACGACATCTATTCGATCGAGGACCTCGCCCAGCTCATCCACGACCTGAAGAACGCCAACCAGGACGCCCGCATCCACGTGAAGCTGGTCAGCTCCGTGGGTGTGGGCACCGTCGCGGCAGGCGTGTCCAAGGCACACGCCGACGTCGTCCTGATCTCGGGCTACGACGGCGGCACCGGCGCCGCGCCGCTGACGAGCCTTAAACATGCGGGCGTGCCATGGGAGATCGGCCTCGCCGACACCCAGCAGACGTTGATGCTCAACGGCCTGAGGGACCGGATCACCGTGCAATGCGACGGTGGCATGCGCACCGCACGCGACGTGATCGTCGCCGCCCTCCTGGGCGCGGAGGAGTACGGCTTCGCCACCGCGCCGCTTGTGGTGTCCGGCTGCATCATGATGCGGGTCTGTCACCTCGACACCTGTCCGGTCGGCGTCGCCACCCAAAACCCGGAACTTCGTGCCAGATTCAACGGTAAGCCGGAGTTCGTCGAGAACTTCTTCCGCTTCATCGCCGAAGACATCCGGCGCTATCTGGCCGAGCTCGGGTTCCGCAGCATCGACGAGGCCGTCGGCCACGCCGAGGTGCTCGACACCGACAGCGGCGTCTCGCACTGGAAGGCAAAGGGCATCGACCTGACACCGGTGTTCGCCGTCCCGGAGAACGTGACCCAGCGGCGACGGGTCCGTGGTCAGGACCACGGCCTCGAACAAGCGCTGGACCGCACGCTGATCCAGCTTGCGGAGGGTGCGCTCGAGGATGCGCATCCGGTGCGGCTCGAGCTCCCGGTGCGCAACGTCAACCGCACCGTCGGCACGCTCCTCGGTTCCGAGGTCACGCGCCGCTACGGCGCGCAGGGTCTACCCGACGACACCATTCACGTCACGCTCACCGGCTCGGCGGGGCAGTCGATCGGCGCGTTCCTGCCGCCCGGCATCACCCTGGAGCTGATCGGCGACGCCAACGACTATGTCGGCAAGGGCCTTTCGGGTGGCCGCGTCATCGTCCGGCCGCCCGACGACGTGTTGTTCCTGCCGGAGGACAACGTGATCGCAGGAAACACGTTGTTGTTCGGCGCGACGTCCGGCGAGATCTACCTGCGTGGGCGGGTGGGCGAGCGGTTCGCCGCGCGTAACTCCGGCGCGCTTACCGTTGTCGAGGGTGTCGGCGACCACGCCTGCGAGTACATGACGGGTGGCCGGGTCGTGGTGCTCGGCAAGACCGGCCGCAACATGGCGGCGGGGATGTCCGGCGGCATCGCATTCGTGCTGGGCCTCGATCCCGCCAAGGTCAATGCCGAAATGGTCGAGCTGCAGCGCCTCGAGCCCGAGGACCTGATCTGGCTGCACGAGGTCATCGCCAAGCATGCCGTGTACACCGGAAGCACGGTGGCCACGTCGGTGCTGTCCGACTGGCCAAGGCGCAGCGCGCAATTCACCAAGATCATGCCCACCGACTACCAGCGCGTACTGCAGGCCACCCGGATGGCCAAGGCCGAGGGTCGCGACGTGGACACCGCCATCATGGAGGCCAGCCGTGGCTGATCCGCACGGGTTCCTCGAAGTGCCCAAGGTCGAGGCCGCCAAGCGACCTGTCGACGAGCGCGTCGGCGACTGGCGTGAGGTTTATGAGTTGCAGGACCCGCACCAGCGCGCAGGCGAGGTGTCGCAACAGGCCCGCCGCTGCATGGACTGCGGAATCCCGTTCTGCCACTCGGGAACCGCGGGCTGTCCACTGGGCAACCTCATCCCCGAGTGGAACGACCTAGTCCGGCGGGGCCGCTGGGATGCGGCCAGCGACCGCCTGCACGCCACCAACAACTTCCCGGAGTTCACCGGCCGGCTGTGCCCCGCGCCGTGTGAGGCCGCCTGTGTGCTGTCCATCGCCGAGGAGCAGACCGGCGGCAGCGTCACGATCAAGCGGATCGAGCAGACCATCGCCGACCAGGCGTGGATGGACGGCATCGTCGAACCGCAACCCGCCGCGATCTCGACCGGCAAGAAAGTGGCCGTCGTAGGCTCCGGGCCCGCCGGACTTGCTGCGGCACAACAACTCACGCGGGCAGGCCACGATGTCACCGTCTACGAGCGCGACGACCGCATCGGCGGCCTGATGCGCTACGGCATCCCCGAGTACAAGCTGGAGAAGCGCACGCTGAACCAGCGGCTGGCCCAGATGCGCGCGGAGGGAACCCGCTTCGTCACCGAATGCGAGGTCGGGGTCGACCTGCCCGTCGAGCAGCTGCGGAACCAGTACGACGCGGTCGTGCTCGCCGTTGGCGCGCTGAGGGGCCGCGACACCGACGTCGAGGGCCGCCACCTCGAGGGCGTGCACCTGGCGATGGAGCACCTGGTGCCCGCCAACAAGGAATGCGAGGGCGACGGGCTGAGCCCGCTCTCCGCCAAGGACAAGCACGTGGTGATCATCGGCGGCGGCGACACCGGCGCCGACTGCCTCGGCACCGCGCACCGCCAGGGCGCCAGGTCGGTGACCCAACTGGACTACAACCCCGAGCCGCCGGAATACCGCGACGAATCGCGCTCGCCATGGCCGATGTGGCCGATCTTGCTGCGCACCAGACTGTCGCCGGCGCACGCCGAGGGCGGCGCGCGCCGCTACGAGGTCGCGGTGCAGCGATTCCTCGGCGACGAGTACGGGCACCTGCGGGCCATCGAGATCGCCGAAGTCAAGGTCGAACGTGACGCCGACGGGCGCAGGCACATCACCCCGGTGGGGGCATCGCTTGAGATTCCCTGTGAATTGGCGTTGCTGGCGATCGGGTTCGACGGCGTCGAACACATGCCACTGCTGGACGGACTCGGCCTGGAACTCAACCGGCGTGGCGCTTTGCCGTGCGGTTCGGATTGGCAGACAGACACCCCCGGCGTGTTTGTCTGCGGCGACGCGCACCGGGGTGCGTCGCTGATCGTGTGGGCCATCGCGGAGGGCCGAAGTGCCGCCTACGCCGTCGACACCTACCTGATGGGCGACTCGGATCTGCCCGAGCCCGTGAAGCCCGGCGCCATTCCCCTGGCCGTCGTCTGAACCGATTCACGACTATGCTCATCAGTCGTGAATAGACGCGGAAAGATCGTCTGTACGCTTGGCCCTGCCACCGCCAGCGACGAGACCCTCAGGGCCCTGGTGGAGGCCGGGATGGACGTGGCACGGCTGAACTTCAGCCACGGCGACTACGCCGATCACGAGGCCAGTTACAAGCGCGTACGCGCCGCCTCCGACGTGACCGGACACGCCGTCGGCATCCTGGCCGACCTGCAGGGCCCCAAGATCCGCCTCGGCCGGTTCAAGGATGGCCCGACCTTCTGGGCCAACGGTGAAACCGTCCGCATCACCGTCGATGATTGCGAAGGCAATCACGACAGGGTGTCCACCACGTACAAGCAGCTGGCCGACGACGCTCAGAAGGGCGATCGGCTGCTCGTCGACGACGGCAAGGTTGGCCTCGTCGTCGATGACGTCGAAGGAAACGACGTCATCTGCACGGTCACCGAGGGTGGCCCGGTCAGCAACAACAAGGGCCTCTCGCTGCCCGGCATGAACGTGTCCGTGCCTGCGCTCTCACAGAAGGACATCGAGGACCTCGAGTTCGCGCTGAAAGTCGGGGTCGACCTGGTCGCGCTGTCGTTCGTCCGGTCGCCCGCCGATATCGAGCTCGTGCACGAGGTCATGGACCGCGTCGGACGCCGAGTGCCCGTCATCGCCAAGCTCGAAAAGCCGGACGCCATCGACAATCTCGAGGCGATCGTGCTGGCGTTCGACGCGATCATGGTCGCGCGCGGTGATCTCGGCGTCGAGCTGCCGCTCGAGGAAGTGCCGTTGGTGCAGAAGCGCGCCATCCAAATGGCAAGGGAGAACGCCAAACCCGTCATTGTCGCCACCCAGATGCTGGAGTCGATGATCGAAAATTCTCGGCCGACGCGTGCCGAGGCGTCCGATGTCGCCAACGCGGTGCTCGACGGCGCAGACGCGGTGATGCTGTCCGGCGAGACGTCGGTGGGCAAGTATCCGCTGGAGGCCGTCAAGACGATGGCCCGCATCATCTCGGCGGTCGAGGAGAACTCGGTTGCCGCACCGCCTCTCGCGCATGTGCCCCGCACCAAGCGCGGCGTCATTTCCTACGCGGCCCGTGACATCGGTGAACGGCTGGACGCCAAGGCGCTTGTCGCGTTCACCCAATCCGGCGACACCGTGCGCAGGCTGGCTCGCTTGCACACGCCGCTGCCGGTGCTGGCGTTCACCGCGCTGCCCGAGGTGCGCAGCCAACTGGCGCTGACCTGGGGGACAGAGACGTTCATCGTGCCGCACATGAACAGCACCGACAACATGATCCGTCAGGTGGACAAGTCGCTGCTGGAGCTCGGCCGCTACAAGCGCGGTGAGCTGGTGGTCATCGTCGCCGGTGCGCCACCTGGCACAGTAGGCTCGACGAACCTGATCCACGTGCATCGGATCGGGGAGGAAGACGTCTAGTCGGACGACGATAAGGCGGCAGCCGCGGGCTAGGAGGGACTGAGTGTCGACAGCGGATTTCGATGAGCTGCTGGCGGTACTCGACCTCAAGCAAATAGCCGACGACATGTTCGTCGGCTCCCATCCGAGCAAGAACCCGGTGCGCACGTTCGGCGGTCAGATGATGGCGCAGGCGTTCGTGGCCGGCAGCCGGACGGTTTCGGAGAAGCTGCCGCCGAGCAACATCTCGACGCACTTCATCGCCGGCGGCGACCCCGAAAAGGACCTCGAATTCCAGGTGGTGCGGCTGCGAGACGAACGCCGCTTCGCCAACCGCCGCGTTGACGTCATGCAGGACGGCCGGCTGCTGACCACGGCGATGGTCTCCTACCTTGCAGGCGGTCGGAGCATCGAGCATGGCATCGAACCGCCCGAGCTGCCGGACCCTGAGTCGGTGCCGCCCATCGACGAGCTCCTGCGCGGTTACGAGGACGTCGTCCCACATTTCGTGAATGCGCTGCGCCCGATCGACTGGCGGTACACCAACGATCCGACCTGGGTGATGCGCGACAAAGCGGAGCGGCTCACCTACAACCGGGTCTGGATGAAGGCCGAAGGCACCATGCCCGACGACCCGGCGCTGAACTGTGCGGCGCTGGTGTACTCGTCAGACACCACTGTGCTGGACTCGATCATCACCACGCACGGGCTGTCGTGGGGCTACGACCGGATCTTTGCCGCGACCACGAACCACTCAGTGTGGTTTCACCGGCCGGTGCGCTTTGACGAATGGGTGCTGTACTCCACATCGTCGCCGGTGGCTGCGGACTCGCGCGGTCTCGGGACGGGGCATTTCTTCGACCGGTCGGGTCAGTTGTTGGCGACCGTCGTGCAGGAGGGCATCGTCATGTACTTCCCCGGTGCAAACAGGTAGCGGGCGTAACCTTTTGCTGTGAGCGATTCGCGCGTCAATTTTGCCCCGCGGTTGCGGGCCCGCGAACGGGTCGTCGTCCATGTCGATTCGCCCGCCGCCCGCTGGATCGGTGCGCTGGCGGTGCTCAGCCTGTTCTGTTGGTTGATCATCCTGCTGACTCGCGACCACGACCGCGACTGGCAGGCCGCGGGCCGGCTGGCGTGGTCGCTGACCCTTCTCACCGCCGTCGCACTGATCGCCCGCGGCATCTTCCTCGGCAGGCCGGTCACGGCCGCACACGCCTGGCTGGCGTTGGCGGCGGTGCTCGCCGGACTCGGGGCACACATGCTGGTGTTCGACGTGCCCGGCAATCTGCTCATCGCGTCTGCAGGCGGGCTGTTGATGTGGCCGACCGCGGCGCGGCCGAATCCTGCTGAGCTGCCCCGGATTTGGGCTCTGGTGGATATGACCGAGGGCGACCCGCTTGCGCCGTTCGCCATGCAGCCGTCGAAGTGCTATCACTTCAACGCCGACGGCACGGCGGCCATCGCCTACCGCACGCGGATGGGTTATGCGGTGGTCAGCGGCGACCCGATCGGCGACGAAACCTGTTTCGCCGAGCTTGTCGCCGACTTCGCCACGATGTGCCACGGCCGCGGTTGGCGCATGGTCGTGCTGGGCTGCAGCCAGCGGCGGCTGGAACTGTGGGCCGATGCGACGGTGCTCGGCCAGTCGCTGCATGCGGTGCCGATCGGGCGCGACGTGGTCATCGACGTCGCGACGTTCGACATGGTCGGGCGTAAGTACCGCAACCTGCGGCAGGCGGTGCAGCGCACACAGAACGTCGGTGTCACCACGGAGGTTGTTTCCGAGCAGGGCCTCGACGACCGCATGCTTGCCGAGCTGACGGAGGTGCTGCTGGCTTCACCGAGCGGAGCACGCACCCAGCGGGGGTTCTCGATGTGCCTCGACGGTGCACTCGAGGGCCGCTATCCCGGGGTGCAGCTGATCGTCGCCCGCGACAACCACGGCCGGGTGCAGGGCTTTCACCGGTATACGACGGCCGGGCGGGCCAGCGAGGTATCGCTCGACGTGCCGTGGCGGCGCCGCGGCGCGCCCAACGGTATCGACGAGCGGCTGTCGGTGGACATGATCGCGTGGGCCCGCGACAACGGGGGGCAGCGGCTGTCGTTGGCCTTCGCGGCGTTCCCCGAGATCTTCAACGACAAGGACCGGGGCAAGATCTCGAGCCTGATCTACGTGGCGATCCACCTCGGCGACGCGCTGATCGCACTCGAATCGCTGTACCGCTATCTGCGCAAATTCCACGTGCTCGGCGATCGCCGATATGTGATGGCGTCGCTGACGCAGTTGCTGCCGCTGCTGGTCGTGCTGCTGTCGCTGGAGTTCCTGCCTAGGCGGCGCCAGCTGGGCTAGGGGGTCGGCGTGACGGTGATCGAGAACTGGTTCTCGACGCGTTCGCGGAACTGGTCGGCGCACTTCTGGATCGCCTGCTGGTCGGAGCCCGCCTTGGAAAGGCAGTCGACGTAGTCCGTCCCGCCGACCTGTCGGAAGACGCCGATCCAGATCGGGATGAAGATGAGCGACACGATGATCGCCAAGAACCCCAACACGATTCCCGCGATCGCAACGCCGCCGTTAGTGGCTTGACCGCTGTTGACGCGGCCTCGCGCGACGAATCCGATGACGACGGCGATCACACCGAGGATGACGCCGCCGGCCACCGTCCAGCAGAACACCAGTCCGATGATCGCGAGCACCAGGGCGGTGATGCCGAGCCCGTTGCGTGGCCCGGTCGGCGGATACGTGTATCCGGCGTAGGGCAGCGGTGGCGGCGGCGGGTAGCTGCCGGGGTACGCACCCCACTGAGGTGGGGGAGGTGGCGGCGGCGGTTCGCTCATGCCGGTGAGGCTACTCGCCAGAACTGAGATTGAGTACGGGACAACAAACGTCGTCGGGCAGGTGATGGGTGGCGACGACGACCGTGCGTTCGGCAGGGAAAAGGGCGCCAGGGGTGAGGAGTTCGCTCAGCAGTTGGCTGCCGTCCGAGGCATCGAGGTGTTCGGTCGGCTCGTCGAGTAGCACGGTCGGCACCGCCGAGACCAGCGCCCGCGCGAGCAGCAGTCGCCTGCGCTGTCCGGCCGAGACGGCCGAGGCGCCGCCGACCAGGATCGTCGCCAGGCCGTTGGGCAACGCGTCGAGCCAGTCGCCAAGGCCCACGCGCTGCAGGGCATTTCGCAGCTCGTGGTCGGTGGCATCGCCGCGGGCAACGAGCAGATTGTCGCGTACGGTGGTGGCGAACAGATGCGCATCCTCGGCGAAAAACGCTGTTTGCGAAGGGTTTTCGGCCATAGCCATCAACAGCGTGGTCTTGCCCGCACCGCTGGGTCCGGTGACGGCGAGCCGGGCACCCGGTTCGAGCGACACGGGCGCCACCGGCGGCCGCCTGCGCACGTCGCTGTCGGGTTCGGTGAGTTCGCGCAACCGGCGCGCGGCGATCCGCGAGCGGGTGAGTTGCACTGCGGCAGCGGGTAACGCCACGGTCGCCTCGAACGCCGACAGCGGCAACAGCATCAGTATCGCCGCGGTCATCGGTGACACCGCGTCCGCGATCCCGATCGCGGCGACGACGCCGCCGAGCACGCTGACACCGACGGCAGCGGTCGGTGCGGCGGCCGCCACCGCCGCGGGCGCTGCGGCCCGGTCGGTGGCGCGGCCCCACGCGCCGTGCCGGTGCTCGGATTCGGCGATTGCATCGTCGAGGCGGCCCGCGACCCGCAATTCGGGCGCGTGCTCTAGCGCCAACATCACCGCGACGTCACGGCCGGAATGATGTTGTGCCGCAACGTTCTCTGCGGCGGCGGCGGCGCAGGCCGCCAGCCATGGCGCGGCCACACCTGCAATCGTCAGACAGACCGCGAGCACCACGCCCGCAGCGGGGGAAATCAGGGCGATCGTCGCGACGGCGGCCACTGAAAGCACGGCTGCGACCGCAATCGGCAACACCGCGCGCACCAGCACATCGGACAGCTCGTCGACAGAGGCGCCGATACGGGCCACCAATTCGCCGCTGTGCAATCGCATCACGACGTCGGCGGGCGCGTCGGCAAGCCTGCGGTACAAGGTCTCGCGAGCACTCGCCGCGGCCCGCAGCGCGGTGTCGTGAGAGGCCAACCGCTGGCAGTAGCCGAGCACACCGCGCGAGATGCCGAGCGCGCGCACGGACACCACCGCGACCGTAAGGTCCAGCACGGGGGGCATCTGCCAGGCCCGGGTGATCAGCCATGCCGAGACACCGGCCAGCGCCAGCGCGCTGCCGAGCGACAGCACACCCAGCGCCACGGCCAGCAGCAGCCGCGGCAGCCGTGGGCGCAACAGGTCACGCATCGACCATGCTCCCCATATAAAGCACCTTTTCCCCGATGGCCAGCACCGGTTCGCGGTGGCCGACGACGAGCACCGTCGCCCCGGCCCGTGCGCGCGCCACGATGGCCTGCAGGACGCGGGCTTCCATGGGCGCATCGAGGTGCGACGTCGGCTCGTCGAGCAGGAGTAGCGGTGCGGCCGAACAGAGCACCCGCGCGAGGCCGAGTCGCTGCCGCTGACCCAGTGACAGGCCGACCCCTCCGCGGCCTATCACCGTGTCCAGTCCGTCCGGCAACACGGCCAGCACCTCGTCAAAACCCGCGGCGCGGCAGGCGCTGTCGAGGTCGGCAAGCGTCCCGAACAGCGCGAGGTTGTCGCGGATGCTGCCGGGTACCAACACGGGACGCTGAGCGAGCCATGCCACCTGAGCCCACCACGCCCGTGGATCCAGGTCGGCGACGTCAATGCCGTCGATCCGGACGTCGCCTGGGCTCAACCCGAGAATGGTCTGCAGCAGTGTCGTTTTGCCAACACCATTGGGCCCTGTCAACACCGTTACCAGACCAGGTTCGACGTCGGCGCCCAGCGCACCGATATGGATCGTCGCGCCCTCCGCCGCCACGATGCGCGTGCCCGCAGGCGGCGTGTGCAGCGTGTCGAGTAGCCGGAACGCCTTCTCCGCGGCCGTCTTTCCATCCTGGGCGGCGTGGAACTCCACGCCGACGCGGCGCAGTGGCCAGAAGACCTCCGGTGCCAGCAGCAGGGCGGTCAGAGCGGCCGCAAGCGTCACGTCGCCGAACACAAGGCGCAGGCCGACACTGACCGCGACGAGCGCGACACCGAGGGTGGCCAGCAGTTCCAGTACCAGCGCCGAGAGAAACGCGATACGCAGCGTGGCCATTGCCGACCGGCGATGGGCTGCACCGAGTTCGGCGATCCGCTGTGCGGATCCGCCCACCCGGCCGAGCGCCCGCAGCGTGGGAATCCCCGCCACCAGGTCCAGCAGCCGTGACTGCAGCGTGGTCATCGCGGCGAGTGCCGCCGCGGACCGGTCGCGCGTGAGCATGCCGATGAGCACCATGAAGATCGGGATGAGCGGCAGCGCGATCAGCACGATCACCGCAGAGGAGACATCGTAGGCCGCGATGACCACGACCGCGGCCGGGGTGAGAATGCCCGCGAGGAACAGCGAGGGTAGGTAAGCGGTGAAGTAGGGCCGCAGCCCGTCGAGGCCCCGGGTGATCAACGCGGCCGCCGAATCACGGTGCCCGGCGAGTTGACGCGGCGGCAGCGCGGTGACCGTGCGCAGCACCTCGCCGGCCAGATCCCCGATGACCGCCGTCGCCCCCCGCTGAGACAGCCTGCCCTGCCACCAGTGCGCGACCGTGCGGGTCATCCACAGCGCCACCAGGATCCACAACTGCCCTGCCCAGTGCGCCACCGTGCGCGTCGCCGGGTCGGTGACGACGCCGGCGACGATGTGCGCCAGCACCACGGCGGACACGATGGTGGCGCCGCTGATCACCACACCGCACGCCACCGATGCGGCCAGGAAGCGCCGCATCGCCGGGGAGGCCTGGAAGAGGTTCAGCTCGATCGCCTCGCCAGCCCGATGGACGCGGGTATCGCCTCGGCGGTGATGCGGCGGCGGAACACCCAGTATGTCCACGCCTGGTAGCCGATCACCAGTGGCAGCAACGTGAGCGACGCCCAAGTCATGATCTTCAGCGTGTACGGGGTCGACGACCCGTTGTAGATCGTCACGCTCCACTCCGGGTTGAGCGTGGACGGCAACAGGTTTGGGTACATCGAACCGAACAACAGCACGACGACGGCCGCGATGACGACCACCGTGGACACGAACGCCCACCCCTCGCGGCGCCCGGTCCACATCAGAGCGACCGCCGTCAACAGCGCGACGACCGCGATGCCGAGAGCCAGCCAGGTCCAGCCCTTGCCGTGCGCCAGTTGTGTCCACAAGCCGAACCCGCCTGCCAGCACAATGGCCGGGACCGCCAATATCCGCGCGAACCGGAATGCGTCGTCGTGTACCGGGCCTGCGGTCTTGAGCGCGATGAACACGGCGCCGTAAAAGGCGAACAGCGACGCGGTCGCCAGCCCGCCGAGCAGCGTGTAGGGGTTGAGCACATCGCCGATCGACAGGTGCACGCGGTGGTCGGCGTCGATGGGCAAGCCGCGCACCAGGATTGCGAACGCCACGCCCCACAGGATCGCGGGCAGCCACGACCCGATCGCGATGCCGGCGTCGGCGGCTGCCCGCCACCGTGGGTCGTCGATCTTGCCGCGCCATTCGATACTCACGATGCGCAGGATCATCGCGAACAGGATCGCCAACAGCGGCAGGTACAGCGACGAGAACACCGTCGCGTACCAGTTGGGAAATGCCGCGAACATCGCCGCGCCCGCGGTGATCAGCCACACCTCGTTGGCGTCCCAGACGGGCCCGATGGTGTTCAGCACTGCGCGCCTGCGCTTTTCGGGATCACCTTCACCGGCCGCGCCCAGCGGCACCATCAGCATGCCGACGCCGAAGTCGAACCCCTCGAGGACCAGGAAGCCGAGGAACAGCGCCGCGATGAGGAAGAACCACAGTTCTTGAAGTCCCACGATCTAGTCCTCTCAGTAGGCGAAGGACAGGGGAGCCACGTCGTCCGAGTCGGGCGGTGCGGGCGGTGCGGGTTCGGAGTCGTGTTCCTGGGGTCCTTCGACGATGTAGCGGCGCATCAACCAGAACCAGATCACCGCCAGCACGCCGTAGAGGAGGGTGAACACGGACAGCGAAAAGAACACCATCCCGGCCGAGTGGTCGGACACGCCGTGTTGCACGGTCAGCCGCACCATCTGGTCGCCGGTCGGATTGGGCACCACTACCCATGGCTGTCTGCCCATTTCGGTGAACACCCACCCGGCGGAGTTGGCAAGGAACGGCGTCGGAATGGTGAGCAGCGCGGCCCACCCGAACCAGCGCTGGTCGGGTATTCGCCCGCGACGTGTGAGCCACAGTGCCAACAGCGCGAAAGCCACTGGGACCGCCAAGAATCCGATCATCGCCCGGAACGCCCAATACGTGACGAACAGGTTGGGCCGGTAGTCGCCGGGGCCGAACTTCTGCTCGTATTGCAGCTGGAGGTCCTTGACGCCCTGCAGCGTGACACCGGTGAACTTGCTCTCTGCCAGGAAGGGCAGCACGTAAGGCACCTCGATGGCATGTGTGACGCTGTCGCAGTTGTTGTGCGTACCGACTGTCAGGACCGAGAAGTCGGGATCGTATTCGGTGTGGCACAACGATTCCGCAGACGCCATCTTCATCGGCTGCTGGACGAACATCAGCTTGCCCTGGAAGTCGCCGGTGAAGAACAGTCCCGCCGCGGCCGCCAGTACGATCAGGCTGCCCGCGATCGTCGCCGGCCGATACATCGTCGTGGCGTCCGCGGATTCCTCCGGTCGCTTGTGCGTGCGGACCATCAGCCATGCGGACACCCCCGCGACGAACGCCCCGGCGGTCAGCAGTGATGCGGCGACGACATGAAGGAACGCCCATATCGCGGTGTTGTTCGTCAGCAGTGCGCCGAAGTCGACCAGTTCGGCCCGTTTCGTTTCGGGATTGAATCGGGCCCCCACCGGATGCTGCATGAACGAATTCGCCGCGATGATGAAGAACGCCGAGGCGTTCACCCCGAACGCGACGATCCAGATGCAGGCCAGGTGGACCAGTCGCGGCAACCGGCTCCAGCCGAAGATCCACAGTCCGAGGAACGTCGATTCGAAGAAGAACGCGATCAAGCCTTCGAACGCCAGTGGCGCGCCGAAGATGTCACCGACGAAGCGGGAGTATTCGCTCCAGTTCATGCCGAACTGGAATTCCTGCACGATTCCCGTCGCGACGCCGATCGCGAAGTTGATCAGGAACAACTTCCCGAAGAACCGCGTCAGGCGGTACCAGTCGGTGTTGCCCGTGACGACCCAGGCGGTTTGCATCGCCGCGATGAGCGGCGCAAGGCCAATTGTGAGCGGGACGAAGATGAAGTGGTAGACGGTGGTGATTCCGAACTGCCACCGCGAGACGTCAAGGGCATCCATGCGCCACTCCCAGGCTTAGAGTCCTACCTACGACACATTGTAGTAGCTATTTGGCCTGGTTCGATAGGGCCATAGTGCCCGCTTTGCCGAGACGTACGGGCCTACCCTGTCGGCTGGACAGGCGGTGGCGCGGTCAGCTTCTCCTTGACCGCTGTGACGTCCTTACCCGCTTTGCGGATGCCGAAGGCGGAAATCACCTCGAAGACCCCGAGGATGATCAGCCAGATACCCACGACAAGCGTCAATACCGCGAGCGAGTCGAGCGGACTGCCCATCACCACGACGCCGGCGATTATGGAGATGATGCCGAAGAAGATCTCCCACCCTCGTCCCGGCATTCCGGGATCGCTGATGGCCGACACCGTGGTAGCCACGCCGCGGAAGATGAAGCCGACTCCGATCCAGATGGCCAGCAGAAGCAATGCGTAGCCCTCACCGAAGTGGCGGAAAGCGAGCACGGCCAGGATCAGCGACGCGGCGCCACTGATGAACAGCAGCACCCGCCCGCCTGCCGAGACGTGCAAGCTGAAGGCGAATATCACTTGCGCTATGCCGGTGATCAAAAGGTAAGCGCCGAAGAAGATCGCGGCGACAATTATCGTCTTGCCTGGCCATGCCAAAACCAGAATGCCAAGGATGACCGCGAGAATCCCTGACAGCAGCGTTGATTTCCACAGATGTTGCAACATGGGCGGAGGTGCAGGGCTTTCCATGCGCGAAGTGTGGCACAACCGGCCGTAATTGACGCGTATTTCAGCGGTTGTTCAACCTCCCGCAAAGTATGGTGGGCTCCAGCGCAAATACCCCGCTCCAAGCTCAAAGTTCGAGATTGCTTTAATGCAAAATGAGTTCGCTTTAATGAGTGGGCGAGTGATCCCTGTTCAGCACACCTGGTCTGTGCCATCCAGCAAACAAGCAGCTCGATGGCGAAGACGGCGTTTCGCGGCACCACCGGCGCGCTTGCGGCCCTTTTAGAAGTTCATCGACTACTTGGACAAGTTAAGGGCGTTTCCTACAAAATCCGGACGGAGATCATCCGGGTCGTCAAGCAACTCTGTCTCGACAGTTCCAGGCAGGATGGTTCGACGTGGGAGGCTGGATACACGCTCATGACAGAGTCAGGGCTGGATACACACCGAGGCAACGAACCTCATCCACGCGGCGGTCCCTGCCTACTGTCCCAACGCGTGGGGTTGATCGGCCGCTTCCGTTCTCCTGCCAGCGCATTAAGTCTCTACTACTGTTCCGTTACCGGTGCTGCGCGCCGGACCCACGAAGCAGAAAGTAGAGGCAATCGTGTCAGCTGGATGTCAAGGCGGACCAATGAAGTTCTGGCGCATCGCAGCAGTGTTTGCTGCGACCGGCGCACTCGTGCTGTCGGGATGCTCGAGTAAGAGCGAAGAGAGCAGCGGACCGACGACGCCCACGTCGGCGGTGAACGCCGAGAAGGTCGATGCAATCGCCAACACCGTGCCTGAGGCCATCAAGTCGTCCGGAAAGCTGATCGTCGGCGTCAACATTCCCTACACCCCTAATGAATTCAAGGATCCCAGCGGCAAGATCGTCGGTTTCGACGTCGACCTGATGAACGCGATCGCCGCAACGTTGGGCCTTCAAGCGGAATACCGCGAGGCTGACTTCGCGAAGATCATCCCGTCGATCCAGGGCGACACGTTCAACGTCGGCATGTCGTCGTTCACCGACACCAAGGAACGCGAGCAGACCGTCGACTTCGTCACCTACTTCTCGGCTGGCATCCTCTGGGCCCAAAAGGCGGGCGCCGGAATCGACCCGAACAATGCGTGCGGGAAGAAGGTCTCGGTCCAGGCCACCACGACGGAGGAAACCGATGAGCTGCCTGCCAAGAGCAAGGCGTGCACCGATGCAGGAAAACCGCCGATCGATATCATCAAGTTCGACGGCCAGGACGCGGCCACCAACGCCGTGGTGCTCGGCCAATCCGACGCGATGTCGGCCGACTCGCCGGTGACGCTGTACGCGGTCAAGCAGAGCAACGGCAAGCTCGAGACCGCCGGCGAGATCGCCGACGCGGCGCCGTATGGCTGGCCGGTGAAGAAGGGCTCGCCGCTCGCGCAGTCGCTCCAGCAGGCGCTCGAGCACCTGATCGAAACCGGCACTTACAAGCAGATCGCCACGAACTGGGGCGTCGAGAAGGGCATCATCGACAAGCCGGTCATCAACGGCGCGATCAGCTAGTTACGGAGGCTCGAAATGACTGTTGTCGATTCGTCGCCATCCACCAGCCCAGCCGCGATTGATGCCGTCCCCCTGCGTCATCCGTGGCGGTGGGTGGCGGCGGTCGTCATCGTTATCCTGGCAGTGCTGTTTCTCTACGGGGCGGCCACCAATCCGGCCTACCGCTGGCCGGTCTATGCGGATTACCTCTTCAACCACCGGATCATGTTGGGTGTGTGGAACACCCTGCAGCTCACCGTCTACTCGATGGTGTTGGCGATCGTGCTGGGCGTGCTCCTCGCGGTGATGCGGTTGTCGCCCAACCCCGTTTTCAATTCGGTGTCGTGGGTGTACCTGTGGATCTTCCGCGGCACGCCGATATACGTGCAGTTGGCGTTCTGGGGCCTAATCCCGACGATCTATGCGAACATCCAGCTCGGCGTCCCATTCGGGCCGTCGTTTTTTCATCTCAATCTGCAGGCGCTGTCCATCCCGTTTATCCTCGCGATGCTCGGCCTGGCCCTCAACGAGGCCGCCTACATGGCCGAAATCATCCGCGCCGGAATCAGTTCCGTGCCGGAGGGTCAGTCGGAGGCCTCCACGGCGCTTGGCATGTCGTGGGGGATGACGATGCAGCGCACCGTGCTTCCACAGGCGATGCGGGTGATCATTCCGCCGACCGGCAACGAGGTCATCAGCATGTTGAAGACAACATCGCTGGTCACCGCCGTGCCCTACGCGTATGACCTGTACAGCATCGCCACCCGCGAAATCGCCGCCCGGACCTTCGAGCCCGTCCCGCTGGCGCTGGTGGCTGCGACCTGGTATCTCGTGGTCACCAGCATCTTGATGGTCGGACAGTATTACCTGGAGCGGTATTACTCCCGCGGGGCAAGCCGAAAGTTGACCACCAAACAGCTTGAGGCGTTGGCCAAGGCGCAGCAGATAGGTGAGGCGGGGCACGTATGACGACGACACAAGAATCCAAGCCGATGGTGCTCGCCGAGAGCGTCTGCAAGAGCTTCGGCGCCCTGCAAGTCCTGAAGGGCATAACGCTGGAGGTCGGCAAGGGGCAGGTGCTTGTCATGGTCGGTCCGTCGGGGTCGGGCAAGTCGACGTTCCTGCGCTGTATCAACCATCTCGAGCAGGTCAACGCGGGCCGGCTGTACGTCGACGGTGATTTGATCGGTTACCGCGAAAAAAAACGGGGTGACAAGCTGTACGAGATTTCGCCCCGTGACGCCGCCAAGCAGCGCCGCGACATCGGTATGGTGTTCCAGCACTTCAACCTCTTCCCGCATCGCACCGCGCTCGAGAACCTCATCGAGGCGCCGATACACGTCAAGGGGGTCAAGAAGGCTGACGCTGTGAAGCGGGCAAAGGATCTGCTGGATCAAGTGGGGATGGCGGAAAAGGCCACCGCCTATCCGGCACAGCTGTCCGGCGGCCAGCAGCAACGCGTGGCGATCGCCCGCGCGCTCGCGATGAACCCCAAGCTGATGCTGTTCGACGAGCCGACCTCGGCGCTCGACCCCGAGCTGGTCGGCGAGGTGCTGGAGGTGATGAAAAAGCTGGCCCAAGAAGGCATGACGATGGTGGTCGTTACCCACGAGATGGGCTTCGCCCGCGAGGTCGCCGACCAACTCGTGTTCATGGACGGCGGCGTCGTCGTGGAGAGCGGACCTCCCCGTGAGGTACTGGCAAACCCGAAACACGAACGCACGAAAGCATTTCTGTCCAAGGTGCTGTAGTGCGCGAGCCGGACCCTGTCGCCCCGCTTTGGCGGGCGGCGCAGGTATTCCGGCTGCTGAGTTGCCTTTACGCGCTCGGCTTCCAGATCGCGATCAATCCCGACCTCGACCACCCGACGGCCGGCTGGCTGCTGTTCGCCGTCCTGATCGGCTGGAGCGTTGCCTGCGCGGTGGCATATCTGCAGGGATTCGGTCGCAGGCGCGCCTGGGTGATCGCCGAAATCGTCGTGGTGGTCGCGCTGGTGCTGTCCACCGAGTTCGTCGCCTCTGCGCAGTGGGCGCTGGACAACCAGTCATGGCCGACGACGTTGTGGGCCACCAACGCAACGATCTCCGCGGCGATCCAGTTGGGTCCGATCCCCGGCATGCTCGCCGGTGTGGCGGTGATGATCGCGAGCACGGTCGTGAAAGGCTTCATCAACTACGACCTCGGCCGCAACGCGACAATCGTCATCGAGCTGGCGGTAGGCCTCGCGGTGGGCATGGCAGCGCAGACCGCCAGGCGCGCCCACGCCGAACTGGAACGCGCGACCAGGCTTGCGGCCTCGCTGGAAGAACGTGACCGGCTGTCGCGTCAGGTGCACGACGGCGCGATACAAGTTCTCGCGCTGGTGGCTCGGCGTGGGCGCGAAATCGGCGGGGAGACAGCCCAGTTGGCCGAACTGGCCGGTGAGCAGGAACGCGCGTTGCGGCGGCTGGTCAGCGCGGCCGGTGCCGAGCCGCGGACGGGTGCGATGGCCGACGTCGGGGCGCTGCTGCGGCGGCGAGCGTCGGATCGCATCTCGGTCAGCGTGCCCGCGGAGCCGGTGTTGCTCGGCTCGGCGGTGGCCGACGAGCTGTGCGCGGCGGCGGCCAACGCGTTGGACAATGCCGCGGCGCACGCCGGACCCGAGGCCCGTGCCTACGTCCTGCTGGAGGACCTCGGCGACTCGGTCACCGTGAGCATCCGCGACGACGGTGTCGGCATCGCCGAGGGCAGGTTGGAGGAAGCGGTCGCCGAGGGCCGCGTCGGGGTTGCCAGATCGATTGTGGGACGGATGAATTGGCTGGGTGGCAGCGCGAAGCTGACCACCGCGCCGGGATGTGGGACGGAATGGGAACTGACGGTACCCCGACGGTGATGGTCGTCGACGACCATCCGATCTGGCGCGAAGCAGTGGCCCGCGATCTCACCGAGGACGGCTTCGCTGTCGTCGCGACCGCGGACGGGGTGGCCGCGGCTCGGCGCCGCGCGGCCGTCGTGCACCCCGACGTGGTGGTGATGGACATGCAGTTGTCGGACGGCGACGGCGCCCAGGCTACCGCCGAGGTGCTCGCGGTTTCGCCGTCGTCACGCATCCTGGTGCTCTCGGCGTCCGACGAGCGCGATGACGTCCTGGAGGCGGTGAAGGCAGGCGCCACAGGCTATCTCGTCAAGAGCGCATCGAAGCAGGAACTCGGCGACGCGGTGCGCGCGACCGCTGACGGGCGTGCGGTGTTCACTCCTGGGTTGGCGGGACTCGTGTTGGGGGAGTACCGGCGCATCGCGCAATCCGCTACCACCGGCCCGCCTGGGACGTCGGTGCCTAGCCTGACGGAACGGGAAACCGAGATACTGCGCCACGTCGCCAAGGGTTTGACGGCCAAACAGATCGCGGCCCGGCTCTCGCTGAGCCACCGCACAGTCGAGAACCACGTGCAGGCCACCTTCCGCAAGCTTCAGGTCGCCAACCGGGTCGAACTGGCCCGCTATGCGATCGAACACGGCTTGGACAAGGAGTAGTCGAGTAGTCCTACTCATCCGCTTTCGCCCGCGCGCTGTGACGCTGTTCGACATGACCGAATCGCCTCATCGCGCCGTCATTTCCCGGTTGTCCGCGGACTTCGCCACGATCTCGCAGCAGCTGGCCCGGGCGTCCGCGGATCTGACCGAGCTGGATCGCCTGTTATCGGAGCAGCCTCAGCCCGCCGCGCAGCCACAGGCCACGCCTTACGTCCCACCTGCGGTGCCGTACTGGCCGCAGTACCCAACGCCGTACGGGCCGCGCCCATATGTTCCCCCGCCACCTCAGCCCGTTCCGGCGAAGCCCAGGCAGGACCGCTCCGAAGGCTGGATCGGCAAGATGCTGGCTGTAGCCGGCGTCGCGGTCACCCTGATCGGCGTCGTGTTGCTGCTGGTGCTGGCGGCCCAGGCGGGCATTCTGCGTCCCGAGTTCCGAGTCGCCGGCGGCGCCGTGCTCGCCATGGCATTGATGGCCACGGCGTGGTGGCTGTCCGGCAGGCCTGGTGGACGCGTCGGCGCGATCGCGCTGGCCGCCACGGGCGTCGCGGCGGCCTACATCGACGTCATCGCCGTCACGACGATCTACCACTGGGTGCCCGCACCCCTCGGGCTGGTCATAGCCGCGGTCGTCGGCGGCGGCGGTTTGACCCTGGCCAGGCGCTGGGATTCCCAGCATCTCGGCCTGCTGGTGCTGGTGCCGCTGATCGTGCTGGCTCCGGTGGTCACCGACGGCATCACGCTGCTGCTCGTCGGTTTCATGCTGGCGCTGACCGCCGCCTCGCTGCCGGTGCAGCTCGGCAAGGACTGGATCTGGCTGCACGCGTCGCGCACGGCGGCCAGCACGGTCCCGCTGCTCGTTGCGCTGGCCGGGGTGTACTTCGACGACGGCCGCGATCTGTGGCTCGCGGGCGCCTGCGGCATCGCCGCTGTGCTGGCCGTCGCTGGGGCGCTGATCCTGTTGCCGCGCATGGTAAATCGGGCCGCCATGGCCCTGCTGACCGCCGCAGGTGTGGTGCCCGTGCTGTCCGTCTCGCTGGCCGTCGACCGGGTCGTGGCCGCATCGATGGCGGCGGCACTGGCCGCGGCGCTGCTGGCGATCGTGCTGACCGGTCTGCCGGGAGTGACGGGCGTAGTGCGCCAGATCTGGTCTGCGCTGTCGGCGATCTCGGTGCTGATCGCGGTGACGGTCGCGTTCGACGGGTACATCGCGGGTCCGGTTCTGCTGGCGATGTCCGTCGTGGTCGCGATCGCGGGGCGCCGCGATGAGGTCGCGCGGTGGGCGGCGATCGGGTTCGGTGTCGTCGGTGGCGGCATCTTCGGCAGCTACGCCCCGCCGAGCACATTGGTGGAAGCGACCGAGACGACCGCCGCTGCGGGCATCTCTACATTGGTCGCGAGCCTGCTGCTGGTGGCATCGGCGATCACGATCGCGTGGTCGTGGAAGTTCGCCTCGGGGCAGCAAGGAGCCGTTGTCTGGGCGGGTGCGGCAGCGGTGATCGCGTACGCCGTCACCGCGTTCACCGTCACCGCCGGTGTGCTGGTGGGCGGCGACAACGGTGGCTTCTTCGCAGGACACATGGCGGCGACGATCTGCTGGATCGCGATGGCGGCCGCGCTGTTCGGCTACGCGGCGCGCCTGACTAAAGCGGACCGGTCGCTGCCGATCGGCGGAGGGTTGGCGCTGGTCGCCGCGGCGATGGCGAAGCTGTTCCTGTTCGACCTCGGCACACTCGACGGCATCTTCCGAGTGGTGGTGTTCATCGTCGTCGGGCTTGTCCTGCTGGGCATGGGCGCGGGCTACGCGCGGCTGCTGGAGAGGCAGGACCAGCAGCAGGACCACGCCGGTGTGACCGGGGCGACACTTTAATCTGGACTCATTCCAGATTAGCGGGGCGTTGATCGAGGCATGAGCACCACAACACGTCGCACAGACACACAAGTACACGGATTTCAGGCATCGCCCGAGTTGAGCGCCAACCTGCAGCGGGTCTTGGTCGACCTGATCGAGCTGCACCTGCAGGGCAAGCAGGCACATTGGAACGTCGTCGGGACCAACTTCCGCGACCTGCATCTCCAACTCGACGAGCTCGTCGACTTTGCCCGCGAAGGCAGCGACACCATCGCCGAGCGGATGCGGGCGCTGGACGTCGTGCCGGACGGGCGGTCGGACACCGTCGCGGCGGACACCACGTTGCCGGAGTTCCCGCCCTACGAGCTCAACACCGGAGAGGTCGTCGACCTGATCACGGGCCGGGTGTATGCGGCCGTCGACACGATCCGCACCTTGCATGACGCGGTCGACGCCGAGGATCCCAGCACCGCCGATATCCTGCATCAGCTGATCGACGGCCTGGAGAAGCTGGCCTGGCTGATCAAGTCGGAGAACCGCAAGGTCTAAGCAGGCCGCCCGGACGAGGTCACGGCTGCGCTACTGGAACTGCTGGCGAGGCACTAGGCACTGCCTGCGGCGGCGCGGTGTTCGACCGGGTGCCGAATGGCTTCGTCGTTACGCCGCCCGACCAGGTACCAGGTGTGCATCACGCCCTTGCCCTTGATGTCGACCTCGCCGCGCTCCTCGAGTAGGAATGCGTGGTTGAGCCGCTCATAGACGTCGTGCGGCACCTGGATTCGGCCCTCGACATCTGTGGTCTCCATCCGGGCCGCGACGTTGACGGCGTCACCCCACACGTCATAGAAGAACTTGCGTGCCCCGACGACTCCGGCGACCACGGGCCCGGCTGCGAGGCCGATCCGCAGTGGCACCTCCCGTCCCTGCGGATCTTTCAGACCCGCAACCGCCTCGGCCATGTCCAGCGCGAGGCAGGCCAGTGCCTCGATGTGATCGTCGCGGGGCTCCGGTACTCCGCTGACGACCATGTACGAGTCGCCGCTGGTCTTGACCTTCTCCAGGCCGTGACGGTCGACCAGGGCGTCGAGATCGGTGTAGAGCCGGTCGAGAAACCGCACCAGTTCGGTTGGCGCGGTGTCACTGGCGCGCTTGGTGTAGCCGGCGATGTCGGCGAACAGGATCGACGCGTCGTCGTATTTGTCGGCGATGATGTTGCGCGATGGGTCTTTCAGCCGCTGGGCGATCGTGGCCGGCAGGATATTGGTGAGCAGTCGTTCAGACCGTTCGTACTCGGACTCCATCGCTTCGCGGGCGCGACGGATTTCCCGCAGCGCGTACCAGACCACCGCGACGACCATCACCCAGGCGGAGATCACCGAGAGGATGAAGCCCAGTCGGAATGACCAATCCGGTTGCACGCCAGTGTTGTAGGGAACGAGGATCGCGAGAACGATGACCGTCGTGGCGCCCAAGGCAGCGAGTACCGATGCGAGCCCGATGTGCTCGACGCCAAGGATCAGCACCATGAGGGTGGCCGCCACCAAGTAGTAGAAGGGGAGACCCGAGCCGGTGCCGAGGTGCCAGCACAGGACCGTGATGGATGTATAGGCGACGAAGAAGAACACCAGTGGCGCAACCAGTTCACCGAACCGGTACAACAGCGGAATCATCAGAAAGATCGCGCCGCTGGCCAGGTTCAGCATGGGGATCCACAGCACGTCCTGGCCCACGATCAGGCCTTGGATGCCGAAGAAGAGGCCGACGGCAGCGCCGATCCGGGCTGTGACGGTCAGAACCCTGAGGTGACGCGCAACGGTCTCGCCATCGTGCCGCGTCCGCGCGGGGACACGGCTTTCGAGCGCCACGTCCGGCACGCAGACGGGTCGGCCCTTGACCGCCACGAGCTAAGCGTAACGCGGCAGGGCTGCGCCGACCTGGGCTTTTCTTAGCCAGACGACATCCGGGCGGCGTCGCGG
>Ga0070704_100000122_pt1 | contig 28088 bp, 23 predicted proteins | sample KBSK5252metaG_FD_65467 | JGI IMG/M metagenome (GOLD analysis project Ga0070704, IMG submission 65467) | Corn, switchgrass and miscanthus rhizosphere microbial communities from Kellogg Biological Station, Michigan, USA - KBS K5-25-2 metaG | ecosystem: Host-associated > Plants > Roots >...
CCGATCCGGGCTTATCCTTCGAGACCGCCCCACATGGAGCACCCATGCACTCCCGGTCCATCGCCGCTGCGCTGGCGCTGCCCCTCCTGCTGGGCACCGCAAGCCAGCCACCGGCTTCATCGCTCCGTATCGCCGTCACCTTTCCGAAAACACGCAGCGCCACGCCGCTCGACGGCCGGCTGCTCCTGCTCGTCTCCACCGACTCGAGCGCCGAGCCGAGGCGGCAGATTTCCGACGGGCCGGAGACGCAGCTCGTCTTTGGAACCGATATCGAAGGGTGGGCTCCCGGTACCGCCGCCTTCGTGGACGGGAAGGCGTTCGGCTATCCGGTTCGAAGCCTCGCGAGCCTTCCTCCCGGACGCTATTGGGTGCAGGCGCTGCTCAACCGGTATCAGACTTATCGCCGTTCCGATGGGAAAGTCGTCAAGCTTCCGCCCGATCGCGGCGAGGGCCAGCAATGGAATGCGAAGCCGGGCAATCTCTACAGCACGCCACGCTGGGTGCAGCTCGATCCGAGGCTCCGAATCCTCCCGCGAGTGACACTCGATCAGGAGATTCCGGCGATCCCGGATCCGCCCGATACGAAGTACGTCAAGCACATCCGGATCGAGAGCAAGCTCCTCACCGCCTTCTGGGGAACGCCGACATTTCTCGGCGCCCACATCCTGCTGCCCGAAGGATACGACGCACATCCCGACGCCCGATATCCCCTGGTGATCAACCACGGCCACTTTCCCGCCGACATCGACGGCTTTCGCACCGAGCCTCCCGACCCGAACCTGAAGCCGGACTACAGCGCGCGCTTCAATCTGCCGGGATACAATCGCATCCAGCAGGAGCAGGCCCACCAGTTCTACAAGGACTGGACCGCCCCCGGCTTTCCCCGGGTGCTGCTGGTGGAGATCCAGCATCCCACCCCGTTCTACGACGATTCCTACGCGGTGAATTCCGCCAACAACGGACCATACGGCGACGCGATCATGCGGGAGCTGGTGCCGGAGATCGAGCGGCGATTCCGCGGGATCGGGCAGGGCTATGCGCGATTCACGTACGGCGGCTCGACCGGCGGATGGGAAGCGATGGCGGTGCAGATGTTCTATCCCGACGACTTCAACGGCGCCTGGATTGCCTGCCCCGATCCGATCGACTTCAGGATGTACACCAACTTCAATCTGTACGAGGAGAAGAACGCGTACTTCCTGGACAGCAGGTGGAAGCGCACGCCGCGCCCGGCGCATCGCAACTATCTCGGCCAGGTGCAGACCACGGTGGAGGAGGCCAACCATCGGGAGCTTGCCCTCGGTACCCGGGGACGGTCGGGGGACCAGTGGGACATCTGGCAGGCGGTGTATTCACCGGTGGGGGCGGACGGGTACCCGAAGCCGATCTGGGACAAGGTGACCGGGGCGATCGACCACTCGGTCGCGGAGTACTGGAGGGAGCACTTCGATCTCTCCCACATCCTCCGCCGGGACTGGAAGACCCTCGGCCCCAAGGTGCGGGGGAAGCTCAAGATCTACGTCGGCGACATGGACAATTACTATCTCAACGACGCGGTGTACCTTACCGAACAGTTTCTGCGACAGGCGACCGATCCCACCGCCGATGCCGAAGTCGATTACGGCGATCGTGCGGAGCACTGCTGGAACGGGGATCACACCCGGCCGAACGCGCTGTCCCGGCTCCGGTACGCACAGATGTTCATCCCGCGCATCATGGATCAAATCCGGAAGAATCATCCCTCCGGCGCGGACACCCTGAGCTGGAGGTATTGAATGAGGCGACCGGTCGGTACGGTAATCCTGGCGGCAGTGGCATGTCTGGGCGTGTTAGGAGCCGTGTCGCGGCCGGCCGACCTGCGCCGGGTCGTTCCCAACGACAACCGCCGGCCCGCGGGGTCGCTCAAGGGCGGCGTGCTCACGCTGCGCCTCGAGGTCCGGACGGGGGCCTGGTATCCCGAAGGACCGAACGGTGACTCGGTAGTGGCCCCGGTCTTTGCCGAAGAGGGAAAGCCGCCGCAGGTGCCCGGTCCCCTCATCCGCGTTCCGGCGGGAACGATCATCGAGGCCGTGGTCAGAAATGCGCTCACGGACGTCGACATCAGCGTCTCTGGCCTGGTCACCCGACCCGCAGCCAAGGAGGATTCCATCCGGATCCGTCCGGGAGAATCGCGCGCCGTGCGCTTCGCCGCCGGCGCGCCGGGCACCTACTTCTATTCGGCCGTCGCCGGCGCGGTGGATACCACGGGAGAGCGGCAGCAGCTGGCCGGGGCGCTGGTCGTCGATTCCGCCGGCGCCCGCGCAGACGACAGGGTCTTCGTGATCAACATCTGGGGAAGTGTCAAGCCGAACGACACCACGAAGTACAGCAACGCTCTCGCGATCAACGGGCTCTCCTGGCCCCATACGGAGCGGATCGCCGCGACGGTCGGAGATACGCTGCGCTGGCGCTGGATCAACGCGAGCGTGCGGGATCACCCGATGCACCTCCATGGTTTCTATTTCCGGCGAGAGAGCCTTGGGAACGCCCTGGCGGACACCTCTTACGCCGGGGACCAGCGTCTGCTCGCCGTGACCCAGAGCATGGCGCCCTTCTCGACGATGCGGATTACCTGGGGTCCCGACCGGCCGGGCAACTGGCTCTTCCACTGTCACATCGGCTTCCACGTCGTACCGGACGCTCGTTTGAACCCACCTCCCGAACATCATCCGGATCGCGGAGCCCATGACCCCGCCGTCCACATGGCGGGACTGATTCTTGGAATTTCCGTCAAGCCCGGACGGGGCTGGAGCGACGCTGCGCGCGACAACGCCCGCCAGATGAGACTGTTCATTCAGGAGGGAGCCAAACGATTCGAAGCGCCCCGATCGCTGGGCTTCGTGTTGCAGCAGGGAGACGGGCCGCCCGCGGCGGACTCGATCGAGATCCCGGGGAGCCTGCTTGTCCTCACCCAGAATCAGCCGACCGACATCACCATTCTCAATCGGCTCAAAGAGACCGCCGCGATTCACTGGCATGGAATCGAGCTGGAGAGCTATTCCGATGGCGTGCCAGGGTGGGGCGGCATCGGAGGGCGGCTCGCCCCTTCGATCCAGCCCGGGGACTCCTTCGTGGCTCGCCTCACGCTGCCCCGCCCCGGCACGTTCATCTATCACACCCACATGAACGACATCGAGCAGATCACCTCGGGGCTCTACGGAGCCGTCGTTGTACTGCCTCCCGGTGAACGATTCGATCCGTCGCGAGACCATGTGTTCGTGGTGGGCTGGGACGGACCGAGCGGGACGCGCCGCATCGTCAACGGCCAAAAGAATCCCCCGCCGCTCGAGCTGGCCGCGGGAGTGGCGCACCGGTTTCGCTTTGTCGGGATCGGGGCCGCCACCGGGGGGCGCTTTGCCATCCGTCGCGACACCACGATGATGCGCTGGCGCCCACTGTCGCGAGACGGCGCGGATCTGCCCGCCTCGCAGGCGACGCTGCGGCCGGCTATTCAGTACGTGGGGGTTGGAGAGACCTTCGATTTCGAATGGGTTCCCGAGGTGGGGGAGTACACCCTGATCGGCGGCAACTTCGCGCGACCGTTCATGACGCGGAAGCTGATCGTGCGATGAGGTCGCGAGGATGATCGCCTACGAAGTCACGGTGGACGTCCAGGAGGAGCTGGTCGACCGGTTCATGGCCTACATGCGGCAGCGGCACATCCCCGACATCCTGGCCACCGGATGTTTCGCGCACGCCGAGCTCACCCGGGCCAGTGAGACCCGTTTCAGGCAACGATTCCTGGCCAAGAGCCTCGGCGACCTGGAGGGATATCTCGAGCGTCACGCGCCGGCGCTCCGGGCAGACTATGCCGTGGAGTTTCCCTCGGGCACGCTGGTCTCCCGCGAAATCTGGGAAGAGATCCAGCGCTGGCCCGAGCCGCGGAAGTAACGAGATCGATCGAAATGGTGGGGTGAGAGCTAGCGGACGATCGCGCGCAGCACCAGTACCGTGACGTTGTCGCTGGCCCCCCCGGCCATCGTGTCCGCCACCAGCGTCCGCACCGCCTGCTCCGACGACGTCATCGAGCCGAGCACCTCCGCGATCCGCTCCTGGGAGACGTGCTTGGTGAGCCCATCGGTGCACAGCATGAGGGTGTCGCCGGGCTTGAGATCGGCCTTGGTGACCTCGGGGATCCACGTGCTCCCGCCCAGCGAGCTGGAGAGCACGTGCGCATACGGACTCTTCTGGGCCTGCTCCGGCTTGAGCACGCCGGAATCGACGAGATCCTGCGCCATCGTCTGATCACGGGTCAGCTGCTCGAGCTCCCCGGCACGGAACCGGTAGCACCGGCTGTCGCCGACCTGCAGCAGATACAGCGTCGGCCACACCGCCACGAACAGGGTGAGTGTGGTCGCCATCCCCTTCCGGTCGCCGCTCGCCTTGGCCCGGTCCGCAATCACCTCGTGACTCCGGGTCGCGGCCTCCCGCAGCGAATCGAGCAGCGCGGTATCGTCCGAGGTGTCCATCGCGAAGAAACACTGCATCGTGTTCGTCACGTAGCCGGCGATCGCTTCCGCCGCGGAACGGCTCGCCTCTTCTCCCCCCGCGTGGCCTCCGACCCCGTCGCAGACCATGCCGATGGACGCCAGGCGCTGGCTCGGGATCTCGAGCAGCTCCGGGTTAGGCAGACTGGTGACATGCACCCGCATCGTCTTGTGCAGGGTGGTCACCAGGAAATGATCCTGGTTGTCCTTCCGTACCAGACCCCGATCGGTCAGTCCAAAGAAGTCGAGATCTTCGTCGCGTGGTTTCGGCGGAATCGGGACGGCGTCCAGTTCGGTGTGACTGGGTGACGGAAGCATCGTGAGCCGAAGTTAGCGCTCGCAAATCCTCCCGCAAGACCATCACTTAGGGAAGTCGGTTCCTCGATCACCGCCGAAATCTGCCACTTTCATGCCAAAATGGCATAATTTCGCGGTATAGCGGTTGCCCTGAGAGGCCCCGTCCGCTAACTGCCAACTGCCAACCATCCGCTGGCTGTCGGTGGTTAGCCGCTAGCCGTTAGCACCTTACTCAAGGAGCCCCACGTGGCATCCAAAATCATCGGTATCGACCTGGGCACGACGAATTCCGTCGTTGCCGTCATGGAGGGCGGGGATCCTGTCGTCATCCCCAACGCCGAGGGCGGCCGCACCACTCCGTCGGTCGTGGCGTTCACCAAGGACGGCGAACGGCTGGTGGGCCAGGTGGCCAAGCGCCAGGCAGTCACCAACCCCAAGCAGACCATCTTCTCCATCAAGCGGTTCATGGGCCGCCGGATGGATGAAATCAAGGAAGAGCTGAAGCGGGTCCCCTACAAAGTCGAGAACGGCCCCAACGGGCTGGCCGCCGTCGAGATCGCCGGCAAGAAGTACACGCCGCCCGAGATCTCCGCGATGATCCTCCAGAAAATGAAGCAGACAGCCGAAGACTACCTCGGCTTTTCGGTGGACAAGGCCGTCATCACCGTTCCGGCCTACTTCAACGACTCCCAGCGCCAGGCCACCAAGGACGCCGGGAAGATCGCCGGTCTCGAGGTGCTCCGGATCATCAACGAGCCGACCGCCGCGGCGCTGGCGTACGGCCTCGACAAGAAGAAGGAAGAGAAGGTCGCGGTCTTCGATCTGGGCGGCGGCACCTACGACATCTCCGTGCTGGAGCTCGCCGAGGGCGTCTTCGAGGTCAAGAGCACCAACGGTGACACCCACCTCGGCGGCGACGATTTCGACCAGCGGCTGATCGACTGGCTGGTGACCGAGTTCAAGAAGGACCAGGGGATCGACCTCTCCAAGGACGCGATGGCCCTGCAGCGGCTGAAGGAGGCTGCGGAAAAGGCCAAGATGGAGCTGTCGAGCACCCAGCAGACCGACATCAATCTGCCGTTCATCACGGCGGACCAGTCGGGGCCCAAGCATCTCAACCTGAGCCTCACCCGCGCCAAGTTCGAGCAGCTGGTGGAGGATCTCATTCAGCGCACTCTGCCGCCGATGCAGCAGGCGCTGAAGGATGCCGGACTCGACCCGAAGCAGATCGATGAGGTCATCCTGGTGGGCGGCTCGACACGGATCCCGAAGATCCAGGAGATCGTGAAGAACTTCTTCGGCAAGGAGCCGAACAAGTCGGTCAACCCCGATGAAGTCGTGGCGATCGGCGCGGCGATCCAGGGCGGCGTCCTGGGCGGTGAGGTCAAGGACGTGCTGCTGCTCGACGTGACACCGCTGTCGCTCGGCATCGAGACGCTGGGCGGGGTCACTACGGTGCTGATTCCGCGGAACACGACGATCCCCACCAAGAAGTCCGAGGTGTTCTCCACCGCGGAGGACAATCAGACCACGGTGGAAATCCACGTGCTGCAGGGCGAGCGGCAGATGGCCATCGACAACCGGACCATCGGCAAGTTCCAGCTCACCGGAATTCCGCCCGCGCCGCGCGGGATGCCGCAGGTCGAGGTCACCTTCGACATCGACGCCAACGGGATTCTGCACGTGTCGGCCAAGGACAAGACGACCGGCAAGGAACAGAAGATCCGGATCGAGGCCTCCAGCGGGCTCTCCGACACCGACATCGACAAGATGGTCAAGGCGGCGGAGCTGCATGCGAAGGAGGACGCCGAGCGGCGCGAGGCGATCGAGGCGCGGAATCAGCTCGACGGCCTGGTGTACAAGGTCGAGAAGGACAGCAAGGAGTGGGTCGACCGGCTGGCCGCGGACGTGAAGAGCCGGCTCGATGCGGCGGTGGAGGGTGGACGCCAGGCGCTCCGCGCCGGCGACCCGGCGGGTATCAAGACCGCGCTCGCCGAGCTCAATGCCGCCTATTCCGCCGCGGGAGCGTCGCTCTACGACGCGGCGAATGCCGCCAGCTCGAGCCAGGCCGATGGGGCGCCCGGTCCCGAGCCGACCGCAGGTCAAGCAAAGGATGACGTGGTCGAGGCGGACTACGAGATTGTGGATGAGGAAAAGAAGTGATCAGTGGTCAGGGGTCAGGGGTCAGGGGTCAGGGGTCAGAGGTCAGGAGTCAGGGGTCAGAGATCAGCTGCAGACCATCCCTGATCCCTGATCCCTGACCCCTGACCCCTGATCCCTGCACTGCGACTAACGCATGCGACGACGCATCGTACGTATATTGAATTCATAGCACGTCAGTCACACACGAGGTGAGAAAGCAAACATGTCGGTTCGCTCGCTCAACTGGTTGAAATTCGGTGGCCTGGTAGGGCTGGCCTTCTTCCTCGGCCTTCTCTTTGCCGGCCTGCTCGACTTGCCCAGAAGCTCCCAGGCCCAGGGCAGCACCGCTCAGCTGGCCCAGGGAGAGTCGGTCATCCGGACCGTCCAGGCTCCCCCGCTCCCCGCCGCGCGGCCCCTGGCCGAGCTCAGCGATGCCTTTGCGGCGGTGGCCGAGCACGTCCGGCCCAGCGTCGTGTTCGTGAAGTCCACCCGGAAGCAGCAGGTCGCCCGGAACCTCCGGGTGCCCCAGGGCTTCGAGCCCTTCTTCCAGCAGCCGCGCAACCAGCAGCCCCAGATCGAGCGGGGCTCGGGATCGGGCTTCATCGTTTCGGAAGACGGCTACATCCTGACCAATAACCACGTCGTTGCCGGGGCCCAGAAGGTGGAAGTTCAGCTTCTGGACGGCCGCATGTTCGTGGCCTCCGTCATCGGGACCGATTCCACGACGGACATCGCGGTCATCAAGATCGAGGCGAAGGGGCTCAACGCCGCCGCGCTCGGGAACAGCGCGACGTCGCGGATCGGTGAGTGGGTCCTCGCGGTGGGCAACCCGCTGGGCGAAGCGCTCACCTTCTCGGTCACCTCGGGAATCATCAGCGCCAAGGGCCGCGGACTCCGCGGGCTTCCGGGCCGCAGCGCTCTCAGCATCCAGGACTTCATCCAGACCGACGCGGCGATCAATCCGGGCAACTCGGGCGGTCCGCTGGTCAACGTCCGGGGTGAAGTCATCGGCATCAACTCCGCGATCGCCAGCGAGACCGGCTACAACGTCGGCTACGGCTTCGCGGTGCCGATCGATCTGGCCCGGCAGGTCATGCAGCAGCTCATCAAGAGCGGTCATGTCGAGCGGGCGGCGCTCGGGGTCCTCGTCGATGACGCCACCGCCACTGACGCCAGGTATGTCGGCCTCCCCGAGGTGCGGGGGGTGCGGATCACCGACTACTCCATCGAATCCTCCCCCGCCAAGCGGGCCGGGCTGGAGCCGGGTGACGTGGTGATCACCATCGACGGTCAGGCAGTCAACTACACCGCGCAGCTCCAGCAGATCGTGGGCTTCAAGCGCCCCGGCGACATTGTGAAGGTCGAGGTTGCCCGGAAGGGCGGTATTCGGAAGACGTTCTCGGTTCGGCTCATTGCGGCGGCCGCGGGGCTCGAGCAGCCGGTTGCGGAAAAGGATCCTGGCGCGGATTCGGCAGATCCCGATGCCGCGCCCGCCGGAGCGGTCATCCGGCCCCTCGGCATCACCGTGACTCCGCTCACCAGTCAGATCGCGAGCGAGCTCGGTGCTCCGGCGGGCCTTCGCGGGCTGGTGATCCAGAGCGTGGACCAGGAAGGTCCGGCGGCGGAGGTTCCCCTCTTTGGAGTGGAGAGTGGTAACCCGGACGTGATCCTGTCGGTGGAAGGCACGCCGGTCCGCTCCGAGGCGGAGCTTCGATCGGCGCTCAAGTCCGCCGGCTCCGGTGGGATCGTGACGCTGGTGCTCTACAACAAGGCCGGCGCGTCGCAGGGGAATGGACGGCGGGTGGAGCGAGTACAGCTGGTACCCTAACTGCGTGAACGTTGAACGGTGAACGGTCAACGGGACCTGCCTTTCGGCGGGTCCCGTTGTTTTTGCCCTAGCTCCCTAACTCCCTAGCTCCCTAACTCCCTAACCCCTACTTCGGCGCCACCGGAATCCTGGTCACCCCCGAGAGGGAGTCGAGGGACTTCCACCCCCATCCGATCAGCACGCCATCGACCGCGATCAGCGGTGACTTCTTCCGGTCCGGGACGGTATCGACGGCGGCGGCGGGGTTGTAGTACATCACTTCGATGTATTTCCCGCCCACGAGGTACGGGTCGATACGGGCGGCCTTCTGGACACCCATAACCGCCATGGCGCTGTCCTTCGAGATGCCTACGGTCAGACGCTCGAGCCGGTCGTCCTTCGGGGTACAGCCGGTGAGCGCCAGGAGGAGCAGAAGGGCTGGTGCGAGAATGGTCGGTTTCATGGGCGACAATAATAAACTAGCATTCAGGTGACTGCGAGCGTGGCGGAACTGGCAGACGCGCAGGATTTAGGATCCTGTCCCGTAAGGGGTCCGGGTTCGACTCCCGGCGTTCGCATCCAACAGCAGCTATCAGCTATTTGCTATCGGCTATCAGACAGGCAGTTTCCAGCAACCAGCACCCAGCACCCAGCACCCAGCCCCAACCCAGGAGTCCGCATGGCCGACGCCGTCGTCTCCTTCCTCTCCGCACTCAGCTCCAAGGTGTTCTGGTTTGCCGCGATCTGTTTCGTGCTCCTCAACGGCGCCGCGCTCGGAGCCTTCGTCCTGACACGCAGCCGGCGGCTGGTGGACGAATGGACGCCCAAGCTCCTGGCGGCGGACGCCCTGCTCCTTGGCACCGGCCTCGGCGTGCCACTGGTCGCCGGCCTCGCCAAACTGGGGGTCAAGGCGGTGGCCTCGATGCTGGGGGCGGGGCCGTCTGCGGCGCCGTAGCACCCAGTACCCAGTACCCAGCACCCAGTACCCAGCACCCAGTCCCCGGTTAGATTTCCGGCACTATGAGCGCCATTACCGTCACCAAAACGGCCGAGGACTCCGCGTCGAAGGCCCTCCACGTCTCCATCCCGGTGGACCGGGTGGAGGAGGCCACGACCAAGGCGGTGCGCCAGTACGCCAAACGCGCCCGTCTCCCCGGCTTCCGGCAGGGCAAGGCGCCCGAGGCAGTGGTTCGCCGCCGCTTCAGCAACGAGATCCGGCAGTGGGTCATCGAAGAGGTCATTCGCGAGGGCTGGGAGGAAGCCAAGACCTCCGAGTCGCTCAAGCCGATCGGCGATCCTTCGATCCGGAACCTCAAATTCGAAGAGGGACAACCGATCGAATTCGAGCTGCTGGTCGAGGTCCGCCCCGAGCTCAAGCTCGGGCGCCTCGGCGGCTTCTCGCTGACCCGCACCGTCCCGCCGGTGACCGACGCGATGGTGACCGAGCAGCTGGGCCGGCTCCGGGAACAGCGCGCGACCTGGCTCCCGATCGAAGGCGCCAGGCCGGCACCCGGCGAAATGGTGCGGGTGGATGTCTCGCCGATCGAAAACGGCGAGGCCAAGGAGGCTCAGCCGTACACGATGGTGCTGGGAGACGGGCAGGCGTTGCCCTCGCTGGAGGAGAAAATCATGACCCTTCTCCCCGGCCAGACCATCGATACCGATGTGCGCTTCCCTGATGATCACCCCGATACCGACAAGCGAGGCACTTCCCGCAGCGTCCGGCTCACCCTGCACGAGGTGAAGAGGCAGGAGCTGCCGGTGCTGGATGACGGATTCGCCAAGGAAATCGGCGACTTCGACACCCTCGACGCGCTCAGGGCGGCGGTGCAGGAAGATCTGGCGGCCACGACCGCGCGCGATGCCGACGCGTCGGTGCGGGAGCAGCTGGTCCAGCAGCTCATCGAGGCCAACGGGATCGAGGCGCCCGCGTCGATGGTCGACCGGATGCTCCACTCCCTGCTCCACGCGTACGAAGTCGGCCATGACAAGGCGGAGCAGTTCAACACCGAATTCCGGCCGGTCGCGGCGGCCCAGGTGCGGCGCGAGCTGCTCCTCTCGGCCATCGCCGAGCAGCAGTCGCTCAAGGCCACCGAGGCAGACGTCGACGCGCGCATCGCGCGGATCGCGGAGCAGCGGAAGGCGACGCCGGCCCAGATCTACACTTCGCTCGAGCAGGCCAAGCGGCTGCCCGAGCTCACCCGATCGATCACCGAGGAAAAGGTTTTCGACTTTCTCCTCAAGCAGTCCACCGTCACCGAGGCAGCGCCGTGACCAGCATGCTGTATCCGCCCTATATCATCGAGCGGTCGAGCCGTGGCGAGCGGACCTACGACATCTTCTCCCGGCTCCTGATGGACCGGATCGTGTTTCTCGGTGCGCCGATCAACGATGATGTCTCCAACATCATCATCGCCCAGCTGCTCTTTCTCGAGGCCGACAACCCCGAGAAGGACATTTACATGTACGTCAACTCGCCGGGCGGCGTGGTGTCGAGCGGGATGGCGATCTACGATACGATGCAGCATCTCCGGGCCCCGGTGAACACGATCTGCATGGGAATGGCCGCGTCGATGGGCAGCTTCCTCCTGGCGGCCGGCACCAAGGGCAAGCGGAGCGCGCTGCCGCACGCGCGGATCATGATTCACCAGCCCTCGGGCGGCTCGCAGGGAACCGCGTCGGATATCGAGATTCAGGCGCGCGAAATCCTGTATCTCCGCACTAAGATGAATGAGCTCTACGCCAAACACACCGGCCAGTCGATCGACCAGATCGAGAAGGACATGGACCGGGATCGCTACATGAGCGCGGACGAAGCCAAGACGTACGGCATCATCGACTCGGTGTTCTCTCCCCACCGGGATCCGGTCGTCCCGGCCGCCGTCGTCGCCGCGGTGCCCACCACTTGACCCGTTCCGGCGGGGGGTTGAGCTTTCGGGCGTCCCCTGACCAGCGCTCCGGCGCGGTGTAACCGACATGTCCAACGACAAGCACCTCCGCTGCTCGTTCTGCGGGAAGTCGAAGGATTCGGTCCGGAAATTCATCTCCGGCCCGTCGGTCTACATTTGCAATGAGTGCATCACGCTCTGCAACGAAATCCTGGCGGAGGACGAAGAGCGGGAGGTCGTCGACAACATCACCCAGGTGCCGACGCCCTCGGAAATCAAGGATGTGCTCGACCAGTACGTGATCGGCCAGGAACGCGCCAAGCGCACCCTGGCCGTCGCTGTTTACAACCACTACAAGCGGATCAACTCGGTGAGCGGGCGCGACGCCGGCGGCGTCGAGCTCGACAAATCGAACATCCTGCTTCTCGGCCCCACCGGCGTCGGCAAGACGCTGCTGGCCCAGACGCTGGCGCGGATCCTCGACGTCCCGTTCACCATCGCCGACGCCACGACGCTCACCGAAGCGGGTTACGTGGGCGAGGATGTCGAGAACATCCTGGTGCGGCTGCTCCAGGCCGGCGAATTCAACGTCTCGGAGTGCGAGCGCGGCATCGTCTACATCGACGAGATCGACAAGATCGCGCGCAAATCGGAGAATCCCAGCATCACCCGCGACGTGTCCGGCGAGGGCGTGCAGCAGGCGCTCCTCAAGATCCTCGAGGGCACCGTCGCATCGGTGCCTCCCCAGGGAGGCCGCAAGCATCCGCAGCAGGAATACATCCAGATCAACACCAAGGACATCCTGTTCATCTGCGGCGGCGCGTTCGACGGGCTGGAGCGGATCATCGAGGGACGGCTGGGCCGGCAGCAGATCGGGTTTGCCGCCGCCAACGAGCGCGACAAGACGCCCGAGGTGGACAAGAAGAATCCGTTCGCCAACGCCGAGCCCGACGACCTGCTTCGCTTCGGGCTGATCCCCGAGCTGGTCGGGCGGCTCCCCGTGGTGGTTCCGCTCGAGGCGCTGGATGAGGAATCGCTGGTGCGGATCCTGATCGAGCCGAAGAACGCGATCACCAAGCAGTACATGAAGCTCTTCGAGCTGGAGAACGTCGGGCTCACCTTCGACCAGGAGTCCCTCAAGGCGGTCGCGCGGAAGGCCATCAAGCGCTCGACCGGCGCGCGCGGTCTCCGCGCAATTCTCGAGACGGTCATGACCGACCTGATGTACGATCTCCCCTCCCGCGACGACGTGCGCGAGGTGATCGTGACCGCGGAGTGCATCACCGAGGGCAAGTCCCCGATGATCGTCACCGAACGGCCCCGCCAGATCCGCGAAGCGTGACCCTCGCCAGGCTGCCGATCGAGTTCGTCGGCAGCTTTCCCGATCCGCTCTACCCGCTCGACCCCGTCCTCCCCGAGATCGCCTTCGTGGGGCGCTCGAACGTGGGCAAGTCCAGCCTGCTGAACGCGCTGGTCGCCCGCCGGCACCTGGCGCACGTGAGCGGCACGCCGGGGAAGACCCAGCTGATGAATGTGTACCGCCTCCCGCCCTGCTATTTCCTCGACCTTCCGGGTTATGGGTTCGCCAAGATCTCCAAGACGGCCCGGATCGCTTTCCGAGAGCTGCTGGAAGGGGTCGCGGCACGGAGGCCGTCGCTGACCGGGGTCGTCTGGCTGCTGGATGCGCGGCACCCGCCCTCGGCCGATGACGCCGAGATCCAGGAGCTGCTGGCGGAGACGGGGCGGCCGGTCCTCACCGTGCTCACCAAGGCCGACAAGCTCACCCGCACCGCACAACGGCTGGCACTCGGCGAACGCGCGCGCGAGCTCGGCATGGCGGCGGACGAGCTGCTGCTGACCAGTTCGACGACGGGGGAGGGTATCGAGGACCTCGGAGATTCCATTCTGAACTGCGTGAACGGTGAACTGTGAACGGTGAACGGGACCTGCTTGTGAGTCATTGCGCCTTTGCGCCTTTCCGCCGTTGCGCCCTCACATGATCTCGTTCGAACTCCCGATCGTGGTGCTTCCCGCCGACATCGACGCGCAGGGACACGTCAACAACGTCGTCTACCTGCGCTGGATGCAGGAGGCTGCGACGGCGCACTGGGAGTCCGCGGCGCCGGCGGAGCACAAGGCGAAGGTCTCCTGGGTGGTCACCCGGCACGAGATCGACTACAAAGCCCCGGCGTTCGTGGGTGAGGCCCTCGTCGCCCGCACCTGGGTCGGGGAGCCATCCGGGGCCACCTGGGAACGGTTCATCGAAATCCGTCGCGCCGGAGATGACCGACTGCTGGCCCGGGGGCGGAGCATCTATGCCGCGCTCGACCGGGCGACCGGGCGCCCCAGGCGGGTGGACGCGGAGCTGCGGAAGCCCCTGGAAGGTTAGCAAGGGACAACGATCTCGGATGCCCGGCGAGCGCGCTTCGCGGCTTTGCGTCTTTGCGCCTTTGCGTCCTTGCGCCTTTGCGCCCTACTTGACCATTCTCCCCCCAGGCGGTCACTTCTCTGGACTTGTCAGCAGACCCGCTGGAAACGCTTCGAGCCGCCCTCTCCGACCGCTACCGTGTCGAGCGTCTACTTGGCAGCGGCGGCATGGCCACGGTCTACCTCGCCCATGATCTGAAGCACGATCGTCCCGTCGCCATCAAGGTGCTCCGCCCCGAGCTCTCGGCCGCCATCGGACCGGAGCGGTTTCTCCGCGAAATCCGCATCGCCGCCAGGCTCAACCATCCCCACATCCTCGCGCTGCACGACTCGGGAGAAGCGGGGGGGCTCCTCTACTACGTGATGCCGTATGTCGAGGGGGAATCGCTGCAGGACCGGGTCGCGCGGGAAAAGCAGCTCCAGGTGGCCGATGCGGTGCGCATAACCCGCGAGGTGGCCTCGGCGCTCGCCTACGCGCATGCGCACGGCTTCATCCACCGGGACATCAAGCCGGGCAACATCCTGATCTCGAACGGCTACGCCCTGGTCGCGGATTTCGGGCTGGCGCGGGCACTCACGCAGTCCCGGAGCGACGACTCGATTACCCACGTGGGGATCACCATCGGCACGCCGACGTACATGTCGCCGGAGCAGGCCGATGGCGAGACCGACGTGGACGGGCGGAGCGACATCTATTCGCTCGGCTGCGTGCTGTACGAGCTCCTGGTCGGCGATCCGCCCTTTACCGGCTCGACGTCGGGCGCCGTGCTGGCGCGGCAGATCTCCGGAAAGGTGATGCCGATCCGGGCGCTCCGGCCGGCCGTTCCGGTCGCGATCGAACGGGCGGTGCTGCGCACGCTCGAGAAGCTGCCGACGGACCGGTATCAGAAGGCGGAGGAGCTCGGCGAGGCCCTGCGGGTGGGGAGCGAGGGGATTTCGGCGGGACGGTTGCCGCGGTGGATCACGTTTACCGCCGTCGGTGCCGCCATGCTGGCGCTCGGCGTGGCCATCTGGAGCGCGACGCGGCAGGGCGGGTTAGGTGCGCTGGCGGGCTCCGACACCACGAGGTATGCGGTCCTGCCGTTCGAGGGACCGATAGGTCCCGGCCGCACCGCCCTCGAGACGAAGCTGCACGATGCCCTGGCCCGGTGGGACAGCATCAGCGTCGCCGATCCCGCGCGCGTCGCCCAGGAGACCCGGAAGGACGAGGGCCGCTCCCTGGAGGGCGAGGGCGCGCGACGGGTCGCACGCAGGCTCGGCGTCGGCCGATTTGTCCGCGGTCGCCTGCGGCCCCAGGGCGATTCGATGCTGGCAAGCGCAACACTCTACGATGTGCGGACCGGCGGCATCCTCGCCCGGGCCAACGTCGCCTATGGGGCTCCGGTCCGGAGCGTGGATTCTGCCGTCCGCGAGCTGGCCGACCTCCTGATGTTCCGGGGCCGGCTGACTCGAGGAGCAGGCGAAGGACCGGTCCAGAGCCGCTCGTTCGCGGCGGCGCAGGCCTATATCCGCGGCCGGGAAGCGGTGGCGCGCTGGGATCTTCCCTCCGCCGACTCGGCATTCGCACGGGTCCTCGCACTGGATCCGGGCTTTGGCGAAGGTGCTCTGTGGCTCGCGCAGATACGGGCATGGCAAGGCGTACCGGCCCGGGTATGGCGGCTCCAGGCCGAGCGGGCATTGGCCGCGGCCGCCAGGTTCGGTCCGCGGGATGCCGCGTTCGCCGGGGCGCTCTCCGCGTTGAGCCAACGGGATTTCGTCACTGCGTGCGGCCGGTGGGCCGCTACTACACGTCAGTGGCCGACGGAATACTCGACTTGGTACGGGACTGCCGTCTGTCTGAGTCAGGACGACCTGGTCCGCCGGGATCCGAGGAGCCGCTCCACCTGGAGCTTCCGCAGCAGCGTGCATCAAGCGCAGATCGCCTGGCGCCGCGCATTCGAGCTCAACCCGGAAATCCTCCGGGATTTTTTCCCCGGTGGCCTTCAGCCCGGGCAGGCGGTCCTGTGGGTGCGTACTGATCGGGTTCGAGGCGGTACGGCGTCCCTGCCTGATACCGGAGCCTTTCTGGCATTCCCTTCGTGGGAGGGAGACACCCTCGCGTTCGTCCCGTATCGCGAGCGCGAATTCTTCTCGGGACGCGCCATCGTGGGCACCGCATCCTCTCAGGAAGCAATTCGCCGCCAGCGTAGAGTGCTGTTCGAGCTTGCCACCCAATGGCGGAGCAATAGCCCGAATTCCCTGGGCCCGCGTGAGGCGGTGGCCACTGCACTCGGGCTCCTCGGCAATCCGTCGGCACCTGATTCGATGCACGCGGCGCGTGCGCTCGCGACTACGCCCGAGGACCGGATCCGCCTCGGGGTGACGGAAGCCTTGATGCTGGTGCTGGGAGGAACCCCTCCGGACAACAGGGTTTCTGTCGCGAAGACGTTGATCGACTCGCTGCTCGCGAGCGCCGGGCTGGCGATGAATCGATCCGACCCCTGGGACCTGGCAACGATCGCCGCACTGACGGGGAGAGCGTCCAGGGCGGCGGCGTTCGCCCGGCTACCGAGCCCCCGCACCGCGTTCGCGCTCCCTCCTGGCCTTGCCAGTGATGCCCTCGCTCTCCTGGCATTTGGCTCGCTGGGCGGACCGGTCGAAAGCCTGTCGACACTCGAAAAGAGAGTGTCCGAGGGAATCGCCACCGGGATCGAACCGAATGGCCGGGTCGCAGCCCGGATGGAATGGCTTGCACGCCCGGGCACCTCGGCCTTCTTCGAGTATGCGTTCCCCTCGCTACCTGAATTGCGGGGGTTCGGAGATTATCTCGTCGAAGCACAGCTCGCCCTGCAAGCGGGAGATACCGCCGGGGTTCAGCGACAACTGTCGGACGCGGCTGCCGGACGAGCCTGGATGCGACCGTCAGACGTGTCGCTCGAAACTCTCCTTCCCGAGGCACGGCTGCTCGCCGCGATCGGGTTGGACCGTGCGGCTGCGGAACGGCTCGACCCGACGCTGTCGGCGCTGTCGGCCGTTTCACTCGATTTCATCCGGAGTCCGGTCGGAGCGGGATTGCTGGTGCGCTCGATGGCGTTTCGAGCCGAGCTGGCGCACCGCGCCGGAGACAGTGCAACCGCCGCTCGCTGGGCCGCTCCGGTGGTGATTCTCTGGTCCGATGCGGATTCGTCGTTGCAGCAGGTGACGCGCACCATGCGTCGATACGTCAGCCCCTGACGGGGCCCACAAGGAGAACGCGCATGAAACGATTCCTGCTCGTGGTGCTGCTCTTCGTTGTCGCCCTCATTCTGTGGATGTTCGTGATTCCGTTCGCCAAGCGGGAGGACGTGCGCGAGTCCCTGATGGCGAATGGGAGGCCGGAGTGCCCCCTCCACGGCTCGATGTTTGTGCCGGATTCCGGGGGAACGTTTACGACCGGCACGCAGACCATTGCCGGGTCGGGCGCGGCCACGTACGTCCCGGAGTATCACGACTGCCAGCGATTTATGCTCGATGGCCCCGGGAAGAAATACGGTCCGCTGGTCGCGATCTTCGCCCGCTTTCACCTGGAGGCTTTGGGCGATCCTCCGGCGCTGGTCACGACGTTCGTTCCGACGACGACCGGCGCCCCGACCGTCACCGCTGTTGGGTCGATAGGTCTCGCCAACCTGCACTACATCAGTCTCGGGACCGAGAACGGAACCGAGCGCGCCGTCGCGACGATCCTGAACTATGACGACGCCTACGACCCGCTGCACATTCCGAGAGGATACAGTTGCCTCTACGTCTATCACCAGGATCCAAAGACCTGGGCGGCTCGCCTGGTGCAGGCTGCGTCGGATGGCGACTGCGTCGAAACCATGGATACCCTGAACCGGACGTTCTGGCCGCTGGCGGTCACTCCGTACGACGACCCGGGGCCCCCGCCGGTGGCGCGCTGGGACTGGGATTCGGGGACGAAGGAGCAGTACGTCGGCATCCGGTGCGGATCCCGCTGGTGCGAAGTCTACAACCCCGACAAACCACACAATCCGTCGCCCACCTACCCGGGACACAGCAAGGGATCGTACGATGAGCAGGTGCTTGCCGAGTCGACCACGGAGCCCGGGCATCCCGATGACCTCAAACCCGGGAATGCGATCGGCACGGCATTCCCAATCGGCAATCTCGAAGCGAACACCGAGCAGATGTACACCAACGCGTGGATCCCGGTGGCCCAGGTGTCACTGTCGGACGAGTCCGCGGTATACAAGGGGAAATACAAGTTCGGTCATAGGCCGGGGGAGGAGGCACCCTACGGCAAGAACTTCGTCTCGTTCTGCATGGGCCCGAAGTCCACGTGCGTGCCCCTCCAATTTCGTGCCGGGATCCCGAACTGCGGCAACGCCGCGGATCCATGGTGGGCCCGGATCGAGGGCCCGGACGGAACCAAGTACCGCTGCGTAATTCGCCGGCTCTCGCCCACCGGCGCGCCGCTACCCCCCGGAGTCGTGCGGTGGCGGTGGAAGCTCAAGGATGAGGGTATGTGGGTTCGCTGCCCCGGCGGGTGCTGCGAAAAGACCTGAACGGGGCGCCGAGGCGGCACCGGGGGGGAGAGGCCCGAGGTCCTCCCCCTCCCCTCTGGCGCGACCGAAAATCGGGCCGTAGTCTTGCACGTCCCCATCAAGCGCCGGCCCCAGCCGGCTTCTCCTGGAGGTCTGCATGCCGACACGTAGTGCAGTTCCTGCGGTCGTACTCGCCATCACACTCGCCGCCTGCGCCCCGAAGGCGGCGGAGCAGGCCGCAGCAGCCCCGGTGGCGGTGGATACCGCCGCCGTGCAAGCGGCCATTGCGGGATTCTGGCCCCGCTGGATCGCCTCCGCCACCTCGGCGGATACCGCCGCCATGGCCGCCCTCCTCGCCGACAGCGTCCGGATCGATTCCAAGGGTATGCCTCCCATTCTCGGCCGCGCCGGCTGGATGACCATCTTCGAAACGATGATGAAAACGACGAAGGTGGAGGCCGAGGCGATTACGCCGGAGCTGACCTCCGTCGTCGACAATGATCTCGCATATCAGACCGGCGACTTCATCGAGACGACCACAACGGCCGGGAAGACCCAGGCGGAATACGGCCGCTATGCCGCCGCGATCAGGAAGGATGCCGATGGCCAGTGGCGCCTGCGCTACATCATGGCGTTCGCCGATTCCACCGTCCCCGTGAAAAAGTGAGACGCCCGATGCGAACCTTCTCGACCGTCACACTCGCCGCTTTCCTCGTGGCCACCGCCTGCGCGCCGAAGGCCGAGACACCGGCCGCCGCGCCGGCCGTCGACACCGCAGCGGCCCTCCAGGGGCTCGACGCCCTGCGCAACCAGTACATCGCCATGCAGACCGGCGGCGACGCCGCCGGACTCGCCGCACTTCACGCCGATTCCGCCGGGGTGGATCTCTACGGCCTTCCGCGGCTCCGCGGCAAGCCGGCGATCCTGGCCGCGATCACCGCCGACCTAGCCGCCCGCAAGTACACCCTGGCCGAGATCACCCCGGTGACCCGGATGGTCCGGACCAACGCCGAAGCCACCGAGCTCGGCACCTATCACGACATGCACGATGTGAAGGGGACGGTGGATCACGAATGGGGCCGCTACCTCGGCGCCTTCGGCAAGGGCGCCGACGGCCAGTGGAAAATCCAGTACCTCATGGCGTTCCCCGACTCGACCAAGGTCGACAAGAAGTAGGACCCTCACGGGGGCGGCGGGCACCGGGATAGATTCCGGCATGGTCCTCCGCCCCCTCGGTACGGTCGCGCTTCCCGACGGCGCCCGCGCCGCCAACGACGCCTGGCTCGCCCAGCTCGACGCCGCCCTCTCCGCTCCCGGCGCCGACTGGTCCCTCGTCTGTCGCGACACCCTGTACGCCCTCTGGTATCCCGCGGCACCGGGCTGCGACGAGGTGCTCGCGAATGCGAAGACTTCCGCGGCGACCCGCGCCGCCCTCTTCGCGCTCGACCCGCGCAACATCACCCTCGAGCCCGAGTATTACGCCGAGGTGGACCGGGAGAAATTCGCCCGGGTCAAGCCGCTGCTCTGGCTCTGGTATTCGTTCGATCGCACCCCCGCCGGTGGGCAGAACGTGGACCTCGGCGTCAAGTTCCGCCGCCTCCTGGCGCCCCGCATCTTTGCCCGCTGCGGCAGGAACTTCAAATGTTTTCAGCACACCGAGTTTTCGTTCGGCTACAACATGGAAGTGGGCGACGATTGCGTCGTCCACCGCCACGTGCTCCTCGATGACCGGGGCGGGATCACGATGGGAGACCGGGTGAGCGTCTCCGACTACGCCAACATCTACAGCCACACCCACAGCATCGTGGACCAGAAGGATGTGACCGACCTGCGCACCGTGCTGGAGGACGACGTGCGCATCACCTATCACGCGACCGTGCTGGCGGGCGTGCGCGTGGGGCGGAACGGCATGGTCGGCGCCAGCGCCCTCGCCACCAAGGACGTCAAGCCGTACAACGTGAATGTCGGCATTCCCGCCAAGTCGATTCGCGTGAAGCCGAATGCACCCCCCGAAGCCTTCGCCACCGAGCGCCTGCCCCGCCGAGAAGAATGAGTGGTGAGCGAGGGTGGAGTAGGCGGTATTGCCTGTTGCCTGTTGCCTGCTGCCTGTTGCCCCCTACGACCCAATCTGCAGGACATCATCGAGGGTCCCCCCCCCACCCCGCCCCACCAACCGCACCGCGTCGGTGATCTCGCGCCGGATCCGCGGCCAGCTCATCCGCTCCCGCGCCGCGCCCGGCGGGAGCCACTCGTACGCATCGTGCTCGGGGGACAGGCACACCTCGGCGTCCACCGACACGAAGGCCGCGAACGCCGGCACCAGCACCACTTCATTCGTGCTGTGGCGATAGAACGATTCCACCCGGCTCAGATTGTAGAGCCGCTGGGGCACCAGCTCCGCTTCCTCCCGCATTTCACGCCGCGCGGTCTCTACCGCGGTCTCTCCCTCCTCGATGTGGCCGTGGACACCCTCCCAGGACCCGGGAGAGCGACCCTTGGCGCTCCGGCGGAGGCAAAGCACCTCGAGCCGGTCGCCGATGCCGCGAAGGACCAGGACATCGACATACGCCACGCGGGCAGAGGGCATCGAGACCTGGGGGTGGTGGTTAGTGGTTAGTGGTTGGTGGTTGGGGTAAAGACTAAGGACTAAAGACCGAAGACTGAAGACTCAAGACTGAAGACTGAAGACTGATGGCTGATAGCTGCCCTATTGCCCCCTCCGCCGCGCCAGCGTGCTCTCGAGCCGCGCCGCCAGCGCCTTGGCCCGGAACGGCTTGGTGAGGAAATCGTCGGCACCGAGCTGCAGCACGCGCACTTCGTTGTCTTCGTCTCCCTTGGCCGTCAGCACGATCACCGGAAGCTGCCGCGTGGCCGGTCTCGAGCGGAGCTGGCTCAGCACCGAGTACCCGTCCACGCCGGGAAGATTGAGGTCGAGAATCACGATGTCGGGAGCATGGCGGTCCACCTCGTCCAGTGCCTGCGCGCCGTCGCGCGCTTCCACCACGGTGTACCCCTGCCGCTCCAGCAGGTCCTTCATGACCCGGCGGAGCTGATCCTCGTCGTCTACCAGCAGCACCATCGCCCCCTTACGGGTGAGCTCGGTACGCGCGGGCGGAAGATCCTCGAGGAGCTCGAATGCCGGTGAGAGCTCGAGGGTGGGGACACCCATGGCTTCGCGCGCCGGCGCGGGGGTGGGAGCGACAGTGACGTGGATCTGCGGCGGTGCCTCGTCGGCGTCCGGACGGTGGGGCCGGCGCCGGCGCTCGCGGCCGTCGTCCTCTTCGAAATGCGTAGGCGCCCGCGGGCCGATGTCGTCCGGCCTCGGCGGCTCGGTGACCCTCAGCAGCTCCTCCACCGAAGTCTCACCCGACACCACGTGCCGAATCCCGCTCTCGAAGAGCGAGCGCATCCCGTTGGCGCGCGCCGCCGAGGCGATCTGGTCGGCGGTGGCGCCTCTCCCGATCAGCCGCTCGATTTCGGGGCTCATCACGAGAATTTCGACGATGCCGAATCGGCCCCGGTAGCCGGTATGCGCGCACTCAGAGCAACCCACGGCAGTGTAGAGCTCGGCGGGGCCTGCGGGGAGGTGCACCTTGATCCGTTGCGGCAGCGGCTCGGTCTGCTTCACCTTGCAGTAGGGGCAGAGCCGCCGGAGGAGACGCTGCGCCAGGATTCCCCGCAATGCCGCCGCGATCTTGTATGCCTCCATCCCCATGTCGACGAGACGGGTGACGGTATTCGGCGCGTCGTTGGTGTGCAGCGTGGAGAGCACCAGGTGCCCGGTGAGCGACGCCTGCAGCGCGATCTGGGCCGTCTCCATGTCACGGATTTCGCCGATCAGCACGACGTCGGGGTCCTGACGCAGGATCGACCGCAACGCGCTCGCAAAGGTCAGCCCGGCTTTTTCGTTGACCTGCACCTGCACGATGTTGGAGCCGAGCCGGTACTCGACCGGGTCTTCCACGGTCACGATGTTGACCTTGTCGCCCTGGACCTGGCGCAGCGCGGCGTACAGCGTGGTCGTCTTGCCGGACCCGGTGGGGCCGGTGACCAGAATGATCCCTTCCTTGTTGTCGAGCAGCTGAGTCATCGTCGCGCGCTCGTCCTCCTCGAGGCCGAGTGCATCGAGCGACAGGATCGTGGTCTTGGTATTCAGGATCCGGATGACCAGCTTTTCGCCGAGGGACGCCGGCAGGGTGGAGACCCGGAGGTCCACCGGATTGCCGTTCACCGCGACGCGGCAGCGCCCGTCCTGGGGCCGCAGCCGGTCGGCGATGTCCATCCCCGACATGATCTTGACCCGCGAGACCAGCGGAACCCCCGCGGAGCGCGGGATCTTCATGACCTGCCGCAGCACGCCGTCGATGCGGTAGCGCACCACCACGCCGCCCTCGACCGGCTCGACGTGAATGTCGCTTGCCCGGCTCGTGATCCCGTCGGCGATGAGGGTGTCCACCAGCTTGATGATGGGGCGCGCCTGCGCTTCCTCGGCGCTGGTGTTGAAGTCGTCCGCTTCGTCCGCGATCTGGGTGACTTCATGCGCCCCGGTGATGCCGGACAGCAGCTTGGACACCACCTCGGAGGAGCGGTACAGCTCATCGAGTTTTTCGCGGATTTTCCCCGGGGAATACAGCACCATCCGGATTTCCCGTCCGGTCGCGAACGCGAGCATCTTCTCCGCGTCCATGTCGAACGGATTCGCCGTCGCGACCTCGAGATAGGAATCGGTGCTCCGAATCGGGAGGACGTTGTACTTCCGCGCCACCTGCTCGGGCAGGGCGTCCTGCACCGCGAGGTCCTGCAAGGCGAGATTGGCGATGGGAAGACCGAATCGAGCCGCGACCGCCTCGACGATCTGCTGGTCGGTGCTCATCCGGCGGTCGACCAGCGCCTCCCAGAGCGACGTGTCATCCCGCGCCTCATGCCGGACCTTGGCAACCTGTGCCTCGGTCACAAGAGCCGAAAGGGTGGGGACGAGCCACTCGTCGCTAAATGCCATTAGCCGATTCCCGGGAGTTCATTAAGAAGTGATTAAATCTAGGTGGATGCGGGCGGCGGGGGCTAGAGGATCGGCCACCACTCCGGCGAGACGTCCACCGTCAAACCCCATCGGCGCGCTTTCTCGGGACGCTCGCGGAGCGGAGTCGCCAGTTCGAGCCGGAGGAGATTCTGGAGCAGCTCGATCGCGACCCCTGCCACCGGGCGGGCGCCATCGCTGGAGCGCCACCCCACACCCTCGATCGTCCCTCCCGCCCATCCGACACCGACGAATGGCGCAAGGATCGCCCGGTTCCCGGTGCTGGCAAATGGCCCGATCCCGATCTCCGGTACGGGCACCCGGACCCGCCATTCGATCTGTCCCGACGCGACCCGTCGCCCGCCCCACTGCCTGAATGTTTCAGCGGGAAGCGTGCCGCGCCCTCCGATGGCAAAGCTCCGCGCTTTCGGCAGCCCGGGAGTCGCCACGCCGGCGATCGTCCGGAGGCGGAGGTGGCCGAGCGGAACCGGTACGCTGCCGTCGGATCGGAATGTCGCCCGCAGGTACTGGGTCGGTCCCGACCCCGCCTCGAGTCCGAATTGCAGTTTGAGATCGCCGCGATCCACCGCACCTCGCGGCGCGAGGGAAATGACCGCCCGGCCGAGCCAGTAGCTGCCGCTTCCGAGCGGCGGATTCGGCTCGTATACGCCGCGCGCCGGCGTCGCGGTCGTCGCCACACTGCTGCTGCGTTCGAAGCGCGCCGAGAGGTCCGCCGACCAGCGCGGGTCGAGGCGCCGGTGGAGCCCGACCCCGACCTCCTCTCCGAGGAGGTAGCTGCCGAGGTCGATCGCCGCCTCCTGGGAAAGCAGCGAGTTCACTACCCCGCTCACCACCGGCTCGTCGCCGAAATCCCGGATCGTGCGGCGGGCGTCGACCGTCCAGTCGTTCGCTCCGCGGGTGAACCCGACCAGCACGCCGGCCGTGACTCTCCGGTCGGACAATCCGTATCCCACCGATCCGCGCACCTCGTATCCGCCGTTGAATCGGAATCCCATCCCGACGCCGAAGGCGAGTCCCTGCACCCGATTCACCCGCAGGAGATCGCTCGCCGCGGTGGTCCCGATGCGGCTCCGGGGCATCCCTTCGAGAAGCTGGCGGGAGACGAGCTCTTCGGCCTTGCTCTTGAGCGCTTCGAATTCCTGGCGGTCGAACGGCTCCGCGCCCTCCGCCGCGGCGCGGAGCGGCACGGTCCATCGCACGGTGTCGCCGGTCGGCGCGGTGAGCCCCGAATACGGCTGGGCATCGCGGAGGACTTCGGGAAAGGGCGACTCGAAGTCGTAGTCGCCGATTTCCCAGCTGCCGCGAATGATCGACCGCATCGGGAATTCGAAGACCGAGGACCGGCGGCGGATTTCGACCTGCTGGCGGTAGGGCAGCCACCATCGCTCCTCGAGCAGCGACTGCTCGAGCACCACGGTGATGTCCTCGACCTCCTTGTCGCGGTACGCCGCGGGAGTGAAGCTGAACTGGAATCGCACCAGCGCCGCCGTCCGCCGCTCGAGGAAAAGCGAGCCCACCACCAGCGGCCGGGCGATATTGCGGGGACGCACCTGTACCGCCAGCACCTCGAGCGGTCCCTTGGGGGTGCGGAGCGTGAGGGTGTCTCCCAGCGCGAAGTCGTATTCGTCGAGCCCCTCGAGCGAAAGCGGATGGATCGCGTCGCGGACCTCGTCGCCCTCGCCGATGCGGATGATGGGGCCGAAATTGTCGGGGACGATCCCGAGGTGATCGCGGTGGTATCGCATCACCGTCGGGAGGAAGGTGCCGTGCCGCCACGCCACGATCCGCTGCTTGCTCAGATCCGGCGCTTCCCAATACACTTCGACGTCCAGCTCGTCGGCCAGGGCAAGACGCGGCGGATCGGGAAATCCCCTCCCGAATTGCCAGAGGTGAAAGACGAATCCGTGCGCCCGGCTCTTGTACTGGCGCAGCGCGGTATCGGTCGAGGGAGTTTCCCGCAGCAGAATCGCGCGGCGCACGAGCTGGCTGACCTGGGCATCATTCCAGGCCTGCGCGCCGACGGTCCCGGGCAGGGCCAGCAGGAGAAGGAGGACGAATGCGCGGGGCATTGATGGCCTCAATTAGCAGGGCCCGTGCCGCTCCGGCAAGCGCGGCGCTTCTGCTGCTCGCCGCCTGCGGTCCGCCCTCGGGCATCAAGCCGGGGGAGGTGCCGGTGAACCCGCCGCCGCCGGTGCTCGCGCCCCGTCCGATTGCGCAGGTCTTCATTCTCGAGGCATCGGGCGCGTCCCCCGAGGATACCCTCGTCCCTGTCCACCGTAACGCGCGCCGGGTGATCGTGCTGCGGCGCTCGGCGCCGGATTTCGGACTCTTTTCCACCGTGGAGTTCGGTGTGACGAGCGACTCGGCTGCCGCCGCCGGACCCGTCGCCAAGGTGGGGCTCAAACCGATCCCGGGACGCTACGGCCTCGACCTCGCGATCGAAGGGCAGGTATCCGACAGCGCCACGATCACCTTCAGCTACGGCGCCCATTTCGTGGCACCGGCCGGCGCGCGGGAGCGATATGGAAGCAATCTCGCCTTCGAGAAGGCGCTGGCCATCGGGAAGGTGGGCGACGATGGTATCGTGGTTTTTCTCCCTACCTCGCGTCCCGGCTCCGACATGGTGAGCGCGCCGCTCCAGGGTCCGGGGCGGTATCTCGTGGCCGCGCCGCGCTGACCAGGTGACTCGCTGGCAGCTGATACCCGAGACAGGTGGACCACCGATCGATCTCCCCGACGACCGTGCCGTCGTCGTCGGCCGTGCCGCGGCTTCCGACATCCATCTCGCCGATGAAACCGTCTCGCGCCATCACGCCGAGCTTCGCACCGACGCCGGCGGCGTGCTGGTGCGGGATCTCGCCAGTGCGAATGGCACCCTGCACAACGATGCCGCCCTGACCGAGGGCCGCGCCGCACCGGGCGACGCCCTTGCGTTCGGGCGGGTGCGGTTCAGAGTGGCGGCTGCTCCGGCATTGCGAGGCGGCGCAGCCGCCGAAGCAACCCCTCCTCCCGAGGATGCCGTCCCTCCGGGGACGCACGTCCGTGCCCTCGACGTCGTCTCGGGCGGGGGCGCGCTGGCGCGTCTGCAAAAGGAGCGGCTCGCCCGATTGATCGAGCTCGCACGCCAGCTGGGCGGGGAAATCGACACCGAGAGCCTGCTCCGGCTCGTAGTGGACCAGGCCGCCGCCCTGCTGCCGGTCGACCGCGTCGCCCTCCTGATCGCCGAGGAGCCGCACGGGACTCTGCGCGCGATGCACTGGTATAACCGGCTCGGCAAAGCCGCGGTGCAGGTCCCGGGGAGCATCGCGCGGCGGGCGCTGCAGGAGCGGGTACCCATCGTCACCGGGAATGCCCAGACGGACGAGCGATTTCAGAGCGGATCGGTCGCGGCCGACCAGGTGCGGGCGGCGCTCTGCGTCCCGCTCCTGACCGATCAGGGCGCGGTCCTCGGCGCGCTCTATGTCGACTCCCTCACCGCCACGCGACCCTTTTCCGAGGAAGAAGCGGCGCTCTGTTTCGCGTTCGGCGGGCTGGCAGCCGCGAGCATCGCGAAGGCGAGATACGCCGACGCGGCCCGTCGGCAGGACGTGATCCGGGCGAACTTCGAGCGATTCTTCGCCCCCGGTGTGGCAGCGCGCATCGCGGAGACCCGGAGCGACGTGCGACCCGGCGGTGAGCGCCGCCCGGTCACCGTGCTGGTGAGCGACATCCGCGGCTTTACCGGACTCGCGGAAACGATGCCGCCGGAGACGATCGCCCGGCATCTCTCCGATTATTTCGCGGCGATGGTGGAGCTCGTGTTCGAGCACGGGGGGACGCTCGACAAGTTCATGGGCGACGCCCTCCTGGCCCTCTGGGGAGCGCCTCTCGCCGCCCCCGGCGACACCGATCGCGCCCTTGCCGCGGCGCGCTCCATGCAGGAGGAATGCAGGGCCCTCAACGCCAGATGGGCCGGCCAGGGGCGGCCGTCGCTCGCGATCGGCATTGGATTGCACCATGGCGACGCGTTCACCGGAACGATCGGAAGCCCGCGCCGCCTCGAATACACCGTGATCGGGGACGTGGTGAATGTCACCGCGAGGCTCTGCGACGCGGCCAATGCCGGGGAGATCGTGCTCAGCGAAGGGGTGTGGAAGCGGCTCTCCCTTCCCATCACTGGAGCGGCGGCGGAGGAGCTGCAGCTGCGGGGCCGGGAAAAGCCGGTGATGATTTATCGACTGAAGGGGGGATTGTGAGAACAGCGTCAACGGTCAACGGTCAACGGTCAACGGGAACGGCCCTGCTCCTGGGGCTCGCACTCATGTATGGGTGCGGGAGCAAGAACACGGGTGTGCGCGCCGACAAGCTTCCGGAAAAGATTCCGGACAGCGTGCTGGCCAAATCGAAGCTGCCGAATGCCAACGCCGTGGGCGCGGCGCTGCGTCTTCAGGACAGCGCGGCCGC
>Ga0070704_100000123_pt1 | contig 28063 bp, 26 predicted proteins | sample KBSK5252metaG_FD_65467 | JGI IMG/M metagenome (GOLD analysis project Ga0070704, IMG submission 65467) | Corn, switchgrass and miscanthus rhizosphere microbial communities from Kellogg Biological Station, Michigan, USA - KBS K5-25-2 metaG | ecosystem: Host-associated > Plants > Roots >...
TGGGTGTTCGACTTGAGCGATCCGACGTTCTGCCACTGCTGGGTAAAGCCGACCACCGAGGGCAGATCCACGAGCTGAATCTGGTCCCGGGTCGTCTTCTGCGAGTAGGTGTACTCCATCGTGAAGCGACCGCCACCCATCTCGATGTTGCCGCCGACCTCGAGCTCGGCCGAGTGCGCCGGCTTGAGGAACTTGTTGCCCAGCCGCGCCTTCGCGAAGGAGCCGCCGGCGGTGGAGAGGGTTTCGTACTGGTATTCGAAGCCCGGACGGAGACCGGCGGTGCCGTAGGAAGCCCGCAACCGGATCTCGTCGAAGCCGCTGATCTTGAGGTCTTCATTGGCCCGCCAGGCGCCGGACGCGCGGTAGTACCACTGCCGCCGCGATTCGGGGCCGAACAGGGACGACTCGTCGCGCCGAATCAGACCGTCAAGGATGTACTTCTCCTTGATATCGAAGGTGCTGATCGCGAACGCGTTCCGGTTCCGGATCGTGGTGTTCGACGAAGCCGCCGAGAAGGTCGACGGATCGGCCGAAGCGAACTCCGGTACCCGGCCGACGAACAGCTGATTGGCGTCGGTCGTGATGCCGTTCGAGGTCTGATCCTCGTAGACGTAGCTCACCTTGGTGGTATTGGTGATGCCGCTCCACGTCCCGCTCGCCGTCAGGGTCGCGCCGGTGTTGTAGGTGCGCCCCGTGCACGCCGCCTTGCGGAGGAATCCGTCGGTGGGCGACCCGGTCGCGGAGAGGTAGCCGAACGGAACCAGATCGGTGAAGTCCTGCCGCTCCTGGTCGAAGTTGTAGTTCGCTTCGGCCGTGAGCCAGTCGAGCATCCGCCACCGCAGCCGCCCGCCGCCGGTGAACCGGCTGCGCTCGGTATCCCGCTTTTCATTGGCGAGATTGTAGAGCGGATTGGCGGCGTTGGAGAGCCGGTCCGGAATCTTTGCCGCGTACGGGGTCCCGTCCGGATTCTTGGCAAAGAGGTCGATGTACGGCTCGACGAACGTGATCTGGAAGAACGGCGCCCCGGTGCCCTGAGCGGCGGTGTTGTTGTCGGAGCGGCCATAGAAGGTGCTCACCTCGAGATCGACCCGCGGAGTCAGCTGCTGGTCGACGTTCAGGCGGAAATTCTGCCGCCCGAATCCCTTGAGCCCGAAGATGACGCCTTCGGTATGGGTGTTCTGGAACGAGGCATTGAAGTTCGTCGAGCCACGACGCTGCCCGATGGACAGGTAGTTCGTGTAGAAGAGGCCCGGACGAATCACCTCACCCTGCTGATCGTGGTATTCCGGATACGGGTTGTCGGCGATGCCGTCCGCCTCGGGAATCCGGTTGCCGCCCGCGTCGCGCTTGAACGAGCCGTCCGGATTGATCTGGAAGGCGTGCGCATTGCCGTTGGCGATCCGCTTCGAGAGGAACGACGCGCCCACTTCGTTCCGCAGCGTAACGAGCAGCTTCCCGTCGGCGAGGCTTCTGCCCCGCTTGGTGAAGATCTGCACCACGCCGTTTGCCGCATCGGAGCCGTACAGCGAGCTCGCCGCGGCGCCCTTGATCACTTCGATCCGCTCGATGTCTTCCGAGGCGATGTCGGCCAGGGAAGCCCGGCTGATCGTGCCGTCGATGATGACCAGCGGCTCCTGCGACCCGGAGATGCTCGTGGCACCACGGAGCCGAATGCTCGGCGCGGCACCTGGCTCACCCGAGGCGGTGACGACCCGGACCCCGGCGACTTTGCCGGCCAGCCCGCTCAACGCCGTGACGCCCGGGGTTTCCTGGAGCTGATCCGAGGAGACCCGGCCGACGGCGAAGGGGAGCTTCTTGGTCGAGGTGGCTTCGTTGACGCCGGTGACCACCAGCTCATCGAGCCTGAGGGGATCGTCGCGCAGCCGGAAGTCGACTTCCTGCCGGCCGGCATTGAGCGTGATGGCCTTGGTCGCCGGCGACTTGCCGAGGTAACGGGCGACCAGCGTCATCGACTGACCCTTGGTACGGTCCGCGCTCACGACGATGGTGTAGGTGCCGTTTCCGGCCGTCGTCGCACCGAACGAGGCCAGCTCGCGGATGACGACCTGTGCGCCACCCAGCGGTTGCCCGTCTGTATCGGTGACTTTCCCGGTGATCGTCGCCTGCGCCGCTGCCTTGCCGGCAACCAGAGCGAGCAGGGCGGCGATCCCCCCCGTCCTCCGGAGGATGGTAAACGCCGGACTCCTCTTCATAAGGATCCTCGGGTAAGAGTTGAAACGATGGGAACCACTGGCTCGTCGTGTCGTACGACGGGACACACCTCCAAAAGCACGAAGCGTGCCCCCGGAGGGAATTGCGTAAGCTTTTTCTTGGTAACCGGTTAGAACCAAATCGAGCTCCCGAATGTGTCAGTCGGACACGAGCACCAGGCACCGCAACGTGTCCCAAGGACACACCTTTGCGATTGCCACAGGTACTGCGCCAATGCATTCCGAATCACCGCGGGACGAGCGACGACAGCGAATTATGCTGCTGTCATCAGGCCATTAACCTGTGTCCGGCAACGAGTTTCCGCAAGCGGACCCCATGGTCCCACTTTCCCCGGCGCCGGAACACCCCTAATATCCGATGACGCGTGGAGCGGCCCGGTGTGCGCTCGAAAGGAGTACCGATGTCCACTCTGTGCCCTTCCGTTCGACCGGTCCTGACCCTCCTCGCATCACTCCACCTGACGGTCGCGCTGCCCGCTGGGGGGCAAGACGTCGCCACGGCGACGTCGGGAATCATCGGCCGCATCTTCGACGAGCGCACCAACGAAGTGCTGGTGGATGTGCTCCTCTTCCTCGATACGGCCCGCCGGGACATTCCCATCTCGAGTCAGGGCAGGTTCGTGCTGTCCAATCTCGCGCCGGGAAAACACCGGCTCGAAGTGCGCGCCATCGGCTATCGGCCGTATGTGCTCGATCTGGCCCTCACTCCCGGCCAGGTGCTGGAGCGCCAGCTGCCGATGGTCTTTACCGGTGACCGGCTGCCGGAGCTCGCGGTGGAAGCGCGGAATTCCAAGCTCCTTCCCCGCTACAACGATTTCGAGCGCCGCCGCGCCAACGGCATCGGCGCCTACATCACCCGGGACGAGATTCGCGCGCGCGGCTACATGAGCATGGGTGACGCCCTCAGGACCATCAAAGGGGTCCGGGTGAACTGCGGCGTCGTCGAGTGCCTGATCCACATGACCCGCGCCACGGAGGGATGCTTCCCGACCTACTATGTCGACGGCCGCCGGGCCCGCAGCTTCGCGGAGAGCACACCGATCAGCGACGTGCAGGGCATCGAGGTCTATCGGGGCGCCGCCGAGATGCCCGGTGAGTTCGCCGGCGACGGGGCGATGTGTGGGGTCATTGCCATTTGGACGAGAGCAGCTCCGTGACGAGGCAGCAGGCAGCAGGCAGCAGGCAACAGCGCTAGTTCATTCGGGCCTGTTGCCCGTTGCCTGTTGCCTGATCACTATCTCTTTCGCTCCCGCCGGCACCACCGTTTCAGCCGTCTTCCCCCCCGGCCACCGCACCCAGACCGACGTCGGCGCGGCGCGCAGTCCGAGCACCTGCACCGCGCCATCCGACGACATGTAGTTTGATCCGGCGCGCACTTCGCGCACCGGCCCGTCGCCGTCCGCGTACTTCACCCGCATGGCGGCCCCGACCGCCGTGGGATTCGCCGGCGACCCGATCAGCCGCACGCGGAGGCCGGGCGCCGCGCCGGTATTGTGAAGGAGCACCGCCGGCGCGGCGTTCTGTCCGACCGCCAGGTCCGCCCTCCCGTCCTTGTCATAATCCGACGTCGCAGCTCCCCGCTGGTCCCCGTAAACGGCGATCCCCGAGCGGGCGCCTTCCATGGGTGTGAATCCACCCCGTCCATCGCCCAGAAGCATCAATCCCCGCCCCGCGTTGAAGCTGGGCGTGGTGAGCTCAGTCTGCGAGAAGTTCTGGGCCAGAAAGAGATCCTCCTTCCCGTCGCCGTCGAAATCGGCGGCCACGGCGGCGAAAGCCGGTGCAAACTGCGCTTCCCGGGGAAGCGGCACGGCCTCGAAGCGATTGCCGAGATTTCGGAGCAGCACATGGTCGAGGACGGTGCATTTGATGCGGATGGCGCTGCCGAAGCCTTCGCCCAGCACCTTGTCGATCGGCGCGGCGGCGAATTCGGCAAAGGTGGGAACCCGCTTCCTGAGCTCGGGCATGGCCCAGGCGAGTCTCGAGAACGCAGCCAGTGGACCGATGGCTTTCAGCGTCGAGTCGTACCGGCCGGTGACCATGTCGACTCCGGTGCCTTTGCGGAAATTCCCGACATACATGTACAGTGGCGAAAGGGAGTCCGCCCCAAACGGCACGTTGTGCCCCCAGTTGGTCGCGACGAGATCGATGCGGCCGTCGCCGTCGTAATCCCCGGCGGTCAGCCCTTTCCAGCCTCCGGTCAAACCGGAAAGGCCAAGCCGCTCGGTGGCCTCCGCGAACTTCCCGCCCTCGTTGACGAAGACCTTGATCGGTCCCCAGTCGATCGCGAGCGCCAGATCCGGATCGCCGTCGCCGTCGAGGTCGGTAAACGTGGCCGCCGAAACCATCCCGACGAGACGCAGTGCGGCGTCGTTCTCCTGGTCGATCTGGAAAGCGCCTGCGTCGTTGCGGTAGAGATGCGCGCTGGGCGGAACCGGATACGCGCCCGGGATGACCCGGTTCCCGACAAAGAGGTCGAGATCCCCATCGCCGTCCACATCGGCGAGCGCCATCGCTCCGGTGCTCGCGGTGTCGGGGGCGACGATTCCCTGGAGTCCCGCCCCGTGCGCCTGGAGCTCGAAACGCGCGACGCCCGCCGAGGAGAAGGCCTCCGCCGGGGTCGCCGCCCGGTAGGAGGAGCGCCCGACCAGCAGTGCCGGGCGGCCAGGGCCGGGAAACCGAAGCGCCATGGTGAAGTCGAGCGCACCGGCGGCGAGCGCGGTCGGCACCCGCACAAAGCGGTTGCCATCGTTGCGCTGCCAGCTCAGCTCACCTCCCGAGCCGTCCGGGATCACCAGGTCATCGTCGCCATCGTCGTCGAGGTCCAGCCAGCTCACGCCGGGGCCAAGCTGACTCAGCTGCATGTCGAGCAACGGCTGCCGCGCGAAGTCGTTGAAGGAGGTCTCGGTGTGACGAGCGCTGAGGGTCGAGGAACGGTCCTCGAACAGGGGGCTGGGAGCTGGGAGCTGGGGGCTGGAAGCCGAGGGCTGGGGAACGGCCGCGCCCTCGCGAATTTCGTAGAGGCGCCCCGGCCGCGCGTCGGCCATCCGGCTCACGGCCCCGTCGCGCCAGCGCACTTCGATCACCAGGGCGGAGTCCCTTCTCGCGGCAAAGGCGTATTCCTGATCGGCGCCCGAGAGATAGAGTCCGCCCGCCGTCACTTCGCGGGATTGTTCGGCGACGGGGCCGCCGGTCACGCGGATCCGCGCACCGATCGCCCTGGTGTTGGGAGCGCGTCCGATGAGCCGCACCGCCACGCGAGACGCCGGCGCGTCGTTCCGAAGCACCGCCGCGGTTGCGTTGAGCCGGTTGATCACGACATCGAGATCCCCGTCGCCGTCGAGGTCTGCGCTGGCCATGCCGTGCGAAATGTCGGGCTCGATTCCAAAACGCCACTCGGTGCTGGCGTCGGTAAAGCTCAGATCTCCACGATTGCGGAAGGCCACATTGGGCAGCAGGAGCTTCGGAAAAAACTGTCGCTCACGTCGCCAATCGACGCCGGTCACGCTGCTCTTGAGCTTCTCCTGGCTGTCCGAATCCATGAGATCCCAGGTGTGCCCGTTGCCGATGAGCAGATCCTCGAATCCGTCGAGATCCACATCGAGGAACATCGAGGACCAGGACCAGCCGCTCGCGGCGACCCCGGCGGCGTCGGCGATCTCCTCGAAGGTCCCGTCGCCGCGATTCCGGAGCAGCGCGTTCCGCTGCCACTGGGCCCGCTCGGCATAGTTACCCACCTGCTTCGGCACCGGGGTGTGGGTGGGGACCTGCGTCTTCCGCCGGCGGCTGTCATTCGCCAGCATGTCTGCCTGGAACATGTCGACGGCGCCGTCGCGATCGATGTCGGCGAAGTCCACCGACATATTCGAATTGGCGGTGCGGCGGATGGCCTGACGGGCGATCAGCCGGAACCCGCCCGATCCGTCGTTGATCCAGAACTGGTCGGGGTCCTCGAAGTCGTTCGCGACGTACAGGTCGGGCGCTCCGTCGCCGTTCACATCGTAGAAACGCGCCGCCAGTCCGAAGTCCTCCGGCTCGACCGCGAGCGGGGCCCCCGCCTCGTCGAGAAACCTCGGATTCCCGGCGATCGGCTCCCTCCGGAAGTGGCCGGCGCCGTCGTTGAGGTAGAACCAGTCGGCGTCGGCTCGCTGGATCAGGCTCACGCCCCGGATATCATCGCGAAGCTGAATCCGGTAATCGGCACGCCGCTCCGGAATCACCTCGAACACATCGCCGACTTTCTTGACGATCTGGTCAAAGGCGCGTTCCTGAGGCGACAGGGAGTCGAGCATGGTGCGGGCCCGGTAGTTGGCGACATACAGATCGAGATCGCCATCGCCGTCCACGTCGGCGAGTGCCGCCGTCGTGCTTCCCCGCTTTTCGGGAACGAATCCCGAGCCTTCTCCGGCGTCGGTAAATCGCCCTGCCCCGTCGTTCAGCAGCAGCGAGTTGCGGCCACCCATCGAGGTCACGATCAAATCGAGGTCGGCATCGCCATCCACGTCGGCGAAGACCGCTCCGGTGGACGCCGTGCCCGCGAGGGCGACGCCGCGCTCGACGGCGACTTCGCGAAATTTCCACCCGCCGTCGTTCAGGTAGAGTGCGTTCGGCCCTTCGATCCTCGGGAGATACACGTCGGGGCGGCCATCGCCGTCCACATCGCCGATCGCCACACCGGACCCGTGCATCAGATGGCGGTTTTCGTAGGCGGCCGCCTCGGAGACGGCGTTGGAGAAGGCGATCCCGGTGGCCGATGGTGATAGGGCAGTGAAGCCCGGTGTTCCCCGCCCCGCGCGGGCAAGCTCGTGCCAGCGGCCACCGGCGACATCATGCCATTCGCCCGGCGGGGCGGCGTCGCGTGCGCAGCTGCTCACGACGAAAGTCGTGAGCAACGACGCGAGGGCGCGAGGTCGCGAGGACGCGAAAGGACTCCACGCGCCTCCGCGACCTCGCGCCTTCGCGACGCGCTTCATGGCGCCCCCCGGGTGTGCACCCGCGCCAGCACCGCACGGCCGATACACTCCCCCTGTGTCCGTCCGCCGAGATTGTCCATCTGAAAGTGGATACCGCCGTACAGTCTGGAGAGACCGGCCTCGTGCGCGGCCTCCCTGAACGAGGCGAGTCGCTTCACCGGATGCCCCAGCGTCACGTGGGTCGGGTCATCGTATGGCCGGTTGTCGCCGAACAACGCCGTCAGGACCTCCGCGGCAGCGGCCGATTGGGTCGAGTGACCGGAGGTATAGGTCGGGAAAGGCGGCGTATTCAGGAGCGGCTGCCATTTCGGATCGATGTAGCGCTGGATGTACGCCACCGGCCGCAGCAGGTTGGAGCTGAATTTCTCCCGCCAGCATCCGATGAAGGCGTCGGCCACGGCGATCGCGGTGAGCGCATAGGCTTCGACCGTCCGCTCCGGCGAGAGCGCCCATTGGCTGGAGAGGCTGCTCACCACACTCATCCAGTGGCCCGAGGGTGTCCCCGATTCTCCGACATTGTCCGCCCAGAAATACGCGATCCGTTTTTGTTCCTCGGTGAGCGACCGGCGCATCTCGACCAGCTCCAGCGCCTCGGCGTAGAGCCTGGAGCGCTTGTCGCTTGCGAAAGGCAGCGCGGCCGGGGCGGCGCAGCTCGTCGCGCTGTCCAGAGCGAACGTCCGGAGCCATCCCCACTGCGGCTCGAGCGCCACGAGCGGGTTGAGGCCCGGTACTGTCGTATTGGGCCGCTTCGGCCGATTCACGGTGATCGAGCGGTCGCCCGATTCGCCGGGGCGAGCGGCCGCGGTCGGGTTGTCGAATCCGACAAAATCCCGCTCGGCGGAGAGGTTCTGCGAGCGGAATTGGGCGGTCGTCGCGGTGGGCTGCCAGTACTCGTCGCCCTTGAGCGGCTGGTAGGCAAAGGTCCGCTTCGCAAAGCCGTCCTCCGCCGCCCAGGCCAGGATCGCCTGCCCGAGCTCGGCCCCATATGCCATCGACCGGCGGCGGATGACTTCCGAAACGCCCTGCGCGGCGCGCACGGCGGCCAGCGAATCGTGCAACGCGGTGATGGCGACCCCGGTGGAAGCAAATCCTTCCGCATAGAGCGAGCGAAGCACCACGGTCTGGGCTTCCATCGCGACCAGCGCCGGATCGTATCGCTCCTCCCGGCTGGGCCGGGGCAATGTGGTGAGTCCGTTGAGCTGGCCCGCCAGCGAGTGGAGGCTGTCCGAGAACGCGGCCCATCCTTCATACAGCGCGATCGCTGCATACGCAGACGTCCGGGAGGCGACCGGGGGCGAGAGCCGCTCGGCGCGCGCGAGGGCGTAGTGCGTCGAGGTCCACTTGGCGACAAATCCCGCATCCGCAGGTGGGACCCGGGGCCCGCAGGCTGAGAAGAGCAGAAGCCCTCCCGCGGCAAACCAGCGCGCGGGCGTGATTGCGATCCGGCCACGGTTCGTCATACTTGTTGGACCCAACAGTTCATGTGGAGGAATTCGAGGTGCGTAATATCATAATCGTTTCGCTGGCGGGAATCCTCGCGTGCGGCGGCGGCGCGGCGGCTCCAGCTCCGTTCGAGAGCATTCTCCGCGACGCCCAGGGCGCAGATGTCGGCCGGGTAACCCTGCGCGAGCGGGACCAGCAGCTCCAGGTGCAGGTGCGGGTCGCCGGGCTCACCCCGGGAGACCACGGGCTCCACATCCACGCCGTAGGAAAATGCGAACCACCGGGCTTCCAGTCCGCCGGAGCCCATCTCAATCCCGCGAACCACAGCCACGGTCACCTGAACCCGCAGGGACCTCATCTCGGGGATCTCGGGAATCTCACGGTCGGAGCGGACGGTCGAGGTGAAAAGACGATCGACCTCACCGGAGCCGAGATTGGCTCCGGCCTCGTCGCCCTGCTTGGGACGGCCGGGCTCGCCGTTGTGGTCCATGCCGCCCGCGACGACGAGATGACGGATCCTACGGGGAATTCCGGGGCGCGGATTGCGTGCGCATCGATCGGACCCTAGCGGGTCCGATCGGAGCCCTCAGCCGTCAGCCATCAGCCTCGAGCGACTGATGGCTGCGAGCTGATGGCCGAAGGCTTCAGTTGTTCGCCCTCTCCCCCATCATCCGCCGAATCGGCACCACCATCAGGCCCAGCACGGCAGCGGCGATGAAGAGCGAAAACGCCGTGCGCTGAAAGAGCTGAGGCATTTCCTGCAGGTTTTCCGGGTTGACGTGCCCGCCCACCAGCCCGGCGATCAGGTTGCCGATCGCCGACGCCATGAACCACACTCCCATCATCTGCCCCACGAACCGCGGCGGCGCGAGTTTCGTCATCGAGCTCAACCCGACCGGACTGATGGAGAGCTCGCCGAGGGTCTGCAGGAAGTAGCTGAAGACGAGCCACAGCATGGAGACCCGCACTCCGTTGCCCCCGCCCCCGATCACCTGGTTGGCAGCGAGCACCATCACCTGGAAACCGAGGCCCGCGAGCACGAGGCCGAAGCTGAACTTGGCCGGACTCGAAAGCTCGAGGTTCCGTTTGGCAAGGGATACCCAGAGCCAGGCGAAGACCGGCGCCAGGGTCACCACGAACAACGAGTTGGCCGCCTGGAGCCAGGTGGTCGGCATCTCCCAGCCGAACACCACCCGATCGGTGAAGTCGCGGGCAAACAGGTTGAGTGAAGTCGGCGCCTGTTCGAACGCAGCCCAGAAGATCGTGGCGAACACGAACAGCACCACGATGACCGCCACGCCCTTTTTCTCCTTGCTGGTCAGGCCGGCGAAGAAAAAGAGGTAGCCGAAGTAGAGCAGTGCCATCGTCGCCACGATCACGCTCATCTTCTCCGCCAATGACACCGGATTGATGGCGAGGGTGCCGAGCGAAGCGAGGATCACCGTCAGAAAAATCGCGACGACTCCCACGAACGTAATGAGCCGAACTCGCCGCTGTTCTTCGGGACTCGCGTTCGGCGCCAGCCCGATCGACCCCAGCGTGGTGGGGGCTCGAAGCCGGAAGGTGATCAGGCCGAGCAGCATGCCGACGCCCGCGGCGCCGAAGCCGAAGTGCCACCCTACCCGTTCCCCGAGGGCGCCGGTAATGAGCGGCGCGGCAAACGCTCCGAGGTTGATCCCCATGTAATAGATGGAATAGCCGGCGTCGCGGCGGGCGCCACCATCGGGGTAGAGCTCACCCACGGTGGCGGAGATGTTGGGCTTGAGCAGGCCGGTGCCCATCACGATGAATACGAGACCCAGGAAGAACGCCGGCTTGGCGAACACCGAGGACAGCGCAATGCAAAGGTGCCCGGTCGCGATGAGCACGCCGCCCCACCAGATCGAGCGCCGGAGCCCGAGCCAGCGGTCCGCGATCCACCCACCGGGCAAGGACGCGAGGTAGACGCTGAAGCCATAGATGCCGACGATGGCCGAGGCGGTTCGCCGGTCGAAACCGAACCCGCCGTCGAGAATCGCCGCCGACATGAAGAGGACGAGGAGCGGGCGGATCCCGTAGAACGAGAACCGCTCCCACATCTCGGTGAAGAACAGCGTCGACAGGCCTCTGGGATGGCCGAAGAACGAGGTCTCGGAGGGCTTCGCCACGAGAGAGATCCTTAGCAGGGGAGACCGACCCTCACGGTTTGTTCAGTTTCCGCTTGAGCATTTCCAGCTGGGCCTTCACGGCCATTTCGGCCGCTTCCCGGTCGGCCCGCGCTTTCAGCACATCGAATTCCCGGTCGTTGAGCACGTCGGGTTCGCGGGGAGCGGAGGAGAGGCCGCTGGTCTGTCGCGCCGCCTGATACTGCGACGCCAGCGACTCGTATTCCCGTTCCATGTAGGCGATTTCATCGACAATCACGGCGAGCTTGCGGGTGAGCAACTCCACCCGCTCCCGGTGCCGCTCCACGAATTGCAGCGCGATGCGGGAGGTCTCGGTGTCACCGATGCCGTCGGCCAGGGTACCTCGCCGAGTGGCGTTCTCCAGCTCTCGCTGCTCGGCCGCCAGCTCCCGCTCGGTGGCGACCCGCGCATCCCGGCTCACCGAGAGGGCCGTCTTGAATTCCACCATGGCGCCGTGGAGGCCGGACGCCCGGGCACGCCGGTCATCGGAGAGCCCCTGGTTAGCCAGCAGATTGTCGAGGCGGGCGCGCAATTCGTCGAGACCCATTGGGCCGGAGGAGGCAGGTGAGGTCGAATGTTACCTTGGCGATGTATCTTTGGGAATCACGTCGGGGCCCAGGAATCCCAGGAGGCGCTTTGCTCACGCTCGTCCCCCCCAGCGTCCGCCTGCTTCCGCTCATCGCGCTGCTGCTCGGCATGGGTTGCAGTTCCAAGAACTCCGGGAACTACGCCTGCGGGATGTACGCCGTCGCCGGCCAGAGCCTCCTGCTCGAGGAATTCACTCGACCAGGCAAGACGCTTTCCGAGCCGCCCGCCGACATTCCGGGTGTGCTCCCCGTCCGCCTCGCGCTCGGCCCGTCGTTCCGCGCCGTGGCCGGCCGCAGCGACACCATGCTCATCGTCGGCCTCGAGGGCACGCTTCCCGCGACACCCGTCGTGGACTGGGGCGCGCTCATCGTGAGTCCCGCGGGAGTCGCGCAAGGCGTTCTGCTCTACCAGGGCGATCCGATTCAGGGTGCGCCACGCATCGGGACGCTCAACGCGGGAGAGCGCAACCTTCCGCTCATCGGCCTCCGAACGGATGTGGCCAATTTCCAGGACCCGAGCTGCCCGATTTTCCCTGATTCCCTGAGACGGTGAGCGAGCTCACCCGCCGGGTCATCCATCTCGCTTCCGGGCGGGAATGGCGGGGCGGGCAGAACCAGGTATTGCTTCTCGCGCGGGCCCTCGCTTCCCGTGGAGGAATCGAGCAGGTCGTCGTCACCGGCCGGACCTCGACCCTCGAAGCGCGGCTCCGGCAGGCAGGCGTCCCGGTCCGGGCGGTCGGCTGGAACGCGGGTCTCTCCCCTGCGGCGCTGGCCGGCGTCATGCTCGAGATCCTTCGGGGTCCCGCGCTCCTCCACGCGCACGACGCGCATTCGCTCACGATTGCGGCACTCGCAGGACTCGCCACTCGGACTCCCTATCTCGCCACTCGACGGGTGGACTTTCACCTCCGCCGCCCGGCGCTCTGGCGCCGTGCCCGGCGCATCATCGCCATCAGTGACGCGGTCCGAAGCATCCTCGTGTCGGACGGCATTCCGCCGGAGCGCATCGTTCGGGTGCACTCGGGCATCGATCTGGAAGCGGTTCGTAGGACCCGGAGCGCCGAGATTCGCCGGGAGCTCGGACTTCCCCTCGAGCTCCCCCTCGCCGTCGCGGTTGGTGCACTGGTCGGGCACAAGGATCACGCAACCCTGATCGCCGCCGCGGGCGTGTTACGGGACCCCATGCCGGGTTTGCACTGGGCGATCGCGGGCGAAGGCCCCCTGCGAGGAGCGCTCGAGCGGCAGATTGCGGCGCTGTCGCTGGGAGACCGAGTGCACCTGCTGGGGCATCTGGCGGAGCCGCTCCGGCTGATTTCCGGGGCGGACCTGTTCGTGATGAGCTCCAGGGAGGAAGGGCTCGGGACCTCGGTGCTCGACGCGATGGCGCTGGACGTCCCCATCGCAGCCACGGCGGCCGGAGGCATCCCCGAGATGCTTGGAGCGGGAGCAGGACTCCTTTCTCCGCCAGGCGACAGCGGTGCACTCGCCCAGTCGGTCCAGCGAATTCTCGAGGATCCGGCGCTGGTGCGCGGGCTCATCCGAGAGGCCCAGAACCAGGTGGAGCAATTCAGCGCAACCGCGATGGCGGAAGGGGTGCTTTCCGTGTATCGTTCCATAGCGGAGAATGTTGACCTGAAATGATTTACGTCTGCATCCCAAGTCACAACGAGGGCCCCACCATCGGGCTCGTACTCTGGAAAATCCGGAAGGTTTTCCAGGAGTTTCCGCGCGAGTATCAGATCCTGGTTGCGGATGACGGTTCCACCGATGGAACCGCCGAGATCCTCGAGCCGTACACCAACGTCCTGTCGCTGACCGTCATCCGGCACCCCACCCGCCAGGGCTACGCGCGCTCGGTGGAGGCCCTCCTCAGCACCGCCCTCGATCGCACCGATCGCCCCAAGCGGGACAGCGCCGTGCTCATGCATGGCGACTTTGCGCACGGCCCGGAATTCCTTCCCGAGTTCGTGCGACGGCTCGACAGCGGTGCGGACATGGTGGTGGGCGAGGCGACACTCGCCGGGGAACCGTCGAGAGGCAGGCGGCTGGTGCGCCGCTTGGCGCCGATGCTCTTGCGCCGCGCGGTCCGGGTCGAAGGCGTGAACGATATCGTCAGCGGCTTCGTCGCGTTCCGATTGATGACGCTCCGGAATGCCCTTCGGCAACCGGAGGCGCTTCGGCTCTCGGCAGATGGGTGGGCGGCGAACGCCGAGCTGATCGGTCGCGCCGCCAGACATGCGCGGCGGATCGAGACGGTGCCGGTGGTGGAGCGGCACGATCTCCGTCAGCGCGGGAGCCGGGTCGAGCCGTGGGTGATGGCACGCCAGGTCTGGAGTGCGGGCCGGCGAATCCGGACCGGCACGTCGCGAGTGGCGGAGGAGCTCGCCTCGTGAACGCCCTTGCCGTCGTGCTGCTCGGGTTGCAGACCGTCATCGCGGATCCGAGTCCGGCGCCGCATCTTCCCTTCTCGGTCGGCGAGCGTTTCGATTACACGGCGAAGATGGGCTGGGTGAAGCTCGGGACAGGGTCGATCGAAGTCGTGAGCATCGACACCGTGCGGGGGCATCCGGCGTGGTATTTCAAGTTCAGTTTGAACGGCGGGATGGCCATCTTCAAGATCGCCAGTACCCTCGAGTCATGGACCAGTCTCGAGGACTTCCACTCGCTCCGGTTTCGACGGGACAGCAAGGAGAACAGCAAGCGCTACTTCCGGGAATACGAGATTTTTTCCGACTCCGGCTACTACCGGCAGCGCCAGGCGACGGCCACCGCGCCCACAACGGCCGAGCCGCTGGACGATGCCTCGCTGCTCTACTTCATCCGGTTCACTCCGCTCGTCGTGGGGCAGACGTACAAGCTCGCGCGCCACTTCCTGCCCGAGATCAATCCGATCGTGGTCAGTGTGATGGAGCGGGAAACGGTCACACTTCCCGACGGATCGAAAGTCCCTGCGCTGGTGATCAACCCGGTGGTCGGAAAAGAGAGCGGGCTCTTCAGCAAGCGGGCCGACGCCCGCATCTGGATCACCGACGATGCGCGGCGCATCCCGGTGCAGATCGTCTCCACACAGCCCTGGGGCAAAATCACCCTCAGGCTCGACAAGATCACCGCTGGAACCGCCGCGCACTGACGTGACCTATCGCGAAGCCGACGTGTCACGGCTCCGCACCGTCCCGTTTACCGGGCGGAAGAACAAAGTCGATCCCTCCACGCTGGCCGGCGCGCCTGCGGCAGACCGATCCTTCCGAGCCTTCCTCGCCTCGTTACCCGACATCCTGGCCGCGCGCGAGCTCCGCGCCGTCATCGCTCACATCGCGGCGGCGTGCCGGGCGCGGAAGGGAGTCGTGCTCCTCCTCGGCGGCCACGTGATCAAGGTGGGCCTCGGTCCGCTGGTGGCGCGATGGCTGGAACGCGGCGTGGTGAGCCACGTCGCGATGAATGGGGCGGCGGCGATCCACGATTTCGAGCTGGCCGCGTTCGGCGGCACCAGCGAGGATGTGGAAGCGGGGCTCGCCGATGGCAGTTTCGGGATGGTGGAAGAAACCGGCGCGGAAATGAATGCGGCCATCGCCGCGGCTTCGCGCGACGGTATCGGCATGGGAGAGGGCCTCGCCCGAGCGTTGGCGGCGCGCCCCGGACTCCCCGGGACCGCAGCGTCGATCCTGCTGGCCTGTCATCGTCACGGCGTGCCGGTAACGGTGCACGCAGCGCTCGGGGCGGAGATCATTCACCAGCACCCCACCGCGAGCGGCTCGGCGATCGGCGACACCAGTCTTCGCGACTTCCGCCGGCTGGCGGGTTCGCTCCCGGATATTTCGGAGGGTGGCGCGGTCCTGAATTGGGGCAGCGCCGTGATGATGCCGGAGGTGTTCCTCAAGGCACTCTCGATCGCACGCAATCTCTCCGGGGGGCGGCCCACCGATTTCCTCGCCGCCGATTTCGACATGATCCGCCACTACCGGCCGCGCGTGAACGTCGTGCAGCGACCCACGAAGCTCTCGGGCACCGGCTATTCGATCACCGGTCACCACGAGCTGGTGCTGCCCCTCCTCGTCTGGGGCGTGCTCGATGCACTCGACGCCGGGTAGCCTCACCGCACTGCTCCTCGCCGTCGCATGCGGCGGATCCACCCCTGCGCCGGCCGGTCCGCCCCCCGTGTACAACCCCGGTGTCGTCGAGGAACCGATCACCGCCGTGCTCGTCGCCGCGCTCGAGGCCGACAGCCGGTTCAACACCATCGACAGCTTGTGGGATCCGGAAGCAACGGTGGTGGCCAACGGAAGCCCGCGGTATGCCCCGCCCCGCTTCGCAGGGATCGAAGCCGGAGGCGAAGTCGCGATCACCTCGAGCCGGCTCGAGGTGCGGCAGACTCTCGTGTGGGTGTACTTCGACTATCGCTGGATTTCAGTGAAGGAAGGAATGGCCCGGGACGGAAAGGCGACGGTGCTGTTGACACCGCCGCCGAATGGAGTGGGGTGGAGGATCATTCACCTGCATAGTTCAACCGCCGGCGAATAGCGAGGAGCGAAGCGGCAGTTCCTCTTTGTTCTTCGTGCTTCGCTCCTCCCTCGAATTACGACTTCGGCTCGCCCCGTATCGTATCCCGCATCCGATCCGCGGTGGACGGGCTCAGCACCCGCAGGATCAGGTAGATGATGAAGCCCCAGAAGGCCAGCCACAGCAGCATCATGATGATGCTGATCGCGAAGCCGAACAGTCCCCCGAGGAGCTTCAGCGCGAGCATGGCCACCAGGGCCACACCGGCAAACCCGACCACGTTCCGGACCATGGTATCCTTCCTTCAATAGGTGCCGACTGATTTTGCTACCAGGTGGCAGCAATATACAGTACGGGCGACGTTTCAAAAAGTTTCGTCGAGGACTAAGTGGCTACTGCGCCAGAAGTTGTTGTCGTCGGTGGGGGGGTCATTGGCGCCGCATGCGCGCGCCAGATCGCCATGCGCGGGCAACGGGTCCGGCTGATCGAGCGGGGGACGGAGGCGGGCGAGGCGTGGCGCGCGTCGGCCGGATTGCTCGCGCCCCAGATCGACGCCCCGGTGGGCGACGAGATGTTCGAGCTCGGAATCGCGGGTCGCGAATTCTACCGGGATGCCGCCGCCGAGCTGCGCGACACGACGCACATCGACATCGGTTTGTGGGAGGGCGGCATCCTTCAAACCGCCTCGGCCGAGTCCGAAGTCTTCGCCCTCAAGGAACGCGTGGCGACCCAGCGGCAGCACGGTCACCATTGCGAATGGCTCGATCCGGACGAGGTGCGGCGTGACTGGCCCTGGCTCGGGGTTACGCAAGGCGGCCTGCATGCGCCGCGCGACGGTTGCGTCGATCCCGTCAAACTGGTGGAAGCGCTTCGAGCGGATGCCGCGCGCCTCGGGGTCGAGATGGTGACGGACACCATCACCTCGCTGACGCACTCGAATGGGAAGGCGAGCGGGGTACAGGGCCGGGCGTGGCATCCGGCAGAGCACGTCGTGCTTGCCGCGGGTGCATGGACCGGCCGGATCGCGAATCTCCCCCGGCCGGTCTCGGTCGAGCCGGTGCGGGGCCAGATGGTCGCCTATCCCTGGCCGCGTACCGCGAAACCCACGATTGTGTTTGGCCGCGGCGGGTATGTGCTGCATCGCAATGGAGAAGGCTTCGCGGGATCGACGATGGAGCATGCGGGCTTCGCCTCCGAGGTCACCGAGTCGGGTGTGGCCGAGATCCGGAGACGGACCGAGCTCCTCTTCCCGGCCTTCGCGGGAATCGGCATCCATCGCGCCTGGTCGGGACTCCGGCCCGGAACTCCTGACGGACGTCCGATCGTCGGGCGGGAACCCGATCTCAAGGGTCTCTGGTACGCGACCGGTCACGGACGAAACGGCGTCCTCCTCGCCGGGATCACCGGCACCATCATCGCCCAGCTGCTGGCCGGCGAGGCGACGCTGGAAGAAGTACACGTGATGCGGCCGGAAAGGCTTTGGAGCTGGTAGGGCGCTAAGGTGCAACGGCGCAAAGGCGGGAGGTAATCCCTTGCGCCTTTGCGCCATTCCGCCTTAGCGCCCAACGCAGAAATCCGATTTCGCCTGGCGGGCGTAGCAGGGACACACGGCAACTCGCCCCGTCCCTTCTCAGGAGCGCCCGTCATGCAGGAGTCGTCCTTCCGCAAACGCCTCATCCTCGCCCTCGGCGTGCCCATGGCGGCCGCCCTGGGCACACTGGGGGTCGCGATCGCATCCGACCACCAGGACTCGCCCAACGTCGAATTGAATCCCCTGCAGGACATGACCGACGTCTATGCTTTTCCGAGTCCCACCCCGGGCCGGATCGTGCTGGTCATGAACACCCGCGCGTTTCTGACGCCGGCGGCGTCGGGCGCGGCGTCCTTCGACCGGAACCAGCTCTACCAATTCAAGGTCGACAACACTGGTGACGCACGGGAAGACAAGGTCATCCAGGTCACCTTCTCCGGGACCGGCGCGGCCCAGACAGTCTCGGTCCGCGGTCCACTCATCCCGCCGGTTCCGGGGGCGATGGGAAATACCATCGCGACGGCCGCTCCCGCCGTAAGCGGTGCGCTCAATACGAATCTCGGCTCCGCGACGGGAGTGCAGGCCTTCGCCGGAGCACGGGACGATTCGTTCTACATCGATCTCGAGCAGTTCTTCCGGATCGTTCCCGACCGGAAGCCCGCCACCGGCGCGTTAGGGGCGTTGCCAAGTACGCCGACCGCCGGCGCGTTCCGCCCCGCCGGCCAGGCGGTGAATTACGTCGCCGGCTTCAATGTGCTCACGATCGTCGTCGAGCTTCCGATCACCGATCTCACCGCGGGAGGGTCACCACGACTCGGCCTGTGGGGCACCATCAGCCGCTAACCGTCGATCTCCCACCGAGCGATCAAAGGACTGGACACATGACCAAGCGCATACTGAATGCGGGCCGCATCCTTTCCGCCTTCATGCTGGCGGCCGGAGTTGCCGCCTGCAACGACGACGACGCGATGACCGATCCCGGCGCGACTCAGAGCTACGACCAGGTTCAGCGCCTGGGTAACCCGCTCGTGAGTGAAGTCTTCCTGGCCAAACGATCTCACCCGCAGCATGGGGCGATCGGTCCCGACCAGGACGCGGCCATGATCGGCGACGAGCTCAAGAGCTTCGTCACCGGCGTCGCGGGCCGGAGCCAGACGCTGGCGAATACGCTGGCCTCGGTGCTCCTGCCCGACATGCTGATCGTGCAGACCGACAAAGCCACCGGCTCCGCGGGGTGGCTCACCTGGCTCCCCCAGCTGGGGAACGGGTGGGGAGGGCGGAAGCTCTCCGATGACGTGGTCGATCTCGGACTCCTCGCCATTTTCGGCGACCCGTTCGGCATCGATCCCCCGGGGGCGGCCGGCAAAGCGGGTCTCACCACGGACAACGTGAGCAGTGACAGTCCGTTTATCGCGACTTTTCCGTACCTCGCGCCGCGGAACTGACGGAGTATCGCGATGCGCGCCGCTCTTTCCGTTCTCCTCGTCGTGACGACAGCCGCCGCAGGCGGCGGGCTCAAGCTCATCCGCCGGGGGGAACGGGAGGAGCGTGCGCGGGATGCCGCAGGAACGGCGTTGGCGGAAATCCGCCGGGTCCGAGACGAGGACATTCATTTCTTTGAACGCAGAGTGACGCGGGACCCGACCGGGGCGTTCGATCTGGTTCAACTCGGCGGGTTGTTCATGCGACGATACCGCGAGAGCGGAGACGAGGGCGATCTCCAGGCCGCCGAGGCGGCTGCCCGGCGGTCGCTCGCCAATCGCGACCGCCGTAACACGGCGGCCCGGCTGCTGCTCACCGGAGCCCTGCTCGGGCAGCACCGTTTCACCGAAGCTCGGGTCGCGGCAAAGCAGTCGGCGGCGGAGGCGCCTGAGAATGCGGTGGTGCAGGCGACACTCGGAGAGACATTGCTCGAGCTCGGGGAATACCGGGAAGCGGACCGGGTGTTCCGCCGCCTCATGCCGAGGAGATTCGAGCCGGCCGTCGCGCCTCGGTATGCGCGGTGGCTCGAGCTGCGCGGCGCCGCCGGTGCAGCGCGCCGGCTCCTGGAAGCGGCTCGCGATGACGCCGCGCGGGCGAGTGGGCCGGCTTCGATCGAGCAGCTCGCATGGTACGAGCTCCGGCTGGGGGAGATGGCGCTCCGCTTCGGAGCCCCCCATGAGGCCGGCCGCCGTCTTCGGGCAGGGCTTGCCCTCGTACCGGACGACTGGCGGCTGCTCGCTGCGGCGGCACGCCTCTCCCTGTCGACGGGACGGCTCGATCGCGCGATCGAGCTCGGGGATTCATCGCTGGGCCGGCATCTCGATCCCGCGACACTCGCCGCAGTCGGTGACGCATGGCAACGCAAGGGCAACGCTGCACGAGCGGAGGAATACTTTCGCGCCATGGAGGCGATGTCCCAGGCGCCCGCCGGTGGATTCCATCGCGCCTGGTACTTTGCGCTCCTCGATCACGACCGGCGGATTCCGGAGGTGCTCGCAGCGGTCCGGCGCGACATCGAGACCCGCCGCGATGTGTACGGATACGACGTCCTCGCCTGGGCGTTCTTCAAGAGCGGCCGTCTCGAGGAGGCGCGCGCGGCCTCGGCGCGCGCCCTTGCCTGGGGTACCGAGGATCCGGAGCTCCGCGCCAGGGCGCGCGCCGTCACGGAGGCCCGATGAGCGAGCTCACCGCCTTCTTCGGGCTCGGGTTCCATCATATCACCGACTCCGGCGCGCTCGATCACATGTTATTCCTGGTTGCGCTCGTCGCCACCTACCGCTGGCACGACTGGCGGCACCTCTTCGGTGTGGCAAGCGCATTCACTCTCGGGCACTCCATCACGCTGGCGCTGGTGGTCACCGAACTCCTCCGACTGCCCACGCCGATCATCGAATTCCTGATACCGGTCACCATCGTCGGCGCGGGACTCGCCAACCTGAGGCACGCCGGTGGACGTCCCAGCGGGTGGTTGCGGCCGGTACTCGCGGCCGGATTCGGCCTCGTCCACGGCGCGGGATTCGCAAACTTTCTCCGCGACATGTTCCCCGGGCCGCCCGCGGCTCCGCTGCTGGCGTTCAATATCGGCATCGAAGCGGGACAGATCACCATCCTCGCGATCGCGCTCACCCTGCTCACCGGGCTCGATCTCCTGCTGGTCCGCTGGACACCACGACGCGCCTTCGTGCACCGGGCGGTCGCGACATCCGTGATCGCGGTGGCGTGGGCGACCGTCATCGCCGCGGAGCGCGTGCCGTGGTGATGCGACTTCTGCTCGCGCTCCTGTCGTCCCGGCATCCGATCCATTCGAGCTCGGCGATGATCACCCTGGATGCCGGATCGGGCTCGGCGTCGATCGTGCTTCGGGCGTTCGCCGGGGATTTCCCCCCGGGACAGCGGCAACCCGCGATCGAGAGCTACCTCGCGGAGCGCTTCCGAATCATCGACCGAGCCGGAATTGCGGTACCGCTCCGGGTCGTGAGCGTCCGGAAGGAGGGCCTGGTGGTCGTGACGGTGCTGACGACGGCCGCACCTCGAGGACTCTCGGGATACCTGATCTGGCACGGTGTCCTTTCCGAGCGATTCGCCGATCAGGTCAACATCGTTCAGGCTCGCTACGGCGGCCGCTCGGTGAGTCTCCTCTTCACCGCCTCGGATTCGGCCAAACAGTTGCCATGAGGGTGCATGATCCGCCAAGTTCCGCGGAGCCATGTCCACTCTGCACGCCCCCACAGCGACCGAGACCGACCGGAGTCTGCTCGAGCGCGCCGCGCTGGGAAACGAGCCGGCGCTCGAGCAGCTGTACGACCGGTACTCGGCGGTGTTGTACGGCACCGCCTATCGGATCGCCGGGGAGCGGAGCGATGCCGAAGAGATCGTGCTCGATACCTTTGCGCAGGCGTGGCGCGACGCGGCCCGGTTCCGGTCCGAGCGCGGCTCCGTTATCGCATGGCTCACGATGATGTGCCGGAGCAGAGCGCTCGACCTGGTGCGTGCCCGGGGACGGCGCACGCGGCTGGTGAACGAGGCGGGCGCGTCCGAGTCTGATGCCCCACCGGCCATGGGAACGGCCCGGCCGGGTCCCGCCACGGAGATCGAAGGCAGAGAGCGTCGCGCGGTCGTGGCGGAGGCGCTCAAGGGCCTCTCTCCGCCGCAGCTCGAGGCGATCCAGCTCGCTTTTTACGAAGGATTGTCGCACAGTGAAATCGCCGAGCGGCTCGGGGAGCCTCTTGGTACAGTCAAGACGCGGGTGCGGCTCGCCATGCAGAAGCTTCGCGACCTCCTTCGCCCCTATTACGCCGAGCCGAGCGCATGAGCGACGCCGTCCAGGATCCAATGCGCGACCTCGCCCCCGGCTACGCACTCGGTGCGCTCACGCCTGAGGAGACCCGCGCGTTCGAAGCCGCCCTCGCCGCGAACCCGGCACTGCAGAAGGAAGTGGCGGAGTACCGGGAGCTCAACGCCTTGCTCGCCGCGCAGGATCCGCGGACCCCCGCGGATGAGCTGAAGGCGCGGCTCCGCGAACGGATCGGAAACCGGGCTCGCGCGACATCCGGCGTGCGCGCGCCGTCTCCGGTCCGGCGATCGTTCGGCCCGGTGGCCACCGGCATGGCCCTCGCGGCTATGCTGCTCCTCAGCATCGGATTGTCGCTCAAGGTGCGGGTGCTTTCCGACGCGATTCGGACGCGCGACAGTCTGCTCTCGGAGCGGGAAGGAAGACTGGCCGAGCGGGAGGCGACCCTGAACTCGATCCTGGAGCCGGGCGTTCAGTTGACCACGCTCACGGCGACGGGTGCCCAGCCGGTGGTCCAGATTTTCTATGACAAGGTCAAGCGCCGGCTGGTGCTGCACGCATTCCGCCTCATGCCGGTCCCGGCGGGCCGCATCTACCAGCTCTGGCTGATGCCGAAGAAAGGCAATCCGATCGCTTCGCAGACATTCAATACCGAGGCTGACGGACACGGACTGGTCACCTCGGTGAATGTGCCCGCCGGCGAGGAGATTTCCGGCTTTGCGCTCACGATCGAGCCCGCCGGCGGCTCGCCGCAGCCTACCACGACGCCGATCCTGTACGGCGCGATCGCTGCCGCACAATGATCATCGGACCGCGCGGCGGACGCATGGGCGCGGTCCTGGTTTTTCTCGGGGCTGCGCTCCCGTGTCCAGCCGAGGGACAGAGCAGGGCCGCGGTCGAGCGCGACCGGACGGCGTTCGCCGACTGGCTGGGCAGCTCACCGATATCACCCTGGCGCGCCGTCGTCGTCCGGTCGATCGGCACGGGGCTGTCCATCGGTCCCGACACCGCCGATATCCCTCTCACCGGCGTCACATCGGCGCGGCTGACCGAGCGTGAGGGCCGGGTGCTGCTGCGGACCGGCAGCAACGAGCTCGGGCTCGCGCGTGGGCGAATCCAGACCGTCGGAGGCTGGCGCCTGATGGTGAATGGGACTCCCGGCAGAACGACGGTCACTGTCTTCGGACCGTCCCCGGCGAGGGATCACAAGAAACTGGCGTACTATGGTTATCTCCCTGCCAATGCCCACGTCGTCACCCTCCGCGCCGCTTCGGCACCACGCGCCCAGCGGCTGATGACACCGGACGGCGTCGAGGTCGAGGCGACGGAAGCGGGAACGATCGAGCTCCGCCTCGGAGCGGCCCGGCGCTCGCTTACGGTGATGCGACTCCCAGGGGCCACCGAAGACGAGTCGGAGCTGGAGATCTATTTCCGGGATGGTACTTCGGGAAAGACGACCTATCCCGCCGGCCGGTTCGTGGCGCTCATTCCCCGTTCCGATGGCAGGTACTTGCTCGATTTCAACCGGGCGCGAAATCCATTTTGCGCCTACAATACGGTCTATCCCTGTCCGTCTCCCTGGCGCGGCAATTCGCTTTCCGAAGCGGTGAAGGCTGGCGAGCGCTACACAGGTGGAGGCCTCGAGGTTCCCGTCCCGTGAACACCCTCCGACTGCCCGTGCTCCTCGCAGGAGTTCTGCTCGCCGCGGCAGCGCCGCGCCAGGCTTCCATGACCGGCCGCTGGCGAGCCGTGCTGGACATTGCGGGTGGCGCGCTTCCGTTCGAGCTCTCGGTTACAACTCAAGGCGGCGGCCTCGTCGCGTCGATCTGCAATGGCTCCACGTGCGCCGACCAGGCCTCCGTGACCGTCACCGGCGCTCGGGTGCTGTTCGACATCGCCGACTACGCCGCCACGATCACCGCTGAGCGCCGGGGCGATTCGCTCATCGGCGTGTATCAGAACGTCGGACGGAACGGACCCCGCTCGATTCCATTCCGAGCGAGTAAGGGCACCTGGCCCAGATCCCGGCCGCCCGCGGCGGTGCTGGGAAGCTGGGATGCGTGGTACGTCACCGATCAGCGCCGAAGCCCTCGCGTGCTGCATTTCACCGCGGGGGCGGAAGGATTGGAGGCCGCGGTCACTTCCAACACCGGCGACCTCGGAGTGTTCTGGGGCGGTGGCACCGCCGACAGCTTCTCGGTTGCCCGATTCGATGGAGTCTCCGTATATCTGCTCGCCGGCCGCCTCGTGGGAGATACACTCCGGGGGGTCTTCCACGCGGGGCTCCGCACCCAGACCCCGTTCGTCGCCGTGCGGACGACCGGCGCGCCACACCTCACCGCGCCGACCGCACTCACCAGCGCGGACACCACCGCCCCGTTCCGCTTCAGCTTTCTCGACCTCGATGGACGTCCGGTCTCCCAGAACGATTCGCGGCTCGCGGGAAAGGTGGTGCTGGTCGACATCTTCGGGAGCTGGTGCGTGACCTGTCACGAGGCGACGCCTGACCTGCTCGACCTGTACAAGCAGTACCAGCCGCGCGGGTTCGAGATCCTGGGGCTCGGATACGAAGTCACCGGCGATTCCACCAGTGATAATCCGCAAATTCGCCGGTTCCGCGACAAGTTCCGCATTCCCTGGATTCTGCTGCACGCGGGGGCGAGTGTGGTCGAAGAGACCGCGGCGAGTCTTCCACAGCTGCGCGGCTTCACCGCGTATCCGACCACCCTCTTTCTCGGCCGCGATGGCCGCATCCGGGAGGTGTACGCCGGCTTCCGTGGACCTGCAACCGGAGCGCAGCACACCAGGCAACTGGAGGACTATCGGCGGATCATCGAGAGGTTGCTGCGCGAGGCGCCATGAAGGTGATAGGGAGTTCCAATCCCCAACTCCCGCAATGCTTTACCCCGCCTTCCTACTAGTGTATTCTTCTCGGTTCCACTGAACGAGGAATCCCATTGGCAGCGCCGCTGGTCCAGCTCACTCGCTCATTGCCGGTCCTCGAATCGAACCGTCCCATGCCGGTTCCTTCGTCGCCCGTCCGGAAGCCGTCCTGGATCAAGGTCAAGGCGCCGGGGGGCGAGAATTACATCCGCCTCAAGCAGTTGATGCGGGAGCTCGACCTTCACACGGTGTGCGAGGAAGCGCGCTGTCCCAACATCGGTGAATGCTGGGAACACGAAGCCGCGACCTTCATGATTCTGGGGGACGTCTGTACCCGGAATTGTGCCTATTGCGCCGTGGCTCACGGGACGCCGAAGGCGTTCGACCCGCTGGAGCCGATCCGACTGGCTCGCGCCGTCGAAGCCATGCGGCTTCAGCACGTGGTGATCACCTCCGTGGACCGGGATGACCTGCCCAATGGCGGAGCCGAGGCGTTTGCCGGCTGCGTGACGGAAATCCGGAAGCGGCTGCCCGACACCACGGTCGAAGTCCTCATCCCCGATTTCAAGGGCTCGGAGTCGGCGCTCGCCATCGTCATGGAATCGCGGCCGGCGATCCTCAATCACAATCTCGAAACGGTCGAGCGGCTCTACCGCCAGGCTCGACCCGGCGGCAGATACGAGCGCGCGCTGGAGCTCCTGCGCCGGGCGCGGCGGATGGTGCCCGAGGGCCTCACCAAGTCGGGGATCATCCTCGGCCTGGGCGAAGAGTGGGACGAGCTCCTCGTCGCCATGCGCGACCTGCGCGAAAGCGACGTCGACATCCTGACGCTCGGCCAGTACCTGCGGCCCTCCGACGGCCATCTCCCGGTCGCGCGGTTCTACACACCCGGGGAGTTCGACGAGCTGGGTGACATCGGGCGCGCCATGGGATTCACCCACGTGCAGTCGAGCCCGCTCACCCGCTCGTCCTACCATGCCTGGGAGCAGGCGCGTTCCGCGCGCCCGGTGCCCGGGGAGTCGAGGACCGCCTGATGGCCACATCGACCCGTCCGGAGCGCGCGAGCGGCGACGCCGGCACCGCGGCGCTGCATCGCACCTACCTCCGCCAGATGCTCCTCATCCGGCACTTCGAGGAGAAGGCCGGCGAAGCGTACAGTCTCGGGAAAATCGGCGGCTTCTGCCATTTGTATATCGGACAGGAGGCGGTCGCCGTCGGGTCGATCGCGGCGCTGCGTCCCGACGACTACATCACGTCGGCCTATCGGGAGCACGGACAGGCGCTGGCGCGCGGGATCACTTCGCGGGCGGTGATGGCGGAATTGTTCGGCAAGGCCACCGGGTGCTCCCACGGCAAAGGCGGCTCGATGCATCTCTTCGATGCCGGGCTCGGCTTTCTCGGTGGGCATGGCATCGTGGGGAGTCACATCCCGATCGCGGCCGGGGCGGCCTTCGCGATCAAGTATCGCGGTGGTGATCAGGTGAGCGTCTGCTACTTTGGCGAGGCTGCCGCCAACATCGGCGCATTCCACGAAACGCTCAACATGGCCTCGCTCTGGGATCTCCCCGCGGTCTTCATCTGCGAGAACAACGGCTACGGCATGGGGACCGCGGTGGCGCGCGCCAGCGCCGTCAAGAGTCTCTCGGTGCGCGGCACCGCCTACGACATGCCCGCCGAGGCGGTGGACGGGCAGGATGTCCTCGTCGTTCGCGAGGCGATGGACCGCGCGGTAGCGCGCGCCCGTGCCGAATCCAAGCCCACGCTGCTGGAGATCCGCACCTATCGCTTCGTCGGCCATTCGATGTCCGACGCGGCGCATGGCACCTACCGCACGAAGGACGAGGTGGAAGAGTACCGGCGCCGTGACCCGATCAAGGTTCTCGCGGAACGGATGCGCGGCGACGGAACGCTGGACGATGCGGGATGGTCGGCGCTCGAAGCAGAGGTCAAGGCCGAGGTGGACGACGCCTACACCTTCGCCGACGAATCGCCGGATCCGGAACTGACTGAACTGTATACAGATGTCTATGCCAAGGCACCAGGCAACGGGCAACAGGCAACAGAGAAGCCAGCATGAGATCCTCGCTGTTGCCTGCTGCCTGCTGCCGGTTGCCTGAAGGTGAGGTCGGCTCATGGCTGTCGTGACGTATCGTGATGCTTTGAATCAGGCATTGCGCGAAGAGATGCAGCGCGACGACCGCGTCTTCCTCATGGGAGAGGAAGTGGCGGAGTACGACGGGGCATACAAGGTCAGCCGGGGGCTCCTCAAGGAGTTCGGCCCCAGGCGGATCGTGGACACACCGATCGCCGAGCTCGGATTCGCGGGCATCGGCGTCGGAGCGGCCATGGTGGGACTCCGCCCGGTCATCGAGATGATGACGTGGAACTTCGCCCTGCTGGCGATCGACCAGATCGTCAACGCGGCGGCCAAGATGCGCTATATGTCCGGTGGACAGTTCGGCGTGCCGATCGTCTTCCGCGGCCCAAGCGGAGCGGCGCTCCAGCTCGGCGCGCAGCACTCCCAGGCGTGGGAAAGCTGGTACGCGCACATCCCCGGGCTCAAGGTCGTCGCACCGGCCACCGCTGCGGATGCCAAGGGACTCCTCAAGAGCGCCATACGCGATGACGATCCGGTCATCTTCCTCGAAGGGGAGATGCTCTACAACCTCAAGGGCGAGGTTCCCGATGGGGACCACCTGGTACCCCTGGGCAAGGCCGAAATCCGGCGGGCGGGCACCGATGTGACGCTGATCGGTCATTCGAAGACGGTGTCGGTGACGCTCAAGGCCGCGGAGCAGCTCGCCGAGCTGGGTGTCAGCGCCGAAGTGATCGATCTCCGCACCATCCGGCCGCTCGATACCGAAGCGATCCTCGGGTCGGTCGCCAGGACGAACCGATGCGTCGTCGCCGAGGAGGGCTGGCCGTTCGCCGGCGTCGGTGCGCAGGTGGTCGACCTCATTCAGCGCGAAGCGTTCGATGCGCTCGACGCGCCGGTCCTCCGCGTTACCGGTGCCGACGTGCCGATGCCCTATAACAAGCACCTCGAGAAGGCCGCCAAGGCGGATGTCGGGAAGGTCGTCGAAGCGGCAAAGCGGGTCCTCTACATGGCCACGAGCTGATGGCAACCAAAATCGTCATGGAAGCCCTCTCGCCGACCATGGAAGAGGGCCGGCTCATCGAGTGGAAAAAAAAGGAAGGCGAGCCCGTCGCGGTCGGTGATGTGCTTGCCGAAGTCGAGACCGACAAGGCCGTGATGGAGCTGGTCGCCCGTTCGGCGGGCACGCTGCTGAAGCAGCTGGTCGCCGCCGGCGCCACCGTGCCCGTATCGTCCGCGGTGGGCTGGATCGGGCAGGCGGGGGAGTCCGTTGACGGTGCAGGCACCGCTCCAAAAGCGTCAACGGTGAACGGTGAACGGTCAACCGGACCGGCCCCGTCGGCGGTCCCACCTGTGCCCGCATCAGCCGCACCTTCGCCGGCTCCCTC
>Ga0070704_100000127_pt1 | contig 27904 bp, 26 predicted proteins | sample KBSK5252metaG_FD_65467 | JGI IMG/M metagenome (GOLD analysis project Ga0070704, IMG submission 65467) | Corn, switchgrass and miscanthus rhizosphere microbial communities from Kellogg Biological Station, Michigan, USA - KBS K5-25-2 metaG | ecosystem: Host-associated > Plants > Roots >...
CGGGCGACTCTTGTGGACCTTCCTTAGCCATGTCGGACTTATTCACGATCGGCCGACGAGATTTTTGCAAAGGTCTCCACCCGTCAATCGAGACTCGGCACGCCGCGCCCGCACCGAGCGGGTCTACGGCTTGATGACGCTCGCAGCAGTCAACGCCTCCACTACTTACCTCGGTTTCCCATCGTGCACCAAGTCCACGATGCACTCGGGCTGCGAACATTTGAACCAAGACAAAGTGAACAGCAGGCTGCGGCGATTTAGGCGGCCCCTGGCCCTGTCAAGGGGCCGACTGCCAACGAATGCCGCAGATTACGAGACGGCAGATGCATGGGCGGTCATCGCGTCGACGCTCTCCGCAGGTCTGTTGTACTTCCCGGATTGCTGTCGAAGCTATTGCGCCGGCGAAGATTTCAGCCCAGTACCACGTTCGGACTCTCGCATCGCAAGAATGGCTGGGGCTCTCTTCTCCGGGACACCCCCAACCGCGGTCCGCGTTGCGTGAGCGTGAACCTCGCGTGAACCGCCTGCCGAACCGTGAGTGTTCGGTCAATCGAGCCGCGACGTGCTAGGAAAGGAACTAGGCGCAGCCATGGGCGTTCGCCAGTCTTGAAGCACCCTCAATGGGACCGTATGAACAATCCCGACCGGTTGGTGACACCCCTAACTGAAGACGGCCGCTACCGTCTGTTGGTTGAGGCCATCACCGACTACGTCATTTATATGCTCAATGCGTCGGGGATCGTCAGCAGCTGGAACCCAGGCGCGCAGCGCTTCAAAGGCTACGAGCCCGCTGAGATCGTCGGCCAGCACTTTTCACGCTTCTACACGCCTGAAGACCAGGCGGCCGGCATTCCTGCGAAGGCCCTTGAGACGGCCAAAGCAGAAGGCAAGTTCGAGGCCGAAGGCTGGCGCGTGCGCAAGGACGGAAGCCGGTTTTGGGCCTACGTCATCATCGATCCGATCCGCACCGTATCAGGCGAGATCATCGGCTACGCAAAGATTACCCGGGACCTCACTGAGCGCAAAGAAGCGCAGGAGAAGCTAGATAAGGCGCGCGAGGCCTTCTTCCAGTCGCAGAAACAGGAAGCGATCGGACGGCTCACGGGCGGCGTTGCCCATGACTTCAATAATCTCCTGATGGCAGTTCTCAGCAGTCTTGAGCTTATGCGCAAGCGCCTGCCCGAGGACCCGCGCTTTATAAAGTTGCTCGAGAACGCCGTGGATGGCGCGAAGCGCGGGACCATTCTGACCAAGCGGATGCTCGCCTTCGCTAGGCGGCAGGAGCTGCAGCACCAGCCTATCGACGTCGCCGAGTTGGTGCGCGGGATGGCGGACCTTCTTCAGCGCTCCTTGGGCCCTTCGACGACTTTGGAGACGCGCTTCCCGCTCGTCATGCGGCCCGTCATTGCCGACGCTAATCAGCTCGAGATGGCGCTCCTCAATCTGTGCGTTAACGCGTGCGATGCGATGCCAGATGGCGGCAATATCGTGGTGGCCGCGAAGGAGCTGGAGCTCAAACCTGAACAGACAAATGGCCTGCAGCCCCGTTACTACATCTGCCTCTCCGTCACCGATACAGGGATCGGCATGGACGAGGCGACGCTCGCGCGGGCGACGGAGCCGTTCTTCACCACCAAAGGTCCAGGGAAGGGAACGGGTCTCGGCCTCCCTATGGTCCACGGGCTTTCTGAGCAAAGCGGTGGCCGGTTCACACTCAGGAGTCGGCTGGGAGAAGGTACGACGGCGGAGTTGTGGCTCCCGGCCGGAGCGCGCGAGGTTCGCGCGCAGTCGCCGGAGCCGGTCACTACAGAGACTACAGAGGGTCCCGCGCTCCACGTGATTGCGGTCGACGACGATTTCCTCATTCTAGTCAATACCGTCGCCATGCTCGAAGAGCTTGGCCACACAGTGGAGTCGGCGGCATCCGGAAAGCAGGCACTCGAGATTCTGAGGCGCGAGCCGGAGGTGGACCTCGTTATCACCGATCAAGCCATGCCGCAGATGACCGGCGCACAGCTTGCCGACGCCATTGGCAAGGAATGGCCGGATCTTCCGGTTATCCTTGCGACCGGATACGCCGAACTCGAGCCAGGCGCCGGCAAGGGGATGCAGAAGCTGTCAAAACCCTTCTCCCAAGCGGAGCTTGCCAATGAGCTTGCGCGCGTGCCGCGACGTCGCGAGCGGGGACGCGTCGTCCCGCCAAGGAGTTCAAAATCTCAATAGTCTGCTGCAGCGTCATTGCCCCTGCAGGCTGCAAAGCCTATGACCGGTGGTGATGTTGCATCGCGGGAGCAGTAAGCCACGACCTCGACCACGTCGCGGGGCTGCACGTCGCCGGCCAGCTTCACGACCTCCCGTGCCGCCAGCAGCTCCCAACGCACCCCAGCCTTCCCGCTCCTGAACTTGCTGACGACCGCGTTGGCGTGGTCCACCAGCGCTCGCCAGCGTTCATCAAGCGTGACCCAGGCGACGTTGTCGGGGTTCCTGGCGATCCGCGCCTTGACGGTCCGCAGGTAGGGGGCCAGCCGGACCGAGGTTGTGATACGCAAATGCAGGTGATCATCGTCAATCCAGCGGGCGATACATGGAAGCTGATGCTGACCGGCGAGATCGAGGGCATCGCCCAGATGGTCAAGGCCCGCCTGTCGCCGCCAAACTAGACCGTAGGTCTTACTCTGCTCGGAGCAGCTCATCGTGGTCCCGTGCCGCCTTCAAGCCGCGGAACATGGTTCGGCGGCTTACGCCAAGCACCTTGGCAGCATCATCGGCGTTCAGGCCATCCTTGGTCATGAGCCTCCGTGCCTTCGCCGCCATGTCGGGCGACCACTTGACCGGCGGACCCAACCGCGTGCCCCGCTTCCGTGCTGCCGCCAGCCCCGCCCTCGTGCGCTCCAAGATCAGGTCGCGCTCGAACTGCGCCACGGCGCCCAGCACATGCAGGACCAGCTTGCCAGTCGAGCCCTGGGTGCTGAGCCCGTCCTCGACCGTCTCGAAATGAACGCCGCGCTCCTCCAGCTCCTCGATCAGCCTGGACACCTGCACCAGGCTGCGGCCGATCCGGTCGAGCTTGTAACAAGCCAGGGTGTCGCCGGGCTCCAACGCGGCCAGCGCCTTCGACAGCACCGGCCGGTCGTGCCGAGCGCCGCTCGCCTTCTCCACGTAGATGTCCGCCATCTTCACCCCGAGCTTGCGGGCGGCGTCCAGCTGGACGTCCAACTTCTGGTCCTGCGTCGAGACCCTCGCGTAGAACACCGTCCGACCCACCTTTCATGCCCTCCACCGTTGGCACCCACTAATGGCACTATACGGCACCAGTTATGGCACTGTCAACGGCACTATGCCATGAAGGATCGTTTGTGGCACTTCCTGGCGCCAAGGCGAACGTTGGGGAGCTCCCGCTCCGGCGCCACGGTGCAGGGCGTCGCCGGCATGACGAAGAGCAACGGCGAGCAAACCTTCATCATCCAGCCAGACCTTGTCTACGGCGCGAGTCGGAGACCACGTGAGGACGCGCCTCGCCGCTGGCCTGCCACAGGGCAATGCAATAGGCCTACCCCAATCGTCAGCGAATTTTGTTCGGGGGCCGCGATGCGGATTCAACCAATTGGTCTGCGGATGCTTGCAGCGGTCGCGCTGGCTGCCGCAATCGGCATTGCGCACCCTGCGCTGGCGCAGTCTGGCGCGCTGGAGCAATCCGATGACGACATCGCCGCGCTCGACCGGCAGGTGGCGGAGTTCCGTGAGGCCGGCAAGTACGCCGAGGCCATCCCGCTTGCCCGGCGCTACGCCGAGGCGATGGTGGCACGCCACGGGGCGCAACATCCCGAGTACGCTAGGGCGCTCAACGACCTGGCGCTGCTGCTGCGGGCGGCCAACCGGTCGGCGGAGGCCGAGCCCCTCTACGCCCGCGCGCTCGATCTCATGGAGAAGGACGTCGGACCGGAGCATCCCAAGGTCGCCCGCATCCTCAACAACCTGGCCCAACTGCTGCAGGCTACGAACCGACTGGCCGAGGCAGAGCCGCTGATGCGGCGTGCGCTCGCCATCGATGAGAAGAGCCTCGGCGCCGAACATCCCGACGTCGCCCGAGACTTGAGCAACTTGGCTGGGCTGCTGCAGGACACCAACCGTCTGACCGAGGCCGAGCCGTTGATGCGGCGTGCGCTCGCCATGGGCCAGAAGATCCTCGGGCCCGAGCACCCCACCATTGGCACCCGTCTCAACAACCTGGCCCAGCTGCTGCGGGACATCAATCGGCCGGCCGAGGCAGAGCCGCTCTTTCGCCGTGCTCTCGCCATCGGCGAGAAGAGTCTCGGGCCGCAGCATCCCACCGTCGCCACCCGTCTCAACAACCTCGCGGGGTTGCTGCAGGCCACGAACCGGCTCGCCGAAGCCGAGCCGCTCTATCGCCGCGCGCTTGCCATCGACCAGAAGAGCCTCGGGCCGGAGCATGCGATGGTCGGTATCCGCCTCAACAACCTAGCCCAGGTGCTGCGCGCGACGGACCGGCCGACCGAGGCCGAGCCGCTCTATCGCCGCGCGCTCGCCATCGACGAGAAGAGCCTCGGGCCCCGGCATCCGTACGTCGGCATCGAACTCAACAACCTGGCCCAGCTTCGCGCCGAGCTCGGCGATTGGGCCGAGGCGACGCAGCTGTACCGGCGCGCCAGGCCGATCATGACCAGTGTCGGCGGCGAGGAGAACAGCAACCTGATCAAGGCGACGCTGATGCGCAACGCAGGAAACCTGCGCGCCGCAGCGCGCGCCGTGCGCCGCGCCGGCGGCGACAGCGCGGATGCGCGCGAGGAGGGCTTCGAATTGGCGCAGTGGGCGCTGCAGACCGGCGCGGCGGACGCGCTGGCGCAGATGGCGGTGCGGTTCGCCAAGGGCGATGGGCCACTGGCGGGGGTAGTACGCGAGCGGCAGGACCTGATCGCCCGGCGGCAGAGCGAGGACAAGTTGTTGCTGGCCTCCATCGGCAAGGCCGACGCCAAGGCGGCAGAGTTGATCCGCGCCGCGATCGCCGACCTCGACGCCATGCTCGACACCATCGACAAGCGCATGGCGGAGCAGTTCCCGGAGTTTGCGCGCCTCGCCAACCCCAAGCCGCTCGCCATTACCGCAGTGCAGGGCCTGCTTAGGGAGGACGAGGCTCTGATCGCGTTCCTGGACGTTCCACGCCTTGGCACGCTCCCCGAGGAAACGCTTGCGTGGGCGGTGACTAAGGGACAGGCACGCTGGATCAGCATCCCACTCGGCACGGCGGCACTCGCGGAGCGCGTTGCCAGGTTGCGGTGTGGACTCGATCGCGGCGAGTGGTCGCAGCAGGGCCAACGCTGGGTGGCAAGGGGCGAGCGCTGCCGGGTGCTCAAGCCCACCGGCCTCGCGGCCGACGAGCCGCTGCCGTTCGACCTGGGCGCTGCGCACGAGCTCTACGCCGCACTGCTCGCGCCGCTCGCCGATCTCACCAAGGGCAAACGCCTCATCGTCGTACCGTCGGGGCCGCTCACCAGCCTGCCATTCCATGTGCTGGTGACGGAGGCTCCGAAGGCACCAACCTTCCGCGAAGCGGCGTGGCTGGCGCTGAGCCAGGCCATCACCGTGCTGCCTTCGGTGGGCAGCCTCCAGGCGCTGCGCAAGCTGCCGCCCGCGCGGGCCGGCGAGCCCTACATCGGCTTTGGCAATCCGCTGCTGGACGGCGGCGAGCCGGAGGGGGAAGACGCCAGGCTGGCCCGCGCCAAACAGAGCTGTTCGCTCGACCGTAATGCCCTGCGTCAACGCGTGGCTGCGGTGAAGGGCATGCTGGGCCTGGGCGCGCTTTCCCGCGGCGGCATCAATCTTGCCGCGTTGCGTGCGCAGCCGCCGCTGCCTGAGACCGCCGACGAGCTGTGCGCGGTGGCCAAGGCGCTGGGGGCGCCGGGACGCGAGGCCGACACGGTGTGGCTCGGCGCGCGGGCGACGGAGGCCAACCTCAAGGTGCTCTCGCGCGCTGGCAGGCTGGCGCGCTACCGCGTGCTGCACTTCGCCACCCACGGTGTGCTCGCGGGCGAGAGCGAAGCGATCCTCAAGGCCAAGCCCGAGCCGGGGCTGATCCTCACGCCGCCAAAGGACGGCGCCACGGCGGTCGATCTGGAGGAGGACGACGGCCTGCTCACGGCCTCGGAGGTGGCGCAGCTCAACCTTGACGCCGACTGGGTGGTGCTATCCGCCTGCAACACCGCAGCCGGGGAGAAGGGCGACGCCGAGGCGCTGTCGGGGCTGGCGCGGGCGTTCTTCTACGCGAAGGCGCGCGCTCTCCTGGTATCGCACTGGGCGGTGGCGTCCGAGGCGGCAGTGAATCTCTCCACCGGGACGTTTGAGGCTCTGCGCTCCGATCCCAAGATCGGTCGCGCCGAGGCATTGCGGCGCTCCATGGTTCGGCTCATAGCCGCCAGCGGGGACGAGGCGCATCCGGAATATTGGGCGCCCTTCGTGCTGGTGGGTGAGGGTGCGAGGCAGGATGCACGCTAATGCTGGTTATCGTTCGTGCTCGCCAACGTCATAGGCCAAGCGCGTGCTGTCCGGGCTTCTACGCTGCGGCGTGTGCGGGGAGAGCTACATCATCACGACGAAGGATCACGTGGCGTGCAGCGGCCGGCGCAACAAGGGCTCCTGCGACAACGGCCGCATGATGGGCATGGGCGAGATCGAGCAGCGCGTGCTCACGGCGCTGCAGACGCACCTACTGTCGCCGGAGATGGCAGAGGCTGCTTTCGAAGTCTACCGGCTGGGACGCGAGCAGCTGGACAGGAAGCTGGCCAAGGACCGGCGCGCACTGGAGCGCGAGCTGGCGGACGCCAAGGTGGCGACCGAGCGCATCCTGGACATGATCTGCAAGGGCATCGGCGATTAGGCCGATTTGGGACAGCGCCTCAAGGACACCGCAACGCGCCGGCGCGAGCTGGAGACCTCGCTGGCGCCGCCAACAAGACCGTGGTCACCATCCACCCACAGGCTGCGCAGCGCTGCCGGGCCAAGGTGGCGGAGATCCAGGACGCGTTGACTATGGGCGACGCTGCTTCACAGGGCGCCGTGTCGCTGGTGCGCAGCATGATCGAGCGCATAGTCATCACGCCGCAGCCCAACCGCATGGATCTGCAGGTCTTCGGGGAACTGTCGATGCTGCTCGGGAACAAGCCCAGCACGGAGGGCGAACTGCACGACTTTATAAGTGGTCGCGGGGGTGGGATTTGAGCCTACGCGCTGGAGCCTAAGAACCCTTCAGTGTGGCGTGAGCTTCCCGCAGCAGCTTGGCCAACGCTCTGCGTTCAGCCAGCGCCTCCATAGTGAATGAACCGTGGCAGTATTTCCCGTTAGCGGGGCCTTTTGGCGCGCCCGCTCGTGCTCCGTGGAACCGGCACACCCTCTTGCCGCGTTCCGCCGGAGCCCGGCAAGGACACCCTGTTCGTTTCGAGGTCGCCGAGCAACGCGGGGCCTGACGTAGGCGCAATACTGGGTCCATGGGATTGTCTCTGATTTTTTGTGGCACCCCCGCCTCCCTGCGTGGTCACGTTGCCAATGATTGCTTGTCCGCCGTCGTTGACGTTGACGCGCTGAACCTTGACGGTCTGCTCGCCGTCGGAACGGTACTTCTTGAGCGCCTCTATCTGTGCTGTGAATGTGCGGGCGAGCTTGTTCAGCATGTTCGACGCGCTGTCCTGCTGTGGCAGATTGTCCGCATTGTTCATGCGACGCGCAGCCACCATAGTTGCGTTGTGGATGGCGGCCATTTGTGCTGCAAGCAGCGCCTCAGTCGGATCTCTCGGGCAGATACCTCGGACGATCGAAATGATCCCGTTGAACTCTTTCGCCGTGAGGACTTTTCCAGTGCGCGCCACGTTACCGAGCTGGTCGAGAAGGACATAAGCTAGCTCGACATCGTGGGTTCCAAGTGCATGCGCCAGCAGCACCTTGGCCACGTCTTGATCGGGATGATTGAGTGATATCCTGCAGACGGAGGGGGTACTCGTCTCGACGTTGATCGGAGGGACTGGGGACGCTTGCTTGTGCCAGTCGAGCCAGGCGTCAACCACAGCGTATTCCTGTTCGGTCAGTTCATATTCCTGGGTGCTGGGCAGGCCTTGACCGCGCGTCTGCCCTTCGGGCGCTCTCGGAAGTTGCCTCCCGTCCCGGTCGACGGGAACAGGGAGGAGCCCGCCTTTGGTGCCCCTTGAGGGCGTTCTTCCTGTGGAATGTCTCGTCGGTCGCTTAACCATTCGTGCTCCAGTGTGTTCGAGAACTCCCGCTACTGAACGCAACCTCGATCATCCGTCAGTGCAGGGTCTGCGGCGTCTGATCCGACCCCACTGGCGCCGGTTCTGGTTCAAACGCGCGCTTGGCCTCCATTTGCTGGAGGGCGATGAGCGTGTTCCTTACCCAACCGAGAAACCAGGCGCGGCCGGATGCGAAGCGCTCGGGTTTCACGCGCCCGCAGCGCCAGTCGGTCAGCACGGTATTGACCGCGAACGCCAACCGTTCGTTCGTCTCGTCGAGCCCTCGGCGCAGGGCATCCAGGAACGGGGTCGGGATCACGACCTTGCCGCCGCATTCCCACGTGAGGGTCAGCGCGTCGGCGCTCTTCTCGGCTTTGGGCCACTCGGAGGGTGCGGCGTCGGGCGGCTGCTCGATGTCGAGTTTCTCAGGGGGGGCGATCTCGCCAGACTGCCAGCGCTCGTGCGCGCGCAGTAACGCTTGCTCCTCGTGATCTGCGGTGACGTAGCGGGCGCGCTTGGCGAGGTTGTCGAGCTCGGTCCGAGCCTCGATGAAGACGGGGTGGCGTTCCATCTCCAGCACTCGGTCACGTGCCCAGAGCTTCGCGCTGCCCATCTTGGTGGGCGCGCCGAGGAGATGCTCCAGCCATCTGCGGGCCCATCCGCGATCCAGCATTTCGGTGGTGGTGAACCACTTGGTGTGATCGACCGCGTTCCCCCTTGTCATAGCCTAACCGTTGCCTCCCTGCAGTCGGCGCAGGCTGGCAAGAGCCTCCTCGAGGTGCTGGGGCGTGATCCCGGATCGAATGCGCAGCATGTCGTCGCCAGCCATGGCGCGCGCTACCGCATCGGGATCGTGGGACCGCTGGCGCTCCTCCCGCTGGTGCCGGGTCGTCACGTCGCGAGCCAGGGCGGCGACGCGGGCGCGCTCCTCCACCGAGGGTATCGGTCGCTGCGCGCGCAGCGCGTCCAGCTCGCGCGCAAGGCGCGCCTCTGCTGACATAGGTATAGCTCTTTTAGGAGCTATACCTATGTCTGACTCTAGACGTCTCTCCGCCGCTAAGTCGCTGAAATCATTATCGGTTGCACAGCCCTCACTTCCGGATTTCGGACTCGTGCCTTCCGCATTTGGGCGCGACGCTTCCGGATATCCTCCCGCCAAATCCGGAAGTCCATGGACTTCCGGATTTCCTGCCGGGAATCCGGAAGTGGCGTCGAGCCACCAGACGCGGCTGATCCGGGTCGTCGCCAGCGTCCGAGGAATGATCGGCCAGTGGCGGTCGCCGGAGCGGCCGCCTCGCTCTCGGCCCTGGAGGCGTAGCTCGACGAGGAGGTCGCGGATGTGGCGGACGGTGCGCTCGCTCAGCCCGAGGTATGCGGCCATCCGCGGCGCTGAGACGGAGCTAGCACCCCGCTCATTCTTGGCGTACAGGGCGTCGGCCACGTAGACCTCGACGAGATGGCGGCCCAGCGGCTCGCGCACCGTGGGTGCCACTCGGCGCTCAATGTAGAGGACGCCGTCGATGATGGCGCAGTCGAGCAGTCGATCTCTGTGACGAGCCCCGCCAATCTCGGCGGGCCGCAGGCTATCGACCTCGCGGGACCGCCCGTCCTTGATCCAGAGGCGGATGACCTCGACCTCGGGGGCGCGGGTGCTCATGTGGTCGGGCGCTCCGACCCGCCCTCGAGCTGACGAATGATCGCTGGGACTGGCACCACGATGCGCCGGCGGAATCTGATGGTGGGGATCTCACCGGCACGCGCCGCCTCGTAGGCCGTAGCCCTGCCGATCCCCATGATCGCGGCGTACTCCGGGACCGTCACTGTGGCGCGACTGCGCCAGTCTGCAGGGACACCCATGATCGGCCTCCTCTCTCCGGCACATGCCACATCATGGCATGCTGTCTAGCTAGTGCCGTACCGGTGCAGAACATACCTTTGCGACTCCCCTTGTCAACAGATGCCGTACGGGTGCAGAACTGGTGCCGTGGACGAGCCAGCGTGGACGAAATGGAACGGAACAAGCGCGGGGGGAGGCCGGGCCGTCAGCCCGCTGAAGGGGAGAGGGTCAAACTCGGACTGAGGGTGACACCAAGCATGAAGAAGAAGCTCGATGAAGCTGCAGCGTCCAGTGGCAGATCTCAGAGTCAGGAAGCCGAGCTCCGCCTGGAACGAAGCTTCGAGCGACAGCACATGCTCAAAGAATCGCTGTCTCTCGCGTACGGCCCAGAAGCCGCGGGCATTCTCCTGACGCTGGGTATGATCATGGAAGCTGCCGGCCGGAGCCACATGTGGGCCTCCGCGTGGGCTGACGTGCCCTCACGTGCTCACCTCTATGATGTCCACTCAGAGCAATGGAACCGCCTAATCTCGTCAACGTGGACAGATGATCCGGCATCAAGAAAGATCGGCGTCCTAGCCGTCATTGCTGTCCTGGCCATGTTCCCCCCGCGACACTTGCGTCCTAGCGACCTCGTCCTGGACGTACCAGTGCACGTGCTCCAGTCGCTGCGAACGAAACGGCTGCCGGACGCACATGGAGCCTGGCGAGAGCAGATTGAGATGGCTCGCTCGCTGCTGAGCCCCGACGTGACTGCACGCCCAGAATCGTCGGTGATCAACGACCTGATCGATGCGCTCCGCGCCCTTGCCGACCTACTGCCAGGGATCATCGACCGTATAGCAACGTCGTCCGCGGACGCTGCCGATCATCACCACGGCCCGGCTGTCGAAACTATCGACGTGCGTGGACCTGGGGCGAAAGTCGGGAAAGCGAAAGATGGCGGCGCAGCACACACCAAAGGAAGTAGTCACCAGGAGCCCAAGTCATGAGCCGCGGAAACATCACCCGCCGCGGCACGCGCTCCTGGCGGCTCAAGTTCGACGTGGGCGTCGACGCCAAAGGCAAACGCAAGGTCCGCTACGTCACGGTGAAAGGCGCACGGCAGGATGCCCAGAAGGAGCTCACCCGCCTCTTGGCCCAGCATGACGCGGGCACGCTCCCTGAGCCAAGCAAACTCACCGTGGCCGAGTACCTACGAAGCTGGCTCGGCGAGGAGCCCAAGGAGGGCGAGGTGCCGCCCGCGCCGCCGGCCGACCTGTCACCCAAGACGGCCGAGCGCTACCGGGAGCTGGCCGAGGGCCAGATCATCCCCCACCTGGGCACCATCCAGCTACAGAAGCTGAAGCCGGCCAAGGTGAAGGACTGGCACGAGACACTCCTCAAGTCGGGGAGCCGCAAAGGCAAGCCCCTCGCACCGCAAACGGTCGGCCATGCCCATCGCGTCCTGCATCGGGCGCTGGAGCGTGCCATGGAAAGCGAGATCCTGTCCCGCAACGTCGCCGGGATCATCTCGCCGCCCAAGGTCAGGAAGAAGGAGATCGAGATCCTGACCGCCGATGAGATCGCCGACACGCTGGCGAAGCTCGACGGGCACCCGCTCTACCCGATTGCCGTCGTCGACTTGGCGACGGGCCTGCGGCGCGGCGAGTTGCTCGCACTGCGGCTGCTCGTCGATGTGGACCTCGACGCCGGCGTCGTCGAGGTCAGGCGCTCGCTCGAAGAGACGAAGGCAGGCCTCCGGTTCAAGGAGCCCAAGACGGAAATGGGTCGGCGCACGCTGTCCCTGCCGCCGAGCGCCCTCGCCGTTCTGCGCGAACACCGCAAGGAGCTGCTCAAGCTGCGCCTGGCCCTGGGGCTCGGCAAGCCCGACAAGGAGACCCTGCTATTCAGCGAGGCCGACGGCACGCCCACGCGCCCGAACCAGCTCAGTTGGCTCTGGCGCTCGGCGGTCAAGGCCCGGAAATGCCGCCGCGTATCCTTCCACGCCCTGCGCCACACCCACGTATCGGCACTGATCGCCGCCGGCCTCGACGTGGTGGCGATCAGCCGGCGCATCGGCCACGCCAACCCCACGGTGACGCTGAATACCTACGGCCACCTGTTCAAGAAAGACGACAGCGCGGCCGTGGCAGCCATCGAGGCAGCCTTGCGAACGGGCAGGGAACGGTGATATGCAGGATCCGGTGCCAATCCGGTGCCAATTCGGCCTTTTTGGTAAGTTGACTGACGATCTAAGTTATTGATCTGTAACGGAATGCCGGCTTAGCTCAGCGGTAGAGCAGCGGTTTTGTAAACCGAAGGTCGGGGGTTCAATCCCCTCAGCCGGCACCATGAAGTCAATGACTTAGCTATAGGCTCGTGCATGGACGTTCTTGCCGGAGCAGCACCGGGGGCAGCAAAATGCGCCCGCTACCCCTCGGCGCTCTCATGCGTCACGGGGGAAGCCGCCCATCCCATTGCCGAGAAGATCATTGACGTTATCGAGGCGCTGCGGCGCGAACCTGGTGCCTTCGAAGGCATGCCGCCGGCACAGCGCCGGGTGCTCGCGGAAACCTGCCGCTACGTCGCGGCCATCGCGGACCCGGACAAGCCGCGGACCAAGGATGGCGTGCTGGGTGAACTCAGGGCGGCAGGCGGGGGTAGGACCAGAAGGCATGCCGGCCGCAGTCTTCGCGGCGGACTGGCCGCGGCAGTAGCTAGGCGGCGCGACGCGCCTTTGGCCATCGCCAGCCAGATCCGTTCCAGCACGTCGCCCGGCCAAGCCGATTGGGGCGTAGTCAAGCGGTAAGGCGGGAGGGGAGTTGGCTTAAGGATTCCTTGGCCATGGCAGTCGGACGGCCTGCGATCCGTGGGGCGCCGCGGTCATAATGCGGCCGTGAGCAACGACCGCATTATGACCGCTAGGAGAACGGCCCGTGCCGAGAACGTCACTTCTCACATCAGTTGTTGCCGTGGCCCTCGCGCTTGCAGCTCCGGCACTGGGTCAGGAAAAGGGGGCGGCCTCCAGCGGCAAGCAGGATGCCGCCATCTCCATGGATCGCCTGAAGTTCCAGCTCAGGGCCAAATCGAAGGTGGACTGCCGGACCCGGTGCCGGCGGGCGATCAGCGTCACAGACAAAATCTATTGCTGCACTGTCTGCCTCGAAGCCCAATGGATATGCACCAGCCTGTCGTGCGGCTGTGAGGTTCCGCTGAACAAGAAGTAGGCTGCTCCCCGCCGGTGCCGGCGCGGCTGCCTCGGTAGCCAAGATAACGGACGAATCAGCCTACCGGCTAACCTTCCCGGCTCCTGGAGGAAGCTCTGTTCCGAGGGACGGGCGGACCCCGGAGCGTGGGAGCTGGACGCTTCTGGGGGACGGCGTTCCCGGCGTTTAAGGATTTCTCGGCCATGTCACCAAGCGGCCTCCAAACCGAATTGACACGTCGCATGAATAGGCGCCCACTGATCATTGTGGTGTGGGACGGGGCAGGCATGCGGGCTCGCCAACTCATCAGTGGCGCGGGTTTCCCGCCCGAAGCGCTCAAGGTGATCTTAGACGCGTTTGAGGACGCCTGGGCCGAGCTCGCGTCAACCGTGACCGGAGACCCCACGGTGGTCGAAGCCGCGCGCTTGAGTCTGGCCGAAATTGTGCTGGGCATCGCGAAGGCGGGACCAATAGACCACGACAGGATCAAGGCCGCCGCCGCGCACGCTTTTCGGACGGTCCATCGGATCGGGCAATAGCCGTCTCGCGCTGTTCGGCATGGGACGCCAATCGCTCGTAACTTGCGGCTACCCCCATCATGGCGCGCTTGCAGTTAGCGTCGGTCATCCGGATGGCCACGACCAAAGCGTCGGCGGCAAGCGCTCTGAGGCGCGCAGCGTCATTCTGTGGCATGGACCCCACTCCGAAAAAGAGCCAACGCGCCCAGATTGCACGGGGTTCCTGGCGCTCCATGAGCCTGGAAAAGAAAGGGTAAATGACCCTCGGCAGGCCGGGGCGTTACCGTTCACCAACGGCAGCGGCGGCGGCGCTACCTGGGGCGAGACCCATACCTTGACATGGTAGGGGGTCGCAGGTTTCCTGCTGGCATCCCTTCGACAGCAGGTCGGGTGGGATGGCATCCTGGTAGAGCTTCGCGGCGGCCGGCAGTCGTGGAATCGGCCTCGACTGCTGGCCGGGGCCGAACAGAACGAAGCCGCCAAGCGCCGCGGCGTTCCGTGCTCGGGTGCTACTCAGCCTGTATGCCCGGATCGTTATCCACCTGAGCCAGAGTCAGGCCACCCAGGGCGAGGATGCGCTGCGAAAGCGTGACGTCGACGTCCTCGTAACCGTAGCCTAGCCGCCGGCCTCGGTGGCACCTGCTGCCAGTGCCGCCCTAAGGTCCGGGTCGACAGCGTGGGCGGAGGCGGTGACCATGCGCTTGAACAGGGGGGCGGCGTCCGTGCTCAGCCGGGCCAGGAGGCGGCTCGCGTCGCTGGCGCCGCGCAGCTGGTCCATGAAGGTGACGGCCAGGAGGCCGCGGCGCCGCGCCGCCTGAGGCAGCGCGAGCCATGCCCGCTGCTCGCTGGCCTTCCAGGCCTGCATCGCCGGGGTGCACCAGATGACGACATCGGCGGAGCGGCACGACCGCAGCGTGCGCGCATCCAGGCTCTCGTCGCCGAGGCCCAGTCCCGGCGTGTCTACGGCCCGCAGCGTCCGCAGCGGATCGAGCGGCATGCCAACGTGGAGGCGGCGGATCTGGTGCGTGGACGCGCCGTCCAGCTCATCCCAGGCGAAGGGGACGCGCCGGCGCTGGGCGATCTCGGCGCGCAGCGAAGGCCTGGCGGCGAACCGCACCACGGTGGGATAGGCGGTATGCGTGGTGAAGCTCGCCGGCAGCACGGCGGCGCCCAGGAGCGCGTTGACGAGCGTGGTCTTGCCGCTGTTGAACTCGCCGATCACGACGACGCGCACCGGCTTCGGCCGCACGACTGCGGCAGGTGCCGGCGTCTCGCCGTAGTCGGAGGCAAATCCCGCAGCGGGTCGGATCTTCCCCAGGCTCGGGGCGAGGTCCGCGGTTTCCGTCATCCCATCCTGCTTTCGCCCTGCGCCCCGTCCAGCCCCTCAATCACCGACTGCAGCTCGGCGAGGACCGCCGCGTACGCCCCCTGCCGCTCGCGGCAGGCCTCCGCACGCTGCCGCTGCTCGGTCTCGAAGCGCTCGGCGGCCTCAGCATCGCCGACGCCCTCCAGCAGCGCCCTCTCCCTTGCCAGATTCGCTGTCCGTCGTTCTACGCCTGTCTTGAGACCGCTGCTGACGGCTCTGACCCGGCCCATGATGTAGTCCACGCGCTCGGTCAGGTACGTCTCGGCCTCCTGCACCAGCTCATCGGCTATCTTTAGGAAATCATCTTCTATTAGACATCGTAAATGGTTAGCACGCTCTTTAGAGATTCGGCGAGAGGAAAACCACCTACGCCACAAGGAGACCGACAGATCCACCGTCACCCTGTCCCCCAGTGGGGCCACCGACGGCTTCGCACCCTCCGGCCAGGCCGGACCTTCGAGCAGCCCGCCGTGATAGGTCGGCAGGAGCGAGGAGACGATCATCCGCAACTGGGGGTAGAGGAGCCCCTCGACCTGATCGAGATCCTTGGCGGCCCGCTCGACGATGGCGAGGTAGGCCTCCTCCATCTCCTCGCGGAGCGGCATGACATCGCAGCGCCAAGCCGAGCAGCGCTGCTTCTCCTGCAGGGCCTGCTGCAGGTAGGCGGCCTCCCGGCTCGCGAACTCGCGCACCGTGGTGCCGAGCTGGCTGTGCAGCAGCTCCCGGGCAGTGGCGATGATGCCCCTGAAGTGCGCCTCCACCTCCTCGAACGAGCCCGAGAGGGCCTTGGCGTGGTCCTCGAAGGCGGCCAGCGACCGCTCCTCCTCGGCCACGCGCCTGGCGAGCGTCTCCGATTCGCGGCGGCGCGCCTCGATCAGCTCCAGGATGGACTGCAGCTCGGCGCGGTCGGTCACGTCGGCGGTGCGGACGAGCTCGGCGAGGCACAGTGCGATCTGCCTGAGCAGCATGGCGATGCCGCTGGTGCACATCAGCCGGGTGATGGCGGCCGACACCTCGGCCATGCCGCAGCTGATGTGCACCGCCGGGACGGCACGGGCGGGCTCGCTGCCGGCATGGTGGTCCGATGCGGTCTCCGGCCGACGCCGGAGCTCCGCCTCGCGCGCGCAGGGCGCGGCCGAGGCCGGGGTGGGCTCCCGCGTGGCGGAGGGCGGCAGCGCCCCCGCCTCGGCCTGCAGCCGCAGGTTTCCGAGCCAGGCGCTGCCGAAGACCACCGGGATGTTGAGCGACGGCAGCTCCGTCCGCAGGCGCCGCTCGATGGCCGCCTTCACCTCGGGCGCGTCGGCGCTCAGGTTGGGCAGCTGATCGGCGCGGTTGATGAACACCACGATGCGGTCCTTGTGCAGGCCGTTCAGCAGCCGCAGCATGGCGATGTCGCCGGCCGACAGGGGCTGCAGGGCCGACACCACGAACACGTAGATGTCGGGGTTCTCCAGGCTGCGCCGGGTGATCTCGTCGCGCACCAGGAACGGGTCGTTGGTGCCCGGCGTGTCGATCAGGGTGATCGGGAAGGCGAAGGGGCTGTCGTTGAAGTGGAGCTCGGCGGAGCGCGTGATGTCGGAGTAGTGGCGGCGCTGGCCAGGCCAGGTGTCCGCGTCGCCGGCGCTGACGTAATCGGCGAGGACCTGCGGCGACACCGTCTGGTAGCGGTGGCACTGGCCGAGAAGCTCGGGGAACTTGGGGCCGAGGCGGCGCTCGGCACGCTTGCGCATCACCTCCAGCTGGGCGCGCAGCAGATCCGACTGGAAGCCGGGCACCAGCCGCTCGGTCAGCTCCCGGAGGCGCCCGCCGCCCTCCGCCAGCTCGCGCCATTCATCGACCGAGAAGAGGTGGAACACCGCCGCGTGCTCGGGCGGGGTGGGGGCGGCGCGGAAGTGCAGGGCCGTGACCACCACGGTCCACGGGTTGATGTCGGTGGGCAGCAGGCCGGGACGGCGGGCCAGCGCGTTGATGAATGTGCTCTTGCCGGCCTTGATCTGGCCGATCACGGCGATGCGGCACGACCTCTCCTCCAGCTGGCGCCGGGCCACGTCGAGCAGCGGCGCGGCGTGCTCGCCGAGCAGGCCGCCGACCCGTGTGACGAGATCGCGGAGCGCGGTGCGTGCCGCTTCCAGCGGCGCGCCGATGGTCTCCGCAGGCTGAGATGGCGGCTCGACAGGGGACACCTCCCCCAATCCGGGTGCTTCGTGACCCATGATGGCTCCCTCGCGTTGTGCCCCCACCATCCCCCGGCGATGGTCCCGCACGGCGCTGCCGGCACGCACTGCGCGCCCGGTTTGCCGCTCGCGGAACCCCGGAGGTGCGGTTTCGCCCCGTGCGCCAAGGGTGTCACCGCAACCCCACTGGTCAATCGCGGGCGTTAATCGCGGTTAACTCTGGCTGGGCAATAAGGGACCGATGGGTCGCCGTGCCGACAGGCCGGCCGGGCCTGCGGGCCGCGGAGCGCCGTTGCCAAGTCCCGGCGCCCGCAGCAAATTTGCCGGCGTCGGCGAGGGGTCCAGCAGCCGTTCGCGCGCGCTGCGAGGAGGGCCGCCAGCGAGGGGAGGGGATCGTGATTTTTCGCGGATGGGTTTCGGCGTGCTTTGCGTCCATGCTGCTGGTGCTAGCTGCCAGCGCGGGAGCGGCCGAGGATGACGGCGCCACCGAGGAATACTACGGCGCCATCGCCTACTCGCCCACAAACCGGGCGCACGGCTGGGCCTACGACTACCCCTCGCGCCAGGCCGCCGAGCGGCGGGCCCTGGCCCTGTGCGGCCGCCATGCCGAGGACTGCACCGTCCCGGTCTGGTTCCGCAACGCCTGCGGCGCCCTGGCCGTCGGGTCCGACGGCTACGGCTCCGGCTGGGGCTCAAGCCGCAAGAGCGCCGAAGGCCAAGCCGTCCAGTCGTGCCGGCGCTACTCGGGCGGCTGTGCGGTGGTCCGCTGGGTGTGTACGAGCCGTTAGCTCGATCAGTCCGTTGTTCGGTTGATGCCGTTGTTCAGTTGATCGTGTCCATGGCTCCAAACTTGATTACTGAACACTGGTCATTGATGTCCTGGCCCCTGAGGCCGCCTGCCGCGCGACGCATCTGCCGTTCCGGCCGGGTTGACACTCGGCCGGAAAAACCCAAAAACTACAGGCACTAAGAAAAAATATCCGAAGACCCTGGCGACAGCGACGCAGATCGCGGCGTCAGGACGGTGAGGGACAGCGGCCCGCGAGCCGCACGAGACGGGGGAGAGTCCGACTTGCGATCCGTTCCTTTGCGCCTCGCTGGCGCCGCTGCGGGCCTGCTGTGCTGCGCCGCCCTGGCGACTCCGCTCGCCGCCGAGGAGGCAGAGCCTTTCAAGGTCCTCAAGCTGGAGGGCCACCAGGTCCGCTGGTCGATGCCGGTCACCGGCGGCCCTCGCGTCGTCACCTACCGCCTGGTCGCCGCCCGGCAGGCGTTCCCCACCGCGCGCAACTGCCGCGGCCTTGCCCCGCTCGAGGGGCTCTCCGGGGCCTCCGGGCTGCCGCCGACGGCGATCAAGGCCGAAGCGGAGGCGGCATTCGCGATGTGGGAGGCTGCGGCCAACATCGTCTTCAAGGAGGCACCGGAGGGTAGCCAGGCCGACATCCTGATCGGCGCCCAGACCGAGCCCGACGGCTGGGCCTTCGCGGACGTGTTCTACGAGACCGCCTCGCCCGACGCGGTGAAGCCGATCAGCCAGGCGCTCGTCTGCCTCAATCCGACGCGGCCCTGGAAGGTGGGCTTCGACGGCGACCTCAAGACCTACGACCTGCGCTACACCCTGGCGCACGAGATCGGCCACGCCATCGGGCTGGACCACCCGGCCGGCGCCAACGCCATCATGAACTACCGCTACGAGGAGCGCTTCCGCGCCCTCCAGCCCGGCGACATCCGCGGCGCCGTGGCCATCTACGGCGCCCCGACCCACCTGCCGCTGGTGGTCGCCGCCGACCCGCGCGGCAGCGCCGGAGCCGCAGGCGCCGTGGCGAGCGGCCCCACGGACGGCAGGGCGCTGGGGAAGTAGGCGCACCGGCGTAGGTCGAGCGCACCAACCCTGCCTGTAGCCATAGGGCAACGCGGCCCGCACAGGCCGGCGCCGGTGTGGATTGTGAGAGGTCGCACCGGTGCAATGTCGCTTTCGCGGCAATGCATCCTGCGGTTCCCGCCATGCCACCGGTCCCCACCCCTCACCGCCGCGCCAGCACGAAGTCCTGCGCGTCGCGGCCCCGGAAGTACTGCGGCTCCTGGGCGCCGTTGAGGGCCTTGGCCAGCGTCCCCACCCGGCCCACGATGTAGTCGGCCAGGCTGCTGGTGGAGATCTCGTTCCTGGGGGCCATCACAGCCTTGCCCTCCAGGCCCTCCACCACCGCGTAGGTAAAGAGGCCGTGGCCCAGCGACGGGTCCTCCATGGCCTCCTGGTCGAACCGCGCCGCGGTGTAGGCGACGATGTTGGCGTGGTAGGCGGCGTTGCCGAGGCGCTGGTTGTAGGCGTTGCCGGAGTGGCACGTGTCGATGAACAGGATGCGCCGACCCTTGGCAGCCTCGATCGCGCCTTGCAGCGTCTGCCACGGCACCACCGTCGAGCCCCGCAAGGCGCCATCCGACCAGGAGGCGTCGGTCGCCAGGAAGCGGTAGTCCGGCCCGTCGTTCTTGCCGTGGCCGGAGATGAACAGCACCACCGTGTCGGTCTCCTTCGCCAGCCGCAGCCGCTCCACCGCATCGGTGATGTTGGCGGCGGTCGGCGCATCCTTGGGGTTGCCCCCGTTGACGAGCACCCGCTTGTCGACCCGCTCGTGACCCGGGCCCAGGCGCTTCTCCACCGCATCGGCGAGCCTGCGTGCGTCGCCGCCGGCGAAATCCAGGTTGCAGCTTTCCTTTCCCTTCTCGCCGCAGGACTTGCCCAGCCCCTTGTAGTCGTTGACGCCGATGGCGAGGATATGCAGCGTGCCACGCTTGTCGAGGTCGCCGTCGCCGTCGTGGCTGAGCGTCAGGGTCTCGGTCTTCTCGCCGATCGTATTCGCGAGGGTGATGCGCACCTCGTTGCGGCCCTTGGCGAGGGGCACTGCGAGGATGCGCTCGCCGGCGCCGAACCCGCCCGAGTCGATGGCCGGCGTCTGCTCAGCCACTTGTCGGCCGTTGACCTGCACGCGGATCAGCCGGACCGGATCCGGCGTAGCCTCGATGACGATCTTGACGGCTGCGCCTCCGCCCTGCCGCACAGAGCCGGAGAGCGGCGCGACGATCCTGAACCGCGGCACGGGGCGTGACAGCAGGTCGGCGAGTTTGAAGGACGTGCCGGGCGATTGGCGTACCGCCTGCTCGGCCGAGGCCAGAGCGATCGCCTTCTCGACGATGTCGGGACGGTTGAGATGCTGCCTCAACTGCTCGGCGCCGACGTACTCGGCGGCGCTCTCCGGCCCCTTGTTGATCTGCCAGCCCACGATCTTGTCGGCGCCCGGAGAGCCCGTGTAGTACCCCTGCGGCGTCCACATCACCCACTCGCCGTCGCTGCCGTGGAACAGCGTGACGATCAGCTCGCGGGTCTTGAGGTTCCACAGGCGGATCGTTTGGTCGCCGCTCCCCGAGACGAGCAGGCGGCCGTCGGGCGAGGCAGTCACGGCCCAGACGTCGCTGTCGTGGCCAACGAAGTCGCCAAGCTTCTTGCCGTTCAGGTCATAGGCGGTGATGAAGCCATTGGCGCCGCCCGAGACGATGGTCTGCCCGTCGGGGCTGAAGGTATAGGCACGATGCTGGTAGCCATCTTTCGAGCCCCGCTCGATAGATGCCACCGTCCGGCCATCCTTGTTGATGTCCAGGATGGCGTCGCCATAGCCGTAGGCGCCGCCTGACCGCTGCGCGAGCGCGTAGGCGCCGTGCTTGGGGTGGGCCTCGACGAACATCCCGGCCGCAGTCGCCGGATCGATGCGTTCCGGTTGACCCAGGGCTTCGCCCTGGCTGGGCAGCCGTATTTCCAGCTCCAGCAGGCCGCCCTGATTGACTTGGGTGGGTCGGCTTCCCCAGGCGAGCCGCCGACCGTCCTTCGAGAATCCTGCGCTCCAACGCTGCGATCCGGTGCCGGCGAGGGTCTGCTTCGTCTCGCCTGTCGCAAAGTCCCAGACGCGGATTTCGTGATTGTTGCCGCCCGAGGTGGCCATGAGGCGGCCATCCGGGCTCCCGGCAGTGCCGAGCACAACGTTGGTGTGCTCGGTATAGGTGCGAGCCAGCTTGCCGCTCGGCACTTCCCAAACGCGCTGATCATAGTTGCACCCGCTGTATCCGCAGGTGGAGAGCAGCCGCCTCCCGTCCAGCGAGAAGCGCAGGCCACCGACGTGGCCACCCTGATCGGCAAAGTTGCGAAGATGGACGCCGGTCCGGCCATCCCAGAGTTTGATTTTGCCGCCCGCGTCGCCGGAGGCGATGAAGCCATCCGTGGGCGAGACGGCCAGCGAGCGCACCATGTCCTTGTGTCCAGAGAGGGTCGCAATCTCCCGCCCGTCCTTGACGGACCACAGCTTGAGCGTCGTGCCCTCGCTGCCGGACACGGCGCGCGCGCCGTCCGGTGTGAAGACGACCACATAGCTCCCTGCCGCATCTCCTCTCAGCTTGTGCCGCAGAGCTCGCTTTTCGACATCCCAGATGATGGCCGAGCCGTCGGCGCTGCCCGAGATGAGCAGCTTGCCGTCCGGCGAGAATGCGATACCGCTCACAATGTTCATGTGTCCCTTGAGCAGCGCCGCCAGCTTGCCGCTGGAGAAATCGTAGAGGCGGATGTCGCCCACGTCGTCGTCGCGGACACCGAAGCCCTCAGCCATGAAACCGCCCACTGCCAGCCAGCGACGGTCGGGCGACAGCGCCATGCCGAAAATCGCGCCCTCCGGTCCCGGCCCCACCTGCCCGCGGATGGTGCGCACGATCTTGCGGGCCTGCCAGTCCCACACGCGGATCACCTTGTCGTCGCCGGCCGATACCAGCTGCTTGCCGTCGGGCGTGAATGCGAGGCCCTTGACGAGCGCCATGTGCCCGCCGGTGTCGAGCATCAGGATCGGCTGGTCTTTCTTTTGCCGTGCCTGTTGCGCCAGCTCCTCGGGCGGCGCGCCGACCGTCACACTCACGGTGTGCTCGCGGCCCGACCGCAGCAGGCGCAGCCGCACCTGCGCGCCGGGTGCCTTGGTGGCGATGCCCGCGACGAGCGCCGCCGTGCTCTCGACTTCCTGGCCGTCGAGCATGATGACGATGTCGCCGGGCAGGATGCCGGCGCCCGCGGCCGGGCCACCCTGCCGCGGCACCAGGATCTTGGTGCCGCGCGGGGCCTCCCAGCCGAGCTTTTCGGCCTCCTCCTTCGTGACATCCCGAAGATCTGCGCCGAGCCAGCCCTTGCTCTCCTGCGCCCAGCCCACGCCGGCCGCCAGCAGAGCCAGCACCACAACAAGCAAACGAACAGCAGCCCGCACGACCGCACCCCCCCTCGCAAGGAATGCCTCCAATCTACCCCGTGGCGGGGTGAAACAGGAAGGGCCACGGTCAGGCTTGCCGGCCGTCGTCCGCCCGGTGCCCAGCCTTGCTCCTGCCAAAGGGGAGAGGTAGGGGCCGGGAGCTTCCGGCACGTCCTGGACGGCGCAGCCGGGGGCAGGCATGAGCGAGCGGACGGCCCCGCGCGGGGTGCATAGCGGACCGCACAGAGCCGGCATCCGCCCCGCTATGGACAGGCTGGCGCAGATCGGGCATGGGACTTGCTCGCGATTGGTGCAGTGCAACGCGAGGCCTTGGCGGAGCTTGCCAAGGCGGGTGCTGTTGCCACATGGCGCCGGAAAAGCGCCCGGTTGTCCGTTTGGCCGGTTGTCCGTTTGGATAGCCGCCACCGAGCGCCGGGAAACCGGCCGGCTATAACAAGACAAGACCTCGGAGACGATCATGTCCGTGCACCATTGCCTCGCAGCCGTTCTGTGGCTGGTGACTGCGGTTGGTGCCTACGCCCTGGCCGCGTTCTGGGCAGATGGCGCGCAAGCCGGCAAGCTCCATCCTTGGGTGCTGGTCATTGTGTTCTGGGCGGCGGCGGCGGTGTCGGCCGGCATCCACTACCTGTCGCACTCGTTGGCGCAGCTGCCGGACGCCGCAAAACGCTACTGGCTTCAGCACAAGCCGGCGCTCCACGGCTACGTCGTGGTGCTCAGCCGGCTGCATCTGCACCTCCAGCTGCCCAACTGGCTGCTGAAGTAGCCTTGAGGCGGATCACGTTCTTCCCGCGCGCATCCGTTCGGCACGAGCCGCAGCCGTCCGGTTCCCCAAGAGAAAAACTCAGCTGGTCGCTACGGCTTCTTCGTGCCCCACGCGGTGCGCCGTTCCCGGTTCGTTGAGGACCATGAGGAGCGGCGTCAGTCCCTCGGCATCGACCAGGCGGAACACCTCGACGTCCTTGCGCGCCCGCTCGCTCCAGCCGGCGATCTCGAGCGCCCGCTCCGCCTTGGAGAACAGGCCGTGGTTGCGGATCGTGTCGGGCTCCTTGCCGTCGGCATGCCTCTCCTCATGCCATGTCTTGTGCAGCTCGCTCAGGTCGGTGTCGCTCTTGCGGGATTCCTCGTACTTGAGGCGCTGCAGCTCGCTCTTCCAGAGCAGGGGAATGTTCTGCAGACGGCGCCAGATACCACGATCAGGCCAACGCACCAGCTCCATGTCGCTCAGCACGCCGGCAAGCTGGTTCATGGCCAGCGCCCACCTCGCCTCCTTCTGCCGTTGCTGCTCGTCCTTGACCTCCGTGGCCGCACTGTAGAGGTTCGGGATCACCAGGTACGACGCCCGGCCGTGGTGGACGAAATGACCCCGCACCCAGTCGCGCGTCACGCCCGCGCCGGCCACGGCGGCGTCGATGGCCTCGTTGATGTGCAGCGTCTCCCGCACCGACAGCCGCCGCGACTCCCCCTTCGGCGGGTTGACGATGGCGAGTGCCAGGAGCCCGAGATCGATGCCGATGGTGGCCAGCAGCGCGATCAGGTCGCGGCCGGTGATGGGCTCGCCGCTGTCGGTGCGCGCCGGCGGCGGATTGCCGGTGAAAACGTAGCTGAAGAGACTGGTTGTGTAGGCGCCGATGTTGCGCCACAGGTTCTTGACTGCGTTGGCGACGCCGGCCGGCCCCTCGTTGAAGACGGCCTCGCGCAGTCGCAGCTCCGCCGGCTGCTCGGCCTGGGCCGCGGCCTGCCGCAGCCGCTCGGCCAGCGTCGGATCATAGCAGGAGAAGGCTGTCGCATTCGGCGCGATTGCGACCGCGCCGGCAATGGCCCGCATCTCGGCGGCGGTGGACCGCCCGAGCTGGTTGGAGCGCGCGGCGATGTTGCGCGCCCGCCCGCGGATCTCCGACGCCTTGGCTTCGAAGGCTTTCTGCCGCTCCTCCACGGTGGTGCCGCTCAAGCCTGCCGCGGCCTTGCGCAACTGCTCCACGTCGGCCGCGACCGGGTCGAGCCAGGATCGCGTCATGCCCTCCCTGAGCGTGGTCACGGAGTCGCGCACGCCGCGGCGCGCATTGTAGAGCGGCCCCTTGCCGGCACCCGATGGAACGCCGCAGCTGCCGCCGCTCGTCTCCTCGCGCCCCATCTGGCTCTCCGACCAGGCGACGACGCTGTCGAGCTGGGCGCGCACGGCGTCAATGCGGGCGGCGATCACGGCGCTGGCGTCGCGGGCGTCCTCCTGGAGGCCGGCGAGGCCGGTGCGGGTGGCCTCCTCGCCCGAGATCAGGCTCCACCAGAAGCCGTAGCCGAAGCCGATCGACCAGATGGCGAGGAACACATAGAGCGGGAACGTGACGAGCCGCTCGCGCATGCGCCGCTGGGCGCCGAAGGTCTCGCGCAGCATCAGCCACATCAGGAACGTGAGGGCGACGACGACCACGATCACCAGCGCGTCGTTGGGCACCGACAGGCCGCCGGGAAGCTGCTGGCCCTGGCTGGAGGGCGTGGCCGACACACCGATGATGAAGTCGCGCATCCCGTGCCAGGTGGCGAAGCCCGAGATGACAAGCAGCATCAGCGAGGCGACGCCGATCAGGGTGTTGCGGCCGAGGAGATAATCGGTGACCTGGTAGAATTTGTGCGTGAGCCCGCCCTCTTCCCTGGAAGAGGCCGCTGTAGTGGCCTTGGCCATAATCTCCCCCGTGCAACGCCGCTAACCCCAGCCTACCGCAATAGCCGAAAATCGGTGCGGTGTCGCGGGCGCCGGGAGCGGTGCCGGGAGCCGGGCATCTCGTTGGTGCCTGGGGCAACGGCCGCGATGGCCGGCGCAAAAAGCACCCGTTGTGCTCTACGGCACAGCCAAGACCCGCCCGGCATTGGACAATTGCTGTTCCGCCGCTGGGTGCCAGCGGCGGGCTTTGCCCGGCGCGGACGCGGGCTCCGCTAAGGGCAGTGCGGGGCTTGGGGTGCAACCCGGTCGACCGGGTTGCACCCCAAGAGCACTCTGCAAGAGCGGCTTGCGGCGGGGCAGCGGTCTTGCGCCCCCCAACCCCCCGGATCACTCGATCGATGAGGCCTCGGCCAACTCGGCCAGCCTGCGCTCGTCGGCGATGATTATCCGCCCCCCGTTGCTTTTGATGACGCCCAGACCCTTCAGCTCGCTGAGCTGCCGGCTGACATTGGCGCGGGCGAGCCCCAGATGGTTGCCCAAATCCTCCTGGGTTGCCGCCAGATCCAGCCAGATGCCGTCCTTGCGCCGCCTGCCGAGCTGCTCGGCCAGCCGCAGCAGCCCCTTGGCCACACGCGTGCGCATGTCGAGCGTCTGGTCCTCGAACAGCGAGATGCGGATGCGGGCCCACCCGCAGAGCATGCGGGCCATCTCGAGCATCGCCTGAGGGCACGCGATCAGCGCCGGCAGGAGGTCTCGAGAGTGGGCGATAAAGACCTCCGATTCCTGCAGGGCGACGGCGCTGGCCGTGCGCGGCTTGCCGTCGAGGGCGCCGATCTCGCCGAACACGTCGCCGGGGCCGACGAAGTGCAGCACGACCTCCCTGGCCTTGGCGCTGATAATGGCGAGCTTGATGCCGCCGCTGACGAGCAACATCAGGCGGTCGCCAGGGTCGCCGCGCTGGAAGGCGAATTCTCCCTTGGCGTACGTCCTCGCCTGGCCACGCTGCAGAATCGTATCCAGAACGTCGTCGGGGAACTGGCCCAGGAAAGCATTGGCCTTCAGCAAAGGACGGATGCGTGCCTGCAGGCGAGGGGTCATATGCGCTCCGCGAGGGCCCAGATATCGGTCGCAGGGTCGGTCGTGGCGTGGCTATCGTGCCGGAGCGCCGAGGCCGATCAAAGCGACGCACGATGAAAGACTGGCAGGCGGATTGTCGCAGTCCCGCAGGTGACAGACTATCGAGAAAGTCAAGCAGGTGCTAAATTTAACAGGTCGAAGTTTGACAATCCGAAATTCCAGCGATGTGTATGTCAAACGGTTTGCGACCCTCGCGGGCACTCTGACTGTGACGGCATGCGCAAGCCGGCGCCGGAGCTATGGCGGCAGACCGACGGGAGCTCAGAGGGTCTGACGCTTGATTTTCCAGCGCGCCCGTGGCCATGTGCGGCCCGAATCATGGATGATCGGAGCCCTGGCCGCATGACCGTCACACGGGGCGGACTGCTGAACGCGCTCACCCGCACGGACAGCCCGCGGCGCGAGACGCTGCGTGAGGAACTGGCACGCTCCAAGGCGGGCGGGCGCAGGACCGGCGTCAAGCCGAAACTGGTGCTTGCCAGCGCCTCCCCGCGCCGACTTACCCTTCTGGCGCAGGCCGGCATCGAGCCCGACGCGCTGAGGCCCTCCAGCGTCGACGAGACGCCCAGGAAGGGCGAGATGCCGCGCGCCCTCGCGACCCGTCTGGCCCGCGCCAAGGCCCTGGAGGGCCGCGACGCCATCGCCAACGACAAGGACATTGCCGACGCCTACGTGCTGGCGGCCGACACCGTGGTGGCGGTGGGGCGGCGCATCCTGGTGAAGCCCCGCTTCATCGAGGAGGCCTACGCGGCCCTGCGGCTGCTCTCGGGGCGTTCCCACCGGGTGCTCACCGCGCTTTGCCTCGTCACGCCGGAGGACAGGGTGCGGGTCAAGCTTGTCGATACTCGGGTGCGCTTCAAGCGTCTGTCGGCGGACGAGATCGAGGCCTACATCGCCTCGCGCGAGTGGCGCGGCAAGGCCGGCGGCTATGCGGTGCAGGGGCTGGCAGGCTGCTTCGTGCAGAAGGTCAACGGCTCCTACACCAACGTGGTCGGACTGCCGCTCACCGAGACTGTAAATATGCTCATGGGCGAGGGCTTCCCGATCCACTTCAACTGGCTCAAGCTGGGCGAGACGGACCCGGAGTAGCATGCCTGCGCAACCCGCCGACGCGGGGCCCGGGAAGCCCGCCAAACCCGGCAAATGTCCCATCTGCGGCAGGCCGAGCGAGGACAAGTACAGGCCCTTCTGCTCGCGCCGCTGCGCCGACGTGGACCTCTCCCGCTGGCTCAGCGGCGCCTACGCCATCCCTGACAAGACGGAGAGCGAAGACGGCGGAGAGGGGTCAGGCAAGGGGCCAGACCCTGCGGACCTGCCCCCAGGAAGAGAACGGGGCCGAAATTAGGGGAGCGACGCGATCATTCAAATCAGGGTTTCGCCACGGGTCAGACCCGCAGGGGTCTGACCGTTGTCTGCAGTCTGAAAACAGCCGCACTGTTGCGTAAAAAAACGATGCAAGGCGCGCCGCCGTCGGATGCGCCGGCAACT
>Ga0070704_100000130_pt1 | contig 27641 bp, 25 predicted proteins | sample KBSK5252metaG_FD_65467 | JGI IMG/M metagenome (GOLD analysis project Ga0070704, IMG submission 65467) | Corn, switchgrass and miscanthus rhizosphere microbial communities from Kellogg Biological Station, Michigan, USA - KBS K5-25-2 metaG | ecosystem: Host-associated > Plants > Roots >...
CTCCGAAGGCGAGCGCGAGTGAGGATCGCAGCGAGGAACGAGCGAGGACCGGAGCGAGCGGGAGCCGAGAAATGAGCCTCCGAAGGCGAGCGCGAGTGAGGATCGCAGCGAGGAACGAGCGAGGACCGGAGCGAGCGGGAGCCGAGAAATGAGCCTGGGCGGCAAGGCGGCGATCGCCGGAATCGGCCAGACCGAGTTCTCGAAGGAGTCCGGGCGCAGTGAGCTCCGACTCGCCTGCGAGGCGGTCAAAGCCGCAATCGACGACGCCGGGCTGCAACCGAGCGATGTCGACGGCATGGTCACCTTCTCGATGGACTCCAGTGACGAAATCGAGATCGCTCGAAACGTCGGCATCGGCGACCTGACGTTCTTCACGCGCGTGCACCATGGCGGCGGAGCGGCAGCGGGCACCGTGCTACAGGCCGCGATGGCCGTGGCGACGGGCACCGCCAACGCCGTCGTGTGCTACCGCGCGTTCAACGAACGGTCGGGGTTCCGGTTCGGCGGAGCCACGGCGCGGCCAACCGCCGAGACACCGTTGTTCATGGCCAACTACGCGCCATTTGGCCTTTTGACGCCGGCAGCGTGGGTTGCGCTGCACGCGCAGCGCTACATGTCGACGTACGGAGTTACCAACGAGGATTTCGGCAGGATCTCGGTCATCGACCGCGCCCATGCCGCACGCAATCCCGACGCGTGGTTCTACGAACGGCCGATCACGCTCGAGGATCACCAGAACTCACGATGGGTCATCGAACCCGTGCTGCGACTGCTCGACTGCTGCCAGGAGAGCGATGGTGGCGTCGCGATGGTCATCACCAGCGCTGAGCGAGCGCGTGACCTTCGCCAGCCCCCTGCGGTGATCACCGCGGCGGTACAGGGTGCGGCCGCCGAGGGCGAGATGATGACGAGCTATTACCGCGATGACATCACCGGTCTGCCGGAGATGGGCGTCGTCGCCGAAAAGCTCTGGCGCGACTCCGGACTCAAACCCGACGACATTCAAACCGCCTTTCTCTACGACCACTTCACCCCGTTCGTATTCGCGCAGCTCGAAGAACTGGGCTTCTGCGGGCGCGGTGAGGCGAAGGATTTCGCTACGGTCGAGAGGCTCTCACTCGGGGGGTCGCTGCCGATCAATACGAACGGCGGACTGCTCGGCGAGGCCTACATCCACGGCATGAACGGAATCACTGAGGGGGTTCGCCAGGTGCGAGGGACGTCGTGCAATCAGGTGGAAAACGTTGAGCACGTGCTGGTTACGTCCGGCACCGGCGTACCGACGAGCGCACTGATCCTCGCGCCGGCAGGATGATGGCGCTCTGGGAGGCTCTGTGACCGTCGACACGACCGCTACCGACACGCGCGAGATCATCATCGAGTCCGCCATCACGTGCTTCGGCAGAAACGGTTTGACCAAGACCACCGTCGTCGACATCGCACGGGCGGCCGACGTCTCGCGAAGCACGGTGTACGAGTACTTCCGCGACAAGTCCGCGATCGTCGAAGCCTGTGCCGAGCACTCATCGCAACGGTTCTACCGCGAGATGGCCAGGGCGATGGGGCGGGGCGAGTCGCTCGAGGACAAGCTGACACTCGCGGCAGTGTTCGTGACCAAGGCACGGCAGTTCGTCGAGCCCGAAATGTACTTCGATGCTGACGAAGTGAGCCTGCTGCTCACCAAGAACGCCGCGGTGCTGCTGCGTGAGTGCGGCGAGTTTCTCGCGCCCTACCTGGCGGCGGCGAAGCTGACCGGCGAGGTGCGCAAGGATCTCGATGTGGCCGCCGCCGGGGAGTGGTTCGCGCGAATTCTGTTCTCGCTGTTCAGTACGCCGTCCGCGACATTCGACATGGACGACGACGAGGTGGTCGCAGATTTCGTGAGATCGCATGCGGTGCGGGGATTCGCTAGCGACCGCGCCGGACGATCACGATGACCAGTCACCGGTCACCGAACGTGTTGCTGACCGATATCACGATCGGGTGTGCCGGCGGTGTGGCGTTCGCATGAGCGATCGCCGACAGTCCCATGGCGCCGCCAATGACGCACGCAGCGGCGACGGGTCCTGCCATGAGTCGCACGAGACGGCGATACCAGCTTGTGTTCATGTGAATACTCCTGTGGGGATTGTGAAGAACTGCGGCGGATCAGTATGCGACCAGCTCAGACGATTTCCATTCCATCGTCGCGTTGAGTGAAAACGCGGCAAATGTGCTCGAAAGCGTCTGCCGCAGCTCGGCATCCGAGTTGGGACGGCCCGGCTGATACGACAGCACCGAGATGCCGACCTTGCCGTTGACCCGTCCCGAAATGAAGCCCAGGACCCCACCCGTGCGGTGCATCGTCGCTCGGGTCACCCCCGGGTAGACGGACCGCGCCGTGCAGTAGTCCGCGTCGGTGCCGTCCGGCCGGGTCACCGCCGAGGGGACCTCACCGAGGTTGGACGACACCACGCTTGCCGCATTGCCGGTGGCGACGCTGACCATCCTTCTCATCAGCCGCTTGGGCACAAGGGGAACGATCGGCAGCAGTGCCAGTCGCTCGTCGGGGACCGCGTTATGGTGGACCAGCGCCTGCTTGATGGCGGCGCGGATCCCGCGCAGATCGGTGGTCGCGTTCGTGGGATCGACCGTGACGTCGACATTCGTCACCGCGTTGGCACGCGTGTCGCCGTCGGTCCGCTCGTTGACCGGAATCGACAGCATTACGGCGCCGTCCCCGGCGGTTACCCGCCCCATCCGCTGAGCGGCGTCGGCGGCCAAACCCGCAAGCAGCGCGTTGCTGGTGCCGCTGAGCGACTGGGCGCGAGCATCCCATTCGCTCGCATCGATAAAGGCCGTCGCACTCGGCAGCGTGATCCGTTCATCGGGAAACTCGATATGTTTCGATGCGCGTGCCGGGGCCTTGGCATCACCGCGATGACGCCGCGCCATCCGGAAGGCTGCCCGCGTGGCGCGGCCGACGGCAGGAATATCGCGCGCGGTCTGACGGGCGTCCTCACGCAGCGCACGCCAGCGGCGACGTGACCCCGCGGGAGGCCACATGATCGCATCGTCAACGGCGGAGGTCGCCTCGACCAACGCCATGGCCAGTCCGACTCCGTCGATGAGGGAATGAGCGACTACCAGGCTCACGCCGGTCCCGCCGTCGGTGAATGGCACAACCGCGAGATGCCATCCGGGGCCGTGCTCGGCGTCGAGGGGCGTGTGGGCCTGGTCGGTGAGCCAAGCGTCGAATTCTTCCCGCGGACGGGGTGTTTGGGTGAACTCGATGTCGGACGAGTCGCTGCCCATCACCCAGCGATGGCGGCCGAATGGCAACGGTGACCGTTCGATGCGACGGGCCAGCCGTCCCCGCTGAAGATGGTGGTGGAAGCGCCGCAAACCGCCGATATCGATCGCCCGGTCATAGACCCAAATGCACTGAATCACGCTGGTGGCTCCGGTTGCCCGCTCGCCAAGGAACAATGCCTGGTCGGCCAGATCGAGAATGTTCGTCATTTCTTCAGTTCCCTTCATTTTCGTCATTTCGGTCACCGGCTCCCGACGCACACTGCGCACGATTCGCTGGAATTTGCATGGTGGGCAAGCTCTTCGATCCAGTCCGCGGTGATCTTGGCGACGTCCGCGAACGCCTTGCTCAGCGCCGCGATGTAGCGGTGGACCGATTTGCGCGCAACCGGGTTGTCGGGGAAGGAGATTGTCACGGTGGTGCGTCCGGCGTGCCGGTTGATCCACATGTTGATCCCACCGTGCGACAGGTTGTCGCCGTAGATGCCGTAATTGGTCTGCTCCCACAATTCGGCGATGGGAATCTTGCGGAAGTCGAGGAAGGACACCATCATTCCCGGACGGGTGGGCAGCTTGATCCCGAGTTGATCCACCGGCGCCAGTTCGAGAACCCGCTCGAACGGCACGTTCGCCAGGTACTTGCCCGCGTTGAACGACTTCTGCGCTGCGCGGGCGATATCAGCGAACTCGCCATCGCCGATCGGCACGGTGACGGGGAACAGGCTGGCGAACCAGCCGACGCTCATGGTGTCGATGTCAGCCGTACGCGTATCCGACGGGGTGAATCCGTGATAGGTGGTATTGCCGGTGAGTTGGTGCTCGGCCAACGCCGCGCACGCCAGGACACCGCCGGAGAACCGAGCGCCCGCCTCGCGACAAGCGGTGTCAAAAGCCTCCGTGTCGGCTTCGTTCAACAACTCGACGGTGACGAAGTCGCCCTTGTTGTTGGTCCACGTGTCGCCCAGCTCCAGCGGAAAGCTCGGCCAGTCGCCGCCGGTGTTCTGGGCGAAGTCGATCCAGTCCTTGATCTCCGGCGACGACAGGGTCATGCTGGCGATCTTTTCGCGCTGACGGGCGGTGTAGTCGCGGTACCCGCCGACCTCCGGAAGCGTGACAGGCCGCCCCTGTGACAGGTTCTGATACATCAGGTGGATGTCGACGAAAATCAACCCCGCCGACATGCCGTCGATGTGTAGATGGTCGACGCTAGCGTAGAAGGTGAAATGGTCCTCGCTCTGAATGATGCCGAAGCTGAAGCAGTCCCATTCGAGGGTCTCCGATGTCATCGCCAGTGCATGTGCGCGAATCTGTTCCTGCTCCATACTGCCGAACGAGACCGGCACGAATTCGATTTCGTTGGGGTCGTCAATTGTGCGGCGAAAAATGTTGCCATTTTCGAATTCGAACATGCTGTGATAGGTGTCGTGGCGCCGCAGGTGCGTGTTTATCGCTTCGGTCATCATCGCGATGTCGCACACACCGGGGATATCCCACGCCACAACCATCAGCCGAGGTAGCTGCCGGCCGAGCGCTTTGCCGTAGAAGGCGCTGCGCAGGTGCTGAGCCTGCTGAAAGCTCGGAGGCAGAGAGCTCCGGCTCGCTCTACTGGCGCTTTCCCGTGCGGCCGACGTAGCCGTCCACGTAGTAACTGTGCCGGGTGCCGGTTGCCATGAATGGATGGGGCCGAGCGCGACCATTTCTAAGCTCCTTTTATTCGGTGAGTGTTCGTGGGTTCTCGTTAACTCGATGCGACCGAACGTAGGGCGCCGCCGGCGGAATGGCTCGCTTGTGCTCACTAGTCGCGAAGTGAGCGATTCAACCGGTTGTGCGCATTGTGCTCACCCTCTTACGAGGTGATTCATGCGCTTGATATGCGTGAGCACAACGCGCAAAAGCCGAGGAATCGCCACTTGTGCGGGTTGTGCGCACAAGCGAGCCACGACTGGGACGCATCCGTAACTTCAGCGATGCCCGCAGGACGAACTCAAAATCGAAGGACCCGCCGTGTTAAAGAAAGCCACCACCAAGACCGCGAAGAACTTCGACGGCTTCTCGCTGTTGGGCCGCGCCGTGGTACGCGCTCCCTGGCTGGTCATCTCCGCATGGATCGCCTTGGTCGTCGTGCTGTTCATGGCCTTTCCCGCCCTGACCAAGGTCGTCGAGAACCAAACGATTCAACCGCTACCGCCGCAGGCGATGGCGGCCACCGACCAGATGGCCAAGGATTTCCACGAGTCCGCGCAAAACATTCTTGTCGCGGTCATGACCAACGAGCATGGCCTGACGCCCGCCGACAACAACACCTACCGCGCGGTCGCCGACAAGCTGCGCAGTGACACCAGTGATGTGTCCGCTGTGCAGGATTTCGACAGCATGCCCCCGTTGCGACAGTTGATGGTCAGCAAGGACAACAAGGCCTTCTACATGGCGGTGACTCTGAAGGCGCCGGCCGGCTCGCCCGAGTCCTCGCAGGCGTATCAACGGATCACGCAGATGGTCAAGCAAGCCACCGCCGGCTCCGACCTCACCACCCACGTGACTGGCGCGGCGGCGGTCATCGGTGACCTGTCGATCGTTACCGCCCACGACATGCACGTGATCGAGATCGCCACCGCTGCGTTGGTCCTGCTCATCTTGCTGGTGATCTACCGGCGTCCCGTTACCGTGTTGCTTCCCCTGATCACCATCGGAATCTCAGTCGCGTCGGCCCAAGGGTTGGTGTCTGCACTGACTGAGGTCGGAATGAGCGTTTCGGCTCTTACGATCGTGTTGATGACGGCGATGATCGTCGGAGCCGGCACCGACTACGCCGTCTTCCTGATCAGCCGCTACCACGAGTACATCCGGTCCGGAATGAACTCCGACGCGGCTGTGCAAAAAGCTCTCACCTCCATCGGCAAGGTGATCGGCGCGTCGGCGGCCACGGTGGCCGTCACGTTCCTCGGCATGATCTTCACCCAACTCCCCGCGTTCACGAGTGTGGGCCCGGCGCTGGCGGTTTCGATCGCGGTGGCATTCGTCGCGGCTGTGACGCTATTGCCCGCCGTTCTGGTGCTGGCGGGCCGGCGAGGGTGGATCGCACCGCGGCGACCACTCACCGACCGACTGTGGCAGCGCTCGGCGATCCACATCGTCCGGCGGCCCAAGGCGCATCTGGTGGTCAGCCTGACCATACTGGTCGCACTCGGCGCCTGCGCATTGTTCATGAACCCGACGTACAACGACCGCATGCAGTTGCCCGGATCCGCAGAGAGCAATCTGGGGTATTCCGCAATGGCAGAACACTTCTCGACGAGCGCGTTGCTGCCGGAATACATCTACATCCACTCGCCGCACGACCTGAGGAATCCGCAGGCGTTGGCCGATATGGAGCAGATGGCGCAGCGCGTGGCCCAGCTGCCCAACGTCGCGGCGGTGCGCGGTATCACGCGCCCGACGGGCCAGCCGATAGAGCAGACCAAGGTCAGCTATCAAGCTGGTGAGGTCGGCTCCAAACTCCAGGATGCGTCGTCGCAGATCTCGGACAAGTCAAGCGATCTCGATAAGCTCAGCGGTGGTGCCCACCAGTTGGCCAGCAGCCTCGCCACCGTTCGTGACCAGGTCAACGGCGCCAGCCGGTCCATGACGTCGATGACGGCGACACTCAGCCAGGTGCAGAATCAGCTGGACGGACCTCAAACGACCCAAATGCTGAACGCCATTCGTACCTATGCGAACAGCGTCGGCGACAATCAGGGCGCGGTGAACGGGGTCGTGAACTCCGCGTCTGCCATGCTGAACGCACTGAACAACAACCCGCAGTGCGACGCCGATCCGGTGTGCACCGACGGCCGTGCCAAGCTGGAGCAACTCGCGTCAACGGGCTACAGCCAAACCGGGGCGTCCGCGCAGAGCATGCTGTCCACGGTGCAGCGCCTGAACTCGCTGATGCAGTCGGCAGGTGCCAGCGTGCGGTCCGCCGGGATCAGCAGTCCCCAAGGCGCACAGGCCAAGATTTCGCAGATGCAACAGGGTGCCAACGCGTTGGCCGATGGCAGCGCGCAGCTGGCCCAAGGCGTTCAGTTGCTCGTCGATCAAACCAAGAAGATGGGTGGTGGACTGAACCAGGCGGCCGGTCTGCTGCTGTCGATCAAGCACGACGCCTCGTCGCCGTCGATGGCGGGTATGTATGTTCCGCCGCAGGTCCTGACGACGAACGACTTCAAGAACGCCGCGAAGGTGTTCATCTCGCCGGACGGGCATTCCGCCCGCTACATGGTCGAGACGAAGTTCGACCCGTTCAGCACTGACGCCATGGACCAGGTGCAGACGATCCTCGATACAGCCCGAGGCGCACAGCCGAACACGACGCTGTCCGATGCGACGATATCGATGGTCGGTACCACCCCGATGTACAGCGCGATCCGCAGCTACTACGACCATGACCTTCGATTGATCATCGTCTTGACGCTGGTCGTTGTCTTCCTCATCCTGGTCGCCCTGCTCCGCGCGATCGTTGCACCGCTGTATCTGATTGCCTCCGTGGTGGTCTCGTACATGTCGGCGTTGGGACTGGGGGTTGCCTTCTTCCAGTTCATCTGCCATCAGCACATCTACTGGAATGTGCCGGCCACTGCCTTCATCGTGTTGGTCGCGGTCGGTGCGGACTACAACCTGTTGTTGATCAGCCGCATCCGGGAAGAGTCCCGCAATGGCATCCGCTCCGGGATCATTCGCGCCGTCCATTCGACGGGCGGTGTGATCACCTCGGCCGGCATCATCTTCGCGGCCTCGATGTTCGGCCTGATGTTCGGCAGTGTCTCCACGATGCTGCAGATCGGTTTCATCATCGGCGCAGGCCTGTTGATCGACACGTTCGTGGTGCGCACCATCACGGTGCCTGCACTGGCTGCGCTGATCGGGCGGGCGAACTGGTGGCCGACGAAGTCACGCAAAGCCGCGCCTGGCCGCAAGGCGGTGGATGCCGATGCCGGGTAGCCGATCTGCTGTTCCGCAGTAGTTACCGGAGGGCCGCCAATTGGCGGCCCTCCTTTCATGCGGTGATGTTGGACCGCGGCGAGCTCGAATCGCCGCACCAGCCGTGCGATTCGGTGGAGTAGTGGCGGCTTTTCCCGGCTTTGAATGGGATGTCGTGCGAACCCGCTACCGGGCGCTATCGCATCGACGTGTTTCGTGACCCGCACGTTCGGTGGTCTCTGGGCGTGCCGAACCTGACAAGTCATGCCTGGCGGAGGTCGCATGAACACCGCCGGGGGGAAGGACTTGACTGTGCGCCATCGCCAGATGAAGACTGGCGGGCCATGAGCATCGCTGTGCTGCGTCAGATGTTCGAGCAGATGGTGGAGAACAAAGACCCGACGGCCATCGACCGCTTCTACCATCCGTCATTCGTGATGTTCTCCAACGGCGTCACCCAGGACTTCGAGGCATTCGCTGCAAGCCACCGCACCATCTACGCCACGCCGATCTGCTACTCCGTGGAGTACGACGAACAGGCCTGGGTAGAGGCGACCGACAAGGTCGCCGGCCGGGTGTGGATCACGACCAGCCGCCCGGGCGAGAACCCCACCCGTATCGAGGTCGTCAGCCGCGTTTGGGAGACGACGTGGCCGAGCTGGAACACATTGCCAGCATTCGAGACCTATTGATTCAGCGGGTCTTGAGAATTCGTCGACACGGAGCGGACCATGCGCACCTGAGTATTCTCAGTGCCTAGGCAGCGCAGAGTGTGTCCTCTGCAGTTGTGGCAACGAAATCGTCGATCAGGCGTGCCACGGCCTCGGGACGTTCCGTCGGCGGATGGTGGTGGACACCAGACATGATGTGCAGCCGACTGTTCGGCAGTGTCTGGTGGGCTGCACGTGCGTGCTCGACGGGGATGACCCGATCCTGGTCACCGCTGATGATCAGTGCGGGCAGCACCCCATGAAAGCACAACCGATTCAGGGCGGACACCGCCTGACCGCGGAAGTCGACAACCGAGCGCAGTGTGCGGAGGAATGCCTGCCTGTTGTCCCGGTTCGACAGCGACGGACGTGCTTTGAAGCGGTCGGACGATCCCATCAGCGCCCGCAGCGCATTGCCGGCGAGAACGGCATGCCGCGACGCGATCAGCGGCAACACGAGCTCGGATCCGGGCAGGGACAGCAGGCGCAGCACGCGGCCGACATCACCGCCAAACCCGCCGCTACTGACTAGCACGATCCGCTCGCAGTACTGGCGGTGCTGATGTGCGAATTGCATGGCGATCCCGCCACCGAGAGAGTGACCGATGACGGTTACTCGGGTGACGTCTAGCGAGTCCAGTAGATCGCGAAGCAAGACGGCGAAGGCGCCCACCGAATAATCGCCGCGCGGCTTGTCGGATTCGCCGTGGCCGAGCAGGTCCGGTGCGATGACGCGATACTTCTTGGCGAGCAGCGGTATTACGCCGCTCCAGCTATTGGAACTGCCGCCCATGCCGTGCACCAACAACAGCACCTCCCCGGCGCCCTCATCGCGGTACGCGACGCGGTCACCGTGCAACGTAGTGGTCTTGAGGTTCGCGGTGGCTTCGCTGTTGGCGGAGTCCGGGTTCGCATCACGCCTGGGCAGTGAGGCGACGGCCGGGGCCGCGGCTACCGCTGCGCAGGCGGCTGCGCCGACCAACAGACTCTTCATGGCATTCATAGCGTTCGTTTGCTCCGGTGTGCTGTCCCCCGCTGGGGAGAACTATCTCTGATGATCACTCGATCACCACCAGATACGTTACTTTGTTGTGTGCCATCACTTCTCGCTTGTACGCACTACTCACACAAGCAGCGATCTCCGCGTTTTGCGCATAACGCTCAGCGACGTAGAGGATTGCTGCCGTGTCGAGAATCGCCGCGGCCGTGTTGACGGCAAGGAGATCGCGAAGGCAGAGCCAACCGAGATCAGGACACCACAACTGCGAGCTGCGCTGTGGAAGAAGGCTTCCGTGCCTTGCGTGCCTTCGCGGAACGGGGGGATCCGCGGCGCATGCCCATCGCACGACCGATTGCGTCGCTGACGCATTCTGCGGCGTCTTGGAGCAACATATGACTGGCAGTGGGATGGTGCAGATGAATAGCATCCGGGATGGCGGCGGCAAGATCACGTGAGTGGGATGCCGGGGTCAACACGTCGGCTCCGCCACTGACGACGAACGTCTTGGCAGAAATCGACTCAAGCGCGCCGTACACGTCGTAGCGCTTCAGGCTGGGCAGAAACCCGGCCGCCGTTGTCAGCGACGTTGTGCGCACGGCGGCGGCCGCGACCGCGGCGGCCGTGCTCCCGTCGTCGGCGTATCTGCCAAGTACGGCGCCAAGCGGCTGGATGAGCTTCTGGACCGCCTTATCCGTCGCGCGCTGCGGCATGCGGTTAACGAGTTCGAATAGCGCCCCCGTCGCGGGTGTCGCCAGCAGGCGACTGATGCCCCGCTCGGCGATGCTGCCTGCGGCAGTGCCAACCAGGACAAGACCTTGAGGTTCCACAGGACGCTTCGAGGCGGGACGACCGAAGTACGCCAGCGCCGTCATGCCGCCCATCGAATGACCTGCCAGCGTAAGCGGACCCGTGATCTCCAAGTCGCTGAGAACCTTCGCGAGATCGGCCGCGAGCTTGTCGATCCGGTAGGTGGGCATCGGAGCGCCGGTCGAGCGACCGTGGCCACGGTGGTCGTAGGTGATGATGCGAATCCTGCTGCCCCACCGACGCCGGAGTTGGCACAGCTGAGGTGCCCAGCTGTCTTGTGTGAGTAGAAGGCCATGCAGCAGAACGACTGTCGGGGCGTCGGCCCGGTCAGCACTGTAGTCACGCACTGCCAGGCGGACACCGTCACTCGTGGTCACCGTCCGCTCGATGCAGCCATCGCCCACGGTGGGCGTGGATGCCGTGGGACGAAACGCGGCGGGCGCCAGACCCGATTTGCGCGCAGCCGACATGGTGGACTCCTCGGTAGGTGTCGGTGTCGGGAAGCGTTCCCGACACCCTGATGCGCTCGAAGTTACGGAGCGACGGAAACGGTGGCTCGCTTGTGCGCACAAGCCGCGCAAGCAGCGATATTGAACTTTTGCGCATTGCGCTCAAGCGCAGTCTGGAACCAAAGCACATCTGCGGCAGCAACATTCGGCACGCCAGGGCCCGGCGTGAGGAGAACGCGCAAAAGGCAACAAAACGTTTGTTGTGCGGGTTGTGAGCACAAGCGGGCCAACACACGAGCAGCTCCATAGCGTCGTGAGCAGTGATGGCCAACGCATGGATGCAAGGAGTAAGAAAGTGACGACTTCGCCGTCAAATGAGACCCACGACGAGTGGTCGGACGCTCCGACCATGGCGGGCTCCATTCCAACGACGATGGCGTCGCGCACGGCAACCGGATTCGACGTCACACCACCAACAGCCGCACGTCCGTACGTGCCCGACCTGGCGTGGTCGGCCGAGTCGCCGGAAATCGCAGAACCGCGTTCACCTCAGCGGCCGCGACGCTGGTCCATGCGCTCAGGTGTGCTGACGTTTGTCGGCGGCGGCCTCATTGCCGCCGCAGCTGCCGGCATCTTCGGCGCGCTGCACGGGCTGCAGAGCACTCCAGCCGCCACGACCAGCCGCAGTGCCGCTGCCCCTGCCCCCGCACCTGCCCCTGCCCCCGCACCTGCTCCCGCCGCGGCACCGGCGAATCCCGTTTCGACGCCTGGGAATCAGACGAAGCAGGCCACGCCAACCCGTTCGGTGAGCCATGGCTCCTCCGACAAGTCCAGCCAGCAGTCGCCGCCTCAATACGCGACGCCGCCGTCGCAGGGTCAGCACACCAATGATCAGTCCTGGCAGAACACCAATGGTCAACAGTGGCAGTCGAATAACGGCAGTGTCTCGACGCCCCCGACATGGAACCGCAACGACCTCTTCTACTGGTTCACGCACCGGCGCGACCACGACGGCAGCCGCTGGACAACTGACCGCGACAGCGACAACCGCTCGGGCGGCGATCACGGCGCCAACAGCCAGTCATCTCACGATCAGAGCAGCGACAACGGGCGATCGAATTAGCGAAATGGCCCCGACACTGCACACCGATCGAGAAGGTGGGCTGTCCCACATCGGGCGCCGCCTCGATGACCTTCCGGTCGGCCCCGTCCACCGCAGAGTGGTTATCGCGATCGGGCTCGGCCTGTTCTTCGAGGTGTACGAGATCTTCCTGTCCAGCACGATCGCCACCGCATTGCAGACGCAATACGGCCTCGGCGGGACCGCACTGCAGCTGCTGCTCGCTTCCTCATTCCTCGGAATGTTCGTCGGTGCAGTGGCATTCGGCCGGATCGCCGACCGCATCGGTCGGCGGCGGGCGTTTCTGATCAGCCTTGTGTGGTTTTCCGTGTGGAGCGCCATCGGTGCCGTCGCGCCGAATCCCTGGATCTTGGTGGGGTCGCGTTTCATGGCGGGGATAGGCGTCGGCGCCGAATGTCCCGTCGCCGATTCGTACCTGTCCGACGTGCTTCCGAAGGCTCATCGGGGGCGCCTGACCGCCTGGGCCTACACGTGCTCCTTCCTTGCTGTTCCGGCGCTGGGCTTTCTGTCGCTGTCGCTCAACGGTCGCAACCTTTTCGGCTTCGAGGGTTGGCGAGTCCTGTTGTTGGTCGGCGCAATCGGCGCAGTGCTCATCATCCTGCTGCGCCGTGGCCTGCCGGAGTCGCCGCGGTGGCTGGCGAGTGTGGGTCGGATCGACGACGCGCGGGCTGCATTGCGGGCGTTCGAATCCGGCGCGGCACCGGCATCCGCCGCTGACAGCGATGAAGACGATGACGTCGGGCCCACGTCGGAGCCGGTTCGGACCGCGTCAGCGCTTCAACGACTGCGGCTTTCGCCCTACCGGCAGCGGCTCATCATGCTCGGCGTGTTTCATCTCTTCCAGCCCTTCGGCTATTACGGATTCGGCACGATGGCGGTGCTGGTCTTGGTCAGTCGCGGCTACGACGTCACCTCGTCGCTGCTGTTCACGGCGGTGTCGTTCATCGGCTATCCGATCGGGTCACTCATTTCGATCCCACTGCTGAAGAGATTCGAACGCAAGTACCTGATCATCGTCATGGTCGTCGTCATGGCGGCTAGTGGCGTACTTTTCGCGGCCGCGACCGTCCACGCACTCATCGTCTTGTTCGGGCTGCTGATCACCGCGTCGAGCAACGTGTTCTCGAACATCTACCACGTCTACCAGGCGGAGATCTTCCCCAGCGACGTGCGGGCAACAGCCGTCGGCTGGACCTACTCGGTATCGCGGCTGTCGAGTGCAGCGCTTCCGTTCATTCTCGTCCCGCTGCTCGACAAGGACGGCGCGACAGCGATGTTCGCCGCCGTGCTCGTCGCGCTCGCCGCCACGATCGCCGTGATCGCACCGATCGGGCCGCGGACCACGGGACGGAGCCTCGACGCCATCAACCCGACATGATCGGCCCGCAGACCAGCGACATCCGGAATCCGAGTTTTGCGCATTATGCTCAGCAGGACGCGTACGCTTTGTCCATGGTGAGAAGGCTGCATGTGGACTTGCGGCTCGCGACCCAGGTGCTGGTGCTGCAGGTCGCCGTGGTGACGCTCACGCTGGGCATTGCAGGCGGGCTGATCGCCTTCATGAGTCACGAGCGCCTCGCCGCCCAATACGAAGACCGGTCGTTGGACATGGGGCGCGCCATCGCCTTCGCCCCTTTGGTCCGTACCGACGTCGCGCGTTACGACGCTGCCCCGTTGACACCGAGCCCGGCGCTCACCGACGAGTTGGCGAACGGACCGTTGCAGTCACTGGCCACCGAAATCCAGCAGCGCACCGGCGTGTTGTTCGTGGTGATCACCAACAATCAGGGCTTGAGGCTCTCCCATCCGAACCGGGACGAGCTCGGTAAGCATGTCAGCACCGATCCCACCGAGGCACTGGCGGGCCACGAGGTGGTGTCGCGGGAAACCGGCACGCTCGGACCGTCGGTTCGCGCGAAAGTACCGATTCTCGCGCCGAATTCGAATCGGGTGGTCGGTATGGTCAGCATCGGTATCTCGACGGCCGCCGTTCACCACCAGCTGTGGACGGACGTGCGGACAGCGGCGGTCCTTGTCGGCGTGGCGCTACTCATCGGCGTCGTCGGCTCAGTGTTCCTGGCCCGACGGTGGCGCGGCCTGACGATGGGGCTCCAGCCCTCCGAAATGGCGGAGTTGATACGGGGCCAAGCAGCAGTCCTGCACGGCATCGATGAGGGCGTGCTGGCCGTCGACACCGCTTGGAAGACAACATTCGTCAACGACGAAGCGTGCCACCTGCTCGAGGTCACCAACGAGACCGGCAGGCCGGTCGAGGACATCGGCCTGACGCCGCGCGTGCTCGAGGTGTTCAGGTCGGCGGATCCGACGCCCACGCTCGCCACCGTCGGCGATCGGATCGTGGTGGTTTCCGCGCGACACGTGACGCGTGAGGGCCGCGATCTGGGAACCGTGTTGGTCGTGCGCGATCGCACCGACGTCGAATCCCTGACCCGCCAACTCGACGCCGTCCAGCTGATGAGCACGGTGCTGCGCGCCCAGCGCCACGAGTTCGCCAACCGACTGCACCTGCTCAATGGCCTGCTACACAGTGGCCACGTCGACGAGGCCGCGCAGTACGTCGAGGAGTTGTTGGGGTCGGGCCCGCTCGGATCGGCCCTGCCTGGGATCGACACCATCCGCGACGCGTTCCTGCAGGCCTTCCTGGCCGCCAAGGCTGCCTCTGCGCGCGAAGCGGGGGTGACGCTGACGATCGGCGAGAACACCTGGGTGCCAGGTCGACTCGCGCTGCCCGTCGACGTGACGACCGTGCTGGGCAATTTGCTGGACAACGCCATCTACGCGGCCCGCACAGGCACGCACGAAACCAAGGTGGTGGAAGTCGAACTGCTGCAAGATGGTCCGACGCTGCACATCACGGTGGCCGATACCGGGGACGGGGTTTCGCCCGACTTCGTCGAGCACGTGTTCACCGAAGGCAAGTCGACGAAGCCGGACTCCGGGATACCGGGCGGCCGCGGCATCGGAATGGCCCTGTCTCGACAGATCACCCGGGCGTTGAACGGTGACGTCCGGCTGTCGAGTCCGGGCAATCCGGGCGCGGAGCTGTGCGGCGCAGAGTTCATCGCCCGACTGCCGGGCGTGATGGTGGAGGAGGAAGCCCAATGGGTGGCACAGAACTGACCGTGCTCGTGGTCGATGACGACTTCCGGGTCGCCAACATGCACTCGGGTATCGTCAACGCGCTACCGGGCTTCACGGTGACAACGACAGCCACGACGCTCGCCGCAGCGCGCAAGGCGGACCCCGTCGACCTGGCCCTGGTGGACGTCTATCTGCCCGATGGGTCGGGAATCGACTTTGTCCGCGAATTGCAGTGCGACAGCATGGTTTTGAGTGCAGCGACGGACGCACCGACGATCCGGGCCGCAGTGGCGGCGGGAGCCTTGAGCTACGTCGTGAAGCCGTTCGCCCCCGCAGATCTCGCGGCGCGGCTGTCAGGGTATGCGCGCTACCGCAAGATCCTGGCCGGAACCAATCTCGGCGGCAACGAGGTGGATGCGGCGCTGGACGCGCTCCGTCCCCGAATCGCCCCTGCGCAGTCCCCCACCGCCGTGGCCTCCCCCACGAAGCAGCTTGTGCTGCAGGCGCTTCGCGCGTCGGGCCAGCCGATGTCGTCGGCTGAGCTATCCGCGGAGGTCGGAGTGTCGCGGGCCACCGCGCAACGGTATCTGTCGACGCTGGCCAATTCCGGCGAGGTGAAGATCCAGCTTCGCTACGGCACGACCGGTCGGCCCGAACAGGAGTTCGTGGCCGTCGAAAAGCCCCCCAACCGCCCCCCGCGCTGAGCTTCAGCAATGCAGCGATGTCGACAAACTCGACGCTGTCGCGCCCTTCGAACGCGATCGGGATGCCGTGCTCCGCGAGGCAGCGCGCATCGAGCACGACCTCCGCGGCCCCGTCATTGCGCGGGTTCCCGCGCAAAACATCCCGCCGCAACGAAATTGAAGAGCCTTTAAAGACGCCTTCAATACACGGACGATCAAAGTTTTTGCACCATTTTTTCGGAGCGGATCCCGGCGGTTTGCTACGGTGCGCACAAAGGAAGGAAGTGTTGATGAACGCAGTGTCTATTCCGTCGCAGCGGCAGCGTTGGCGATTGGCTTAATCGCTTCGGCTTGCGGCAGTTCGCCCAGCTCCGGCAGCACGACCAGTGCGGCAACAAGCGCCGCCTCGAACACCACCGCAGCAGCGACCACGACCGCGCAGGCAACGGCGGCGACCACTCCCAGCGACAGTGCTCAACTGCCATCGCTGATACCGACACCTGCGAACAGTCAGACAACCAAGGGGCCTGACAACATCCCCGACAACGGCATCCACATGCACTTCCAGGTCAACGGGTCGCCGAACGATGTGATGGACGCCTACAAGACCGCGCTCGAAGGCAAGGGCTGGTCTGTGACCACCATCGTGACCTCGGGCGGTGGAGGAGGCGGCGGCGGCGCTACGTACACCGGAACGAACGGCGACGCCTACGGCGTGTTTGACGGAGGAGGGTTCAATACGACGACCTACATCGACGTCTGCACGTGGCCGTCAAAGCCGTCGAACCCCAATTGCAGCCGCGGCGATCGATGACCGCGAAGGCAAGAGCCATTGCTCTTGCCAATACCTGGCGTTCGATCGGGCGACATTTATGGACCAAGTTCGCTGACCAATTCCTCGGGGCCTAACCTACTATTTCCTGTGAACCAGGCGTCAGAAGTCTTAGCGCCAGTAACCCTCATGGGCCTGTGCAGCTTCCGCTTCTAGGAGTGGACCGATGACCGTGATCGGGCGCTGGCCGTTCAAGAGGATGTCGCGACAGGGCAGTGCAAACGAGGTGTGCTCCGGGTCGTCGCCGGTGAATTCGAAGAGTCGACGGTTCGACATGCCGTAGACGACCCTGCCGATTCCGGTCCAATAAGCAGCACCCGCGCACATCACACACGGCTCGGTACTCGCGTACAAAGTCGCGTCATTCATCTCGTCGGTCCCAAGCACGCGCCATGCACCGGCGCTGGCGACGAGCTCTGCATGCTGTGTCGGGTCACCATCGCCTTGGGCCGTCGTGTTGCCTCGTTCGACGATCACCTTGCCGTCGGCATCGGCGACGAGGGCGCCATACGGAGCGCTTCCGCCGTGCCGCGCCCCATCGGCCAACACGAAGGTTCGCCGAAGCAGCGCGAGGTCGGGCACATCATTCGAGTTGGGCTCACCGCGAGCCGGTATGGCACCGACGAGGGGCGATCCGACCACTCCGACAAGAGCCCCAGCGGCGAGCAGAACCTGACGCCTCTGCAGCTCCTGGATGGTCGACCATGCTATCCGTCGCGGCCTCTGTAATGCGGTTCTTCAAGCCGCGACAGCCGAGAGCGACGGTCCGTGCTGGCACCGCACGTGGGTACAGACGGGTGCCTGCGACGACAGCAACGCTCGGCACTCGACGAAACTCCAATTGGAACTCCATCTTTGGCCGTGCCGCGGCCGACCAGCTACCACGACAAGAATTCGCCAAGAACATGCCAAGGATCCGTCGAGCGGCCCGCTTTACGTTCGCGTCGTCAACACCACAGCGGTCCACCGGGACCGCCGGACCAATGGAGAACACAACATGAACACCAGCCACAACTTCAAGAAAATGATTGTCGGGGCGCTGCTTTCGGGCGGCGTCGCGCTGGCCGGCTTTGGGCTGACCGCGGGCACCGCCCAGGCCGCCCCGGACCGGCCAGGCCCGACGATCGACCACTCGGACTTCGGTGTGCCCGTTGTCGAGTGCGTCCGGTGCGGCGGCCACGGCCTTCCCGGCGGATTGGACATCAACCCCGGCGTCAACCCGGCTGGCAAGCTCCCCTCCGCCGTCCAAGGGATCAGCTAGCGGATAACGTTCGACCCGCCACCACGGAGTGGGTGGCGGGCCGAAACGTGCGACGGTCGAGTGCTGCGAACTGCCCAACTTACGAAACATTCACGCGCACAGGCGATGAGCACCATTCGCCTTCCGCAGCGCGTCATTTGATGACGCGCCCCGCCCGAGAACCGGTGAGCGAAAGCGCAAGGACACCGACGGCGTTACTGGAGATTGATTTGCCGCTGACTCATCGCCTCATACGCCCGGGGATCATCGCGCGTGAGATCGAAGATCAGAGCGTCGAGCAGTACCGGAGATGCTTGTTCGAACAGCGATTCAAACACGTGCGCGCTCTCGTTTGTTGTTCAACGGGATTGCGTGGCTAGTCGACATGACGCGGTGTTTCGTTTCGGGTCGTTGCCGACGGTCGACGGCGGGGTGGGTTGAACACGGGCTAAGTCGTCCACTCCGCCCCACACCCGAAGACCTCGACATCTTCGAGCGTATGCGGCGACGCGTCCTGTGTTGAACGGACTAAATGTGTGCGACGATCGCCGCGATGGCCGTCCAGATAACCAGAACCCAGATCGCGACCGCGATCGCCGCGGAGATCAGCGACATCGTGTCTAGTTTCCCCTTCATGAACGCCTCCTCGGTAGGGCTCGTGGCCCGGCAATCTGAACGTGTGTCTTCGAAGAACAGCCCGCGATGTCTACAGCTCAAACGTCCACGCAGTAGTGAACCCTAGACGTCGGCAACCGACCAGCAGATATCCGCCCGTACACCGTCGTCGCGCCGACGTTGTTGTGCGGGACAACGACGGCTCGGCCATCGAGGCGATTAAATACCAACGACAGAATCGTTAGCGATGCGCTTGCAGACGGAGGCGCCCATGCCCAATCTCGTTGCAACCGCTTCCCAGGGCTCCGACCGCGGCCGCGACTTCCGGAACGATTTCACATGATCCCTCTCTCCGATGGCATCCCATCGAGGCGGTTCCCGGTCGTCAACATCGCACTGATCGCGGCGAACTTCGCTGTCTTCCTGTTCTTCGAGTTGCCCAACGGGGAAGCGGCGGTCAACCAGGCGTCGTTCTATCCCTGTGACGTCGACAACGCCTGTCACAGCGCTTTGCCTTGGGGCGTCGCCTGGATCACGGCCATGTTCATGCATGCCGGCTGGGACCACATCCTCGGCAACATGCTTTTCCTGGCGATCTTCGGCAATAACGTCGAGGATGCGTTCGGGCGACTCGGCTATCTGGTGTTCTACTTCGCCGGCGGATTCGCGGCCATGATGCTGCAAACCGGGATCACCCTGCTCTTCGGCACGGCGGCCGACGCTCAGATACCCAACCTGGGCGCCAGCGGCGCGATCGCTGCTGTGCTGGGCGCTTACATCGTGCTCTATCCCAAGTCACGCATCCGCACGCTCCTAGTGTGGTTCCCGATCAGCATCCCGGCGTGGGTCTATCTCGGTGGCTGGTTCCTCTACCAGTTCTTCGAGGGCAACTACGCGCTGCTCCACCCCTCGAACGAACGTGGCAGTGGTGTCGCGTTCTTCGCACACGTCGGTGGGTTCATCTTCGGCGCGATCGTGGCGAGAATTCTCCTAGCCGCAGGCCGAATCACGCCGACGGAGACGCAACGGGCCGCCTACAGATGATGTCTGGTCGTCGGCGCTGGCCGATACTGCAGCGTTGACTTTGGAGCCCGACCCCCCAGCGCCGACCGCCAATCTCATTCGCGCACCAGTCACCCGCACCTAAAGCCAACTATCAATGGGCGGCGGACCTCGTCGCGGCACTCGTAGGCCAGGTACAAGTCGGGTCGCCGCGTCGCGGAATCCAAACGGAACATTCTTGGTTACCACCACCAACTCGACAGAAAGCCAGCCAATGACCAGCCCAGAACAGCCCACGGCGACGACGCCACCGCACACTGACGCCGAGGCCGTCAAGGCAGTGGTGAGGCTCAACACGGAACAAGTTCAGGGCCAGGGTGACTTCGCCCTGTTCGACGAATTGTTCGCCGACGATTTCGTCGACCACACCCCCCAGCCGGGCACTACGCCCGACAAAGCCGGCGTTCGCGTCCTCTACAACCGGCTGCGACAAGCGTTTCCCGATTTTCGACCCGAGATCCATTGGCAAACGGTCGATGCCGACATCGTCACCACGTTCAAGACCTACCACGGTACCCACCTAGGCGACTTTCTCGGCATCGCTCCCACGGGCAAGGCGGTTCATTTCGAAACGGTCGACGCCATGCGTGTTCGCGATGGAAAGATCACCGACCACTGGGGCGTAGCGAATTTGTACTCCGCGCTACAACAACTTGGACAACTACCGCCCACCTGACAGCCGCTTAATGGACAGCGCTGATCGGATGAACCGTCCGGCGATGTGCGGGTCTGCGTCATCTCGCCGGGAATCACCGAATCCGAACTCGCGGAATCGATCTCAGATGAACAGGCCCGCGACGCCATGCAGGGATACCGCGCATTCGCGATCGCACAGCCGCCCGAGGTCGACGTCAACGAGATGATCGTGCGACCTGCCGCCAGCACGCACTAACCAGGGGGCAGCCGTTACAACCTGAGTCTTAGGACAGGATCTGTCCGCTATAAGCGGCAGGTTGGAGGCATGACCACTACAGAACCCATCACGGCATTTCGCATGGCGATTCCGGACGCGCAGCTCGACGATCTGCACGACCGGCTGCGCCGCACGCGCTTCCCCGCGCCGTTGCCCGGCGACGGGTGGGATACCGGCGTTCCGGTGTCCTACTTGAAAGAACTCGTCACATACTGGGACCGCGCGTATGACTGGCGGGCGGCCGAAACCGAACTGAACCAGCTGCCCCAATTCACGACCGAGATCGACGGTACGACCATCCACTTCCTGCACTTGCGTTCACCCGAGCCTGACGCGCTGCCACTCATACTCACCCATGGGTGGCCGGGCTCATTTGTGGAGTTCCTCGACGTACTCGGGCCACTGACTGACCCGCGAAGCCATGGTGGGGACCCCGCCGACGCGTTTGACCTAGTCATTCCCAGCCTGCCCGGCTTCGGATTCTCTGGCCCGGTACCCGACGCGGGTTGGGATGTCGACCGGATTGCGCGAGCCTGGCTCGAGCTGATGAGTCGGTTGGGCTACGACCGGTTTGGGGTGCAAGGGGGCGACATCGGTGCCAGCGTGTCGCCCGCGGCCGGGCGCGCAGCACCGGAGCGGGTCATTGGGGTGCACGTCAACGGCAGCATCGGCATGCCGGCCGGCGAGCTTAGCGAGGATGAACTCGCGTCGATGACCCATCTTGAACGCGACCGGGCGGAACGTGTCCAGAAGTTCATGCAGGACGAGTTCGGTTACATCGCGATTCAATCCACGCGACCGCAGACGATCGGCGCGGCGCTGGTTGACTCACCTGTCGGCCAGCTCGCCTGGATCGTGGACAAATTCCGCGCCTGGACACACCCGCTGGACAGCCTGCCGGATGCGATCGTCGATCGCGATCGGCTGCTGACCAACGTCATGATCTATTGGCTCACCGCCTCCGCTGGGTCGGCGGCCTATGTCGGTTATGCCCAGGCCTCGTGGGGGCCACCCGCTCAATTCTCGGGCGTGCCGACCGGCGCCATCATGTTCGCTCACGACGTTGGTATCCGTCGCCTCGCCGAACAGACCAACAACATCACCACCTGGACCGATATCCCCACTCGGGGAGGACATTTCGCCGCTCTCGAAGAGCCGCAGCTGCTCACCGACCACATCCGCGCCTTCTTTCGCGATCTGCGATAAGCCCCAACCCGTTTCCCTACACCAGATCGCATAGCGGCCAAACGCACTCGGTGACAAATCTGTTCACCAACTGCTGTAAACGTCCATGTCGCCGCGGCTGTGTGCGTCCTAGTCACCACCGCGGTGCGAATGTGCGCGGTGCGGTTCGGCTGGTCACTTCCCGAGCAACGTTCGTGGACAGTGAGTCAACGAGGAAGTTGGAGGTGACTCGCCGGCACGACGTGGTCGACGAGGTCACCATCCCAGGTTTACCCGGCACAATGCCTGAGGTGCCGTTGTGGTGTCCGGTCCCGTATCGTACCGTCAACCTAGTTGATACGCGGGCCGTCCATCACCGAGATCTTCTACCGTCCGGACGTCGCCGCTCGTCGAAAGGGTCACGGATGCCGCGGTTTTCGATCGGAAGCCGATTGTTGCCGCGGTGGATGCTTCTGGTGGCGGTGTTCGTCAACGTCTCCGCTCAGGGCAATTCCGACTCGATCGGCTGCCGGATCAAGATCGATGACGTCCTCAAGGACACGCGAACGGCCAACACCCTGAACGCCTTCACCTACTGCCTGGACAAGTCCGGATGAGCACCCATCAGGCCGAACGCCAGTCGAGGACAGACCGGGTCGCGGACGCGATCCGGCGTTTCTCGCCGCTGATCGCATTCTTCTGGCTGGGCCTGGCGGTGCTCACGAACGTTTTCGTGCCGCAGTTGGAGACGGTTGCCCAAGCGCACAACGTCTCGCTGAGTCCGCAAGATGCGCCGTCGCTGCAGGCCAGTAAACGGATCGGCAAGGTGTTTCACGAGTTCGACTCCGACAGTGCGGCGATGATCGTGCTGGAGGGCGACCAGCCCCTCGGTGCCGACGCGCACCATTACTACGACGGCTTGATAAAGAAGCTCTCCCAGGACACCAAGCACGTGGAGCACGTTCAGGATTTCTGGGGTGATCCGCTGACGGCGGCCGGCTCGCAGAGCACCGACGGCAAGGCGGCGTTGGTGCAGGTGTATCTGGCCGGTAATCAGGGCGAGTCGCTATCCAATGAGTCCGTCGATTCCATTCGCAACATCGTCGACCAGACGCCGCCGCCGCCCGGGGTGAAGGCCTATGTCACCGGCGCCGCACCGCTGGTCACCGATCAGTTCGAGGTGGGCCGCAAGGGCACCCTCAAGACCACCCTGATCACCATCGGGGTGATCATGGTGATGCTGTTCTCGCTCTACCGCCGGTTCACCACGGTGCTTCTCGTGATCTTCACGGTGATGATCGAGTTGACCGCGTCGCGCGGGGTCGTCGCCCTGCTGGCGAACGCCGGAATCATCGGACTGTCGACGTATTCGACGAACCTACTCACCTTGCTGGTCATCGCCGCCGGGACGGACTACGCGATCTTCATCCTGGGCCGCTACCACGAAGCACGCCACGCCGGGCAGGATCGGGTATCAGCGTTCGGGACGATGTACCGGGGGACCTCGCACATCATCCTGGGTTCGGGCCTGACGATTGCCGGCGCCGTGTTCTGTCTGACCTTCTGCCGGCTCCCGTATTTCCAGAGCCTGGGCATTCCCGCTGCGATTGGGGTCCTCGTCGCGCTGCTGGCCGCGCTGACCCTGGCGCCGGCGGTGCTGAGCATCGGCCGCCATTTCGGTCTGTTCGAGCCGGCCCGCGCGATGCGCACCCGGGGCTGGCGGCGCATCGGGACAGCCGTCGTGCGTTGGCCCGGCCCCATCCTGGTGGTGACTATCGCCGTGGCTCTCATCGGTCTGCTCGCCCTGCCGGGGTACACGACCAGTTACGACGCCCGCCCCTATCTGCCTGCCAGCGCCCCGGCCAACGTCGGCTACGCGGCGGCCGAGCGCCACTTCTCCCAGGCCCGGCTCAATCCCGAATTGCTGATGATCGAGGCCGACCACGACCTGCGCAATTCCACGGACATGATCCTGTTGGAGCGGGTAGCCAAGGCCGTCTTCCACACCGACGGCATCGCGCAGGTGCAGTCGATCACGCGACCGTTGGGCACGCCACTGGATCACACGTCGATCCCGTTCCAGATCAGCGCGGGCAGTTCGGCGCAGATCAACAACCTGCCCTATCAGCAGGCCCGCGCCGCCGATCTGCTCAAACAGGTCAAGGTGATCAACGACTCCATCGACGTTCTGCGCCAGCAGTATGCGCTGCAACAACAGTCAAGCGCCGTCACCGACGAGCAGACCGAGGCGTTCAAGCAGACGGTCGCCACGGCGCAGGACCTGCGCGACAAGATCGCCAACTTCGACGACTTCTTCCGGCCGCTGCGTAACTACTTCTATTGGGAGCCACACTGTTTCGACATCCCGGCGTGCTGGGCGTTGAGGTCCCTCTTCGACGCGCTGGACGGCATCGACGCGCTGACCGACCAGTTGAGCAACGTCTCGGCGAGCATCACCAAGCTGGATGAGCTGCAGCCGAAACTGCTGGCGCTGATCCCCCCGCAGCTCGCCAATCAGCAGACCAACCGCGACCTGACGATGACGAACTACGCCACCACCTCGGGCATCGACGACCAGACGGCAGCGGCACTGCAGAACGCCACCGCCCTGGGCCAGGCATACGACGCGTCGAAAACCGATGACTCCTTCTATCTACCACCGGAGGCGTTCACCAACCCCGAGTTCCTCCGCGGCCTGAAGCTGTTCCTCTCGCCCGACGGTCACGCCGCACGCATGATCATCACCCACGACGTCGATCCTGCTACCCCCGAAGGCATTTCGCACATCGACGCGATCAGACACGCCGCGCAGGAGGCCATCAAGGGCACGCCATTAGCGGGATCCAGGATCTACATCGCCGGGACTGCAGCGACCTACAAGGACATCCGCGACGGCGCCGAGTACGACCTGGTGATCGCCGGAATCGCCGCACTGAGCCTGATTCTGCTCATCATGTTGTTCATCACCCGAAGCCTGGTGGCCGCATTCGTCATCGTGGGCACCGTGGCGTTGTCGTTGGGCGCCTCTTTCGGGCTTTCGGTGCTGATCTGGCAGGACATCTTCGGTGTCGAGTTGTTCTGGATCGTGCTGGCGCTGGCCGTCATCCTGCTGTTGGCCGTGGGGTCGGACTACAACCTGTTGCTGATCTCGCGGTTCAAGGAAGAGATCGGCGCCGGCTTGAAGACGGGCATCATTCGTGCGATGGCCGGCTCCGGCGCGGTGGTGACCGCCGCCGGTCTGGTGTTCGCGGCCACCATGGCCTCATTCATGTTCTCCGATTTGCGGATTCTCGGTCAGATCGGGACCACGATCGCCCTTGGTCTGCTGTTCGACACACTGATCGTGCGTTCGTTCATGACGCCGTCCATCGCAGCACTGATCGGGCGCTGGTTCTGGTGGCCGGAAAAGGTTCGCACCCGCCCCGCCCGCAGAATGCTTCAGGCACGCCAAGCAGATCGTCAACTGCCTCTGTGGGAAGACGGGGACCCGGCGCACACTTCCGAATCACCGGCACGCTAAGCGGTGGAGAGCTCCCCGGATGACTCGGGCACCGACAAGGGAGCGTTCTGCAGACGCCCCTTCAACCGTGCGACCCTGCGCAGCTGCGCGACGATGTTCATGGAGGTCAACATGGGGATGCCCCCGATGAACGTTCGAAAGGAGGGGTTGCCGCCATCTTCGTGGAGCATGAAGAGACAGCCAACGACGTAAAAGAACCCCATAGTGAAGAGGACGGCGGGCATCGCGTACGCGAGCGGTGATCGAGCGTCAGAAATTAGTTCGCCCGCATAATCTACTTCTTCCTGCGACATCGATTCGCGCTTGCGCAGTTTGGCGAGAACCGCTTTATGGGCACCAACTTCTTCGCCCAGCGCAGCGGGTGTGCGATCCTCCATCCGCCTTACGAACACGAGTACGCAAGCGGCGAAGAAAAATGCCATCACCGCAGCAAATATCGTGAGACAACCCCAGAGGCCGAGATCCACCTGCCGCTCCCTGCTCCCCCGTCGAACGCCTCTGAAAACGCTATCGCAACCACGTGGTTCTCTTGGTAGCAGTGAAGCGAGTTCTCAGGCAACCGACTGGTCGTGCCCCAATGTCCCTCTGACAACTCACGACCGCTACTGCTGGAGCGACTCCTGCTTGGGATTGCCAGACCGGTCAGCGTCAGCGCGTGGTCGGCGGCGTCGGCTTGTCAGGAGCTCGACCGGCTGGCTGGCCGATAAACGGCCTAGGCTCCGGAAGCGGCCGGAAAGGCTGGCGACGTTGCCGACCTCAAGACCGACGCCGCCGAACTGCGGTCAAGAAAGCGTCCCTCGAGGACCAGTTCGCCGAGGTCAAAGACCTCCTGATTTGGGCCCTGGGCGAGTAGGACCGGCCGCGCGCGGGCGCCTCCCCGATGCCGGCCGGCGGAGCAGTCGCCGGCGCGACATCGTCACCCTGTCGCGGCTAGATGCAGCGCCGCGGGTGGATGAGGTTGAACAGAGGACCGCGGCACGGTCCTCGCCAGCTCGCAGGCGGGGCGTAGCCCGGGGGTGGGGCCCAGCCAACCGGTGGCATCCAGTCGACCGGCGGGGCCCACCCCATCGGTGGAACCCAGCCCGGTGCGGGGTAGCCGTTGTTCCACCCCGAGCCCCACTCGGGGTGATACCAGTCGGTCCTCCAGCCCCAGTCCTGGGCCCAGCCCGCTCCCCCGGCCGCCAACCCGGCCTCGATCGGGCGCTGCTGGGCGGCAGGCCCGGCGGCGGAAGCGGCCGCCGGAAACGCCAGCGCCGCGGCCACCCCGGCCGTGCCCGCAACCATCGCGAGCGCACGCAGCGACGTCCGCAGCCCGGTCGTGTCGTCCCGCCGATCGCCGGTCGTGCTGACCGGTCGGCGATCACCACGTGTGTTCATGGCTTCTCCAATCTCACCGACCCCGGCCGGTCCGAGATCGTGTAAGACAGTATTACAAGAAAAGTGTACTAGATCAAGAATGTATTCTCAAATTACCTGATCACTGTCTGCTTACTCATGCTCGTGACATAGTCTGGTGTACTCTTGCAATACATCTCTGGGCGGAACTGGCCGGCCGTGCGCGGCGGGCCGGGAACGCCAGACTCGGAAGTGGACGGATGGCGGCACAAAAGGGCAAGACGCTGCAGCTGCGGGTGAACGCCGACTACGCGCGGCGGTTCGCGGCGGTGGCCAAGGCCCGGGGCCTGACGGAGTCCGGTCTGCTGAAGGTGGGCGCCGATAAGGTTCTCGCCGAGGCCGAGGGTGATATCGACGCTCTCAAGGCGCAGGTGCGGGAGCAATATGAGGCCGCCAAGCGGCAAGCGCTGGCCGAACTGGACGCACTGGTGCCCCGGCCGGCCGCCCAGGACTCCTCGGCCGGCGGAGCCGGTGCCGATCAGCCTGCCGGTTCGGGCGGCTGACCCGTCACCGGCAGCGCCAGCGGGCCTGGCTCAGCAGTCCTTGTCGCGCAGCACATACACCGGGTAGGTGGTGGTGGCCGCGCTGGCGTTGTCGCTGGTCGTCACCAATATCTGCACCGGTTTAGCGGTGTAGCCGCACCAGTAGCCCACCGTGGTCCGATCCGGTGGGGCGCTCAGCACGAACTGGTAGATCGTCGGCGACCCGCCCGTGTCGATGGTGTGGACCGGAATGAAGTCGCCGGCGTCCAGGTGCGACTC
>Ga0070704_100000131_pt1 | contig 27558 bp, 22 predicted proteins | sample KBSK5252metaG_FD_65467 | JGI IMG/M metagenome (GOLD analysis project Ga0070704, IMG submission 65467) | Corn, switchgrass and miscanthus rhizosphere microbial communities from Kellogg Biological Station, Michigan, USA - KBS K5-25-2 metaG | ecosystem: Host-associated > Plants > Roots >...
GCCCGTTGATCGTGGTCACCCGGTCGAGCGCTGAGCCGCCTTTGCCGCCCCGAACCTCCCCCGCAATGTCATCGCCGGTTCGGAGACCGTATTGCCGGATGACCCGCTCGTCGACGCGGACGTCTCCCGGCTGCGGAAGATAGGCGGCTGCCCGCCGTCGGAGGTGGCCACCGGCCCGCCCCGCGATCTGAAGGACTCCGAGCGCGCTCACCTGGAGTAGGTGTACATGAGGTCGAGCAGCTCGTCGTAGCTGGCTTCGGCTTCCGGCCCGCCGGCCCGGACCGCCTGCGCGACACAGTGGCGCAAGTGATTCCGCATGACCTCTCTGCCGACCGAGCGCAACGCCTCATGCGCCGAGGCGACCTGAATCAGGATATCAGGACAGTAGCGGTCCTCGACGACCATCTTCTGCAGGCCGCGGATCTGCCCCTCGATGCGGCGGAGCCGCTTGAGATTGCGATCCTTGATGTCGGGGTCGACACCCGCCGCCTTGCGCCCCGATCCATCGGCCGACACCTCGCAGCCGCATCGCGCGGTATCCAATTCAGATTGATTCATTCTGTCCCGTTGACCGTTGACCGTTGACCGTTGACGCCGTCACGAGAATCTCCGCAGCCGCAGCGAATTCGTCACCACGCTCACGCTGCTCATCGCCATCGCCGCGCTCGCCAGCACCGGACTCAGCAGGGTGCCGAAGGCGGGATAGAGCACTCCCGCGGCGATGGGGATCCCGATGACGTTGTAGATGAATGCCCAGAAAAGATTCTGCCGCATGGTGGCCCGGGCGCGGCGCGAAAGGCGAATCGCCTGGAGCACGGTGCCGAGGTCGGCCCGCATGAGGACGACATCACCCGCCTCGGCGGCGACATCGGTCCCCGATCCCATCGCGATCCCGACGTCGGCGGCGGCAAGGGCCGGGGCGTCGTTGATCCCGTCGCCGACCATCGCGACCACTTCGCCCAGGGCCTGCCGGCGGCGCACCTCGGCGATCTTCCCCTCCGGAAGCACCTCGGCCACCACCCGGTCCACACCCGCGGCTCGCGCGATCGCTTCCCCGGTCCGGCGATTGTCGCCGGTGAGAATAATCACCTCGAGTCCAAGTTGCTTCATCCCGGCGATGGCGCGCGCCGATGAAGGCCGAATCTCGTCCGCCACCGCCAGCACTCCCACCAGTGCCCCGTTCACCGCGGCGTAGAATGGCGTCTTTCCCTCGGAAGCGAGCCGGGCAAACGACTCCCGGAGCGGGGTAGCGTCGATCCCGAGCGACTGAAGCAGCTCCTCGTTTCCTACCGCAACCGGAACGCCCCGGATCGTTCCTTCGACTCCCCGGCCGGTTCGCGAGCGGAGCTCGGTCGCGAGGCTGAGTCGGAGACCGCGCTCGCGGGCTCCACGCGCGACGGCGGCAGCGAGGGGGTGCTCCGAGGCGGCCTCGAGCGAAGCCACCGGACCGAGCCACTCGAGCGCTTCCGCCCCCGGCGCGGCGATCACGTCGGTGAGCGCGGGCACTCCAACGGTGACCGTTCCCGTCTTGTCGAGCAGCACCGTCGTCACCTTCCCCACCCGCTCCAGCGCCTCGCCCCCCTTGAGAAGGAATCCGAGCTCGGCGGCGCGTCCCGTCGCGACCATCACGGCGGTGGGAATCGCGAGCCCCATCGCGCAGGGGCAGGCGATGATCAGGACCGAAACGGCGGCGGTGAATGCCTGGAGCAGCGCAGAGTCGCCGGCGAGGAGATACCAGACGACGAACGTCGCCACCGAGAGGCAGAGGACGACCGGAACGAAGACCGCGCTGATCCGGTCGGCCAGCCGCTGCATCGGTGCGCGCGAGGCCTGCGCTTCGCGAAGCAGGCGAACGATGCCCGCTAGCGTGCTCGTCTCTCCAAGCGTGCTCGCCCGGTAGCGGATGGCGCCGGTTCCGTTGATCGTCCCTCCGAAGACCTTGCTGCCTGTTTCCTTGGCCACGGGAAGCGATTCACCGGTGAGCATCGATTCGTCGACGCCGGTCCCGCCCTCGAGGACCACGCCATCCACGGGAAGGCGTTCGCCGGGGCGCGCGAGAATCGTGTCTCCCACCTTGACCTCTTCGACCGGCACATCGACCTCACTCGTCCCGCGCAGCACCCGCGCCGTGCGGGGCTGGAGCGCCGTCATCGCGCGCAGTGCCGCCGACGTCTGTCGCCTCGCCCGGGCCTCCAGGGCGTTGCCGAGCAGAATGAGCGCGATGATGACGATCACCGCCTCGAAATAGACCGGAGCCGCCATCCCCCGGCGCACGAAGAGATCCGGCAGCAGCGTCGCCACCAGGGAAAGGGCATACGCCGCTCCCGTGCCGATGGCGATCAGCGTATTCATGTCGGCGTTGTGGTGCCGGAAGGCCCGCCACGCCCGGAGGTAGAATTGCCGGCCGGCCCAGAGCATGACGATTGTCGCGAGCCCGAGCTGAATCGGCGGGGAGGGCATGAGGATCATCACCCCGACGCCGATCGCGAGGCTGGTCAGCGCTTTGGTGGCGAGGTCGCGGAACTCCGCCTGGGCGGTGCGCTCGCTCGCCTCCTCCGCTTCACTGCCACCCGAAGGCGCGCCGGTCGGGAGCTCCGCTTCGTACCCGCTCTTCCGCACCGCCTCGACCAGTCGCTCCGGACTGGTGACGGCGGGATCGAAGGTGACGGTCGCGGAATTGAGGAGAAGGTTGACGGCGGCGCTCGAAACGCCGGCAGTGTGTTCCAGTTCCTGCTGCACTCGCCCCTGACAGGCGGCGCAGTGCATCCCCTGCACCGGGATCGTGACCGACTCACTCATGTGACGATCACCTTGCCGTGCAGCATCCCCATGCCGCACACGAATTCATGGGTACCGGGTGCCGTAGGGGTGAACTCGATCGACGTGCGCTGGTGGGCAGGGAGTGCGCGCCGGATCCCGAAGTCGGAGAGGATCACTTCGTCGGAGCAGGGATTCGTTTCCCGGCGGTCGAATACGATCCGCACCGGCTGTCCCGCGCGCACCCGGACCTCGGCCGGCTCGTACCCGCCCTCCACCGTGATGGTGACCTCCTGCACTCCACTCACTCCTGGCAGCGCAAGGGCAGAGCTGCGCCGCGCCAGGAAGAAGTACCAGACGATCCAGGCGATGGCGAGGAGGCCGGAGAGGAGGACGAGGAGTTTGGCGGAGGTCATTGATTGGGGGCTGGGTTCTGGGTGCTGGGTACTGGGTGCGTCTTCACGTCCTATTATACCCCCCTCCCCTATAGATCGCAACCCCCAAAACCAACCGCCCGGCTCTGAGAGCCGGGCGGTCGCTGAAGACTGAAGACCGACGACTGACGACTGACGGCTCTTACCAGCTAATCCCCAACCCCGCGGTCAGAAACAGGTCGTTTCTCATCTTGCTGCCCAGCCCGTAATCGGCGCTGTAGATGATGTCCTGCGCGTCGAGCCGGAGCCCCACCTGGCCATCGATCGGGAACCGGAGCATGAGGCTGGCGGTGCCGCCCAGATTCGTGGTGCTCTGGGTGGCGTCGAGCACGCTCTTTTTCCGATGCAGGACGCCGACGCCGCCACCCAGCATGTACGAGATCCCGGAGAGCCGCGGCGAGCGGCCGAAGACGACCTTCGCGGTCCCGAACATCATATTGGTCCGGCGCGATCCTGCGGCACCGCCGGTCGTGCTCTGGCGGATGCGTTCAGGCGCATAACCCGCGGAGACCTCGAAGCCGAGGCGCCCGCCCGGAGCGTAATAGTCGAGGTGGCTGCTTCCGACCCATGACGGACGGCGCGTGAGGGCCACGGTGCCCTGCTGCCCGGCGGTCCCGGTGGGCTGGAAATAGCCGCCCGCGAAGGTCAGCTCGATGGCGTGAATGCGCGGCATGTCTTGCGCGGACAGCGTGCTGGCGGTCGCGCCGGCCAGAGCGACCAGAACGAGAACGGCCGAGATCTTCGGAAGTGACATTATGGACCTCTGGTGATGGATATGGAGCGCAGGGTCGCGGCTCAGGCTTTTGACTCGCAAGAGCTGCACCGTGGACGCAAAGTCTGCAACGGCATATCCGAAGCGGAGTTGAGCGCATTGCCCTGACGATTTCCCTCCACCCGGCCCTCGCAGAATTCGGCGGGATGCCGGACGATGCCGCGGCCTGGCGAGTGCAGGTCGAAGCACGGTTCAGCGCCGCCCATGACTTTGACGTATGCTAGTCATACAGATCTCCGACTCCAATTCCGATCACGAGGTTGCCATGCGTCTCGCCCGCCTCTTCGCCTCGCCGGCGTCGTGCGGAACTCTGATGTGGATTTTGTCTGCCACCGTCCTCACCGCGCAAGCGCCCAGCTCCGACGACGCGGCCGGGCTGGCCGCGAGCCGGGCCCGCCTGGCCGCCGAATCTTATGTCGTACCGGCGCCGGAGATCGTCAAGCTGGTGACTGCGCCGCGCCACCTCAATGTCTCCCTCTCCAGGCAGAGTCCCGACCGCCGCCACTTCCTCCGCGAAGAGAGCGAAGGGCTTCCCAGCGTGAACGGCTTCGGCAAGCCCCACTACTACTTCGGCGGGCTGCAGGTGGATCCGGCCGCCAATCGCGCCCGGGCGCTGACCACCCGGGGTTCCGCCGGCCTCTCGCTCATCGATGCATCCACCGGACGCGCGGTGCCGATCGAGATTCCCGCCGGTGCCACGGTTTCCAGTCCGGTCTGGTCACCCGATAGCCGCCAGATCGCCTACATCGCGAACTTCGAAAAGGCTTCTCTCGTCTACCTGGCCGACGTCGCCACCGGCAAGTCGCGCGTCCTCACCCGGACACCGCTCCTGGCAACCCTGGTGACGTCACTCGACTGGACCGGTGACGGCGGCAGCATTGTGGCCGTCCAGGTACCGGAGCCGCGCGGCGCCGAACCGGTGCGGCCGGCCATCGCCACCGGCCCCGGAGTGCAGGTGTGGATGGACACGGTCAAGTCACCCCAACGGATGTACGCGAGCCTGCTGCAGGATCCTTACGAAGCGTCCCTCATGGAGTATTACGTCACCGGCCAGCTGGTGGCGATCGACGTGCGGACGCGGACTGCGCGGAAGATCGGGGCGCCGGCGATGTTCAGCAGCGTGGAGCCGTCGCCCGACGGGAAGTACTTCCGGGTGACGACGATGCGGCGGCCGTTCTCCTACGTCGTGCAGTACACCAGCTTCGGTGAGCTCGAGGAGATCTGGGATGCCGGCGGGAAGGTGCTCGCGGAAGTCGCGAAGCGCCCGCTCCGTGAAATGCCCGACACCTCGGACACGCCGCGTGCCCGCCGGGATGACGGCGGCAAGCGGGCCCTCGGCTGGATGCCCAGGGGCGATGGGATGTACTACCTCGAGGCCATTCCCGCCGCGCGAGGGCGCAGCTCCGATACGACCGATGCCGCGCCGGCTCCCGGGGCACGAGGCGGGGCGCCCGGCACCGGGGGAAGTACTCGTCCCGATCGGCTGGTGCGCTGGATGCCGCCGTTCGGACCCGGCGACACCACCGTCCTCTACCGCGCGGACAGCCCGATCTCTCAGCTCGCGTGGAGCGAGGATGCGGGCACCGTCTTCTTCGGGGTGAGCCGGAGCGGCACTGGCGAGATCTACGCAGTGCGGCTGAGCGAGCCGGACAAGAAGTACAGCATCGTGCGCCAGCGGGGCTACACACCGGCGCTTGGCGCGGGCGGCGGAGGATTCGGCGGCGGACGGGGAGGCAACGCCTCCGATTCACTTTCCTTCTACAACAATCCCGGTTCCCTCATGACCAGGGCGCTGGGGTCGGGAAGCGTCGCGCTCGTTTCCGCAGACGGCGCGGTCTACCTCTCCGGCACCCAGTATCACCGGAATTTCCTGGAGAATCCGCCCCGGGCATTCATCGACCGGGTGGCGATCGCGACCGGCGCGAAGAGCCGCATCTTCGAGAGCGCGAGCGATGTCACCGAGTCGGTCGTCGCTCCACTTGACGACGATTTTACCCGCGCGATCGTGCTGCGCGAGTCGGCGAGCCAGGTGCCGAATTCCTTCCTGCGCGACATGAAGACCGGCGCCCTCGTTCAGCTGACCGACAACAAGGACCGGACCCCCGAATTCACCGCCCTCACCCGGAAGCGCCTCACCGTCACCCGTGCCGACGGGATCAAGTTCATGGTCCGGGTGACGCTCCCGGCGGGCTACCAGGCCGGCACCCGGCTGCCCGGCATGTTCTGGTTCTATCCCTACGAATACACCGATCAGGCCGGGTACGACCGAACCCTCCGGAACGAAAACGTGAATCGTTTCCCGGAGTCGCAGCCCCGCACCATCCAGTTCCTGGCGACCCAGGGATATGCGGTGGCGACGTTCGACCCTCCGATCATCGGAGAGGCCGGGAGGATGAACGACAATTACGTCTCCGACCTGCGAATGAACCTGTTGGCGGTGATCGACGAGCTCGATCGGCAGGGCTTCATCGACCGACAGCGCCTCGGGGTCGGGGGACACAGCTACGGCGCCTTCAGTACCGCCAACGCCCTGGTGCATACCCCGTTTTTCAAGGCGGGAATCGCCGGCGACGGGATGTACAACAGGACCCTGACGCCCACCGGCTTCCAGAGCGAGCGGCGGGACCTGTGGAGCGGGCAGAAGACCTATCTCGACATGTCGCCCATGCTCTACGCCGACAAGATGCAGGGCGCCTTGCTCATGTATCACGGGCTGGAGGATCAGAACGTGGGGACCAATCCGATCAGCTCGATCCGGATGATGCAGGCGCTCCGGTCGGAGGGGAAAGTCGCTTCCCTCTACCTGTATCCCTACGAGGACCATGGCCCCGCGACGAAAGAGACGCTGCTCGATCTCTGGGGACGCTGGACGGCGTGGCTCGATATCTACGTGAAGAATGCGGGCGCGAAGGGGAAGAGCAACGTCACTTCGATGAGGCAGTAGAAAGGCAACAGGCAACGGGCAGCAGGCAACAGCGTGAACTGCCTGTTGCCTGTTGCCCGTTGCCTATTGCCTCAGGCAGTTGTGAACTTCCTGAACCCGGTGAAGCCAAGAAACGCGGCAGCGACAACCGGCAGCCAGAAGCCAAGCACCGAGACGGAGCCCAGGCCCCCCATGCCGTTGGCCTTGAGCATGACGAACACCATGGTCAACGCCGGGACCAGCAGGGCGAGCCATCCCCTCTTGTCGCGCCAGAAAAAGGGTACCCCGATGGAGAGGTAGGAAAGCAGGAGGAGAAGTTTCAACCCGCCCGACAGGCCGGAGAGCGCCCAGAGCGTGGGCCCGCCGCCTCCGCCGACAAGCCCCATCATCGGAATGCTGATCGCGGCGAAGAAGAGGGTCGCAATCAGGAAGACCCCGTAGGCCGCCAGCAGCGGGATCCCGTAGAAGGCAACGATCGAGCCCCCGATCCCGGCCGCCCCGCCCTGACCGGCGCCGGCCCCCAGCCCCTTCAGCTTGTCGGTGAACTCCGCGGCCTTTTCCCGCATCAGCACGTCGTCCCCGACCAGCGTCACCGTCTGGACCGCGCCGTCGGTGACCACCACCTCCACGGTCTTGCCCACGACGGGAGCAGCGTCGCCCTTCCAGTTGGCGAGCGCGAACTTATGCTGGTTGCCGTCCACGACGATGATGCCGGTACCGTCGTTGCCGTTGTACTGCAGGATCTTCCCGCGCATGGTGACGTCCTTTCGGAGGAGAGGGCTGGGGAGCTCCGTCGCATGGCATTACGCAGAACCCGGGCAGGGACCGTCATGGGCCCGGACAGAAAAGAACCGGGCGCCCGGCCAGAGTGGCGGGCGCCCGGTCAACGTACGGCGCGATTCCCCTCTCGGGAAGACCCTACTGGATCGCGTTCACCATGTCGAAGATCGGGAGGTACATGGCGACCACCATGCCGCCCACGATGACGCCCAGGACCACGATCATCACCGGCTCCATCAGGGAGAGCAGCGCGCTGACCGCGACGTCCACCTCGGCGTCGTAGAAGTCGGCGATCTTGGTGAGCATCTCGTCGAGCCCGCCGGTCTGCTCGCCCACCGAGATCATCGAGATGACCATCGGAGGAAAGACCCCGGACGTCTGCAGCGGGCCGGCGATCGTCTCGCCCCCCGCGATCGACTGCCGGGACTGCATCACGGCGTCGTGCACCACGCGGTTGCCCGCGGTCTTCGCCGTGATTTCGAGCCCGTCGAGAATCGACACGCCGGACGAGATCAGGGTGCCGAGCGTCCGGGTAAAGCGGGACACCGCCGACTTCCGGAGCAGGTCGCCCAGCACCGGCGCCTTGAGCAGCATTCCGTCGATGTTCTTGCGGCCGTCCGGCGTGCTGTAATACGACCGGATGCCGAGCACCAGCGCGATGGCGCCGCCGATGATCGCCCACCAGAAGCGGGTCAGAATGTCCGAGGCGCTGATCACGACCCGGGTCGGCAGCGGCAGCTCCATGTTCACCGAGGCGAACATCGACGAGAAGGTGGGGATCACGAAGATCAGGAGGACCGCCACCGCGATGATGGCCACGGTGATGATGACCGCCGGATAGACCAGCGCGCCCTTCACCTTGCGGACCAGCGCGTCGTTCTTTTCGAGGAAGGTGGCCAGCCGGAGGAGAATCGTATCCAGAATACCGCCGGCCTCGCCCGCGGCCACCATGTTCACGTAGAGTCCGGTGAACGCCTTGGGATGCTTGGCCAGCGCGTCGGCGAGCGTGTTACCGGCCTCGACGTCGTACACCACCGCCTTCGTGATGTCCTTCAGGATCTTGTTCTCGGTCTGCTGGGCCAGGATCGAGAGCGACTGGACCAGCGGGAGGCCGGCGTTGATCATCGTCGCGAACTGCCGCGTGAAGATGACCACGTCGCGCGTCTTGACCCCTCCCCCGGGCATCTTGAACGCGATCTGCTTCGGGGCCTCGCGCACGCTCACCAGGATCATCCGGTTCTTGCGGATGAACGCGATGACCTCGTCCCGGCTGGGGACGTCCATCGTCCCCTTCAGGATCTGGCCGCTGGTGGCGTTCTTGGCGGTGTATTCGTATTGGGCCATAGTCGGTGTCCCTTGTCCCGGTTAGCGGCGACTCATCGCGGCGCCTGCCTTGTCCATCGTCGCGATGCCCTGCTCCTCGAGCGGCTTTTCCCCGATGGCGCGGAGGAATTCGTTCACATCGCTCGCCGCCCGCAGACACTCTTCCTTCGAGACTTCGCGGTTCATGTACAGCTGGTACAGCGCGTCCACCATCGTCTGCATCCCGTGCTTCTTCCCCGACTGGAGGGCGGAATAGATCTGGTGGACCTTGTCGTCCCGGATCAGCGCGCGAATGGCCGGCGTGGCGACCATGATCTCGCACGCCATCATCCGCCCCTTGCCCCGCGCCTTCTGCAGCAGCGTCTGGGTCAGGACGCCTTCCAGCACGAAGGCCAGCTGGGCGCGCACCTGCGACTGCTGGGTCGACGGAAAGACGTCGATGATCCGGTTGATCGATTCGGCCGCCGAGTTCGTATGCAGGGTGGCCAGCACCAGGTGACCCGTTTCCGCGATGGTGAGGGCCGCCGCGATCGTTTCCAGGTCGCGCATTTCGCCGACCAGGATGATGTCGGGGTCTTCCCGGAGCGCGTACTTGAGCGCCGATGAAAAGCTCTTGGTGTCGGTGCCGATTTCGCGCTGGTTGACGATGCAGTTCTGGTGGCGGTGGATGAACTCGATCGGATCCTCGACCGTGATGATGTGGCCCTTCCGGTCGCGGTTGATCTTGTCGATCATCGCCGCCAGCGTGGTGCTCTTGCCCGAGCCGGTGGGGCCCGTCACCAGGATGAGGCCGCGCGGCCGTTCGGCCAGGCGCGCCACCACCGGCGGCAGCCCCAGGTCTTCGAAGGTCCGCACGCTGAAGGGAATCATCCGGAGCACCATCGCGACGCAGCCCCGCTGCTTGAAGACGTTGCCGCGGAACCGGGCGAGGTTCTGGATGCCGAAGGAAAAATCGAGCTCGTCTTCGAACTCGAACCGCTTCTTCTGCTGTTCGGTGAGCACCGAATAGGCGAGCTGCAGCGTGTCCTTGGGCGTCAGCACCGTCTCGACCGAAGAGTTGGTGATGTCGCCGTCGACGCGCAGCTTGGGGCGCTCCCCCGCCGTCACGTGAAGGTCGGACGCTTCGCGCTCGATCATTTCCTGCAGCAGGGCTCGCAGATTCAGGCTCATGCGGACGTCTCCTTGACGACTTCTTCGAGGGTGGTCACACCCTTCTCGATCTTCTTGATGCCGTCCATCCGAAGCGTCAGCATCCCTTCCTCGACCGCCATGTCACGAATCTCGGCGACCGAGGCCCCCCGAAGGACCATGCGTCGGAGCTCGGGAGTCATGGCCATGACCTCGTAGATGCCTGCCCGGCCGCGATATCCGCTGCCGCCGCAGTTCTCGCACCCGGGGCCCTTCATGAAAGGAAGTGCAGTTATATGGTCAATATTCATGCCCGCGGTCACCAGGGACTTGAGCTCCTCGGGACGATAGGTCGCCGGGCCCTTGCATTCCTTGCAGATCCGCCGGACCAGCCGCTGGGCCACCACCAGGTTGACCGCCGCCGAGACGTTGAACGCCTCGATCCCCATGTCGATCATACGGGTGACCGTGCTCGGCGCGTCGTTGGTGTGCAGCGTGGAGAGCACCAGGTGGCCGGTGAGCGCGGCCTTGATCGCGATCCCGCCCGTTTCCAGGTCCCGGATCTCACCGATCATGATAATGTTGGGGTCCTGGCGAAGGAACGCCTTCAGCGCCGCGGCGAAGGTCAGTCCGATTTCGGTGCGCACCTGTACCTGGTTGATCCCGTGGAGATTGTATTCCACCGGATCCTCCGCAGTCATGATGTTGGTTTCGATCGTGTTGATCCGCTGGAGCGCGGAGTACAGCGTGGTGGTCTTGCCCGATCCCGTCGGCCCCGTCACCAGGACCATCCCGTACGGATTGAGAATCGCCTTCATCAGGTCGGCCTCGGCCCTGGGCTCGAACCCGAAAGTGCTCAGGTCGAGGGTGAGGTTGCCCTTGTCCAGGATTCGGAGCACGATCTTTTCGCCGAACAGACAGGGCAGCGTGCTCACCCGGAAGTCGATGACCCGGTTGCCCATCTTGAGCTTGAGCCGGCCGTCCTGGGGCACCCGCCGCTCGGCGATGTTGAGCTGGGAGAGAATCTTGATGCGCGAGATCAGCGCGGCCTTCATGCGGCTCGGCGGCTTCATCACTTCGGTGAGCGCGCCGTCGATCCGGTAGCGGACCCGCATCTCGTGCTCGAATGACTCGACGTGGATGTCGCTCGCCCCGCGCTGCACTGCGTCGGTGAGGATGCCGTTGATCAGCTTGACGACCGGCGCGTCGTCGATCTGCGCCTGGCTCGCGGCTTCATCTTCCTGATCCGCGAGGACCTCGACGTCGTCGGCCAGCCCCTCCATGTCCTTCAGAATGCTCTGCAGCGCCATGTCCGACGCGTCGTAGTACTTGTCGATCAGGGTCCGGAGCGTGTATTCACCCGCGAAGACCGGGAAGAGGTCGTACCGGGTGATGAACCGGAGCTCCTGCAGGAGCACCTGGTCGGTGGGATTGGACATCGCCACCGTGAGGGTCCGGCCCTCCCGCTTGAGCGGGAGGACGATGTGGCGCTTGGCGATGTCCGAAGGGATCAGCTTCAGGATTTTCGCATCCACTTCGAACCGGGCCAGATCGACCGCGGGGACCCGAAGCTGCCGGGCCACGATCCGGGTGATCTCCACCTCGGGAACGAGCCCCTGCTTGGCAATGATGAATCCGAGCGGCATCCCGGACGCGCGATGCTCGGTGAGCGCCTGCGCGAGTTTTTCCCGCGAAAGGAGCCCTTCCTTGACCAGAATATCGCCCAGGCGATCGGTAGGTAGTGCGGCCGTCGTCATGCTTGCCAGCGACCCTCCAAGAAAGACTGCTGCCGGTTGCCTGCTGCCTGTTGCCTATCTCACGACCACATAGGGCGCTACCCGGGCCACAAGCGACTGTCTGAACCCTGGTACCCGACCAAGATCCGACACTGCGGCGAATGACCCCTGGCTCCGGCGATATGCCAGAATCGCGCGGGCCCTGGCCTTGCCGATCCCGGGCAGGGCCAGCAGGTCCGCTAGGGAAGCCGAGTTAAGGTCGACAAGGGTGTCCGGAGAGGGGCTGGTCGGTACGGCGTAAGCCCCAAGCGTGCGTGTATTTGCACCATTCCCCGGGGGGCGCTCCACAACCCCGGTGACCCCGAAAGAGACCCTGTCCGCAAGCTGGGCCAGGAGTGCGGGCCCTATCCCGGGCACCCGATCCAGGTCATCCAGCCCCCGAAAAGCACCCCGGACGCTCCGGTCTTCCACGATACGCTTTGCCAGTGACATGCCAATCCGCGGAAGCCGGGCAATCTCGTCAGCGGTGGCGCTGTTCAGCTCCACTTTCTCCCCCGGACGAAGGGGACGGGCCAACCGTTCCGCGCGGGCGCGCTGCCGGAGCGGGTCGGCGGCGGAAACCGGCGGCGCGAGCAATTGCCCCGGAGGATCGTGCGTCCGGCCGAGGATCAGACGCGCGGAGTGGCCCAGGACCGCGAGCGCGAGGAGAAGGAGGACGGCGCGTGGCTCGCGGGACATGGCGGTAGCGTAGCAGGGTCCCGCGCCCTTCAGAGCATCCGTTAAGCGCGATGCTCATCGAATCAGCGGGATTGGGAGCCGGGATTTGGGGGTTGGGGCAGGTCCCGTTCACCGTTCACTGTTCACCGTTCACGCTTTCGTAGTTCTCACGACCGCCATCGCAACATCCCCCACCGCCTGCAGACTCGCCTGACTCACCTTGTCGATTGTGTCATCGGGGGAGTGGTGCCAGCCGTTGCCCGGACCGAAGTCGAGGTCGATGAGGTCGATGGCCCGGATCCCCACTTGCTGCAGCGGCACGTGGTCGTCGGTGATCGCCCCCTGGTCGGCCGAGACGAAGACATCGCCATGCCCCTGCTTCTCCGCCTGGGCCCAGACCATCTCGACGACGTCGGGGGCGCCGGTCACCGAGTTTCCCTCCCGCGGAATGCGGAGGTCCCGGTCACCCACCATGTCGAACAGCACGGCAAAGCGGGGCCGTTCCCCCGAGGGGAGGTTGGCCGCGTAATAGCGGGAGCCGATGAGCACGTCCTGGTCCCGGCCCGCGTCGAAGCTGCCGTAGTCTTCTCCGTCGACGAAGAGGAGGTCGACGCCCGTTTCCGGGGGCAGCTTCTTGAGCGCGTCGGCCATGCCGAGGAGGATGGCCACGCCGGAGCCGCCATCGTTGGCGCCGGGCACCGGCAAGGTGCTGTCCCTGCTGCTCGGAGCATCGGCATGCGGCCGGGTGTCCCAGTGCGCCAGATACAGCACCCGGGTCGTTGCCCCGGGGTTGAACCGGGCCAGGAGATTCACCATCGGAAGCGAGTCGCCGTTCCGGGTGACGTGGGTCCACCGCTGGACCACGACCGTGTCGGCACGAGTTCGCAGCAGACTGTCGAGCCACCCCGCCATGCTTGCGTGACCCGGCGTGCCGGGGATCCGCGGCCCGAAGGCAAGCTGGGTCTCGATGTACCGGAGCGCCTGCGCGCCGTCGAACTCGCGCGGAGGCGGGGGACCTCCTTCGCAACTTGCCAGAAGCACGATCGTCGCGAGCAGTGGGCGCATAGTCGGTGGTCAGAGGTCAGGAGTCAGTGGTCAGGGTTGAGAAGTAAGAGGGCGTCGCGGCCAGGGGAAGGGGCAAACCCTCGCACCGACCACTGCCCACTGACCCCTGACCACTGACCCCTCTTAGCTTTACGCCATGCGCCTCCTGCGCGGCCACATCCTCCGCTCCGTCGTCGGCCCCTTCATCTTTGCCTGGGTCGCCCTCACCGGGATGCTCATGCTCAATCAGCTCTCCCGACGCCTCGGGGACCTGGTTGGTAAGGGACTCCCCCCCGGCGTGATCGTCGAGGTGCTGACCCTCTTCATTCCCTTCATCGTGGCGCTCACCCTGCCGATGGCCATCCTGGTCGCCGTGCTGTACGGCTTCAGCCAGCTCGGCGTCGACAACGAGATCACCGCGATGCGGGCCAGCGGCATCAGCGTCCCCCAGATGGTTCGGCCGGTCTTCGTCGCCGGACTGCTCCTGGCCGTGGCGAACTTTCTCTTCATCGACCAGATCCTGCCCCGCACCAATCTGCGGCTCCTGAACCTGCAGACCGACATCAGCCAGAAGAAGCCGACCTTCGCGCTGAAGGAGACGGTGATGAACAATCTCCCCGGCTCCCTCTACGTGCTGCAGGCCAGCCGGATCGAGCCCGGCACCGGCCGGATGCGGGAAATCGTGATCTACGACATGAGTCCGCCCGACGGCAGACGGATGATCTACGCCGACAGCGGCTACATGGCGTTCGAGGACGGCGGGAAAGACCTCGTCCTCAAGCTCTACGACGGCCGGGCCCACGAGTACAAGACCGCCGAGCCGGCGACAGTGCACGTCACCCACTTCGCCGAAAACACGATCAACGTCCGGGACATCCAGAACGCCTTCCAGGAGAGCTTTGGGAGCGTCGGCAGGGGCGACCGCGAGATGAGCACCTGCGAGATGATCGATCGGGTCGCGTCCTCCAGGCAGGATGCCGCCCGCGCCGCGGTGCGCCGGCGCATCCTCGCCGAGAACGATCTGCGCGCGCTGCTCCAGCTCTACGCCGTCCCGGAGCCGCCTCAGGCTGCCGTAAAAGTGGTTGTGCCCCATTGCGGCGCCTGGGGGCGGCTCGACCGCTGGATCGGGCGCCTCCTGCTTCCCCGTCCGGCGGCGGCGCAGGCGCCTGCCGTCGATTCCGTTCCGCGCCAGACCGGCGCTCTTCACGCGGCCTTCTCCACGATTTCCGACGTGAGCGTCGCCCGGGACGAAGAGGCTTTTGCCAGGCGCGACGTCAATCAGTTCAGTGTCGAGATCCACAAGAAATTCACACTCTCGGTCGCCTGCCTGAGCTTCGTGCTCATCGGCATCGCCCTGGCGCTGCGGTTTCCCCGCGGCGGCATCGGGCTGGTCATCGGCGCGAGTCTGGTGATCTTCGCCCTCTTCTACGTCTCGCTGACCGCCGGGGAGCAGCTGGCCGACCGCGGAGTCATCTCACCCGCGCTGGCGATGTGGTTCCCCAATGGCGTCGTGCTGATTGCCGGAATCATCGGTCTCCTCAGAGTGAACAAGGAGTTCGGTTCGACCCGTGGGGGTGACGTGGGCGACTTGATCGAGCTCCTCACCGGGTGGTTCCGCAACCGGCGGAAGAGCGCCTGATGCGCCTCCTCTCGAAGTACGTCCTGGGTCAGTGGCTCCGGGTCTTCCTGCTCACCGCGATCGGGCTGCCGATCGTGTCGGTGCTGACCCAGCTCACCGACAATCTGCGGCGGCTCCTCGACCGGCAGCTGACCCCGGGGACGATCGCGCTGAGCTACGTCTACTCCCTCCCACAGAACATCGCGATCATGATGCCGGCCGCGGCGCTCTTCGCGGCGGTATTCACCGTGGGCCCGCTGGCCCGCAACTCCGAGATCACCGCGGCCAAGGCCGGCGGGATCAGCTTTCACCGGCTCGCCCGGCCGCTGTTCATCGCCTCGGCGCTGGCCGCGGTGCTGTGCTTCCTCATCGGAGAGTGGGCGACCGAAGCGACGACAAGGCAGATGGAGCTGCAGAAGGAACGCCAGGCCCGCAACGTCACCACCCGGACGAATTTCGTCTTTCGCGCGGCGAGCGGATGGGTCTACACGATCCGCCAGCTGAATACCACCGACAACGCGATGCAGCAGGTGGTGCTGGAGAAGACGGTGCGCAGCGATACGATGCCGACCTATGCGATCAGTGCCGACAGCGCCCGCTGGAACCCCGAGACCCGGCACTGGTCCTTTCTCGGCGGCGCCAGCATCCAGATGCTCCCCGGCGACGAGGCACTGACGATGCGATTCGCCGAGCTCCAGCTTCCCGCCATCCGGGAGGGCCCGCGGGACCTGCTGATCGAGCCAAAGAATCCCGAAGAGATGACCTTTTCGGAGCTGGGGCGGTACATCGGGACGCTCAGGAACTCGGGAAACGACACCAGGAAGCTCGAGGTGCAGAGGGCGGTGAAGCTGGCGCTTCCCGCCGCCTGCCTGATCATCGCGCTCTTCGGCGCTCCCCTTGCCGTCTCGGCGCCCCGCGCCGGGCCCGCGGTGGGCATCGCGATCAGCCTGGGCACGACCATCGTCTACCTGCTGATGATCAACCTGTCTCAGGCGATCGGGGCCAGCGGTGTGATCAATCCCAGCGTGGCGGCCTGGGTGCCGAACATCGTGTTTCTGGGGATCGGGGCGTGGTTGCTTGTCAGAGTGAGAACGTAGGGGAAGGGAGTAGCGAAGCGCGAAGAGCGAAGAGGGACGGCAGGTCCTCTTCGCTCTTCGCTACTCACGACTCGCTGGCAGTTAGAACGTATACTTCGCCCCGAATTGCATCCGCCAGCGGGAATTGTTGACATTGGCGCGGCGGAGCGCGGGCAGCGTCCCGGGAACAGTATAGTTCCACTCGTCGTCGGCCTGGGTGGCGGTGTTCTTGGTGTTGTACGTCGCGCCCGTGAGGAGCGAAACCTGCTGGAAGGCCGCGGTTTCGCGGTTCACGCCCCACTCGTGGTTGAGCAGGTTCAGGAAATTGAACATGTCCGCGGTCAGCTGCAGGCTGTGACCGGACAACGTCGGCACGACCTTGGTAAATCGGACGTCGAGGAACTTCTGCCAGGGATTCCGGCAGGTGGTCCGATGCATGACCCTCCCGCGCTGTTCCATCAGGCACGGCTCGCTCACGATGAAGTTATTCAGCCGGTCCCAGTCCGCCGCCTGATTCGCCCCCGCGATGCTGATGTCGCTCGCATCCCGCGGCACATAGACCAGATCGTTGGTCGCGATGCCGTCTCCATTGATGTCATTGGTCGTGACATATGCGTACGGCGTGCCCGCCCGGGCGGTATACACCGCCGAGGCCTGCAGCCCGAACGGAAGATTCGCGCTCCCGCTGATCGAGATCTTGTGCGGCACGTCGAAGCCGGACAGCCGCAGATTCCGGTTGTCCAGGGTTCCGTCGAGCGGCGTGTTCTGCAGATTCGAGAACGCGATGCTCGAGGTGAGCGACATGATGTCCTCGGACTTCGCGCGGGTGTATGCCGCGCTGAAGAAGATTCCCGACTCGAACGACTTCTGCACCTGGAACGTGGCCAGCCACGACTTGTCGGTGCTCCGGTTGGTGTGGTGGATCACCGACGTCACCTTTGATTCCACCTTCCGGAGCCTGGTGAGCGTCGTCGCGAGAGTCTGCGCCGTGGGGGTTCCGTAGAGCTGGCGGCCTTCCCGGTTCACCTGGCCGAGCCGCACGTTGTCGTCGGTCTGATACATCTGGTTGCGGTTGCTGGTGTACAGCCAGTCGAAGGTGAGCACCACGCCGCCGGCCATGCGGTGGTCCACGCCGAAGGCGTATTTCAGCGACTGCTGGAATTTGAAGTCCTTGTCGAAATACGACACCGTCGCCGCTGGGGGTTGGACTTCCGCGCCGCCCGCGCAGGCCCGCGGCAGGTTGTCCACGTCCACGGTGAAGGTCGGGATGTTGGCCTGGGCGCCGACGCCGACGATCCGGCTGCAGGTGATCGAGACCTGCTCCAGCCCCGTGCCGGTAAAGGCATTCGACATCCAAACGTAGGGCGGCCGTCCGCTGAACAGCCCGACGCCGCCTCGCACGATGGTGTTGCCGGTGCCGAACGGATCCCAGTTGAACCCGAGCCGCGGCGACCAGGTGATGTTTCCGGAAGGGAACTCACTGGTGTTGATCCCGAGCGTATCGACCAGCTGCGGGATGTTGTTCTGACTCGGCGTGTTGTTGAACTTCGGCACGTCGAACCGGACGCCACCGGTCAAGGTCAGCCGGTCGCTGGGACGCCAGGCGTCCTGGAGGTACGCGCCAAACTGCTTGACCGAGAAATCCGCTGTGAACCCGCCCGGCCTCGCCTCGAGCAGCGCTTCGTAGTACCGGGGCAATCCTGCATCCAGGGAGTCGGCGCTGGCAAAGCTCCAGGTGCCGAAGCGGTTCTGGGCAAAGAGATTTCGGAAGCTGAAGAACTCGTTGTGGGTGCCGACGGTTATCTGGTGATTCTGGCCCACATTGAACGTGAAGTTGGCGGTGGCCTCGTACACGTCCTGATCCAGCTCGTTGCCGTGGGAGAATCGTTCGCCGCCGGCCGCCAGATAGACATTGGGCAGCGCGCCGTGCACCATGATCAGCGGCGCCCGGTTGGGCAGCTCCCGCGCGTCGCGATTTCTGAAGTAGCCGAGCAGGACCTCGAGATTCCCGCCGCCGATCAGCGTGGTGAGCTTGGTCCGGAGCGTCTTGTTGGTATTGCCGATCTTGAAACCGCTGTTGCTGAGCTGCCAGCCATCGCGTTGGGGAAGATTGATGGACGAGGCGCTCCGGCTGAAGTTATCGCTGGAGGCCCGGACGTAGCTGTAGGAGGTTTCGAGCTGCGTGCTCCCGCCGATTTGCCAGGTGAGCTTCCCGAAGAGGTTCTTGTCGGGTGAGTCGAGACTGCCTGGAGCCTCCGGGCCGCCCGGATCGAATCCATACTTGGTCTTGATGATGTCCTGCACCCGCGTGGCAAACGCCTCCGGGATGCCGGTCGCCGGCTCCTTGGCCTCGAGCCCGAAGAACGGGCGCTGGGAAGACTGGACGTCCGCGCTGGCAAAGAAGTGAAGCTTGTTCGGGATGATGGGTCCGCCGATCGTGCCGCCGTACTGCTTGGTGTCGAAGGCCTGCTCCTTGGTGAGCCGGTTCTTCCCGCCCGGAGTCGTGTCGGCCCCGACCAGCTCGGGCCGCTGGAAATAACTGAACGCCGAGCCGTGGAACTCGTTGGTCCCCGACTTGGTGATCCCGTTCACCAGCCCGCCGGAGAAGCTCCCCTGCCGGACGTCGAACGGTGCCACGAGGATCTGGAACTCCTGGAGCGCCTCGAGCGAAATCAGCTTGGCGCCTGCGCTCGAGCCGGGCGTGGCGGAAACGCCGAAGACGTCGTTGTTCGCACCGCCGTCCACCAGAATCGTGTTGAACTTGCTGTTCTGGCCTCCGACGCTCGATCCGCTCATCACCTGCGGGCTGGTCCTGAGCAGGTCGGTGAAATTGCGCCCGAGGAGCGGGAGCCGCTGGATGGCGGTATCGGTGACGATCTGCGACGCGCCGGTCCGTCCGCTGTTGATCAGGGGGTTGGTCGCGGCGACCACCGTCAGCTCCTCGAGCGTCACCACCTGCTGCTTCAGCTCGAAGTCCTGGCTGTATCGCTGGCCGAGCGTGAGCATGATCCCCGACTTGCTCGCCGCCTGGAACCCGATGGCGCGCACGTCGATGGTGTAGGGGCCACCGGGCGTCGCGTTCTCGAAGTTGTACCGGCCGCCGGTCTTCGTCGTGGTCTGCTGCCGGGCGCCGTTGCCCGTATTGGTCAGCACGACGATGGCGTTCTCGACGGATCCGCGGGTCTCGGAGGTGACTCTCCCGCTCACCGCGGCACTGGTGATGCCCTGGGCCAGGGCCGACTGCGCCCCGCTTGCGAGCAGAGCCACCATGGCCGTCCCGAAACGAATTACGCGCCCGATTGGCTGCATGGAACGAACTCCCGGATCGTGTTGGTTACTGCGAAGCGACCGGTGCCCCGGACGGAGCGACCCGGCGGAATTGGGCATTGTGGGGTGTTTCCCGGAGCCCTCCTGAGGAGGAGTGCCCGGACAAGCCATAAGTTACCTGTACTGCGAGCCAAATCAAGCAGTTGACCGGCTCGTTACGGCCCCTTGACCCGCGCGATGGGACGGATCTTCCCGGCCGCGCGCGCGATGTAGTAGACCGGAATCCCGAGGAGGATGATCCCGAAGGTGATTCCGGTGCCCTCCGGGTCGGTAAGCAGGGCGTTCAGGATCATCGCTACGGCGGAAACGAGGAAAATGATCGGCACCAGCGGGTAGCCGATGACGCGGTAGGGACGCGGCAACTCCGGCGACCGGCGGCGGAGCACGAAGACCGACAGCACCGCCATGATGTAGAACGGCCAGATGCCCAGCACGAACTTGTCGGCGAGCTGCTGGAAATCGTTGAACAGGACATAGACCACGCCCAGGCCGGTGGTCAGGAAAATGGCCGTCGAGGGGCTCTGGAACCGGGGCGACACCCGGGCGATGCTCGGAAAGAACAAACCGCGGTCCGCCATCCCGAAGAAGATCCTCGGGCTCGCCATCATGGTGCCGTTGACGCTGCTGAACGTCGAGATCATCACCACCGCCGACACGATGCCGGCCCCCGCCGCCCCCAGCAGCGGAATCCGCTCCACCGCCGTCGCCGCGATCAGCGGGGAGGTGGCCACCTCCGGGAGCGGCACCAGGTACATGTAGGCGAGGTTGACCAGCAGGTAGATCGCGATGATCAGGATGGTGCCGATGATGAGCGCGCGGGGCAGGTTCCTGGCCGGATCCTTGACCTCTCCGCTCATGTAGGACAGGTCCGCCCAGCCGTCGTAGGCCCACATCACCGGCACCATGGCCGTGGCCAGTGCCGAAAGCCCGAGCCCCCCGGTCCAGAGCGGGCTGAAGTTGCCGGTGGACCCCGTCGGCGCGGTGAAGGCGAGGACGACCAGCCCCAGCAGCGCCCCGTACTTCACTGCGGTGGCCACGTTGGTCACCGCCGAAGCTTTCTTCACCCCCACGTAGTTGAGCACCCCGACCCCGAAGATCAGCCCCGCGGCGACGTAGTGGACCTGCTGCGTGCTCAGCGGGACGAAATGGGAGAAATATTCCGCGAAGATGGTGGAAATTGCCCCCAGCGCCGAGGCCCGGATCACCGCGAGCTGGGACCAGCCGAAGAGGAAGGCCGGCATCGGCCCCAGACCCTCCTCGATGTAGGCGAACACTCCTCCGCTCCGCGGGTACATCGCCGCCGGCTCGGCCAGGGTGAGGGCGCCCAGCAGCGCCAGGATCCCCCCCAGCACCCAGGCGGTGAGCACCATTCCCGGGGAGCCCACCAGACCGGCCACTCTGGCTGGTACCCGAAAGATGCCGCTCCCGATCGTGATCCCGATCAGGACCATGACGGCTGCCCACAGTCCCACCGTGCGGGGAAGGCGTTCGCCCCAGGTGTCGCGTTCAGCCATGAGAGAGGGGTCAGTGGTCAGAGGTCAGGGATCAGTGAACTGCTGCTATATTGTAGCCCCAAGTCCATTGGTTCCCTAGCGCACGCGCGCGCTGACCCCTGACCCCCGACCCCTGACCCCTGACCCCTTGTCTCTCGCCGCCGATCTGATTTCCCTCACCAAACCCCGCGTCATCTCCCTGCTGCTGGTTACGGCCGTGGCGCCCATGTTCATCACCGACCGGGGGCTTCCGCCACTCTCCCTGATCGGCTGGGTGCTGCTGGCCGGCTTCCTCATGGCGGGAGGGGCCAACGCGATCAACATGTGGTTCGATCGCGATATCGACGTGCACATGGCCCGGACCAAACTGCGGCCCGTTCCGTCGGGACGGCTCGCGCCAGGCGTGGCGCTGTTGTTCGGCATCACGTTGGGGGCAGTCTCCTTCGCGCTCTTCTGGCGCTTCGCGAATCCCCTTGCCGCCTGGCTCGCCCTCGCGGGGCTCCTCTTCTACGTCTTCATCTACACCATGTGGCTCAAGCGCTGGAGCCCGCAGAACATCGTGATCGGCGGCGCCGCCGGCGCCTTCCCCCCACTGGTGGGCTGGGCGGCGATGACCGGTTCCCTCGATCTCACCGCCCTCTACCTGTTCGCCATCGTGTTCTACTGGACCCCGCCGCACTTCTGGGCGCTCGCGCTGATCAAGGAGCAGGACTACGCGCGGGCCGGCGTCCCCATGATGCCGGTGGTCAAGGGCGCTCACGAGACGAAGGTACAGATGCTGGTGTATACCCTGATGCTCCTCCCCCTCACGCTGCTGCCGGTGCTCGCGGGAACTCAGGGCATGCTTTATGGCGTGGTGGCGGTGCTCCTCGGTGGGCGGCTGCTCTGGTATTGCCTGCAGCTGCTGCGGCAGCAGTCAGTGACTCCCCTGGCCTGGAAGATGTACAAGTATTCCCTGCTCTATCTCGCGCTCCTCTTCGTGGCGATGGGGGTGGACAAGCAGCTTCCCCTGTGGCGTCGCGCTCCGGCGCCGGACATTGTGATCTTGAAATAGGCAACAGGCAACTGGCAACAGGCAACGGTGCCCGCTGCCTGTTGCCTGTTGCCTGTTCCCTCCCCTATGGAACTATCAACTCGCTCTGGATTTCAGAGGGAGTGACGAGGGGTCCCCCTTCCCCCCAGTACACATTCACCTCACTCCGCACTCCGAATCGTCCCGGTAGATAGACTCCCGGCTCCACCGAGAATCCGCAACCGGGGAGGATCACCCGGTCGTCCTTCGTCTCGAAGTCGTCCATGTGCGGGCCCGAGCCGTGGAGATCCACGTCGATCGAGTGCCCGGTTCGGTGCACGAAGAACTCGCCGAACCCCGCCTTGTCGATCACGTCGCGCGCGGCCCGATCCACCTGGAATCCCGCGATGCGTGCGCCATCCTCCCCGGCACGCCGCACCAGCTCGAGCGCGGCATCTCTCCCGTCCCGGACGGCCGCCCAGACCCGTCGGACCTCGTCTGGGGGATTCCCCCCGCTGAATCCCATCCATGTCTGGTCGGCGGAGATCGCTCCCGGAAACCGGCCGAAGAGATCGATCAGGATGACCTCGTCCGCTGCGAGCGCGCGGTCTTTCCCTGCCATCGGTTCGTAATGCCCATCGGCCGCATTGGGGCCGAAACCGATGATCGGCGGATGGTCGGGAACCAGACCTTCCCCTTCCATCGCCTCGACGACTCGCCGCTGCAGCTCGGTTTCCCTGAGACCCTTCCCACCCTGGGTGACGGCGAACGCCATCGCCTCCTTCGCGATCCGCGCCAGTGCCTCCGCCGCCTTGATGTGCCCGGCGGCTTCCTCCGGGCTCCATCGCGCCGCGAACTGGGTGACCAGCGGTGCGCTCGAGACTACCTGCCCTCCCAGCGACTGGATCAGTTCGACCACACCATGGGGCACCCGGTCGAGGTAGGGGACGCCGTCGCGCGGGGAGACTTCCATGGCGACGGTCTTCCCGCCGACCAGCTCCCCCAGCGCGGCGTGCAGCTCCTCCCACTTCGCGTACGGCACCACCCGCCCCGGAAAACCGGCCAGCGGCTGCAGCTCGATCTTGTGCGCCACCGCGACCGGCTCTGCGTCCGGCCGGAGACAGACGAAGATTCGTCGCGAGCCCAGTCCCCGCAGCGCGAGAATCCGGTTGGCGATGGGATTGTGCCCCTGAAAATCGTAGAGCAGCCAGCCCTCGGCCCCACATTCGGCCAGCCCGGCCGCAAGCACGGCCCGATCGGCCGCGCTGAACTCCCGGATCATTCGTACCCTCCCGCTTCGGATGCGCGCCAGAAACAGTACTCGTCCCCCTTGGCACGGCACCGCTCGTGAATCATCGCGCCTTCGAAGCCGCTCGCCACCCGCAGCAGCTCCGCGATGACGGCGCTGTAGAAATAGCATCCCGTCCCCGGAAACCCCGCCAGCGTCGCCAGCGATTCGGAGAGCCGGAGCTGCGGATTGCCGGCGCGCAGATTGAGCTCGATACCGAGCAGCCGCCGCGCCGCGCGCGCGGCGGTGCGGGCGCCGAATCGGCGCTTGAAGGGACGCGGACTCACTCCGAGCAGCACTTTGGTTCCGATGCCCGCCGCGCGCGCCGCGTAGCGGGCTGCCCGGCGGCCGGCATCGGAGTACACCAGCGTCGCGTCGGGGCGCCTGCCGACCAGCCGGAATACCGAAATCGCCTCCTCGGCGGGAACCGATCCATTCTTCTCGGCGCTCTCCCGATAGCGCTCGATCTGCTGCGCCACCGTCGTGGACAGGCCGAGCCGTTTGGAGACCGTTTCCTCGGCCAGCTCGTTCAGCCCGTCGTCGAGCGGCGTGTCGAGATTCCGGATGGCCTCGAGGAGGCTTTGCGGGATGAGGGCGTGGATCGTCTCGGGGCGGGTCACAGCGCGGCAATATAGCGGTCGTGGGTATTCTTCGTGACGTATGATTCGCTCGCCCGATGTCCTGATTGCCGGAGCGGGACCGGCTGGTTCCGCCACTGCGCTGCGCCTCGCGCGCGCCGGCCTCGACGTGATCGTCGTGGACCGGGACGTCTTTCCCCGCGAGAAAATCTGCTCGGAATACAACAGCCCGGAGGGAGTCCGCCACCTCGACCAGCTCGGCGTGCTCGAGGCCGTGGAACGAAAGGGGGGCCGCCGTATTCGCGGCACCACAGTCGACGCGCCGCGCGGCTCGCGGCTCACCGGGATCTTCGCCCGCGCAGGCCACCCCCCCTTCCGGGATACCGGGCTCTCGATTCCCCGCAGGATCCTCGATGCCGAGCTGGTCGACGGCGCCCGCAGCGCCGGGGCCACAATCCTTGAAGGCGTCGCCGTGCGGTCGGTCATCGTGGAGCGGGGCGCGGTGCGCGGCCTGGTCGTGCGCGAGGGAAACGGTGCGGACCAGGAGGTTCGCGCCCGCCTCACCATCGGGGCCGACGGACTTCACTCGATCGTGGCGCGCCGGATTGGGGCCCGCCGCACCGGATCGCCGCGGCGCTTTGCCTTTGTGGCACATGTGGCGGGTGTTGCCGGACTCGGTGACACGGCGGAGATGCATGTGAGCGCCGACGGGTACGTCGGACTCAATCCCCTCGGAAACGGCCTCGCCAATGTGGCCCTGGTCGTCCCGGCGCGCCGCGCGGCAGCTGCCCGCGGCCGGGTCGACGAATTCTTCTTTCGCGAGCTCGAGCGGTTCACCGGGGTCGCGGGACGAGTGCACCAGCGCGCGATGGTGCGATCGGTCCTGGTGACCGGACCCTTCGCGGCGTGGTCCCGCCGGGTCATCGCCCCTGGAGCACTCCTGGTGGGCGATGCCGCGGATTTCTTCGACCCCTTCACCGGAGAAGGGATCTGCGCCGCGCTCCGCGGCGCCGAGCTCGTGGAACAGACGGCTCGGGCCGCGCTCGCCCGACCCGGCCCCGTCTCGAGGGCGGCGCTTCGACCCTATGCCAGCGCACGGCGGCGCGCCTTCTTCGGCAAGTGGCTGGTCGAGCGTGCGATCGGGTACGCCATGCTCGCCCCCGGACTCTTCGACCGGGCAGTCGAGCGCCTCGAGCGTCGCGGCCTCGCCCACACGCTGATCGGCGTCACCGGAGATTTCGTCCCGCCCCGCGCCGTGCTCAATCCCGTCTTTCTTTCCCAGGTCGTGTTCTGATGCCGATCCGTGATGTGGATCCCGCCGAATTCCGTCAGCTCTGCGGTCACTTTGCCACCGGTGTCGTCGTACTGACCGCGCAAGACACCGAAGGCCGGCCTGCGGGCATGACCGCAAACAGCTTCGCGTCGGTTTCGCTTTCGCCGCCCCTCATGTCGGTCAACGTGGACCATGCGGCGGACATGCATTCGGTCATGAAAGTGGCACCCCGGTTCGCGATCAATATCCTCCGAAGCGATCAGGAAGCGATCTCCCGGCGGTTTGCCGGCAATTTGAGCCGTCGCTTCGAGGGGATCGGATATCGTCTCGACGAGAACGGTTTCATTCTGCTAGATGGCGTCCTCGCCACGATCAGCTGCGAATCGCACACCTCTTTCGAAGCCGGCGACCACACGATTTTCATCGGCAGGATCGGCGGCGGCAGCGTGGCGTCGGGCCACCCGCTGCTCTATTACCGGGGTGGCTACGTGACGGCCGGCCTCCCATGAGTCGTCTCGAGTCGGCGGCGGGGTTCGAGCTGCTCGATGATCCCGGAGCGGAGCCCGCACAAGTCTGCGAATCGCTTCGCAACATCGGCCGGGCCAACCGCTGGTTCGGCGGGGCGGCGGCGGTCCGCTACGGATTGGAGCGCGCGCTCACCCCCACCCCGCCCGGCGCCCGCGTGACCATGGTGGACGTCGGCACCGGACTCGGCGATCTGCCGCGAATGGCGGTGGCCTGGGGAGCCGCGCGCGGCATCACCCTCGTTCCCATCGGGCTCGAGCGTCACACGGCGGCCGCGCGCCTCGCTGGCAATCTCGGGCTGCAAGTCATCGTGGGCGACGGGGCTGCGCTCCCCTTCGGGAGCAACAGCGTCGACCTCGTGCTGCTGAGCCAGGTGGCCCACCACTTTGCCCCCGCCGGGATAGTCCATCTCTTCCGCGAATGCACCCGGGTGGCACGGCGGGCCGTCATCGTGGCCGATCTTCGCCGCTCCAGCATGGCCGCCGTCGGTTTCCGCGTGGCCGGGCGGGTCCTGCGCTTCGACCCCGACACGATGCGCGACGGCGTGACCTCGCTTCGCCGCGGATTCACTCCCGCCTCGCTGACCATGCTGCTCGGCCAGGCGGGCATTCATGCTTCCGTTGTCCGCCGGCCCGGAGCGCGGCTGGTCGCGGTCTGGCGCCCCTCCTCCTGATGCACACCGTGGACGCGCGGGTCATCTCCGCCACCCCCGAGCGGGTGTTCCGGCACGCCTCGAATGTCGAGGCGTGGCCCCGGATTCTGCCCCACTATCGCTGGGTCCGGCTCCACGACCGCCGCCCCGATGGTGCGCGGCTGGTGGAGATGGCTGCCTATCGGCCCTTCGGGTTTTTCAACTGGCCGACCTGGTGGGAATCGGAGATGTGGATCGATGAGCAACGCCGTGAGGTGCGCTACCGGCACGTGCGCGGCGTCACCCGGGGCATGGATGTCCTCTGGACCATCGAGCCCCACGAAACCGGGACCCGCGCTACCATCGTGCACGACTGGAAGGGGCCCCGCTGGCCCCTGATCGGGCCCTGGGCCGCCGATTTCGTCATCGGGCCGGTCTTCGTGAGCGGGATCGCGTCCCGCACCCTCCTCGGGATCGCCCGCGCGGCGGAGGCGAGCGATGCCTGAACGGCGCGTCGTCGTTACCGGGATCGGCCCCGTCACGCCGATTGGCGTAGGCCTCGATGACTTCTGGAACGGGCTCCGCGGCGCCCGTTCCGTGGTCCGCCGGCTCACCCGGTTCGATCCTTCCCCATTTCGGAGCCAGCTCGCCGCCGAGGTGGATGGCTTCGAGCCCGCGATGTGGATGGAGCCGCGGCGCGCCAAGCGGCTCGACCGCTGCTCCCAGTTCACACTCGCAGCGGCCCGGCTCGCCATCACCGATGCCGGGCTCGAGCTCACCTCCGAAGATCCCGACCGGATCGGCGCGATGATGGGGTCGGCTCTTGGAGGAGTGGAATTCGCCGAGCGGGAGCATGAGAAGTACTTGTCGGGCGGTGTCCGCGCCGTCGAGCCCGGGCTCGCCCTCACCGTCTTCGTGGGCGCCGCGAGCTGCAACCTGGCCATCGAGCTCGGCATTTCCGGCCCCAACATCACCAATGGAATGAGCTGCGCGTCCGGTGCCATCGCGATCGGCGAGGCGTTTCGCGCCATCAGCCGCGGCGAGGCGGATGTGATGCTGGCGGGTGGCGCGGAAGCGCCGCTTTCGCCGCTCAGCTTCGGCGCCTTCGCGATCATCCGCGCCA
>Ga0070704_100000132_pt1 | contig 27475 bp, 25 predicted proteins | sample KBSK5252metaG_FD_65467 | JGI IMG/M metagenome (GOLD analysis project Ga0070704, IMG submission 65467) | Corn, switchgrass and miscanthus rhizosphere microbial communities from Kellogg Biological Station, Michigan, USA - KBS K5-25-2 metaG | ecosystem: Host-associated > Plants > Roots >...
AGCGCGTCGAGCAGGACGTCAATCGGATGGTGGCGGAGTTTCGCAAACGCCGCGACATCGTGGTCAGCCGCTTCCGGCAAGACCTCCCGGGCGTGGAATTCGTCGATCCCCTCGGCGCGTTCTACTTCTTCTTTAGAGTCGATTCATTCGGAAAGATCAGCGGCACGGATTTCTGCACGCGGCTCATCACCCAGTCCGGCGTTGCCCTCGTGCCCGGCGCGGCGTTTGGGGACGATCGGTGGGTACGGCTGTCGTACGCCGCCGCGACAGATTCGATCAAACAAGCCCTCGATCGAATCGTGAACTTCGCGAGGAAACTCGGAGACTAGAGCTTCGGCGGTCTGTGGGACAGAAACTCGACGCCAGTGGGCGTCATGGTGCAGTCGTCTTCGATCCGCACGCCAAACTTCCCCAGCTGATAAATCCCCGGCTCGTCTGAAAACACGATTCCGGGCTCCATGCGGGTCGCATTGCCTTCCACCATGTACGGCGGCTCGTGGCCGTCCATTCCCATGCCATGGCCCAGCCTGTGCGTGAAGTACTGCCCGTAGCCGGCTGCGCTGATGACCTTGCGTGCCGCTCGATCAACTTCCTGGCACTGCGTGACGTTCGGCTTGGCATTCTCGACCGCCGCCGTCTGCGCGTCGTGCACGATGTTGTAGACCTTCTTGAACTCGTCCGACGGCGCGTCACCGAACCAGATCGTCCGGGTGATGTCGGACGTGTAGCCCTCGACCCGGGACCCGGCGTCGATCAGCACTACTGTCTCCCGCGCGAGCTGCCCGGCCGAGGGACCGCCGTGGGGCAGGGCGCTCGAGGGCCCGAACTGCACCAGCCCCCCGCCGGGAGAGCCGCGGCTCGCCATCTCGCGTGAGAGCAGAGCGGCGACGTCGCGCTCCGTCATGCCGGCCGCGAGCTGCGTGAACGTCGCGGCGATCGACGCCTCCGTAGCCGCGATGGCCTGACGGATGAGCGCGATCTCCTCTGGCCCCTTGATGATCCGCAGGCGCTCGGTGATCGCGCTACCGTCGCGCGGGATCCAGCCACGGACCTTGGTCGTCAGACGCACGTAGCTCTGGTAGGAGGTCGTGGGCTCGACGGCCAGTTCGCCCTCGCGTCCCCGCGGCTTCATTTGCTGCGCCGCCTTCGCCACGAGCAGCCAGGGATCCTCCGACTCCTCCCAGCCACGGGCATCGCTGATGACGGTGTTGCGCTTGATGCGCTCGACCTCGAAGGAGGGACACACGATCGCCGGCGCCGCACTCGCGGGAATCATGAGCAGGATGAGTCGCTCGCTGCGTCCCGGATTGTAGCTGGTGAAGTATTGGAAGTTGGTGCTGGGTTCGACGACGAGGAGGTCGAGGCTCCGCGCCCTGAGCTCCTCTTGTGCGCGCGAAATCCGCTGCGCGAACACCGCTGGGGTGAGACTCGGAGTTTGCGACCGCGCGACCGCCAGACCGCCGGTCGGTCGCGCCGCTGCTCCAATCACTACACCGCCCGTGACCGCCAGAAACTCGCGTCGTTCCATGGTGCAGCTATATTACGCGAGCCTCGCTCGCGCTGGAAGGCGCAGAAACCCAATGCATTTCGAAGCACGCATCGAGCCGCTCGACGGCAAACTCCCGAAGGTGTCGTACCGCTGGGATCCCGAGACCGACATCCTCACCGTTTCCTGCAAAGGTGTGCCGAAAGGAAACGGGATGAATGGGACGGTCGATCTCGAAGGCGGGGACGGCTCGTTCGTCGTGATCGACGTCGCAGGCGGCGCGCTGCGCGGCGTGGACGTCGTGACGTGGCCCGATGACGTCCGCACCGTGGCGTCACTGAAGCCCCCGGAGACGTCGAAGGAGGGGCATGTGACGTTTCCGACCCGTCGCTCGCAGCCGGGGATCGCCGCGGTCGAGCTCGATACGGCGCTGACCGTGGACAAGAACCAGACCGAATCGGTGTTTCACATTCGCGTCGGCCGGCAGCGCGCCGCCACCGTGGTGCGCGTCGCCGATCACATGCTGGTGGAGGTGGACAAGCAATCGCGCATCGCAGGGCTGTGGCTGCTGGAGGTTCCACCCTTCCCCAACGTCGAAGCAACGGCGTAGTGGACGAGAGATTCGAGCGCTACGTCTCCGAGCTGTTCGCCGCTGAAGACCCGATTCTCTCAAAAATCCGCGCTCGGCACGCCGCCGAGAACATGCCGGCCATCAATATCTCGCCCGAAGAAGGCAAGCTGCTGCACGTCCTGCTGCTCATGATCGAGGCGAAACGCGTACTGGAGATCGGCGCCCTCGGCGGCTACAGCGGCGTCTGGTTGGCGCGTGCGCTGCCCGCCGGCGGCGAGCTGACGACGATCGAGAAGGATCCCAAGCATGCCCGGGTCGCGCGCGAAGCGTTCGACATGGCCCGCCTCCACGGCCGGGTGCAGCTCATCGAGGGATCCGCGCTCGACGTGCTGCCCACGCTCTCGCCCGGTTTCGACGCCGTGTTCATCGATGCCGACAAGGAGCCACTCCCCAAGTACTTCGACTGGGGGATGAAGCTCCTCAGGCGCGGCGGCCTGCTCTTGTGTGACAATGCGTTCTTCCACGGCGCCGCCGTGGACCCGAACGATCAATCCGGCAATGCGCGCGGCGTGCGGGCGTTCAACCAGCTCGCCGCACACGATCCGCGCCTCGTCGCCACCATCATCCCGGTCCGCGACGGATTGGTGGTGGGCGTCAAGACACGAGACAGCGCATGACGTGGTGGCGCGCGCTGGTCGACGCGGGCGCCCTTGCGGGGGGCTCGGGGTTAGGGGTTTGGGATCGGGGAGAAACCGCCACGTACGACACCTCCATTGTGGAGGACTCGGAGCTCCAAACGCACGCGATTCCCCCTAGCCCCCAACCCCTAATTCCTAGCCCCGTCTCTTTTCTTAATGGCATACAGCGGTGGAGCGTCGTCGCTTACGACGGCGTGGTCCAGATCGTCAACGCGTACGTGGCGGCCGCGGTCCGGCGGCGCGACTCGGACGGCGCCTTGCGCACGACCTTCGAGCGCAGTCGTGCGTTTGCGATCGCACCCCTGGACCGCATGAGTCCGGCGGTGCGTCAGGCGCTCGAGCAGTCCGCGTCCGACGTCGAGGCGGTCGACGGCGCGCTGGTAGAGCAGCCGGCGCGCTATCTCGAGATGATCGAAGCGACGGTGCGCCGCGCGCGCGCCCGCCTCGAACGCGAGCTGGCCGAGGCGGCGATTGCGGACTTGGGGCTGGAAGAATGGCTGGTGATCGACGGCCTCCTGTCGCGATCGCCGGGCGTGGCGCAGCACCCGCGTGCGCTGGGCGTCATCAAGAGCCACGGCGCGCAGTTTCTCGAGGGCAGGGGACTTGAGCGCGCGTTGACACTCCCAGCCGGTCATAGGACCAGCGTGTTTGCCGTGCGCGGCGGGCACACGCGCACGGAGGTGTACTCGTGGTACCTCCGGCTGTGGCCGTGGGAGGGCAACGATCTGCTCTACGGGCTGCTGCGCATCGAGGCGCGCGCGCACGTCGAGACGGTGAGCCGCGCCGCCGAGCTGAGCGGATGGCTCTGGGCCGAGCGCGCGCCGCTCGCGACGCCGGCGACACGGTGGGACCGGCTGTTGTATCCTTTACATCACGTGGAGGAATACCTGAAGACCCGCGCGCCCCGGGACCTCCGGCCAGGGCCCAGCCGCCTGTCCCGGTTGCCGAGGCTTGCGTCGTGAACGCGATCGGCAAGGTCGTCGCGACCGAGCTGAAGCCATCCACCCCGCATCAGTTCCATTTTTGGACCGCAACGGATACGGTGATCGGGATTGGTGCGATTGTGAAAGTGACGGGAAGTGGGACGGGGGAAGAGGGAAGGGTTGTTTACGGAGTCGTAACGGAGGGATTTGCCTACTCCGATCTTCAGACGCCGCTCCACGACGTGATCGGGGCCGAAGGCGATCCGACGCGTGCCGAGGATGCACCCACCGTACGGCAGCAGATTCGCTACTGGACCGCGGCGGTGTTGCGCCAGACGCCGGAAGAGCCGCTCCAGCCCGTGCCGCTCGGTCAGGTCTTTGTCGCCGCTGACGCCGACGTCGCCCAGGCGCTGCGCATGGACACCTTCCTCTATTCGGCGACGCCCACGGCGATTCCCATCGGGCTCTATACCTCCGCCGGTCTTGAAGCACCGGTCTACCTCGATGCCGACTTCCTGCTCGGGCCCGAGGCGGCGCATCTCAACATCTCGGGCGTCTCCGGCTTAGCAACCAAGACGAGCGCGGTCGAATTCCTGCTCGCATCGCTGTTTGCGCACTTCCCGGCGCACAAGGGTCGCGTCGCCGCGGTGTGCTTCAACGTCAAAGGTCCCGATCTCTGTTTTCTCGATCAGCCCGGCGACCTCAGTGCTGAGGATCGGCACCGCTATGAACGGCTGAACGTGCCGGCCGAGCCGTTCAAGCGCGTCCAGCTGTACGCGCCGCTGAAAGCGGACGGCGTGAATCTCAACACGTTGCGCACGCATCCCGATCTGGTCGGTGACGTCGAGCCGCTCACCTGGGGCCTGCAGGAAGTCGTCGACTACGCCGAGGTCCTGCTCAATCGCGACGACATCGACGCCAAGGCTGACGCGTTTATTGATTTTCTCAGAGACAGGGTTTTGAACAAGTCCTTTGACGACGGCTTTGGCACGACGCATCGCGTGCAGACCTTTGCCGATCTCGATCGGCTGTTCCGCGCGATCTTCGACGGCCTAGAGATCGTGTCCGGAGGCCGCAGCGACACCTGGCGGACGCACCACATCGCCACGATGCGCAAGGTCCGCAACCGTCTGCTCAACATCTCGACGCGTTGCAAGGGGCTCGTGACCGACGACGGGCCGTCCAGCGATCTGCCGTGGAAGGAATTCGCCGACCGGACGGTCTATGTCATCGACATCGCGAACGTGGATCCGCTGGGGCAGGACCTCGTGTTCGCGCGGGTCGTCTCCAAGCTCCGCGAGCAGCTGGAGCGCCGCGAGCTCGGCGTCGATGCGGTCGTCGTGTTCGTCGACGAGCTCAACAAGTACGCGCCCGGCGACGGACCCGAGACCTATGTCAAGAAAATGCTCCTCGACATCTCCGAGCGCGGCCGCTACCTCGGGCTCGTGCTGTTCGGCGCGGAGCAGTTCCGCTCGCAAGTCCATCGCCGCGTCGTGGGAAACGCGGGGACGCAAGTGTTCGGCCGCATGGACATGGACGAACTTGCCACGCCCGGTTATCAGGTCCTGACGCCGGCAACAAAGAGCAAGCTCGCCACGCTTCCGATCGGGGAGCTGATGATCCGGCACCCGCATTTCACGCAGCCGATCTTCGTCCGTTTTCCCAAGCCGCCGGTGTTGCGTGGCCGGGACGGCGTGGAGCGGTTTCCGCCCACTGCCGACGTTCCGTTCGAGGATGCCGTGGTCCGCCAGCTCGTCCGGCTCGATCGCCGGGTGCGTCCAAATCAGGTGAAGGATCTGATCGCGGATCGCGAGCCGGACGATGTACGTCGGGCGCTCGCGGCCGCGCGCCGGACCCGCCCCGACGATGTACTGGCCTATTTCCGGAAGGTCCTCGGTGCGCGCGTGGAGCCGGAGGCGAGCATGCTGCGGGAGCACCACGCGGTACCGCCCCTCAACCCCATTTCGGACGAGCCCTACTGACATGACACACCAGGCCGCTGTTCCCATCCTGCTGGTGGTCGTCGCTTGTGGTGGAGGTGGTCCCAAGGTCGCGCTGCGCTATCACCCGCCCGTTGGCGCGGTCTATCACTTTGGCGTCGAGCAACACACCACCATCGGTGCCGAAGCCGGTCCGCTGGCGCGCATGGGTAAGCAACAGGTCATCATGCGCCTGTACTTCACCCAGACGGTGAAGGGCCCCGCGAGCGGCGGGGACGGAACCGAAGTCGACGTCGTATTCGAATCGATCACGATGGAGATGCCCGGCATGCCCTCGAGCGTGACCGGCGGCGCGCTCGCCGGCCTGCAGGGGCTGCGCGGCACGCTGGTGTTCGATGACCGCGGCACCGTGGTGCGGAGCACCTTCGAGCAGCGCCCGGGCGTCACTCCCGACATGGCAAAGCGGATGGCAGCGGGAGTCAACGCCGTCGCATTCGGATTCCCCGAGCAGCCGGTCGGCCAGGGCGATTCCTGGACTATCAAGTCCGAGCTGCCGCTCGACCAGATCCCCGGCGTCAGCGCGTCGACCAGCGAGGTGGCGCGGACGACGTTGACCGTGCGCGAGATTCGCGTCCAGGGTTCCGATACCGCGGTCGTGCTGGACGTCAAGACGACCTTCCCCTCGGAGCCGATCCGGCTCGCATCGGCTGACGGATCGGGCACGATCAAACTCGACGGCGAGATGTCGGGTCATCAGGTGTTCTCGATAACGCGAGGCGCGATCGTCGACGGCAATGTCAAAGGCAGTATGAAAATGACCATGAGCGGTACGGGCATCGCGTCGGGTGGCATGAGCATGCTGATGGACAACGAGAACTCGATCGTGCTGCTCCCGGGAAAATGAAGCTCGGTCGTTGGTATTGGGTCATCCTGTTTGGAGAGATTGCGGCCTGTAGCGACAAGGTCGCGCTGCGCTATCGCCCGCGTCGCGACGCGGCCCACCACTACGTGCTGGCGATGCGATATAGCAGAGACGATGCGCCGATCGTGGCAGCCGCGCGGACCGGTCAGCTGTGGACCATCTACTATACGCAGGTTGGGCGCTTCACCGACCGCCGCGGGGCGGGGAGCGAAGTGTCGCTCCAAATCGATTCGGCACAGCTGCAACCGTCCCGTGCCGATCCCGATCTATCTCCAATGAATGGCGCGACGATTTTGGCTTTCCTCGACGGCCGCGGCCAGCTGCAGCGCACGGAGCCCGACACCTTTCCTGGTCTCTCGCACGACATGGTGCTGCGGGTTCGGGCGATCGCCGCGGCCGTGGCCCCGTGGTTCCCCGAGGAGCCGGTCGGGCCTGGCGACGGGTGGACGGTGACGATACCCGCGCCCCTCGAGGTATTGGAGCTGAGCGGGCAGGATTCTGCGACGCTGCAACTGCACGCCACGCTCACCGCGCTTCAGGAATCGGTGAACGATCGCACCGCGGACGTCGAGATCAGTGGTGAGCTCGCTCCCGTCGAGACGCGCGTGACGACGAGCTTGGGCGCATTGGCAGCGCGATCGTCTGGGACCGTGATCGGCCGGTACCGGTTTTCGCTTCCACGGAGTGTAATGCTTTTCGAAGAGCTGACGGTGCGACTGACCCTCGTGACCGACGCCCCGATGGTGGGCAGAGACACCCTCTTGTCTCGGCTCGTGACGCAGACGACGATCCGCTTGCAATGAAGCTCGCTCACCTCGCCGACCTGCATCTGGGCTTCCGGCAGTTCGACCGGCAGACCCCCAAGGGCGCGAATCAGCGTGAGGTGGATGTCGCCGAGGTCTTCAAGCGCGCGATCGACGACCTCCTGGAGCAAAAGCCGGAGCTGATCGTCGTCGCCGGCGACCTATTTCACTCGGTCCGGCCAACCAACGCCGCGATCCTCTACTGCTTCAGGCACCTGCAACGGCTGCGGACCGGTTTGCCCAACACGCCGATCGTCGTGATCGCGGGCGAGCACGACACGCCGCGCTCGACAGAGACGGGCAGCATCCTGCGCCTCTATGAGGCCCTGGGTGTCGAAATCGCGGTCGAAGAAGCGCGCCGGATCGTGCTTCCCAAGCTCGACTGCGCGGTCCTCGCGGTGCCGCAGCAGGCGCTCGCTCGGGCCGACCGTCCCGCGCTGCGTCCGGAACCCGGCGGGGGGGGGCCCACGCTCAACGTGCTCGTCACCCACGGCGTGTACGGTGGGCTCGGCGAGGAACGCGGCACGATCGAATACGGCGGCGCCGAGCTGTCGCGCGAGCTGCTGGCGCCCGAGAAGTGGGACTACATCGCGCTGGGCCACTACCACACCGCGCAGTCGGTCGCCACCAACGCGTGGTACTCGGGCAGCCTCGAGTATCTGCCGCCGAATCCGTGGGGACAGTTGCAGGACGAGGCCGCGCAGCGCTCCGGTGCAAAAGGAAAGAAGGAGCGCACCGGCAAAGGCTACCTGCTCGTCGAGTTACCCGGCGCGCGCGTGACGTTCAGACCGATCGCGCCGGTACGACGGCATCTCGACCTGCCGCCGATTCAAGCCGCCGGCCTGAACGCGAAAGAGCTCGACGCGCAAATCGCCGAACGCATCAGCGCCGCGAAGATCGACGATCAGATCGTGCGCTTGCTCGTGTGGGACGTCGAGCGCGCCCTGGCGCGGGACCTCGATCACGCCGCCATCCGCGGCTACAAGGCGCGGGCACTGAATTTCCAGCTCGATCTGCGGCGGCCGGAATCGCAGCGGACGGTTGCGGGCAGTGTGGGCCCTGGTGCGCGTCGCCAGACGCTCACCGAAACGGTACGCGACTTCCTCGGCCGCCGGCCGCTCGATGCGGAGCTGAATCGCGAGACGTTCGTGAAGCTCGGCGTCGAGTACCTCGAGACCGCGGGCCGGACCGAGGTCGAGTCGTGAAGCTGCACCGGCTGCGGCTCGTCAATTTCCGCCAGCACGCCGATACCGAGATCGTGTTCGGCGACGGGATCACCGGCATCATCGGGCCCAACGGTTCCGGCAAGACGTCACTACTCGAGGCGATCGCGTGGGCGATTTACGGCAATCCCGCCGCGCGCGGCGACAAGGACTCGATCCGCAACCTGCGCGCCAAGGCGCGCGCGCCGGTGCGCGTGGAGCTGGAGTTCGGACTCGGCAGTCACGCCTTCCGGGTGGAGCGCGGGCTCAACAACGCCGAGCTGTACCAGGACGGCGTCGTGGTCGCGAACTCGCTGAAAGAGGTGACGGGCCGGCTGCAGCGCGTGCTCGGCATGACGCACGACGAGTTCTTCAACACCTACTTCACCGGTCAGAAAGAGCTGGCTGTGCTCGCCGACGCGACGCGGCCCGAGCGCGCGGCATTTCTGTCGCGCGTGCTGCGGCACGAGCAGATCACGCTCGCGCAGGAGCGCGTCCGCGAGCGCCGCAACGCGCTCGGCCATGAAGTCGAAGGGCTCGAGACCGGGCTGCCGCCGCAGGCCGAGCTCGAGAAAGAGCGCAAGACGGCGGAGACGCGGCTTGCCGGAGCGCGGAAGGCTGCGACCGGGGCCGCCGCGGAGCGGACGAAGACGCAGCAGGCGCTCGCGGAAGAAGAGCCGCGCTGGCAGCAATGGGTCGAGCGGCGCGAGCGGACCCTGTCGCTGCACGGCGACCTGCGGGTGGCGGAGCAGGGCGTCGTCGTGGCCCGCCAGGAGTTTCAGCGCCTGGACAAGGAGCTGGCCGAGGCGCTGGGGGCGCGCGAGGAGCTGCGCAAGCTCGAGGGTGAGGTTGCTCCGATCTCCAAGCTCAAGACGGAGCTCGCGGAGCTGGATCGGCTCCAGCGCGAGGACGCCGCGCGGCGTGAGGAGCAGGCGAGCCTCGCCGAGCTGACCCGAAACCTGAACGTACTGGATCGCAGGATCGAGGAGCTGGCCGAGGCCGATGCCGCGCTGGAGCGGGCGACGCAGGAGTCGCGCGCGCTGACGGAGAAGCTGGAAACCGCCGACAAGGCGGCCCGCGAACAAGAGGCGGCGTGGGTGCGCGAGAAGGAATACGCGAACACGCGGCGCGCCGAGCTGCTGAAGCAGCACGAGGAAGTGAAAGATCAGCGCGACAAGATCGAGCGCCTCGGGCCGGAGGGGCAGTGCCCGACCTGCCTGCGGCCACTCGGCACCGAGCACCGCGCGGTGCTCGACGTGCTGAACAATCAGCTCGAAGTCATCGTGACCGACGGCACGTACTTCAAGCAGCGCATCGAGCAGCTCGCGACGCCACCGGAGGCCGTGGCGCAGGCCGAAGCGGCGCGGGACGCGGTCGCCGAGGAAAACCGGCAGGCGGGCGAACGGGTAGCCACGCTCCGCGAGCATACCCGCGAACGGGCGCGGCTGCAGAAGGAGCGGGCCGGCCTCGCGAAGCGGACACAGGAGATCGAGAAGCGCGTCGCGGCGCGGGATGCGGGATACAACGCCGAGCGGCACAATGCCGTGCGCATGGAGCTGACGCGCCTCGAGCCGGTGGCGCTGGCGGCGGCGGCGTTGGCGGCGCGCGCGGATCGCGCCGAGGCGCTGGTCGGGGAAGCGGAGATTGCCGAGAAGTCGCTGTCGGCGCGGGAGGAGCACGTCAAACAGCTGTCGGATGCGGTAAAAGCGCAGGGCTTCTCCGAGCCGAAGTATCAGGCGGCCCACGAACGCCACGACCGCGCGGCGCATGCGCTCCGGGCGGCGGAGCTCGCGGTCGCTGAGACCCGCGGCGAGCTCGTCGCGGCAGAGACAGCGGTACGCGAAGCCGAGCGCCGCGCGAGCGAGCGGGCCGCACGCGAGCGCACGATCGCCGAGCGCAAGATCGGGCTGCGGTTGCACAACGAGCTGGATCGCGCCTTCTCCGACCTGCGCGCGGAGCTGAATGCGCAAATGCGGCCTGAAATCAGCGCCCTGGCATCGGGGTTCCTATCGGACCTCACCGACGCACGCTACGATGAAGTCGATCTGGACGAGGACTACCGCGTGGTCGTGCTCGACGAAGGCGTGCCTAAGCCGGTGATCTCCGGTGGTGAGGAAGACGTCGCCAATCTCGTGTTGCGGCTTGCGATCTCGCAGATGATCGCCGAGCGCGCGGGGCAACCGCTGTCGCTGCTCGTGCTCGACGAAATCTTCGGCTCGCTCGACGAGTCGCGGCGCCAGCACGTCCTCGCGCTGCTGCGCCGCTTGGGCGACCGCTTCCCGCAGGTCGTGCTCATCACCCACATCGAGCAGGTGCGCGACGGGTTGGATCGAATCATTCGTGTCTCCTACGACGCGACGACGGGGACGAGCGTCGTGCGCGACGACACCGCGACTCTTGGACCCACGGGAGGGGCGCCGGATGAGAGCGTGGCTGCCTGACACCCGGGTCTCCGGGCCGGAGCGCGCGACCGAGCGCGACATCGAGGGACTGAACCGCGTGTTTGCGGAGGCGTTCACCGATCGCTATCGCCGCGACGGGCTGATCGGCGTCCGAGTTCCGCAGCTGAATCCCTTAGTCTGGCGCTACGCACTCCTCGACGCGGGCGAGGGTGCGATGGTGTGGCGCGATGAGCACGGCGACGTCGCCGCGTTCAACGTCGCGCACCAGGCCGGCTCCGAAGGTTGGATGGGCCCGCTCGCCGTGCGCCCGGACCGGCAGGGCACCGGCGTCGGGAAGACCGTCGTGCGCACCGCCGCCGACTGGCTCATCGACCGCGGCATCACGACGCTCGGTCTCGAGACGATGCCGCGCACCCCGGAAAACATCGGTTTCTACGCTCGGCTCGGTTTCACGCCGGGGTTTTTGACCGTCACACTCACCAACGAAATCGCGACGCGCGGCCATCCCGCGCCGGTGCTGTTGTCGAAGCGCCCGCCCGCTGAGAAAGAGACGACGATGACGGCGGCGCGTGAGCTGCTGGACGAGCTAGTCCCGGGTATCGATTTCTCGCGCGAGATCCTGCTCACGTCGGAGCTGGGCCTGGGGGATACGTCGCTCGTGGAAGGCGCCGACGGGCTCGATGCGATCGCGGTCTGGCACTCGGCGCCGCTGGCCGACAGCAGGACGCGCGATGAGGTACGCGTGCTCAAGCTTGCGGCCAGGAGCGACGCGGCATTCGACGCCACGATCGCCGCCGTCGAGGCCGCCGCCGCGAAAGCCGGCATTCGGCGCATCGCGATCCGGTGCCAGAGCCGGTACGCCGAGGCATTCCGTCGCCTCGTCGCCCGCGGCTACCGCGTGCGCTGGACCGATCTGCGCATGACGTACGAGGGCTTCCCGGAGCGCCACGCGAGCACGGGGGTGTTGTTTTCGAATTGGGAGATTTGAATCGTTTGTCGCGTCGTCGCAACAGCCTCGCACATTTCCTCAAATAGACTTCGTCAAGAACGGTTCTTGCTCCAGCGGGGGCGTCCCTCTCGAGGAGAGCCGTCATATGAAATCGGGTTTTGCGGTGTTTGCCGCTCTCTCCATCGCCGGCGCGCTCGCGTGCAGCGACGTCACGCGTCCGCAGCCCGGCGATGCTTCCGCCGCGCAGAGCGGCGTCGTCCCCGGCGAATACATCGTGGTGTTCCGGCCCAGCGTGGCCGATCCTGCGGCGCTCGCGACGCAGCTGGTGCGCGCGAACGGCGGCACGTTGCGCTTCACCTATACCAGCGCCCTCAAGGGGTTTGCCGCCACGCTGCCCGCTGCAGCCGCGCAGGCGCTCGCGCGTAACCCGCTCGTGGCGTACGTCGAGCCGGATCAGGTCTACCGCGCGGATGTGACCCAGTCGATGGACGCCAACGGTGATCCCTGGGGGCTCGATCGCATCGATCAACAGGCCCTGCCGCTGTCACAGACGTATACGTATACGACGGCCGGCGCGGGCGTCCATGCGTACATCATCGACACCGGCATCTGGGATCTGCATCCGGATTTCGGCGGCCGCGCCGACAATGTGTACGATGCGTTCGGTGCGACGGGGACGGACTGCCACGGGCACGGGACGCACGTGGCCGGCACGATCGGTGGAACGACCTACGGAATCGCGAAGGGCGCGTCGCTCCATGGCGTGCGCGTGCTGAGCTGCGCCGGCGTCGGCCTGACGTCGCAAATCATCGCGGGGATCGACTGGGTACGGCAGAACGCGATCAAGCCCGCGGTCGCCAACATGTCGCTCGGCGGCGGCCTCTCGACCGCGCTGAACGACGCGACCACGAATCTCTGGAACTCTGGTGTCTTCGTCGCCGTCGCGGCGGGGAACGACAACGTGGACGCCTGCACGGCATCGCCGGCGAGCGCGACCGGCGCCTTTACGGCGGCGGCATCGACAAAAACCGACACGAAGGCGTCCTTCTCCAACTGGGGGAATTGCGTTGAGGCCTACGCGCCGGGATCGGCGATCGTCTCGGACTTCCTGGGCGGTACGACGATGTCGCTCAGCGGCACCTCGATGGCGTCACCGCATTTCGCGGGTGTCGCGCTGCTCTACAAGGCCACGTTCGGCGACCAACCGTCGGCGACGGTGTCCAACTGGATCGTGACGAATGCGACCAACGGCGTGATTACGGGAAATCCGTCCGGGACACCGAATAAGCTGCTTTACAAGTCGAACCTATAGTGCGGTTAGGCGGTTAGGCGGTTAGGCGGTCTGCGAACCGCCCAACCGCTCAACCGCCAGCTTATCCACCGTTCCGGTCACATAGATCACCTGACCCAAGCCCATCACCTCTGTCGCATGCGGCGTGTTTGGCGGCAGGTCAAGGCGGTCTCCGGGACCGAGATCGATTGCTTCACCCCCAGCCGTAACGCGCAGATAGCCCTCCACCACCCAGCGCGTCTCCGGAAACTCATGCGCGTGCACCGGCATGCGCGATCCTGGAACGTCCGACCACCAGGCAGTGACCATGCCTTCGTTTTCCAGTGCGCGGCGCAGCGTGGCCACCTGCAGCGGACCGATGCGCGGATCCCAGGGGCGTCGCGTGAGTGTCACGACACAAAACGTGGCGCTCCGACGAGAATGCGGCGCGCGAACAGGATAATCGCTCCAGCGTAGAGCAGGTGAATCGCGCCGCTCGCAACGTGCGCGACAAACAGCAGCAAGATCCACGCGATCAGCATCACAACAGCGGTGAGCAGAGTGAGATTCAGGGTGATTGACCTTTGAGGGACGGGAAGTATTCTAGTACCCAGGAGCGGGGAGTCAAATTATTGAGCCAACAAGCTCGATCGTGGACCCAGATACTGCGGTCGATGTCACGCCCCCTCGATTGGGGAAGGCAGAACCCGTGGTGAGGGACCAGTCATGACTTTCGGGCTTCAATAATCCTCTCCGTTCCTGTCTGTACCGGTCGGCCGGCCTGCGTTACGCAGTCCCGGCCGATCGTTTTTTCGTGATGGCTTCCCAGAAGTATTTCGGGGCGAGCAGCGCCTGCCCGCGGATTATGAACCCCACGACCAGAATTCCGATCCAGAGCGCGTAGGCGATCGACACCTCCTCACGGAGATGCGGCGCGAAGAACTGCACGATCCAGAGCACGAACAGCGCGCTCGCATCGAACCAGTCGAATTCCATGTTCGCGAGCAACACCATCCCGAGTGCGGTCTGCATCAGCGTCAGAATGATCTCCAGCCGCTGTTCGGCGTCGAACGGAAAGTTCGCCCAGGTGCCGGTGTGATGGTAATGGGAATATCCGTACACCAGCGGAATCATCGCCGCGAGCACGGTCCATTGATTGATGTTGCTCGATACCATGTTCATCAGCGCCATCGGCGCGTGCGTCACCCGGCGGGCCCAGAGAAACGCCGAGACCTTCTCCGGAAACTCCGACAGGAATGGCGCGACCCACTGGACCAGCACGAACTGGCTGACGCCGAGCAGCCCCGCGAGCGCCAGCATCGATTCCAGGAACGGATGTGCCGTCACGTAGAGCAGGAAGCCGCCGCCGGCGAACAACGCGCCGATCGCCGCTTTCTGCCGCCAGCCGCGCTGGCGAAGGGCCCACTGCGACACGCGTGGCGCGTCCCCGACCTGCTCGACGTCGTGCGGGGGATTGCGGAGCAGCACGACGAGGTAGGCGACATACAAGAGCAACAGCACGATCGCGTCGATCCAACTCATCGACTGCTTCCACACGATCACGATGAAATAGAGGAGCGGGGGAATCAGCCCCATGACCTCCGCGGCGTGCTCGCGCTGCAGCACGATCGGCTGGAGCTTCGGCTCGCCGCGGCGGCGCCCGGCGAACGCGTACACGAAGTAAATCATCGGCCAGCCGAGGCCGAGCAGGAGGCGAATCGCGCCCGTGAGATTGGCGATCGCCAGGTGCGCGCGCGGCGGATCACCGCCCGCTTCCCAGGCGATTACGGCTTCGACGGCGAATTCGGGGAGCGTTTGGACCCACGCGAGGATCGCGAGCGCGAGGCCCTGGGAAATGAGGAACTGCGCGGCTTCCGCGCCCCAGGCGACCAGAAACGCAGACAACAACATGCTCGGGAAGGTCCACAGCGCGGCGAGCGCCGTGCCTCCCGCCTGCGTCGCCGAAGCGAGTAGCTTTAGGAATCGCACGGGGGTGGTCCAAGATACTATGGCTCAAGTGAAATTCGAATCGCATGCGGAGCGGGTGGAGGAGCGCATTCCCTTCCAGACGCTCGTACACGAAATGCTCGAGCAGCTCGGCGAGGACCCGAAACGCGAAGGCCTGCGGCAGACGCCGGCCCGGGTCGAAGCGTCGCTGAAGTGGCTCACGCGCGGCTACGGCATGAACGTCGACGAAGTCATCGGCGATGCGCTGTTCGAAGAGAAGCACGAGAGCATGATCTGCGTGCGGGACATCGAGATCTACTCGATGTGCGAGCACCACATGCTGCCATTCTTCGGCCGCGCGCACGTCGCCTACCTCCCCAACGGCCGGATCGTCGGGCTGTCGAAGATTCCCCGCGTCCTGGAGGTCTTCGCGCGCCGGCTCCAGGTGCAGGAGCGGCTCACCGACCAGGTTGCCGACGCGCTCTGCGACGTGCTCAAGCCCCTCGGCGTGGGCGTGGTGGTCGAGGCCTATCACCTCTGCATGATGATGCGCGGTGTGGAGAAGCAGAATTCCAAAACGGTGACCAGCGCGTTGCGCGGGGCGTTCCGGGACGACGGCAAGACCCGTGATGAATTCCTGAGGCTCGTACACGGCGGCAGCTTCGCACTGTGAAGATCGCGCTCGTGACGGGCGCTTCACGGGGAATCGGCCTGGCCGTTGCCGACGCGCTGCGGGCCGGCGGGATGCACGTGGTCCGCGTGGCCCGCAGCTTGACCGACGCATCGGCCGAGCACCGGACCGACATCGCGTGTGACGTGACGAAGCCTGCGGATGTCGAGCGGGCGGTCGGCCGAGTCGAAAAGGCGCTCGGGGTTCCGGATGTCCTCGTGAACAACGCGGGTATGTTCTTCATCAAGCAGCTCGCGGAAACAACGCTGGCGGACTTCACATCGACCCTGACGACGAACCTGACGTCGGCCTTTCTGTTCGCCCGCGCGCTCGTGCCGAAGATGGTGGCGCGCGGCAGCGGCCATCTGGTGACGATCGGCTCCATCTCCGACTACATCGGCTTTTCGGGGTCGACCGCGTACGCCGCGAGCAAGTTTGGCCTGCGGGGAATGCACGAAGTGATCCGCCAGGAAACGGCGAAGAGCGGCGTCCGTACGACGCTCGTCTCACCGGGCCCGGTCGATACCGACATCTGGGACGCCGTAGATCCCGACTCCAAGCCGGGCTTCACCAAGCGAAAGGACATGATGCGGGCAGAGGACGTGGCCGCGGCCGTGCTGTATGCGGTGACGCAACCGGAACATGTCGCAGTTACAGAGATCCGGTTATTGCCGACCATTTACTCGCCACGAGGGTAATCGTGCGTCGTGCGTCGTGCGTCGTTGCATCTGTCATCGCTCACACGTACGACGTACGACGCACGACGTACGGCTTTTAGTATGCATATCGAGCTGACGGAAATGCTGAAATGCCCCGAGGCCCACCGGGAAGAGATGCTCGTCCTCTCCACGGGCGAGGTGAAGGATCGGATGGTGCGCTCCGGGCTGGTTGGCTGCCCCGTGTGTCACAAGGAGTATCCGATCGCGCGCGGGATCGTGAACTTCCGGCGCAGCGTGGAACGCGTTGCCAAGGAATCATCCGGCCCGCGGCCCGCCTATCAGCCACCGTCACCGCTGCCGTCGGCCGATGCCTCGAGCCTCCAAGCGCTTCTGGAGCTTTCGGGACCCGGTGGGTACGTCGTGCTGGTCGGGGCCGCGGTGCGCCAGGCGGCACGGCTGAGCGGGCTGATGAGCGGCGTCCACTTCGTCGGGATCAACGCGCCGACCGAGATGGAAGAACAGTCCACCCTCTCGCTGCTCTATGCCAACGACAAGGTGCCGCTCCGTACCGCGATCGCGCGCGGTGTGGTCGTGGGCGCGGACCTCGCCACGTCGCCGTGGCTCGTCGAAGCCCATCGCGTTCTGCTGCGGGGGCGCCGGTTCGTGGTGGAAAACGAAGAGCCCGAACTGCCGATCGGGCTCGTCAAACTCGCGGCCGAACACGGCCTCTGGGTAGGGGAAAAGCGCTAAGACTCGATCGCCGCGGCCATCGCGTCGTCCGCCGAGTACGCGCGGTCGATCGCATCCTTGTAGTGTTGCTCCACCACGCGCCGCTTCACCTTGAGCGTGGGTGTCAGCTCGCCGGACTCGATCGTAAAATCCTTCTCGATCAGGACGACCTTCTTCGGCGTCTCGAACTTGGCGAGATGCGGCAGCATGCTCATCACTTCGCGCTCCACCTTCGCCCGCACGTCCGCCAACCCGATCAGCTCGGCGTGTGTGCCATAGGTGAGGCTCCGCTCCAGCGCCCAGCGCTCGAGATTGTCGAAGTTCGGGACGATGACGATGATCGGGAACTTGCGGCGATCGCCGTACATCATGGCGTTGGCGACGAACTTGTTGCGCTTCACCGCCAGCTCGATCGGCTGCGGCGCGATGTACTTGCCGCCCGCGGTCTTCAGCAGCTCCTTCTTGCGATCCGTGATCTTGAGGTAGCCGTCGGAATCGATCTCACCGATGTCACCGGTATGCAGCCAACCGTCAGCGTCGATCGTCTCCTTCGTTGCCTCCGGCAGCTTGTAGTAGCCCTGCATGATGTTTGGGCCGCGCGCCAGGATTTCGCCGTCCGACGCGATCTTGAGCTCGATGCCGGGGATCGCGCGCCCCACGGTGCCGAGCTTGATACGATCGAGCGGATTGAGCGTGAGCACGGGCGACGTCTCGGTCAGTCCGTACCCCTCGATGACCGGCAGGCCTGCGCTGTAGAAAAACTTCGCGATATCGGCCGACAATGGCGCCGCGCCGGAGACGAAGAAACGAATCCGGCCGCCGGTGCGCGCCCGCAGCTTCGCGAACACCAGCCGGTCCGCGAGCTTTTTCTTGAGCCGGAGCCCGCCCGGGATCGGCATGCCGGCGAGTGACAAGGTGGCCCATTGCTCGCCCGCCCGTTTGGCCCAGAAGAAGATGTTGCGCTTGATCGCGCTCCCCGAGAGCGCGTTCTCGAGCACGCGCGCATAGACCTTCTCGTACAGGCGGGGGACCGACAACACCACCGTCGGCTTCACCTCGCCGAGATTGGCCGCGACGGTATCGAACGACTCGGCATAGTTGATGATGACGCCGGCCTGGAACAACGTGTAGTCCACCATGCGCTCGTAGCTGTGCGACAACGGCAGCATCGATAGGCACTCGTCGCCGCTGCCGATCGGAATCATCTGCAAGCAGGCCTGGACGTTGGACCAGATGTTGTAGTGCGAGAGCATCACGCCTTTGGGGTCGCCGGTGGTGCCCGAAGTGTAAATCAGGGTCGCGAGGTCTTCCGGCTTGACGCTCAAGGCGTCCTGCTTCCAGCTGGGATGCTTTGCCGCGACCGACTTCCCCTTCGCTTCGAGGGCCGCAAGCGACGTGACTCCCGGCCGCTGGGCCGCGCTGGCGTCGAACGCGATGAGATGCCTGAGCCCCGGCAACTCGCTTTTGACCTCGAGGACCTTGTCGACCTGAGCCGCCGTCGAGCAGAACACCGCGACCGATTCCGAATCGCGGAGGATGTACTCGGTCTGCTTGGCGGTGAGGGTCGGGTAGATCGGAACGTCCGTGGCGCGGGCGCAGAGGCACGCATAGTCCGTCAGCGCCCATTCCGGCCGATTCTCCGAAACGATGGCGACCTTGTCGCCCGGGTTGATCCCCGCTTCGCGCAGGCCGAGGGAGATAGCCTGGACGCGCTCCAGCGCTTCGCGGTGGGTGATGGAGACCCAGGCGCCACCCACCTTCGAGCGGAACGCGGCGGGCAGGCCCGCGTGCCGGTCGATGGTCGTAAAGAACAGCTGGGTGAGGGTGCCTCGGTTCATGGCCTGAACTCCACGACAAAAGTCACAGGACTGCCGTTCACCGCGGTCTGGTTCACGTGGCTCATCGTTGCAGTCACGACCACCGAATCCGGTACCGCACCCGCCGGACGCCGCACGCGCACCGCCGCGAGCCCCGTTGCATCTGTGAAAACGGTGCTAGGCACTAATGTGACCCCGGGACCGCCGGTCGGAAAGGTGTCCGTGACCGCGAAGACCACACGGCGGTTCGCCGGAATGGCGCCGTTCAGCGCGAACGCCTGCACGCTGAGCGAATCCGAGAGGGAATCCGTCGCCAGGACCGTGTCGCGCACCTCTCCCGCGGGCCGAATCGAATCCAGCCGCGCGAGCACGGTCACCGTTTGTGGGTTCGAAAAGAGGTTGCCGGTGCGTGCCTGCACCCGCGCGGTGCCGATGACCTTGCTGATCGACACACCGGTCGTGCTGTCGACGACGACCAGCGTCGCCGTGTCGAGCGAGCTCCAGAACACGTCTGCCTGCACCGAGTTGCCGAACCCGTTCAGGGCCCGCGCGCGCGGCCGGAATGTGTCGGTGACTTCGACGCGCGCGCTGTCGGGCAGAATGACCTCGATCGCCACCGGCTGATTCTGATCGATGTTGATTTTGCAGGCGAGCACGGCGGCAATCCCCACGACCACCCACGTCCGAATCAGGAGCTACCGGTCCTCTCCTCGGGCGCGGGCGTAGCGGCGGCGGCTCCGCCGGCACGAAGGTCGTGTAAGGTCTGATTCGCGTGCTCGATCCACTTTTGGGCGTCGGGGCCGCGGGGCGGGTGCTCGAGGAACGTCTTCAAGTGCTGCGCGGCGCCGTCGGGATCACCGCGTTGCAAGAGGAGAAACGCGAGCCCGTAATGCGCGCCCGCCAGCGACGCGTCGAGCTCGAGCGCGCGGCGGTAGTGTCGAATCGCTTCATCGTAGCGGCGCGTCTTGGTGAACGCGATCGCCATGTTCTGGAGGATGCGCGCGTCGTTGGGAAGATCGCGCAGCGCCAACCGATACGAGGTCAGCGCGGCATCGTAATCCCCCTGACGTTCCAGGGCTAACGCCTCGTTGAGATAGTCGAGACGTTGTGGTTTGAGATCGTCGCCCGCTGAGGTTCCGCCGAACAAGCGGCGCCAGAAACCCATGGGGCGAAAATAGCTTGCGGCTGCGCGCGCTGGCAATGTAGAATCCCAAACCATGGCTCAGGTTCGCAGCAAGACCCCCCGGGGCGTGCTCCAGGTAGATTGGCCGTTCTTCGGCGAGCTGTGCCGCGTGCTCGCCCTCAAGGTCTTCCGCGAGTATGACCCCGAAGTCGTGATCGGCATCGCCAAGGCGGGCGTCATTCCCGGCGCCGTCGTGGCGAGCATCCTGCAGCGCGACTTCGCGTCGATCGCCATCACCCGCGAGGGCTCCGTGATCGCCGGGCCGCCGCGCCTGGTGACCGGCAAGCGCGTGCTGCTCGTCGATGAGACCTGCGAGTCGGGTAGTACCATGAAGCTCGCACTCGCGGCCGTCCGCGAGCAGAAGCCCGCGGCCGTGAAGACCGCCGTGTCGTTCAAAACCGGGACGTACAAGCCCGACTTCTACGCGCTCGAGAACGAGAACTTCATTATCCTGCCCTGGGACCTGGAAGTCATCGTCAACGGGGAGATCGTCGTCCGCCCCGACTATCGCGCGAAACTGAAAGGGTCCAGTTGAAGGATCGTCTCGCCGCCGCACTCAAGAAGTCCCGCGCCGATTACACCGAGATACGCGTCGAACGCACTTGGAGCTCCGCTGTGGCCTTTCGCGGCCGGCGGCTCGAGACCGCCACGGTCAGCGAGGATCAGGGCGGGTTCGTGCGTGTGCTCAACAACGGGTGTGGCTGGGGCATCGCGTCGTTTACATCGCTGGACGAGATCCCCGCGATGGTCACGCGTGCCAACGAGCTGTCGCGTGCCGTGCGGTTGGACGAGCCCATTCGCCTGGCCGCCGTACGGGGAGGCCCGCAAACCGCGGACGCGATCCTCGACCTCGACGGTGACGTGCGCGGCGTCGCGCTCGCGGATAAGAAAAAGCTGCTCGATCGCTACAACGGCGCGATGCTCGCGGTGTCGGACAAGATCGTCGACACGCAATCGAGCTATCGGGACGAGGTCTCCGAGGTCTGGTACGTGAATTCCGAAGGTACGTCGCTGTATCAACTGCGCCCCGAAGTCGTCGTGTCCGGCACCGCGATCGGCCGGCGCGACGGCACCATCGAAAAGGGCCTGGAATCGATCGGCCTGCGCAAGGGATGGAACAGCGTCCAGAACTTCGAAGACCAGTTCCGCGTCGTGGCGCAGCGGGCTGTCGACTTGCTTGACGCGCCGCGCGTGCGCGGGGCCGCGTATCCGGTCATCCTCGACAACGAGCTGGCGGGCGTCTTCATCCACGAAGCCTTCGGCCATCTCTCCGAGGCGGACTTTGTCTACGAAAACCCGCAGGCGCGCGAGATGATGACGCTGGGGCGGCGCTTTGGGAAACCGGTCCTCAATGTGGGTGACAACGGCGCAGCAAAAGGGCTGCGCGGCACGCTTCCCTACGACGACGAAGGCACGCCGACCCAGGACACGCCGCTGATCAAGGAAGGCATCCTCGTGGGACGGCTCCACTCGCGCGAGACCGCGGCCAAGCTCGCCGAGCAGCCCACCGGCAACGCCCGCGCGATCTCGTTCCGCCACCCGCCCATCGTCCGGATGACGAACACCTATATCGCGCCCGGCAAGAAAGGCGTCGGCTTCAACGACCTGATCAGCGACATCAAGCTCGGCGTCTATGCGTGCGGGGCGTTCGGTGGCCAGACGATGCTCGAGAACTTCTCGTTCACCGCCGGCTGGGGCTACATGATTCGCGACGGTAAGGTCGCGGAGCTGGTGAAAGACGTCGTGCTGGCGGGCAATCTGTTTCAGACGCTCGACCGCATCGACACCATAGCCGGCGACTTCACGTGGAATCAGATGGGCGGCGGCTGCGGCAAAGGCGGCCAATTCCCGCTGCCGGTGACCGAGGGTGCGCCACACGTCCGCATCGAGGAAGCCCTGATCGGCGGCGACGTATGATCGACCGCCTGCTCGAGGCTACCCGGGGGAAGGTGGATGGCGCTGACGCGCTCTGGCGTCGGGAAGAGCAGACCGCCGTCGCGTTCGAATCAGGGAGGCTCAAGTCGGCCGGCATCTCGGAGGAGGCAGGGCTGAACCTGCGCGTGCTCGCGAACGGGCGCATGGGCGTCGCGGGTACGACCGCGGCAAAGCCGGACCCCAAAGAGCTCGTCGCCCGCGCGGGTGCATCCGCGGAACTGGGAGAATCCGTCGATCTTGCTTTTCCAAACCCCAGTCCCCAGTCCCTATCCCCCAACCCCACGTTCTTTGACCGCACCGCGAACGCGTCACTCGACGACCTTGTCCGGATGGGGCGGCTGCTTGTCGAGCGTCTGTCCCGCCCCGACTGTCAGATCAATGTTTCCGTCCAGCGCGAGGTCGCCGAGACGGCGGTGGGGAATACGGCGGGAGCGCGCGGTGAATACCGCGGGACGGGCATCGGCGTAACGGCCGATCTCACGCGCATCGCCGGCGACGACGTCCTGATGATCTATGACCAGTACGTCGGCGCCGACTTGCCGACCGATGCCGATCTCGAAGCGTTGGTCCGCTCGATCGACACGCGGCTCGAGGCGGCACTCAAGATCGTGACGCCTCCCGACGGGGCTCTGCCGGTCGTGTTCACACCCGCCGGTCTCGCGGCAGTCATCCTTCCGCTCGAGCAGGCACTCTCGGGAAAGACTGTGCTGCAGGGCAGTTCGCCGTTGGCGGGCAAGGTGGGGCAGAAGCTGTTCGACGAGCGCCTGTCGATCGAGGACGATCCGCTCACGCCTGGACGCCCGCTGTCCCGCCCGGTAGACGACGAGTGTGTGCCGTCACGCCGCAATGCGCTGGTGGAGCGCGGGACGGTGGGGCATTTCGTCTACGATCTCGAGACGGCGGCGCGCGCCAAGACGCAGAGCACGGGCAACGGGCGGCGTGGGATTTTTGGGAAACCACATATCGGGTACACGAACATCCTGTTTCGTATGGCTGATGGTAGCGCACGTCACGATGTAGGGGCGCAGCATGCTGCGCCCCTACCATCGCGCGAATTGGGTGGCGGTCTGATTGCCAGCATCGCCGACGGGTTGATCGTCGACGATCTGATCGGCGTGGGGCAGGGCAACATCATCAGCGGTGCGTTCAGCCATCCGGTGGGACTCGCCTATCGCGTGCAGCGCGGCGAGGTCACCGGGCGCGTCAAAGACGCGGCCGTGGCCGGCAACGCGTATGATCTGCTCAAGAAAATCGGAGGCTTTGGGCGCGACGGCAGGTGGCTCGGTGCGCGGTGGTCGCCGTCGTTGTTGTTGGAGGGGGTCAGCGTCGCTCGGCGTTAACCTCCGAGAGCTTCGGCGTACGTTCTGCCCTGCGTCATCTCGTTGTACACCCGATCCAACACCTCCGGCGTCGCCGACAGGAACCGGCACCGCCCGTCCCCTCGGCTGCGACATTCGACTTCCATCACCGCGATCGTCTCGTCGGAGATCCTGCCCAGAAAATCGGCCAGCATCCCGGCCGAGAAGAAACACATCGGCGTCTGGGCCGTGCCGGGCTCGGCTTCCGCCCAGTCGGTGGAGTCGAGTGCGAGCGCGCCGGTGCCCACTGGCGTGATCGTGACGGTGCCCCATCCGCCGCTGGTGAAGAACTCCGACAGTGCGTCAGCGAGCAGGTCGGCATCGAGGTCCGCCGGGTTGTTGACGGCGGCGAATGCCTTGTAGAGCCCGTCGCCGGCGGCGTAGCCGGCCTCCTGCAGGATCGTGATGAGTTGGTCGGGAGCATGCGAGGCGAGGCTCGCATGGAGTTGGCGGACGATGCTGGGGGCCGTCATATGGGAAGCCAACTTAGGGTTTGCGGTTCGCGCGGCGCAAGAGTTCGGCCTCGTCGATTTGCTCGACGCCGAGCGCTTTCGCCTTCTCGAGCTTCGACCCGGGGTCCGCGCCGACGACCAACGCCGTCGTTTTCTTCGAGAGACTGTCCGAGACGTGCCCGCCGGCGCCCTCGATCAGATCGCGCGCCTGCTGCCGGGAGAGCGTCGGCAGCGTGCCGGTGACGACGAAGGTCTGGTCGGCCAGCGGGCGCGGGCCCGTCGCCGTGGCGGTCTCCTTCAGCGTCAACCCAAGCTTCTCGAGCCGTTCGATCAGCTTGCGGTTGCGCGGCTCCGCGAAGAACCCGGCGACGGCGTCGGCGATTGCGGGCCCGATGCCCCGGACTTCCCCTACTTCCTCAGCCGACGCGTGCGCCAGCGCCTTAATGGTCCCAAAGTGGCGTGCCAGCAGCTTTGCTCCCTGCTCGCCCACGTGCCGGATGCCGAGCGCGAACAGCAGTGCGGAGAGCGGCTGCTGCCTGGAGTCGGCAATCGCATCGACCAGCTGCTGCGCGGACTTTTCGGCAAAGCCCTCGAGTGTGAGCAAGTTCACGGGGGTGAGCTCGTACAGGTCCGCGACGTCCTCGATCAGCTTGGCATCGAGCAACGCGCGCACCCGCTCGTAGCCGAGACCGCGGACGTCCATCGCGCTGCGGCTCGCGAAATGGACGATCGATTCGAGAATGCGCGACGGGCACGAGATGTTGGGGCAGTAGGTCATCACCTCGTTGGCGGGGTGCTCGACCTGAGAGCCGCAGCTCGGGCATTTCTCCGGCATTTGAAACTTGGCCCTGCCGCGCGGCTTGTCCTTCACCGGCCCGAGGATCTGTGGGATCACTTCGCCCGCGCGCGTCACCTCCACCCAATCGCCCTCGCGAATGTCCTTGGCGGCGATCAGCTCGGCGTTGTGCAGCGTGGCGTTGGAGACGGTGACGCCGCCGATTTCGACGGGCTCGAGTACCGCGTACGGATTGAGCGCGCCCGTGCGCCCGACGTTGAGGCGGATCTCGAGCAGCTTGGTCACCTGGACCTCGGGCGCGAACTTCCGCGCGATCGACCAGCGCGGCTCGCGGTTGCCGATGGTCCCGAGCTCGGCCCAGAGCGCGCGGTTGTCGACTTTGACGGCGACGCCATCGGCGCCGTAATCGAGGGTCGGCAACAGCTGCTCGAGTTTCTCGATCTCCTTGTGCGCGTGGGCGAGGTCTTTGGCGCGCTTGTGATGCGTCTCCACCGGGAGCCCCCATGCGAGCAGGCTCTCCAGGAGCTCGTGCTGGGAGTCGACGTCGAGCTTCTGACCCGGTGCCTCGACTTGAAATGTGAAGACGCGCAGGCCGCGCGCGCGGGTCTTTTTCGGATCGAGCTGGCGCAGCGCGCCGGCAGCGGCGTTGCGCGGATTGGCGTACGGCGGTTCGCCCGCTTTTTCCCGCTGTTTGTTGGTCTCCGCGAACTGGCTCTTGGGCAGATACACTTCGCCGCGCACCTCCATCTTCTTCGGCCAGCCCTTGCCGCGGAGTCGCAGCGGCAAATCGAGCACCGTGCGCAGGTTCGGCGTGACGTCTTCCCCCTCGGTGCCGTTGCCGCGGGTTACGCCGGTCACGAGGACGCCGTCTTCGTAGGTGAGGCTCACGGCGGCTCCATCGATCTTCACTTCGAGCGTGTAGCCCGCCTCCTTCACCTCCGGCACCAGCCGCGCGTTGCGCTCCTCCCATTCCTGGAGCTCCGCCTCGGTGAAGGCGTTCGCGAGCGAGAGCATGGGGACGAGATGGCGGTGCTTGCGGAAGCCGGTGGCCGGCTCGCCGCCGATGCGCAGGGTAGGTGAGTCAGGAGTTTGGAGTCCGGGATTTTTCGTTTCGAGGTCCTGCAGCTCGCGGAACAGGCGGTCGTATTCCGCGTCCGACATCTCCGGCTTGTCGAGGATGTAGTATGCGTGATTCGCCCGCTCGAGAATACGCCGCAGCTCCGCGGCGCGTGCTGCCGGCTTCACCTGCCCTTGGCTTCTTCCTGGATGACGGCCATCGCGACGCCCACGAGCCGGTCGATCTCCTCGGCGCTTGCTCGCGGGAGGAGGCCTTCGCCCCACGCGCCCTCGCGCTGGCCGAACGTATCGAGCAGCCGGCGCAGGAACGCGAGCAGCGCGACGCGCTCCAGCTCCATGCGCTTCAGCTGCTCGCTCGTCTCGTGGGTGCGTTGCGCGAGGCGCTCGTAGCGGTGGGCGTTGCGCAGGCTCTGGGCGGTGAGGGCGGCGACGACCTGCACGAAGCGCACATCGGCATCGGAGAAGGTCGGCCCATCGCGGTAGGTACGGAGAAAAATCGCGCCGATCGCCACGGTCCGCCACGTGATCGGGACGACGGTGATCGACTTCACGCGACGATTGATCAGCTCGCTTTTCACGTGCCGCAGCGACGGATCGTTGGCCGCGTCGGGAATGAACACCGTCTCGCCACTGACCATCGCGCGCTTGAGCTCGGGGTAGCGGTCGAGATCGACGACGTAGTTGCGGATCGTGGGGTCTTCGTACGACGCGACGAGGCGGACCTGCTTGCCGCCTTTCTCGCCGAGGAAGATGGAACAGCGGTCCAGCCCGAACGACTCGCCCAGCTTGCGGGCGATCGATTGGAGAATGTCAATAAAATGTAAGGAACTGGAGGCTTCCTTCAGAATCTCGATGACGGCGAGCAGGTGCTTGCGCTCATGCTCGAGCTCGGCGATCCGCGCGGCGAGCCGTTCCGCTTCCGCGTGTGTCAGGGCCGAGTTGATCGTCATGGGTGCAATAGTTTCGCTCGGTAACGCGAGCCCCGTCAAGCGCGAGTAGATTTGTCGGCATGCGAACCATTCTCTGCGCGTCTGTCATCAGCGTCGCACTCTGCGTGCAAGCTGCGTCACAAGCCGCGCAGCCCGCGGGCCCGGCACCGGCCGCGCCGATCGGCGCCTACAACGTCGTACCGGAGCTGCCCGGCATGGGCCGGCCGGTGGACATCGCCGCGACGACCGCCCGCCGTCGCGTGTTGCTGCAGCGCATCGGACGCGGCGCGGTGCTGATTCCGGCGGGGCACGAGCGCAACGTCGAGGTGGACTACGTCCAGGACAACGATTTCCGCCAGAGCAACACGTTCTTCTACTTCACCGAGCTCGAGACGCAGGACGCGTGGCTGGTGATGACGGCCCACGGCGATACCGTCGAGACGATGCTGTTTCTGCCGCCGCGCGTCCCGTCGCAGGAGCGCTGGACGGGCCTCCGCCTCGGCGCCGACAGCGTCGCGGTTCGGCTGTCCGGCATCGCCGCCGTGCTGCCGCTCGATTCGCTCGACGGCCGCCTGCGCCGCATTCGGTTCGCGGCGGCGCGCGGCCTGCCCGTCTACGTGCCGCTCGACGCCGCCACGCGCGGTGAGTCGCGCGTTGCCGATCTCGCGTTTTCAGGCGGCGACGTGCGCAACTTGCTCCCGATCGTCGACTCGATGCGCGTCGTGAAGGACGGCGACGAGATCGCGCGGCTGCGGCG
>Ga0070704_100000133_pt1 | contig 27451 bp, 34 predicted proteins | sample KBSK5252metaG_FD_65467 | JGI IMG/M metagenome (GOLD analysis project Ga0070704, IMG submission 65467) | Corn, switchgrass and miscanthus rhizosphere microbial communities from Kellogg Biological Station, Michigan, USA - KBS K5-25-2 metaG | ecosystem: Host-associated > Plants > Roots >...
CATCAGTGCGGTTGCGGCGGCCACGAGGCCGTTCTGGTCCACGTGAACGTACCGGAGGGTCGAGCGGTGGTCCCGGTGCCCGAGCCACGCGCTCACGACGGGAAGAGACACGCCCGCGCGCACGAGGCGACTGGCGGCCGTGTGGCGCAAGGCGTGCACCACGACCTCCGGGTCGCCCCGGGTCGAGGACACGACGTCCCGGGCGGCCCTGAACACGTGGTTCAGGGTGGACTGGGAGAGGCCGCACCAGGGTCCCCGCTGTTGGGGGAGTCGCGTTCGCGCGACCCTGACGGCCTCTTCAGTGAGGGGCACCCATCGGGCGTCCCCGTTCTTGCTGGTGGCCACCACGGCGTGCGGGCGCGGGCCCTCGAGCTCGAGGTCGGCCCACGTCAGGGCCAGGCCCTCCCCGGCGCGCAGGCCGGTCTCGGCCAGGAACTGCACCAGGGACGCCACGGCCGGACCGTGCTTGCGCGGGAGGCACGCCTGGGCCAGCTGGGTCACCTCGGCCTCGGTCAGCCACCTCGTCCTTCCCTTCGGCTCCCTCTGCCACGGCATGGCGCGGGTGACCCCGGCCTGCTCGAGCACCGCGGACAGGGCCGACAGGTGACGGTTGCACGTGGCCGGGCCCAGGCCCACGGCCAACATGGCGGCCACCATTCGGCGGAGGTCGGCGTCCGTGACGCGCGAGGCCGCCTTCTCGCCCAGGAAGCGCACGCACCGCTGAGCGCGGCTATAGGCCACGTCCCCGGCCCGCTGGCGGTTGAAGCGCGCGTCGCGGGCCTGGGCCAGGGCGTCGGAGAGCTTCACGATACCGCACCCCGCAAGAACTCGGCGATCTCGTTCACCCAAGCCCGCCAGTCGCGAGCGGCCTTCAGGGCCGCCTTCCGTTCGGACGTGCTGGCGGCCAGGGTGGCCACGAGCATGGCCGCGCCCTCGGGGCTCACGGCGTACCCGTACAGCTTGCGGCGCTTGCCCCGGCGCTCGTACACGGCCCAGTGGTCGGACCAGCCCTCGTCCCCGGCCCGCTCGGGCACGAACTCGAGCTCAATGGTGCCCAGGCGGATCACGGCCGAACCTTCGCCATCTTGTGCGCCAGGTGTTCCTTCGCGGCGTACGCGGCCACGATCTTGGCCGACAGGGCATCGGGCGGGATGCCGCGGTCCTGTCGCCCGAGCACCCGCCACTCGCACCCGTGGGCCCTTCCGAGCAGCTTGCGCGCCTGGCGCCGGCCAGCGCGGCTAGTGTCCGTCAGCCGTTTCAAGCGCTCGGTCCAATGCTTTCGTCCTGACGCCATGGTGTTGAAGTCTACCCGGCCAGCGCGGCTAGCGCTAGGCCGAAGGGGAGAAAGGGGCGGGGGCCACCCGGCCCCTGGATCGTCCGCCGGATGGCCCGGGCGAGGGCCCGTTCCACCCGCCGGCACCGTGCCCGGGCCACCCGGCGCCGCCGTGCGCGTTGCGCGTACCCTCGCGCGTCCTCGGGCTCGGGCCCGCACTCGACGGCCACGAGGGCCGCGAACGCGAGGGCCTGAAGGGCCCATAGCTTGGCAAGGCGGTCGGTCACGCGCATGAGAGCCGGGGTGCTACGCGGACCGAACGGGGCCCCACGGGATTATTCCGTCCCGGAGCGCGACCCATACGATGGCTTGGAACGCGCTCGGGGCGAGGCGCACGGCCCGGGCTCCTTGGACGTACGCGCGCTCGATCGTGGCGTACCAACGCGCCCCGCCGCCCTCCGGGAGGCCCGCGGCCCGGGCGGCCCACCGGTCCACGGTCACGCACCCGGGGTCGCCCGCAAGGTTCCGGGCGAAGCGCGACACCTTGGGCCCGGCCGGCGCGCCCTCGCCCCGCAGGACGGCCACGGCCTTGCGCACGTTCGCGCCGTAGGTCGGCATGGGCGGGAGGGCCTCGCCATCGCGCCACGCGCGCAGGAAGGCCGGGAGGCGCGCCACGACGTCGTCCCACCGGCCGGCCGGGGAGAGGACGGCGGCCGCGTCCGTGGCGCGCCGGTCTGGGATGCCGAGCTCGCGCGCCATGGCCCGGATGCGCTCGCCCTCGCGCCAGTACCACGGCTCGGTCCGCAGGAGGGCCGGGCGGAGAGAGACCGCGCGCCGGAAGCGCGCGAGGAGAAGTGCGGTCGTCGGTTCGGAGTGTAGCATGGTGTCTTTACCCTACCCCATGAAACGGCCCCGGGCCCGCGCGGTGCGAGTCCGGGGCCGGGCGTGCCGGGTGGGAGAAACTACCCCGCGCCCGCCAATTCCAACGCCACGCGACGGGCCACGCGCTTGATCTGGGCCCCGCGGCCCAGGAGCCTGTCCCCGGCGCTCTCCTGGACGCGCGGGCGCCCGTGGTCCGCCCAGTGCGTCACGGCCTCAAGGGCCGCGTAGTACGTGCCGGCCACGAGGGCCTGCCGCTCGTGCTCCAATTCCCGCACCCACGCGCCCACGGTCTCCCGCGCGCGCTCGCGCTGCCGGTCCCACGCGGCCCCCTCCTTCGGGTCGGCCGGGCGCTCCTCGGCCACGGCCGGGAACACGATCGACGCCACGCGCGCGAAGTACTCCCCGGCCTGGGCCACGGTCACGTCGCGCGCCGCAAGGAACTCGGCCCCGGACTGGAGTTCGGCCAGCTGCAGTCGGCCGGCCGCGACCATCCCCTCCGCGGCCTTCAACCGGGCCGTGAGGTCGCCAGTGTGCTGGATCCGGAAGCCCACGCGTTCGCCGTCGGCCGCGCCGAGGGCCGCGCCGTACGTGTTGGCGCACACGATCCGGACCTCCGTCCCGAACCCGCGGAGGGCCGTGCTGCTGTCGAATGAGTTGAGCAGTGCGAGGTACGTGCTCGTGCGGTCGTCCCGGTTGAGGCCCACGCCGTACGACCCGACCTTGAGCAGCAAGAACAGCTTGCGTCCGCCGTGGGTGGTGCCCACGGTCTCCAGCTGAACGCCCGGGTGGGCCTCGGCGGCCTCGGCCAGCGCCAGAACGTCCTCGTGCGTCACGAGGGAGTAATCCGCGGAGACCGTGGCCAGGAAACGCCGGTCGGGCAGGAAGGCCGGCCCGAGCGGGTTCGGGGTCTCGGCCACCACGCCGCGCGCGTCGGGCACGGCGTCGCCGATGCCCCATTCGAGCGGCACCAACACCGGCTCCCACGGCACGGCCCTCCGGAACCCTTCGCGCACGGTCAGACCGCCGCGCTCCACCACCGTCCCGAGCCCGTGCCAAGCGGGCGCCCCGACGAGCACGAGCCCGTCCCGATTCGTGATTGCATGCGACATACGTTTCTCCCGTTGCGGCCCGGCTCGTCAGCCGGCGGGCGGGCCGCGTGCCCGGTCCGGGACGGGCCCCTAGCGGGCGCCCGTTTCGCCAGTGTAGAGTGCGCCCACGACGGCCCCGGTCGTGGCGTCCACGGCCACGGCCCGGACGGTCACCACGGGCCCGGGCGGCAGGGGCGGGCACGGGCCCGCGAGCTCGGGCCCGCCCGGCTTGGCCGCGCACCCGATCAAGAGGAGCTCGGCCGCAATGGCCAGTAGGCGCGCGCGCAGCATTGTGAGGCGCCAACCGAGGCCGAACGGGCGGCCGGGCCCGAGCGGGAGCGGGTCGTCCATGGCGGCCGTGCCGAGCCTGTGCGTGAGCTCGCGCCGGGCGGCCTCGGCGTTGATGCGGGCGAGGGTTTCGAGTGAGTGCATACTTGTCTAGTCTTTCTGGGCCGTGGCGGCCCGTTTCGGCGTAACTGCCTTCCAGAACGCGCGCACCGTGGCCACGATGGCGCGCAGGTCCGCGGCCGCGGCGGGATCGTGGCGCGCGCACAACTTCCGCTGCAGCGCGGGCGTCCAGTCGGCCACGCGGTGCGACTCGCACCCGTAATGCAGGACGGGGACGCCGTCCGCGTCGCGGTGGGTGGTCCAGTCGTATTTGGCCCAACCGGACAGGATCGGCGCGTCCGCAAGGTCGCGCGTCACGCTGGCCCAGGCGCCCACGCGGGCCCCGTCGCCCACGCGGGCCCAGGCGCCCACGCGGGCCCGGGCGCCCACGCGGGCCCCGGCGCCCACGATGGCCCCGGCGCCCACGCTGGCCCCGGCGCCCACGCTGGCCCGGTCGCCCACGCCGGCCCGGTCGCCCACGCTGGCCCCGGCGCCCACGATGGCCCCGGCGCCCACGCTGGCCCAGGCGCCCACGCTGGCCATCGGGTGCACCGTGGCCGTAGGGTGAACGACCGCCGTCCAGTGAACGCTCACGGGCGCACCCCCGCGACCGGACGGGCCCGTTCTTCCGTACCCCCGTGCACAGTCTCCATGGTCCACAACACCGCGTCCTGATCGTGCGCGTCGCGCAGGGATTCGGCGATCTGGCGCACGGTCTCCTCGGTGTAGTCCCCGAGGAGCGTTACCACGAGCGAGAGTTCCGGCTCCCCGCGCCAGACACCGATTGCGGTCGTGAGGGTCGCCCCGTCGATCCCGAGGGTCGCAAGGGCGCCGATGGTGCGCTGCAGGATCGGGGCCGGGTCCTCGTCGACCACGTCCGCGACCACGGACCACGCTCTCGAGCCCACGTAGAACGTCGCGCGTATCATCGTCGTCTCTTTCTGTCGCTCCACGCCAGCACGAGCCCGAGGAACAGCGCGCACACGGCCACGGCGGCCGCGACGATCGCTGTACCTTTCTCCCGGGCCTCGTGCACCGACACGGAGTGTATTACCTATCGGCCCTTGCGGGCGGTCGCTTGCACCGTTCGCCACGCGGCCCGCACGGCCGCGAGCACCATGTCGCGTTGCCCGTCCATCTCGGGCCCGTGCTGGCTGGACATGCGGATGCGTTCGGCTCGCGTCCATTTCCCGAGCGCGTGGCGCTCGCACCCGAACCGGAAGAACGGGCGCCCGCCCACGGTTTCGAGCGTCCACGGGTGACCGTTGTGGCCGGAGAGGACGAGAACGGCCCCGGCCGTCACGCGGGCCCCGTCGCCCACGATGGCCCCGTCGCCCACGATGGCCCCGTCGCCCACGCTGGCGGCGGGGCCCACGCTGGCCCCGGCGCCCACGCTGGCCCTGGCGCCCACGCTGGCCCGGTCGCCCACGCTGGCCCCGGCGCCCACGCTGGCCCGGTCGCCCACGCTGGCCCCGGCGCCCACGCTGGCCCCGGCGCCCACGCTGGCCCGGTCGCCCACGATGGCCCGGTCGCCCACGCTGGCCCGGTCGCCCACGCTGGCCCGGTCGCCCACGCTGGCCCCGGCGCCCACGCTGGCCCGGTCGCCCACGCCGGCCCCGGCGCCCACGCCGGCCCAGGCGCCCACGCGGGCCCAGGCGCCCACGCGGGCCGTCGGGTACACCATTGCCGTTTCGTGCACGCGCGCGGTCGGGTGAACGGTCACGGCTAGACGAGTGTAGGGCTCTTGTTCCATGGCCAAACAATAGCGGGCCGCGCCGAGGCGGGTCGGACAAAGGACAAAGAATTGAGACACGAATCGACGCAACTCGTTGCTCCGCCCGAGTTACGTCGCCCCAATTGTGCGCGTTCGAATCCGCGAAGGATGTCGGCAACCGTCGCAACCCCTTGTCAACACTGGAGATAGAATCAAAAGAGCCCGCGCCGAGGATTCGGCACAGGCTCTGCATCGCGCGCGCGGGCGCGGTGGGCGGGGCATGGGGGGACTTGGGAGCGGCTGCGATGTCGTATGCCCGCTCGTGAACCGGGGCGGTCAGGGAGCCCGTTACGGAAACGTAATAGTCATTTCCGGGCCGTGGCCGGGAGCGGCGAGGAGACCGACCAGCCCCAGGGCGTGATCCCCGGCCACCGGAAGACCCGGCGACCGACGTGCAGGCCGATCCAAGGCCGGGGCCACAACTCGAACCCGAAGCCGAAGCGGCGCTGTCTCCCGCCGTAACAGGCCGTGACCCGGCTGTACCAGACGGGCGGGTACACGTACTTGACCTTGGCGGGCTTCACGGCGACGGCGTGACCCCGCCCGGCCCGACCTTGATCTCCTCGCCCGGCTGAAGGTCCAGCTCGAGGCGGACCACGCCACTACTAGGCCTGTCCGCCCGCAGCACGTACCGGTTGTCGCTCCCGACCAGGCGCTGCCCGGCCTTCCGAACGAGGCGCGTGACCTCGTCCATGATCCAGTGGCACGCGGCCCGGGACGTGACGAACACGCCCACGACCTCCGGGTCGTCCGGGTGGGACGGGGTCCGGGTCAGGACCACGGACGTCTCGCCCGAGGACCGGGGCAGGGTGCGGAGGGTGAGGATCACGGAAGGCGCTGGTAAACGATCTCGGCCAAGGTAAAGCCGTCGTACTGGCGCCAGTTCCCGCAGTCGGGCCCGCTCAAGGCCTCAAAGATATCGCCGATGCGGCCGTCCGCGCCTTGCAGAGCGGGCCGATTCGGATCGCTGAGACTTCGACCCACCATGAACGGCCCCTGACTCGGCCGCTGCCGGTCGGCCTCGGCAAGGATCTCGGCCACGGTCCAGCGGACCGGAGAGCGGCCCCGCGACCGACAGACGTGAATCTGGCGGGTGTCGTACATCCACCCACACCTCGTGCATTCGGCGACGTGCTTCCCGGCCGGCGCGATCTTCGTGGGGACAGGCGGCGCGTCCAACTTCGTCTTCCCGTCCAGGAGAGCGGACTGAACCATCGGGTCCGTCGGGCCCATGAGCTCGTCCGTGACCGCGATCTCCGTGACCCCGGCCCGGGACGCCGTCAGGCGGAGCCGGGCCGGGGGAGTGTGTGCCTTCGTGGCCTCCGCGGCCGCCAGGCGGAAGGCCTCGGTTACGTCCGGGAGGGAGTCGGCCCGCGCCTCCACCCTCTTCACGACCCGCCCGTCCGCGGTCAGGGCCTCGGCCAGGACATCGTAGTGGGAGGGACGAGTGGAAACCAGCTTCGCCATGCCCCAATCCTACCCTGCCCGGCCCGTACCGGGCAAGCGCAGGGCCGGATTGGTCGCGAACTAGCCCTCGAACCGTCCGCCGAAGCACACCTCGTCGATGCTGTCCCCGGCCTGCACGCCGATCAGGTCCAGCTCGAGGTGCCACCCGGTCATCATGAGCACGCCCGACGGCAGCTCCATGCGCAGGACCCCGCCCGTGATGACGTCCTGGCCGCCCGGGTTGCTCGAGAAGTGAACGATGCCCGAGTTCGTGAGGGCCGGCAGGGTCACGCCCGAGTGCCACTCGATCTGCTTCTGGCCGTTCTCGTCGATGACCTTCAGGCGCGGGCGCCGGTTGGCCGCGGTGATGGACGTGCTCACCACCATCTTGATCCAGTCCACCAGCACCACCTGGTCCGTGCCCGGGGCCGGGTTGGCCGGGTACCCCGGGAAGTCCTCCGGGTACGCGAAGGAAGCGAGCTGGCCCGATCCGCCCTGGCGGGCGGCCCAGCGGTCACCGTGAACGAGAAACTGGTACGACATGGAAGTTACTTCCTCTTCTTGCGGGAGACCTGGGAGTAGCGTTGGGTCGTCTGCAGGCGGGCCTCGCCCGAGGTCTGGCCCATGACCTCCTCCCTCCGCTCGGGCCGGGTGAAGTCCCCGAACCCCCGGCGGGAGCGCTCGAGGGCCTGGGCCCGCTCGTGCTTCAGGAGGTCGGCCGGGGACATGGGGGGTTGGTGGACGTAGCGGCGGACGTTGGACACAGGTGCGGGTGGGTAGGGGGAGCCGGGAGGGCAGGGGAGGGTCCCAGACGCTCCAGGACGCGCTGTGGGACGACTTCGTCGCTCGGATGACCTCGGGGTCAAATCGGCGTCGATCGTCGATCCTAGCGCATCCCAGGAGGTTTGGAGGGCAATGGCGGGCAGGACAGGGACGCGGGCGGCTACAGGCGCTCCCTGATCTGGTCCAGCTCGCGCATGACCTGCGCGTGGTGGGACTCGATCAGGCCGCGAAGGAGGTCGAACTCGGACCGGGTGACCAGGTCAGGGTGGGAGTGGGCCTTCAGCCACCAGAAGGTGCCCGCGGCCCCCACGGCGGCGATGACGGCGGACAGGGCCAGGTCCATGGGCCTAGAACGGGGACCCGCCGCCGGTGTGCTGAGGAGGGCGCTCCTCAGGCAGGCGCAGGGAGGGCGGGGCCGCGTCCGTGACCGGGAACGGGCGGCGCATGCGGCGGGACCGGCCGTACGGGTCCGTGTACCCGAACAGGAGCTCGCGCAGGAGCTCGTCCCGGCGCTTGGCGATGCCAGGGTTGGACCGCATGACCTCCTGCACGCGCAGGAAGTCCGTCATGGGCCCGTCCTGGGACTGAGGTCGAAGGAACGCGGGACCAGGTTCGTCCCGGTCGCTCACGTCCTTCCCTTCCGGCATCTCGCCCTGGGGCACGCCGCTGGGGTCGGCCCCGGCGTACTGGAACAGCTCGACCAGGGTGGGCTCCCGCCCCAGGCGTTGGGCCAGGAGTTGGACGGTGCGCAGGGCGTCAGCGGGCATGGTCAGTCCTCACAGGTGGCTTGGTAGCAGCGGGCGTAGGCCACGCCCCAGGCGGCGTCATGGGCCTCGCTGGGGTCGGTGGCGGACCAGGACAGGGCGTGCGCCCACTCGTGCACCAGGGCGTCCAGGAGCTCCTGCCGGGTCACGGGACGGGCCCGGTCGGTCTCGGGCTCCCGGACGGTCCGGTACAGGGTCACGTTGAAGGACTTCCCGTCACTCGAGGTGTTCGTGAGGCCCAGGTGCCTGGACGGGCCCTTCACCAGGCGCACCCGGACCGGGACGTGCGCGGGGCACTCGGCGCGCAGGGCGCGCAGGGTGGTGCGGTACTTCCGGCGAGTGGTCCTGGAGAGGCGCATGGGGGTCGATGAGGACTGGGATTCCTTGGTCGTCGTGCGCCAGGGTCAGGGAACCGTCCTGGACACGGGCCACCAGGGCACGGGCTTGGCGGGGGGTCAGGAGGTAGGAGGGAGGGAGGATCCGGTCAGGGTGGGTCATGGTACTACTCACCCTATCATAGCTTGAGGGAAAGAGCTATTGCAGGGAGTAAGTACCATGTTGACCCACCTACCCTCTATACTCTTACTAGTTACTCCCACACCATACTATAAGGAAGAACCTTCTCCTGCTCGGGCCCCTCCGGGGCGACCGCAGGGAGCGGTTCCCTCTTATCGCGCAAGGTTACTTACCCACAGTTGAGCAGGAGGAATCCGGAATCTGGACACCTGGCGGAGGTCACTCGGCCCCGGTCCAGACCCTGAACACCCTGGCGTACTCCCGACCCCAGTCGTCACCGTGCCCGGAGTCCCCGCCACTCTCCCACACCAGGAAGTGGGCGTACTCGTGGATGAGGACCATGACCCGGGTCAGCTCGTCCAGCCTGGGGTCGATGGTGACCACGTCCACGTCCCCGATCCGCTGGGACTGTCCCAGCAGTCCCTTCTCGAACAGGTCCTCATCCCCCACGTACACCGGGCGCCCCAGGGGCAGGGCGTCCTCGAGCATGACCGCGGTGGCGCCCACGCCCATCGTGGTGTCCAGTCCCACCCGGGGCGACGGGGGAGTCGTGGCACACCCCCACGAAAGTAGTAAAGGGACGACGGCGACGATCTTCGGGATTCTCATTGGACACCCTCCGGGTGTGCGGTACACTTCAGGCATGTTCGACTACAACGATTACCGAGAGGCCTTCAGGGCCATCCTCCAGGGCCTGCTCACGCGCAACGGCCTGAACGCGGCGTCCGAGGCCCACTTCCGGACCCTGATCTCGAACGTGGACGAGCTGGCGGTCGTGGCCGAGCAGGCCATGGCGAAGCGCCGGCCCCAGGCCGGGAAGCTCACCTCCAAGGCCATCGTGGCCGACACCGGGGGCAAGCCGTGATCGAGGCCATCGTCTGGGTCGGCATCCTGGTGGGGGTCGTCATCATGGCGTCCCTGGCCATCGTGACCGACGCGAGCGACGACGCGTGAGCGGGATCATCGCGCCCGGTACGGTGGCCGTCCCCACCGTCCTCAGCATCGCCGGCCTGGCGTCCGGCCCCGAGACCCTGCGCGACCGGCTCATCCTGGCCGCGCTGACGGCCGTCCTGGGCCGGGAGTCCTCTACGTTCGTGTCGGTGGACGTCCTTGCCCGGTCGGCCGTTGCGGCGGCGGACGCCGCCCTGCGGCAGCGGGCCGCCCAACCGACCGCTCCAGCCACCCCCGCTTCCGAGCCGTCGGGCCAGCAAACGGGTTGAGGGCGAAGCGGTGAAAGCGTTCGATTTCCTGGTCCATCAGGCGCGCCGTCTGCTCCTTCGAGCGGCGGTCCGCGTCCTGGGCCACCGACTCGCGCCAGAAGGCCACGGCCCCGGCCAGGGCGTCCAGGCGGTCGTCGTGGTGCAGGCTCCCGCGGTCCCGGGTGATCCGGGACAGCTGGTGGGCCAGGCGGTACGGGAGCTGACCGGCCTCGGGCACCCCGGCGATCGGGCGCAAGTCCTCGAGCAGGACGCGGGGGTCCACGGCCAGCCGGTGCTGCTGCAGGACGGGCTCGAGCGTGTCGATGATGCGCTTCTCTTTCTGGATGGAGTGCTTCACCTCCTCCAGGGCGCAGTGGTGCCCGGACCGGTGCAGGTGGGGCTCGAGCAGGCGGGTCACCATCCCGTCCCCGAAGTTGGCCTCCACCACCACCCGCGCCACCTTGTACTTCGCGGCGAGCGTCGCGATGGCCGCCAGGACCTCGTCCGAGTACCCTTCGCCCGTCCACGCCTTCAGCTCGAGCAGGAACAGGTACCCGTTCAGCTGTCCGACGACCGCCACCGCGGTCTCGTCCTTGCCGCGCCCGGCCGGGTCCAGGAACAGCACGATGCCCTGGTACGGCAGCCAGCGCTCGGACACGGACACGGGCGTCCAGTACCGGTCCCCGCCGAACCCCAGGCACGGGATGTCGCACACCACGCGCGTGCCGTACACGACCTTCTCGGGCGCCCTCTCGGGGTCCAGGGGCATCACGATCAGGTCCGACAGGCGCAGGGGGTACCGGTCCGTGTCGCTCAGGCGCGGGTCCAGCATGAACTGGAGGTTGAACCGGCTCCGTCCGAGCTCGGCCTCGCGCACCAGGCACTCCTCCTCCGGGAAGCGGAGGGGGTCGGTCGGGCGTCCTGCGATGCCGGGGTTGGTCTCCACGGCATCCCGCAGGCTCGGGGCCAGGGTTTCCCCCAGGGCCTCGCACAGGTCGGCTGCCGGGAAGCGCACGGGCCACACGCGCACCCGGTACCCCTTGCCCGCGGCCGCGCGGTACAGGGACTCCTCGCTCTGGTCCGTGCCCAGGAGGATGATCTTGCCGCCCGGGCTCAGGATGCTCGCGAACTCCTGAACGTGCGCGGCCAGCTTCTCGCGCTTCGTGGGCGTGTCGCTGTTGGACTCGGTCTCCACGTCGTCCCCGATGATGACGTCCGCCCGGTTGCCCGTGAGCTGGCCGCCCACGCCCAGGCTGGTCATGCTGGGCGCGTGCGCCAGGCGCGTGCCGGCCACGTCGAACGACAGCTTCGAGTCCCGTAGGGCCAGGGGGCCCGGGCGCAGGTCCTCGAGCAGGTCCCACGTCTCGAGCAGCTGGCGCACGAAGGTCGTGAAGTCGCCCGCGCGCCGGGCGGACCCGGACACCACCATGATCTTGGTGTCGGCGTCCATGGCCCACAGGTACGCGCAGAAGACCGAGCAGATCCAGCTCTTCCCGACCCCCCGGAAGCCCTTCGTGCACTGGCGGTCCGGGCCGGACGCCATCCACTGCACGATCTCGTACTGGACCGGGGTCGGGGGCGGCAGGTGCAGGTGGGCCCAGGCCGCGGCCAGGAAGTTGCGGGGGTCCTGGAGGAGGGGGTTCTCGAGTAGGGCCCGGATCACGCGGACTCCGGGTCCTGGAAGGGCAGGTCGATCACCACGGGCGGGACCTTGGGCGCGCGGTCGGGCGACCGCACCATGCCCTGGTCCGTCAGGAAGCGTCGGGCCTGGTCGATCCAGGCCGGGGTGAGCTGCTCCTTGCCCTCCAGCTTCTCGCGCAGGCGCTTGGCCATGGCCGCGCGCAGGAGGGTGAGCTCGTCGCGCAGGGCGTCGTCCGGGGTCTTCATTCCACGATCCACAGCCACACGGCGTTGGTGGGGGCCAGGCCGTTGATGTACCGGGCCCACATGAGGGGCAGGGCCTGCAGGAACACCACGGCGTGCCCAGCCGTGTTCACCTTGGTCTGGCCGGCCACGGCCGTGCCGCTGGTGATGATGGTGTGCAGGAGCATGCCGTTCACCCCGGTCAGGGTGGCGGCCTCCACGTCCGGCGCGCCCCGGATCTCGAGCGTGGCCCCGCTCGCCGGGCTGATGAACGTCCAGAAGCCGATGGTCTCCTCGCGCGTGGCCTGGACCTGGACGCGCTCGGTCTCGGCGTTGTTCGTGGTGTTGTTGCTGAAAATCTTCTTATTGTTCAGGGACGGCATATTATGCCATGACCCAGGCCGTGACCAGGCCCGCGTTCCCGGTCCAGTTCAGGCGCATCTCGGTCAGGGTCTGCGCGATGGCAATGAAGGCCTGGCCCGCGCCCGCATTCAGGAGGGTGCTCGCCGTCATGATGGCCACCCACGGGGCCTCGGGCGAGATGCGGCCCTCGAGCGTGAACGTGGCCAGGGCCGCGCTGGACTGCACCACCAGGGCCCCGCCCGCCTTGGGCCCGAGCTGCCATCGCAGGCCGGCCACGGGCAGGGGGCCGGTCGCGGCCGCGGAGGCAGCCACCAGTTGTTGAACGTCGTTCCCGGAGGTCATGGGTCAGGCCTTGATGCGTTGGAGGAGCAGGCGGAAGTCGCACTTGTTGTTCCCGCCGCTGGCTCGGTTGGAGTAGCGGAATACGATGTCGGACGCGACCGAGAAGGTCAGGACCAGGGAGTCCACGAACACGGAGTAGTCGAGGTCGGCGAAGTCCACCGAGGGCCGGTGCAGGCCCATGTCGTAGTAGATGATCTGCGCGGACGTGTCGTCGCTGTTCGTGAGGCGCAGGCTGGTGCGGTTGGTGGCGGACGCGGCCAGGGGCATGAGGGGCTTGAACACCCACCGCAGGCGCCACGTGCCGGCCGTGAGGCGGATGCGGTACGGGCTGATGGACGACCCGTCCACGTCCCCGCTGTTGTTTAGCTCCACGCGCCCGGCCCAGCCCGGGGTCATGTTGATGCGCGTGTTCACGTTCTGGCTCCAGGTGGCAACGCCGGGGTCCACGCCCGGGGACGCGAAGTCCTGCAGGCCGAAGCTGACCACGGTGGCGAGGGCCCGGGCCAGCACGGTCGGGTGGGACGCCAGGTTGATGTTGCGCCCGTCCGCGGCCGGGTAGCGCGCGCTCGAGTCGAGCTGGACCGCGTTGTTGGCGGCCACGCCCGCGTTCAGGACCGCGGCCGACCCCAGCATGAGGGCTGTTCGGAAGGGGGCCGGGGCCTGGTCGTCCCACTCGCCCGCCACCACCATGAGGCCGTCGTCGTTGTCCAGAACGGACGTGGGCAGGTTGCGCGCGGCCCCGGCCACGGTGTCCAGCTGGGACTTGATGACCGCGTCCAGGGGGGCCACGCCCGGGGACAGGTTCTCGATGCGCAGGGCCTCGGCGTCCCACTGCTCGTCGTCCCCCAGGGCCAGGCCGTCCAGGTCCGGGTCCACGGTCGTGTTGTCCCGTCCCTCGAGCAGGAGGTACAGCTTCTGACGGTAGTCGGTGTCCAGGAGGGCGGCCGTGAGGCCGGCCGAGCCCGTGACCAGGTCCAGGAAGTGCACGAGCTGCCCGTCCTCGGTCCGGGGCGTGGTGCGCACCACGAGGACCTCGGCCCCGGCGGCGGGCGCCGCGGCCAGGGTCACGGTCTTGGCCCGGTCGTCGAAGGTGGCCGCCACGGGCGTGCCGTTCACGGTCACGGCCAGGTGGGACGTGGACAGGTACGGCAGGCCCTGGATCGTGTGGGGCCCGACGCCGGGCGGGAGAGTGATGCTCGCCAGCATGCTAGGCCACGGCCGTGCTGACCTTGCGGAACATCAGGGTCGTGTTCGCGATGCGCAGGTCCGTGCCGTCCTCGTTCACGGCCCGCAGGACCACGGTGCCCCCGGCCGCGAGCTTCAGCAGGAAGATGTTGTGGATGGAGATCATGCCCCGCGTGGCGTTCCCGTCCGACTCGACGCTGATCTTGTCGTTGAACGTGTCGTACACGGTCTGGGCGCCGGTGTCGTCGTCGTTCGTGAGCTTCACGCGCACGTCCTGGTCGTTCCCGGCCGCGGCGTTGTTGTTGTACACGCGCACCACGTACTCGACCTCCCACGTCCCGATGGACAGGGTGACCTTCTTGCCGGCGTTGTCCACCACCACGTCGCCCGAGTTGTCCACGCTGGTGAGGGTCCCGGGCGTGAGGCGGCTGCCCGCGGTCTGGCTCCAGGTGGCCGTGGCGTCGTTCGCGGGCGTCTGCTCGCTGGACTGGGCCACGTGCCCGAGCGTGGTGCGGTACCGAAGGTTCAGGAGGGCGTGGTTGGACAGGTCGATGTTCCGGCCGTCGTTCGAGGGGTAGCGCGCGGACCCGTCCAGCTGCACGACCTGATTCGCGCCCGTGCCCGCGTTCAGGACCGCGGCCGTGCCCAGGCCCAGGTGCGTGCGCGCCTGCGCGGGCGTGCGAATGGTCCATACCCCGGCCACCACCCACAGGCTCTTGTCGTTGTCCGCGCTGGACACCACGGGCAGGTTGCCCGCGGCCACGCTGACCGCGTCCAGCTGGGACTTGGTGACCGCGTGCGACGCGGCCGCGCCCACGGCCAGGTTCTCGAGGCGCCGGTTCTCGCCGTCCCACTGGCCCCCGCCCCCGAGGGCCAGGAACGTGCCCCCCAGGATGACGTCCAGGGTCTCCTGGGCGATGTACAAGAGCTGCAGGGCGGACGTGTCCAGGTCGCTCTGGCGCACGTGCGACAGGTCGTTGAAGTCCACCAGGCGCCCGGCCTCGGTGTGCGGCGTGGTGCGCGTGACCACGATGTCCTCGCCCCCGACCAGGGTCAGGCCCGAGATGGTGAAGGCCGTGCGGGCCGAGTTGACCGTAAAGGACACGGCCGTGCCGGCCACGGTCACGCCCAGGTGGTCGCTGGAGAGAAATCGCAGGCTCACGAACGTATACGTGTTCTGGCCGGCCACCCCGACGAAGGACTCTTGCGAGAGCATGGGCTACCGGGGCGTGAGGGACTGGAGGGCCTGGAGGAGGGGCGGGCGGGTCTCTTCCCCGCGCCGCAGGGCGGCCTTCTGCTGCGTGCGCGCCCGGTCGGCCTGGCCGATCTCGGGGAACTCCTTCAGGAGCTGGCGCAGGGCCCGGGCCCGGTAGTCGTCGATCACGTGCTGCACGAGCTGCACGCGCGGGCTCGCGATCTCGTCCGTGGACTCGGGCGGGATGCGCGTGTACGCCTTGCTGGTCATGAGGCGGCGCAGGGCCTGGCGCAGGTCGCGCCCGCCGATCTCGACCTGCCCGTGCAGCTCTAGCCACCGGTCGAACGCGTTCTGGCCCTTCGAGTTGGCCACGGTCGTGAGGTCCAGGCCCCCGCGCGTGCGCTTCGGGGGTGTGAACCCGTGCGACAGGCGCGCGAACTCCTTGTTCACGACGTCGTCCGACACCTCGCGGTACAGGATGGGCACGAACGCGTTGGCCCAGGAGCTGATGGTGTTGCCGAGGGACTGGGCGCGCTTGACGGGCTCTCCGAGCACGTTGCGCAGGGGCGGCAGGTCGTCGCTCGCGCCGGGCCACCGCGCGCGCATGGCGTCCAGCATGGAGTGCACCTCGCGCAGGTTGGGGTCCACAGCCGCAACGCCCGCCGCGGCCTGCCCGGGAACGAAAGAGGCGCTGAGCGTGCGCCACCACGTCGGGAAGGAGCGCTGGGGGTCATGGAGCATGTCCGCGAAGTTGGCGAGGCCGGACAGGTAGGTCTTGTTGAGCAGGTTATTCGCGAGCGAAATCGCGAGCCCGTACGTCGCGTTCTCGACATCGGTTTGGTCGTCCGCGGCCGCGAAACGCGTGTAGTTGACGATGTCGGCCGAGATTCCGAGGATCGAGCCGAAGGGGTCTAGGCGGCCGTAGGCCACATATTTATTCCCTATCCGAATCGAGTACGGTTGCCACCCTGCCTCCTCGAGCAGCTGGCGCGTCTCCTTGTCGGACGGGCCGCGCCCGGTGATGAGGGGCAGGCCCTGCTCGTCCGTCTCCGCGGCCTTGGTCAGGACCAGCACGGCCGTGGCCATGCCCATGGACAGGCGCCCGATGGCGTCCGACCGGCGCTTGACGTCCGCGGACAGCATGTCGCGCACGAACGCGTTCTTGGACTTCTCGAGGGACGGGGCCAGGGCCGGGAAGGTCTTGGCCGCGAACATATGGGCGATGCCGGCCAGGGTCTTCACCGTGCGGTCCGCGGCCGCCCCGATGATGTTCACGGGCGTGCGCACGAACGGCATCACCAGGCGCAGGTACCAGTGGTTCAGGACGGCCTCCTGAACGCGGTACGACAGGGTGCCGGGCTCGAGCTTGGACGTGAACGTGGCCTTGGCCGCGCGCTCCTGGGCCAGGCCCGACAGGGCCGACAGGCGCGCGTGCTCGGGCGTGCCCACGGCCTTCAGGACGAATTGGCGCGCGGACGCGTCCACCGCGATCTTGCCCTGCAGGCCCTTCGCGAGCGCGTCCTGCACGCCGCGGTTGTACAGCTGGGAGTCACTGTACGCCTGGCCCCGGAAGATGAGCTTGTCCATCTCGGACGCCACGAACTGGGCCGCGCCCGCGCGCCCGACGGCCGGGTTGTTCAGGGCCTGCTCGATCAGCTCGGCGCGCGCGAGGCTACGGTAGTTCAGCTGTTGGAAGAACTGGTCCGTGGCCGTGAGGGCGGCGGAGGGGAGGCGGATGAACTTGCCCAGCCAGTTCACGCCGTGCGCGGCCACGGTGCCCTCCTCCAGGCCCACGTTGGCGGCCGTGATGGCCTTGTGGGACGCATCCGTGATGTCGGACACCAGGGACTTCGGGTCCAGGAGGCCGCCCCCGCGCAGGGCCGCGGCCGTGGCCTGCCACGCCTCCCCGGCCGAGTGCACGAGGCCCGACAGCTCGCTCAGGCCGGCCGTGATGGCCGCGCTCTTGCCGGTAAGGGCCCCGCCCAGGATGCGCTCGAGCGGGAGCAGGGCCGAGTTCAGGGCGTTCGACATCGCGTTCACGACGAGCGTGGTCGGGCGCCCGAGCAGGGAGTTGTACCAGTACTCGTTCACGATCCCGAAGACCCGCCGCCCGCGGCTCCCGAGCATCAGCGAGTTCACCTTGGCCGTGCGCGCGATGGGGTCGGTCGTGCTCTCGTACAGGGCCCGGTACTTGTCCAGAAGGTCCTCGACGCGCTTGCGCCCGCCGCGCTCGTGCAGGAGGGCCTCGAACCCGGCCTTGTCCAGGAGCTCCGGGATGAACGGGGTCTTGATCCGGTTCGCGCCCAGGCCGCGCCCCTGCTCGCCCAACAGCTGCTTGACGCCCAGCATGACCTCGGCGTGGAACTCCTGCGCCATCAAGGCCTTGGCCATGTCCAGGTCCGAGCCCGTCACGGCGCGCGCGGCCTTGCCCAGGCGGTACGCGTTGTCCGCGGCCGCGAGCTGGACCGTCTTGTACGCCTGCACGCGATTCATCAAGGCCGGCAGGTCCCGCACGTCCTGCTGGATCTTGCGCAGGAACAGGTTCGGGTCCTCGCCCACGAGGTCCGCCACCGTGTTCAGCATGGCCTGCTCCTGGACGTTCAGGGCGCGCCGGCTGGCGTCGCCCAGGCCAGGGAAGGGGGCCAGGGCCTGTTCCGTGGCCCGGATGAACTGGAGCCCGCCGTCCGGCCCCTGGTACCGGGACAGGTTCAGGTCGGACTTCAGCATACCCTGGGACAGGAGCTCCTTGGTCGTGAGCTTGCGCGGGTTCACGCGCGGGTCGAGCGGCAACTCGCCCACGAGTTCGGTCGTGGTGGCCTTGATGGGGGCCTCGCGCCGGCCCACCAGGGTCATCAGCTCGTCGGCCTTGGCCTCGTCGATGTCGAAGGTCTTCAGAATCGCGCGCGTCTGGTCCACGGACGGGGCCGGCGGGGCGGGCGGGGCCACGGCCACCACGGGCGCGGCCCCGGGCACCGGCACGGCCGCGGCGGCCTCGGGCAGGGTGGGCGCGCCGATCTGGCCGGCCAGGGGCAGGGCGCCCGGGTCCGTGTCGCGCACGCCGCGCATGGCCGCGTCCAGGGCGTCCAGGGGCGCGGCCTTGTCGATGGCGGCCGCCACGGCCTGCGCGTCCTTGCCCGCGGCCCGGGCTTTCATGCCGGCGCGGTGACCCTTGAAGGCCAGGATCCCGAGCTCGGTGAGCGCGCCCAGGCCCAGGCCCTCGAGCACGTTCTTGAAGCGGCCCTCGAGCTCGGCGTCGTCCTCGTCCGCCGCGAGGAACTCGGTGATCGGATTCTGGAGGGCCGGGAAGGCCTGGATCAAGTTGGACAGGCGCTCCTCGTGCCCGGCGAATACCGTGAAGTCCGCGACGGCGCCCTTGATGGCCCCCTTAGCCACGGCCCCCAGGCGCCCGGCCTTGCCCAGGGCCGGGATGAACCCGGCGCCCACGAAGCCCACGGCGAAGTTGGACACGCCCTCCACCAGGCCCCCGAGGCCTGTGCGGGACACGCCCAGGACCCGGTCCGTGTAGTCCGGGAGGGCGTCGAACGCGATGGTGTCGGCCAGGCCGTACACGTCCTGCACGGCCCCCTCCACGCCCCGGAAGGGCGCGGCCAGCACGTCCCCCACCCGCTGTCCGATGGTCAGGTCCTCGGGCTCGGGCGTCGGCGGGCGCGAGCCTGCCAGAATGGCAGGGCGCATGGCGCGCAGGTCGGCCTGGCGCTCGCGCTCGACGTCGTCGAGGTCGTGGAAGTGCACCATCAGGGGTTCATCCGGACGATGCCGGAGAGCTGGGCCTTGAGGAAGTCGCGGGTCTGCTTGGGGTCGTCCGGGTCAAGGCCCAGGGCGCGCAGGAAGTCGGGGTACGCCGGGTCGCGCTGGTACGCCTCCAGGGCCTCGCGCGACCGGAAGAACGCGGTCGTGTACGGGTGCCACGTGTACCCGGTCATGTCCACGGTCTTGGGCTCGGCGTTCACGACGGCGCGCAGGGCCGCGGCCTGGTCGTCGCTTCGCCCGCGCGTGGCGGGGCCTCCCCCGACGAGCGTGCCCATGGTGGCCAGGAACTCGAGCTGGCGCCGGGCCTCGGCCCGCTCGGTGTCGGACGGGCCCACGACCACGCGCCCCTGGATCACGTCCCCGGGCGCCACGTTCCCCATGAGCTCGAGCACGTTCCCGACAACGGCCTGCTGGTCGGCGGTGGGGTCCGCCAGGAGGCGCACCAGGGCGCGCTGGGACGTGTGCTCGGCCTGCTCGCGCGTGACCGGGGACCCGAAGAACGGGTCCAGGCCCGACATCCACGCGGCCGCGTCCTGGTACACCTGGGGCGGGACCTGCGGGTGCTTAACGATGAACGGGCTGGCCGCGGTGAAGCTCTCGCGCGCCCGGGGGTCCTGGAACTGCGCGCCCCACTGGACGGCGGCCGCCAGGTCCTCGTTCTGGGCCTCGGCCCCTTCGATGGCGTCCTCGGCCGTCTTACCGGCCTCTAGGCCGGTCTTGATCTTCTTGCGCTCCGAGGGGAACAGCTGGTCCCCGAGTTCGTCCTTGACCTGGCGCAGGGTGGCGCGCGCGGCCGTGTCGAACTGGGCCGGTGACACCTTCGGGTCCGTCAGGACCTTGTTCAACTCGAGGTCGTACCGGTCGCGCAGGGCCTCGTGCGCCAGCGTTCGCGCCACGATTTGGTCCTGGCTCGCGCCGGCCCCGCCCTGCTCCAGGTCGAAGGCCGCGTCGATGTCCGCGTCCGCCTGGCGGTACGCGTCCGTCTGGAAGAACCGGGCCCGGGCCGTCACGGCCTCGGCGTTCTGCTCGCGCATGCCCTGGGCCTCGAGCGTGGTCAGGCTGCCCGCGCGCTCGGCCGAGTCGATGTCCGCGCCCGAGTCCTGGAAGCGCACCATCTGCTGCCGGATCTTGGCCACGGCCTCGTCCCGCTTCCCGCGGCGCTCCGTGCCGATGGCCCGGATGGTGGCCAGGTCCGCGCGCTCGCGCTCGGCCAGCCACGTGCGGTGCAGGTCCTCCCGGTTCGGGGCGCTCGTCGTGGTCTTCACGTACGCCACGAAGTCCTGCTCCAGGCGCCGGCTCAGGTCCACGACCTGGTCATCGATGGACTGTTGCACCTCGGGCGTGAACCCGGACGGCTTGGTCTCGGCGTACCGGGCGCGCACGGCCTTGTACGGCCCGGACTCCTCCACGTACTGGCTCACGTCCCGGCGCTGGCGCAGGGCCTCGGTCATCTGGGCGTAGTCCTCGCCCTTCAGGTCCCCCGAGTTCCAGCTGGCCGCGGCCAGGGACTGGGCCGACTCGAGCTCCCCGTCCGCCATGAGGCCGTTGAACCGGTCCAGGACCTGCGCGTCGCTGTTGCGCGCGCTCTGCACCTGGTTCGCGTCGTCGATCACGGACTGGGCCACGAAGGCCCCGTTCCCGTCGAAGCGCCCGGTCGGGTCGGCCAGGTACCGCTCGGCCAGCTGGCGCGCGACCGCGCCCACGTTGGCCCCGTCCTGCTGGGCCTTCAGGAGCATGGGCATGTATTCGGCCTGGCCCTGCTGCACGGCCAGGCGGCGCTTGGTGTCCGTCAGTTGGAGCTCGGTTAGGTCCTTCTCGCGAGCGTCCTGCACCACCCGGCGCGTAAGCTCTTGCAGGCGCAGGCCCACGGGCCCCCGGTCGTCCCCGAGGCGCGTGCCGCCCACCACCAGGTCCTGGGCCGCGTGCACGGCCCGCACGCCCGCGTCCGCGCTCAGGTCGGCCTGGCGCTGGATGGACAACTCGAGGGCCTTCATGGCCACCCCGCGCGGGTCTAGGACGTTATGCCCGCGCACCTCCTCGGTGAGGAAGTCCGTGATGGGCTGCAGGGTCTCGGACGTCACGACCGGGTGCTCGGCCAGGATGGCGTCGAACTGGTTCCCGATGTCCGCCGCGAGCGTGTTCTGGTGGTCGATCTCCTGGGCCTGGGCCCGGGCCAGGGCCGCGTCCGTGCGGAACTTCTCGTCCACCTGGGCCTTCACGCCCAGGGCGGCCTGGCCCCCGAAGAAGTTCTGGATGGCCGGGCTGTCCTTGACCCGGTCCCACTCCTCTTGGAGGATGGCGTTGATGTCCGGGGCCCCGGTCACGCGCCCGTCCGGGCCGCGCACGGCCGAGACCTCCTGGATGCGCCCGAGCAGGCTGCGCTGGTACTCGCCAACGATCTGGCGACCGGCCGTGCGCGCGTACCCGACCTGCCAGTTGGGGTCGGCCGGGGCCACGATCTGGCCCGTGCGCTGCAGGAACGCGAACGCGTCCTTCTGCTTCTGGTCCCGCTCCTTGGGGTCCTTGATCTGGGCCAGGTCGCCCTCCATGTCCTGGACCAGGGCCGGGTGGTCCAGGGCCCACCGCTCTCCCGCCTGCGCGTCCTTCTCGGCGTCCTTCTGGGCCTTGTCAGCCAGGAACCCGGTGATGGTGCGCGAGAGGGGCGCGAAGTCGTAGATCGGGAGGTCCAGGGGCGCGGCCGTGACCCCGGTGCCGCCCGTGGGGTTCGCGCTGGGCTGAACCTGGACGGCCTCCTGGAGGGTCTGGACGGGGCGCCGGGGGCGTGCCATGGGTTACGCCTGCGGGGCGGTCGGGTACGCCTGGTGCGCGCCCAGGCCGGCCGAGCCCACGGCCAGGCCGGACGCCAGGAGGCCCAGGCTCGAGTCCAGGGGCCCGATCGAGCGCTGCGGGCGCATGATGAACGTGGCCTCGCGGGCCTGGTTCTTGAGCTGTTGGCTCACGCCCTCCAGGTTGCCCTGGACGATGCCTACGGACATGAGGCGGGAGCGCTCGAACTGGTCCATGAGGAGGCTCACGCTGGGCCCGCCCGTGCCGGCCTCGAGGGCCTGGAGCTTGGCCGCGCCCTGGGCCGCGCGCGCCTGGGCCGATACGGCCCGGATGTCCTGGGCGGCCTTGGCGCGCTCCTGGTACTCGCGCTCGCGCAGGGCCGCGAACGTCTCGAACGCGTGCGCGTGCTCCTGGCCGTACACGAGTTCCTGGTACTTGTTGGTCGCGTTGGAGGCCTGCTGCTGCTGGGCGATGGTGGCGGCGGTGGCCGCGACGGCAAGGCCGATGGAAACCGGTTCGCAGATTGGACTAACTCTCCTCGTATTCGAAGCGCCAGAAGGGCATGCGCGCGACGCCGTAGGCCGGCTCGAGCTCGACGAACTCGAACCCGAGCCACCGGAGCCAGCGCATGGCCAGCTCGTTTCGGGCGTCGCAGTAATTGTACAGGTAGGTGTAGGGTCGGCGGATGCGCGCGAACTCCTCACCCGACCGGCGCACGAACTCGCGCCAGTGCTCGAGAACGCCGTCGCTCCCGAGGAGCCAGGGCGCGCCCACGGTCCCGCCCATGGGCGTCACGCCGAACATGGCGATCGGGCGCCCGGCCGTGGTGATTGTGTACGGGTCGTCGCACACCTCCAGGGCCCGGCGCAGGGAGGCCGTGGGCTCGAGCCCGCTCGCGGCCGCCACCTCGTCCCGGTCGGCCTGGCGCAGGTTCGGGCCCAGGCGCTCGGCGTCCTCCGGGCACGACGGGCTCACGATGAGTCGGTTCACACGAGGCCGGCCCGCTGCCGGTGCAGGACCTCCCAGCGCGCGGACTGGATGTACGAGGGGAAGGGGGTCGAGTTGCGCAGGGTCACGTCGATCTCGGTCGAGCGCCCCAGGACCGAGAAGTCCGCGTCGCCCGTGTACAGGTTCAGGGTGCCCTCGAGCAGTAGGCCCGTGCCCAGGCCGGCCGCGCTGAACTCCTCGCTCGTGGGGTCGCGCAGGTCCACGGCCACGTCGCACGCCAGGAAGGCCGTGTCGGCCAGGTACAGGGCCAGGCGCTGGACGTCGATCGGGCGATTCATGCGCGGGACCAGGCCCCCGCGCGGGTTCTGATCCTGGATCACGGGCTCGGTCAGGGTGACGGCCAGGTCGTACGACTCGCCCACGAACAGCTCGTTCGCGGAGTAGTCCCCGAGCAGGACGAGCGTGGTGGACGTCTCCGCGATGATGGGGATCAGGAGGCCCGTGGCCGCGTCCACCACCTCCATGTCGCCCACGATCGTGTACGGGAGGGTCAGGGTGGTCTTGTTGGTGCCGCCGTCGAAGGCCACGGTCAGCTGGTCCGCGGTCAGGCGCCGGTCCAGGTGCGTGATGGGGCGCCCGCCCTCGACCGTGGACGTGTCGGTCAGGACCGACTCCAGGAACCAGCCCTCGGGCCGCTCGTTGATGAGCACCAGGTCCGAGTCCAGGAAGCCCATGCCGCGCACGGCCGTGTCCTCCTGGAACACCCACCGGTGCAGGGCCGACTGCAGGCGGTTCTCCTGGTCGTCCTGGAAGGTCTGGTGCATGTACAGGACCTCCGGGTCGGCCGCGCGGGCCACGGTCAGACCCACCAGGCTAGAGTGCGCGAGCTCGAGCGCGTCGCCCGCGATGTACCGGGGGGCCTGCACGGTCAGGTCGTCGAACCGGAAGTTGATGTCGTCCTGGAGAAGGCTGATCTCCATCAGGCCCGAGAACGCGTCGTTCGCGCGCGCGAACACGGCCCCGCGCCCGGTGTCCACGGGACGGACCTGGGTCAGGTTCTCGTGCGCGCGCACGGGCGCGAGCTGGGCCGAGGCCGCGGTCAGGGTGGGCTCCCCGAGCAGCTGGTACTGGTGCCGGTCGCTGAAGAGGACCAGGCTGTCCGCGGTGGTGACCGCGTTCCGGAAGACGACGGCGTCCTTGGCCGCGGCGCTCACGTCGATGGGGTCCGTGTCCACGAGGTCTAGGACCGTCGTGCGCCAGAAGTTGAAGACCTCCCCGGCCTCGGACAGGATCACGTCGTCGTCCGCCAGGAACCCGAGGCGCCCGCGGTACAGGAACAGGTCCCGGATCCGCTGGCCGACGAAGGACGGCACGGGGTTGCTGGTCTCGTCCCCAACTAGCTTGTCGTCCCAGTCCACCTCGGACAGGTCGAAGTAGATGGCGTTGGCGAGGCCCGTGAACGTGCCCGCGGCGTCGTCCTGCTGGCGGGTCAGGGCCAGGGGCAGGGTGCCCGCGTCCAGGCGGAACAGCTGGCCGCCGGGCGAAGTGTCGCGCGTCCCGGGGCGCAGGGTCTCGGCCCACGTGCCGGCCCCGAGGGCCCCGCTCGCGGCCGTGTCGGCCGCGAACTTGACGTAGTAGTCGTCGGCCGTGCGCTCGGGGTTCCCGGTGATGACGACGATGCGGTCGGCCTCGAAGTTGAGCGGCAGGTCCGTGAACTTCGAGATGGCGCTCCCGAAGAAGAGCGTGCCGTAGTTGCTCTGCGAAACGGCCACCATGCTGGTGTCCCCGCGCGAGTCGCTCACGGACAGGGCGATAACGCCGTTGTTGATCGTCAGGCTCGTGTGGCGCACGCGAACGACCGACCCGATGCGGGCGGCCACGAGGTCCGCGTCCGCGTCGATCAGGGCGCGCAGTCCCTCGGCGATGTCGTCGTCGGTCTGGAGGCCGCCCGGGCCGGCGCCCGTCGTGAACGTGAAGGACACGTCCGAGTTCACGCCGGCCGTGAGCTTCGACACCTTCACGGTGTAGTTGACGTCCGCCAGGCCGCCCTGTCGCACCCAGAAGTAACACCGCAGGTCCTGGTCGGCCGTGTCGGGCGTGTCCATGGCGGCCACGACCTCGGTGTTCAGGATCAGCGTGGTGTCCGCGATCGTGAGGGCCCGGAAGAGGTCCGGCTCGGGGAAGACGTAGTCGGGCACGGGCGACGCGGCCCGCTCGACGTCGTGCACGCGGCACCCGAAGAGCAGGGCGCGCTTGTTGGCGGGCGACGCGCCATTCGTATGGAAGCGGATCCGGACGCGCCGGGCCTCGTTCTTCAGGATCGTGTCCGGCACCGGGAAGTCGGCCGTGTTCGCGGGCACCATGACCGAGCACCGGTACCACCCGTCGTCGTGGGCCTCGACCGTGGCCACGGGCGTCGAGTTCCCGAAGCTGCCGACGGTGGTGATGAGCGCGCCCACGGTCACGACCCCGTTCGAGTCGATGTCGAAGCGCGCGCCCGCGGTCTCGTCGAACGCGGAGTCCGCGAGGACGAGTTCCACGTCGCTTATGGCGCTCGAGCTCTTCTTGACGAAGACCGACGCGATGTTGTACTGCGAGAAGACCCCGAACGTCTGCCAGATATCGGACACGCTGGCGACGGCCCCGTTCCCGACCTCGGCCACGGTGTCCGCGGTCACGGCCGTGAGGCTCTCGCGCCGGCCGAACCCGAAGGGCCCGCGCCCGGACAGGTAGCTGGTGACGCTGTTGGCGGCGACCGTGAGCCAATCCCCGGCCCCGATCACGAAGTCCTCGTCCTGGTCCACGATGCCCCCGGACGTGCGCGGGTCCAGGTAAGCGATGGGCGCGCCGTCGGTCTCCTCGCCCCGGCCGGCCACGGTCACCGCGCCGTTCAGGCGCACCGGGAACTCGCGCCCGTCGATGGCCGAGAACACGCGCACGCGGCGCTCGCCCAGGAGGACCGCGTACCGCTCGACGGCGTCGCGGTTGATGAAATGCGTGTTGCGCACGGACTCGCGGCCCGTGAACAGGCGCGCCAGGTGGCGTGAGCCCTTGCGCTTGGCCAGGCCGTTCACTACGTGCACGAGGCCGTTGTCGAGGGCCGTGACCTGCCCGGGCTGTCTGTTGGCCGCGGGTTGCTGGCTCACGCCGCCCAGGAGGTTCTGGACCGCGATCTCGGTCAGGGGCATGGCCTAGTACCGGCGGCGCAGGATGTTCCGGGCCACGTCCGTGTTGCGCGCGTTGGCCTGGCTCGTGCCGAGCTCCTCGCGCGCCAGCACCTGCAGCGCGCGGGCCTCGTCGTCCATGCTGAACCGGTACAGGGCCGGGTCCCCGAGGATGCGCGCCTGCACGTTGCGCCCGGCCCGGACCATGACGTAGTGCCGGAACGAGTCCGGGGTCTCGTCGAAGTCCAGGAGGCGCACGAGGTCCACGCGGACCTCGGCGAAGCGCGAGAGGTCGAAGGGGTCCTCGTCCCGCGCCTGCGCGCTCTTGTCCCACAGGCACCGCCCGTCGGTCGGGTGCGTGCGGATGATGAACTCGGTGTTGAACCAGAAGCTGGTCGTGCCCCACGGCCCGCGCCGGGGCGTCTCCACGCGCGCCACGTCGTCCGTGACGGGCACGCGGTCGCTCACGTTCTTCGGGAGCTGCACGGCCCGCTCGATGTTGAAGAACCAACCCTGGTCCTGGACCTGGCGGTTCACCGTCTCGATCTCCTGGAGCGCGAAGGCCGCGTCCGGGGCCAGGTTGGCCGGGTCCAAGCTGGACACGGGGCGCCGGCCCAGCATACGCAGGATGCTGTTGACCGCTTCGAGCGTGGTGAGGACGGACGCCATGGTGTGTTCAGTTGAAGGTGCCCTCCCCCGGATGGCGGTCCGAGGGAGGGCGGGGAGAGTTAACCGTTAAACATCGGTAATTTCGATGCACGCCTCAGGGCGCAGCCACGAGATACCGCACAGCTTCTTGGCGACGATCAGGGTCGATTGGTGCTCGATCCGGTAGTCCGACTCGAGGCTCATGCCGAGCATGTCCACGGAACCCACCCCGCTCGCGTGGAGCGCGAGGGCGACCGTGTTCTCGTAGTGACCCGCCGTGACCGCGCCGCCACCGTTGGCGGTCGCGGGCGCCGTGCCGCCCGAGAAGATGTTCAGCGTGCCCGAGCGGTTGGCGGCCGAGAGGTCGCCGAGGCCGGTCGCGTTGTCCGCCGACTTCAGGCGGGCCGAGATATGCAGCTGGAACCCAGCCACACGCTCGACCGTTCCGGCCGCGAAGTCCCCGTTCTTGCCGGCCACCCAGTCACGGTTCACCAGGTCGGTCTGCTGAGCGAGGTTGCTGTAGCACTCCGGCGTGATGATGACGTGGCGGTCCGACTGCGGGACGAACTTGGCGTCGAACGCGCGCTTGAGGCGGAACAGGGTCGCGACGGCCGAGGCGCCGTTGCTGTTCCAGTCCGCGTCCACGACGCGCGTGCCCGCCCGGTCGTTGTCCGGGCCCGTGGCCGTGATGAGGGTGGCGGAGCGGGCCCCGTTCGCCAGCATCAGGAGCGCACGAATGTCGTACTCCTCGGCCACGCCCTTGCCGAGTTCGGCGGCGTGTCCCGAGCGGACGTCGTACTGAGCGCGCAGTTCGTCGAACTCCGCGATCATGGTGGCCGAGATGATCGGGCCGTCCAGGAACACTTCCTTCTCGTTCGACTTGATCCGGTTCAGGAACGCGGAGTCTTGGAGGAGGTTCGTGATGTTGCCCGAGGTGTCGGGCAGGAGACCGGCCGCGCCGGCGCGACCCGTCACCAGGAACTGTCCGGACTTCGCACCGCGCGGAAGCATGCGGTGGGAAATCAGGGCGGACATGATATTGTCATTTATCTTCCCGTCAATTCGCTAGGCTG
>Ga0070704_100000136_pt1 | contig 27377 bp, 36 predicted proteins | sample KBSK5252metaG_FD_65467 | JGI IMG/M metagenome (GOLD analysis project Ga0070704, IMG submission 65467) | Corn, switchgrass and miscanthus rhizosphere microbial communities from Kellogg Biological Station, Michigan, USA - KBS K5-25-2 metaG | ecosystem: Host-associated > Plants > Roots >...
ACAGCCTCCAGGCACGGAGCCGGCCTCACGCGTGTGGCAATTGTTATTAAGACCAACGAAGGCAAGTCAATGTGCGGCCCCTGTGGCGCAGCGCAGCAAGGGGTGGCGAGGAGGAGCGCAGGCCCCGGGGGGCGGCGGGGGGCGTCGGAGGGCCGAAAGGCGCGGATGCCGCGCCTGCGTCCCGTACCGTTGCGGGCACCGACATCGCGTTTGACGCTGGAGGCGCCGCCGCTATGATGCGCGGCCCTCCACTCGGGCCCCAGTGGCGGAACCGGTAGACGCGTCAGACTCAAAATCTGATGTTCGCAAGGACGTGGGGGTTCGAGTCCCTCCTGGGGCACCAATGACTTAGCACAGATTGGGCCGGAATTCGTTGTCGCAACGGCTCGCAACAAGAGGTAAGCAAAATCAGCCATTTGTAACGGGTCGCAATGAGGGGTTGCGACAAGGATGCGACAACGAACACCCCATGGTGCGCGACCTGACGTTTTGTGCCGGCTGCACGATGGCCCGCACCGCGGCGCCTATATAAGGTCTTCGTCATGAGCGGGACTGCAAAAGCACGGCGGACACCGGGCACCAAGGTCTTTGGCGACGACGGTTGGAATAAGCGCATCCGTTTGGCGCGTGAGGCGGCAGGCCTGTCGCTCGAAGAGGCCGCAAATGCGATGGGCGTGTCGGTGAGCGCCGTCCGGCAGTGGGAGGGCGGGCACAAGTTTCCGTCGAGAGAGAATCTGCTGCAGCTGGCGGATGTCTGCGCTGTTGACATGGTTTATCTGGTCACCGGCTTCAGCGCGGAGGAGCTGAGGATTGCAGAAAAGATCGTTGGGAAGCGGCCGGTCCCGATGCTTTCGCTTGGTCAAGTCCGCCTAATTGAGCCAGGTATTCCACCGCCTGAGTGGCCGGAGGACACTGCGGGAGTCCTTCCATCATTTCCCTGCTCGCCGCAGGCCTTCGCGATCGAGGTCTTCGACTACCACAACTCCCCCGACTTCGAGGCCGGCGACATCGTGGTGATCGACCCCGACGTCAAACCCCTGCACAACGATTGGGTCCTCGCGACCGTGGGAGAATCACGGTCCCCGTTCTTCGCCCGGCACGTGCTGCACGGACCGGATACCGCACCGACAATGGCTGACTTCCTCCAGGGGCGCTTTGACGATATCGACGCGAAAGCAAAGGAAGAGGCAGAGCGCGCTTTCGACAAACTGGTGGAGTTATTCGGCGAGAAGGAAGCGAATGATCTCAGGCGCAACTTAGTGACCTGGCGGTTGAAGCCATCGTGGGGAGATCCGATTTCGCTGCGTGACCCTAATCGGGTCATTGGGACCATGGTTGAGCGCCGGCACCCACGCCGGGCGATTTCAACAGTTTCGAGCACGGGGAAATGAGCAAGTCGCTTGACATCTTGCTCGTACTCGCATTTGGCTGCCTTCACCAATCTTCACCTAAAGTGAAGCGCAGACACCATTCAGTGCGAGACGACAATGTCACAGACATCGAAACGCGCGGTCCAGGTTCGTCTGAACCGCGATCCTGGTCCCAGCGCAGACAATCTGGATCTGGCTAACGACATCCTCCGCGGCGCGGAGGCGATCGCAGCGTTCACCGGCGATCCTGTCGAACGTGTGAGGTACTTGGTCCGGCGCAACCTCATCCCCCACTACCGGCAGGGCTCCCGGATCTGCGCGTCGAAGCAGGTACTTCGGGACCGCCACCTACAGGCGGCCAGGGGCGAGGCCGCATGAGACGCCAGAAAACGCAAAGGCGCGCCGATGGACCAGCGCGCCCCGAGAAACTGTCTGCTGCCAACCACCACGTCAACAGCGTCTCCAAGATAAGGCCGTACTGCGCGTTTTGCAACCTTTTCGGCGGCGCCATCCACGAGAGATGGCACCATGCTCTTCCCATCGCACCTCACTGACGCCGAGCACGCCGGCCGCGCCCTTGCGCACCCCTTCGCTCTGCTCCTGCCGAAGCAGGCCATCGCGGCCCTATCCGACATCGCCACCGGGACGACGCCGGCCACCACAGCCGAGCGCCACCTACTGGGCGAGATCTTACACGCCATCGACGCCGCCGAGGTCGCCATATCCCGGAGGGCGGCATAGTGCTCGACTCCTCGACCACGCCCACCGCGACTACGTCAGCTCTGGTTCAGCAGGCCCAGTCTCTTCCTGCGCTCGTTGCCCGCGCCGCCGAGACACTCGCCAACGCCGGAACCGCAGCCGAAGTGCTCGATGCCGGCCAGATGGCATCGTTCGCCTACGACGTGGCGAAACGGCTGGCGCGGCTCGCGAAGGCCAAACAGGCGCACGACACCCTGATCGCCGCCACCCACCGAGCCCAAGCCGACGCCTTGGAGATCGAGGCGCAGGCGAAGCGCCGACTGGCCGACGAGTATGACGCGGCGCAAGAGCGGGGAGAGGTCCAGAAGCCAGGCGGCGATAGGGTGAGCAATGTTCCAGACCGGAACAATGCTCCTACCGTCCAGGACATCGGCCTCACCCGCAAGGACATCCACGAGGCCCGCCAGATCCGAGACGCCGAGCGCGAGCGGCCCGGCATCGTGCGCCAGACCTTGGACGCCAAGCTCGCCGCCGGTGAGGAGCCGACGCGGGCCGCCGTTAAGGCCGCAGTCGCGCGTGAGAGGCCGAAGGCCGCCACCACCAAGGCCGCTGAGAAGCGGAAGCCGCTCGCGCCGGACATGCGGTCCGCCGTAGAGGCGCTCATGGCGTCGGACCCAGCTCTGCACCGGGAATTCCTGGTGTCGGCCTCCGAGCACCTCATGGACGTTGACACCATCTGCGCGGTCCTGCGTGCGCTGCTCAATCGGATGCACCCCAAGAACGTCGCCACCCTCCTGGTCGATGTCTTCGGCCGGCCAGAGTTCGCGAGGGCGGTGGCGGACGCCATGACTGAGCTATTCGACGCGCGGGAGAAGGAGGACGACGAGGCCGCCCTGGGCCTGGAGGGGCCGCCATGACGGCTCCCACCTCCTACATCGACGCCCTGATGGCCCGATGCCCGCCAGGTACCGTGCGTGTCGTCGGCGATTGTCCGCGCCCCCGAAGAGCATCCAAAAGCACGAGGGCGCGCATGAACGGCGTCGACACCACGCACGAGCGCAGTATCGAGGGCGAGGCAACGCCTGGCATCGGCCACAACTCCGGGGCGCAGCCGACGCCGGAGGACGACGAGGCCAGGGGTATCGAGGGCAAAAAGGCCTACTACATCGGGGTGCTCACCGACTGGTTCGCCAACCGGCGGGAGAAGCTATCCGAGCACATGACACCGGAGGAGATCGGCGCCTGCGAGAGCCGGCCGGCCGTCCTGCTCCAGGCCATGGCCATCGGCATCGCCTCGATCTTCCGAGAGGCACTATTCAACCCCCAGGACTCCGAGAGCGCTGACGAGCGCGCGCGCGGCGCCTTCGCCATGATGGGGGTGTACGTCGTCGACGTGTACTTCTCCCACAATGACAGGGGATGCAGCACCGCTTCGGCTGAGCGAGTCGCGGAGCTGCTCGGCTGCAGCAAGAACAGCGTGAAGCGCGCACGCGCACGCCTCGTTCAGCACCAGATCTTGGCCGGCGGCAGGAAGGACGGATACGGCGACCGCTGGTGGCCGGTCATCAGTCGCAAGCTGGCGGGTGACCCAAAGGCCAGTGTGGTCTGGCTGCTAGACGCGACCAGTGAACCTATCAAGCGTGGCCGTCCGGCCGAAATCTGGCCCCCTGATGCGGGGCCTAGATTAGATGGAGAAATCTGGACCCCCGATGCGGGGCCTAGATTTCCGGAGCCAGGAAAATCTAGGCCCCCACTTCAGAAATCTAGGCCCCCAGATCCGAAATCTAGGCCCCGCATGCGGGGTCGCGAGACATTAGACATTAGACAAGACAATCTATCCGGCGCTGACGCGCCTGGTGCTAGTGCAACCGAAGATTTGTTTTCAGAGGGTACTCCTCCCGATAGCGGAGCCTCGCCTGAGAGGGTACCGACCTCGGAGAAGGACGCTCCCTGTAAACCCTCTTCGGCGGAGCACAAGGGGAAGCGCGCCCCAAAGCCCAAGGCCACCGAGGAGCAGTTCACCCGCTTCTGGGCCGCCTACCCCATCCGAGAGGGCAAGGCCGCCGCGCGCAAGAACTTCCTCGCCCTGTCGTACGATGAGGCCGAGCTGGCCGTCGTCGGCGCCGCCGGCTACGCGGCGAAGATCGCGGCCGAGCGCGCAAGGCGAGGCGAGGAGCCGCGCATCAAGTGGGCGCAGGGCTGGCTGACCGAACGCCGCTTCGAGGATTACACGCCTGCCCACACCGCGGCACCCGCTGGCCCGAGTCTGCCGCCCTGCTGGTGGCGCGATGACCCCAGCTTCGCCGCGAGCCTCGAACTCGCCGACTGGAAGCTCCTCTACGACACCCACGCCAAGAACGGCACCTGGCCGATCGACATGATGGGGCCCGCGCCCGGCGCGCCCGGCTGTCTGCTCCCTCGCGATGTCATTGCGAAGCTCAAGAGAGGCTCGTGATGAAGGCCCACGACGACGATCCCCTGTACCGCGAGCCGCCCCGCAATCTCGACGCCGAGCAGGCGCTGCTGGGCGCCATCCTCGTCAACAACGACGCGCACGATCGCGTCGCCGGCGTCCTGGAGCCCGCCCACTTCTTCGATCCGTTGCATCAGCAGATCTACGAGACGGCGGCCAAGCTGATCGCCGAGGGCAAGCGGGCGAACCCCGTCACTCTCAAGGGCTACTTCGAGAGCGCGGAGCCGATCAGCTCGACGGAGACCGTGCCGCAGTACCTGGGGCGACTGGCCGCCAACGCCACCACCATCATCAACGTCCGCGACTACGCCCGCACCATCGTCAATCTGTGGACTCGCAGGCAACTCATCCTGACCGGCGAGGACATGGTGAACGCTGCCTACAACAGCCTGGTGGACTTCCCGCCCAAGGAGCAGATCGAGGAGCTGGAGCGGCGGCTGTACGCACTGGCCGAGAACCGGGGCGGCGAGGGCCATGTCATCGCCGAGCCGGTTGCGGTTCGCAATGAATTCGCGCGAGTCTTCGAGGCTTATCGCAACCCCGAGGCGGCAAAGGTTGGCATCTCCACCGGCCTCGCGGACCTAGACCGCAAGCTCGGCGGTGGCCTTCAGCCGTCCGACCTCATCATCCTCGCCGGCAGGCCGGCCATGGGCAAGACAGCGCTCGCCGGCACGATCCTGCGCAGCATCGACGTGCCTGCGGTGTTCTTCAGCCTCGAAATGACCGCGGATCAGATCGCGAGACGCATGATCTCCGCTGAAACCGGCATTCCGACCGACCGTCTTCGCAGCGGTGACCTGAGCGAGGCGGAGGCGAGCCTGCTGGCCAGGGCCGAGGGGACCATGATGCAGCGTATCGAGGCGCGCGGCGTCATCCTCGACCAGACCGGGGGCATCTCCATCGCCAACCTCGCCACCCGCTCGCGCCGCCTGAAACGTCAGGTCGGCATCGAGCTTGTGATTGTGGACTACCTCCAGCTCGTGACAACGGGCTGGTCCCGGCGCGACGGCCGTGTGCAGGAGGTGTCGGAGATCAGCGGCGGCCTCAAGGCGCTGGCCAAGGAGTTGAACGTCCCCGTATTGGCGCTCTCCCAGCTTTCCCGCAACGTCGAGAACCGTGAGGACAAGCGACCGCACCTCGCCGATCTGCGTGAGTCCGGCTCCATCGAGCAGGACGCCGACGTCGTGATGTTCGTCTACCGCGAGGAGTACTACGTCCGCCAGCAGCAGCCAACCAACGACGCGCAGCGTACGGCTCGGCTTGCCAAGCTCAAGGAATGCGGCGGCAAGGGCGAGATACTCATCGGCAAGCATCGGCACGGCTCGACCGGCACGGTCGATGTCCAGTTCGACGCCGCCACCACCCTCTTCAGCAACCTTGCCCGCACCGGGCATGGCAACGATCAACCGTGAAAGGAGCAATAACGATGCAGACACAGAACATCATCGAGATCGACGCCGACAAGAAGGTCAGAGCTGAACTTGAGGCACTGGCCCTCCTTGTCGAGTCCGCCCCCGAGGGCAGCCGCCGTCACAACCTGTACATGGCGGCTTGCACCGCCGGCGCCGCCGCGACACGCGGCATTGTCCCTGCGCAGGCTGCCGGTGACCGCCTCGTCACCGCCGCCGCATCGGTCGGCCTCGCCGGCCCCGAGGTCGCGCGCACCATCGACAGCGGGTTCCAGAAGAGCGGTCTGAGCTTCATGCCGTGAAGCAGTGGCAGTGCGTACCCACTCAAACCATAAGGCAACAGCATGACCGACGACGGCAACGTCCACCACCTGCCCGCCCACCGCAGGGGCACCGGGTTCGAGCACATGACGAACGATGATTTCATGATTGCGGCGTTCGGCCCAGAAGCCCTCGCCATCTGCAAGAATACATCGCCCAAGGCGCTGGAGCGGGTCTGGCTCAAGCCGATCGACCCGGCGCGCGCCGACGACATCAATCGGGAGTTCCAGCGTCGCAACAGCAAGCCTGCCTTCAAAATCTGAACCAACCGAAGGAACCGAACATGACGACCACCACGCCCACCACCGAGCGCCCGCTCGACGAGCGGCGCTACGAGAAGCCGAAACCGCCCAAGGTGCCCCACACCACCCACATGCGCGAGCTGGCCATGCCCGACGGCCGCCGGCTGCTACTGGACCGCCGCTCCATCGCCTTCCTCTGCGAGGCCAAGGAGGAGGAGTTCAAGGGCAAGAAGGTGACGATCGTTGCCTTCAAGACGCAGGCGAAGGCTTGCCCGGTGACCACCACATACGACGAGCTGGTGGCATGGTGGCGCGCCGAGGCGCCGGCCGGAGACGGGAAGGAGGCTTAGACCATGTCTCCAGCAGGAGGTCCACCGGTGGAGGCGGCGCCCGCTCCCGCTCTTGAGCAAGCTGAACGTGGCCGCATGCTTTTCCATATCGCTGGTCTGTGGACCGGCTTGGTCGATCCGAGGTGGGGACCTGGCGTCTGGGGTGCCTTGCGCATTGCCATCCTCACGGCCCTGCGCTGTGAGGGGGAAACCCGTAGCTGCTGCATCGTGTGCAGAGAGGGCTGGGGGACGGACCTCGGCATGCGCCCCGAGGGCGTGCTGACAGCAGAACCGACCAGGGGTGACGCGCCCGGTTCCGTCTCGTTGATCTGCGCCGTCTGCTGGGACGCCACTTGGAACGATAGCCTGCGAGCCGCTATCGCTCGCGAATTCGGCGTCGAGGCCGATGATCTGCGGCTGATCCACACCGGGGGCAACGCCTGATGACCGCACGCAAACCGACCGCCGCTGACATGGTCGAGCACGTCGGCACGGTCGAGCAGCGGCTACCACGCCGAAAGCCATCCCTGCCGGCGATCGGAATGGAGGGCGTCAACAAGGGCAGGGCTAGTCTGCCGCTTGCCATCCCAGATCGCCGACACATCGTCGAGCAGATGGTCGAGCATGTTGGCGCGGGCCGAGACCGGACCAGGGAACCACAGCGGCGCGCACAGACGCTTGCGGAACAGCTCTATGACGGAGGGTTCATCGACCACGACGAAGTCACCACCGCAAGAACTGTGCGTGACCTTTACCACAGCGTCGTCAGTACAAGCGAGGGCGTGGCTTCATACGGCGACCCGCGGGGTTCAGGCGCGCCGTGGGACAAAGCCGCGCGGAAGGCCGGCGAGATCGAGCGCCAACGTTCGGACCGCCGCAATCTCGCTTGTTTGATGTATGCGATGTGCGGCATTCGAGCCAAGTCTGGCTTGGCGGACTTCGACCGTCAGCTGTTCGAGATACTGCAGCGCGCCTGTGTGGCCACCGTGGATCGCCCCACATTGGCAATGATCGGCGCGGCCCGTTCGGAATACGGCTCAGAGCGGCAGCGGTCCGCGGCTGGGACAACGGTTCTTAGGGAAGCCCTGCGAAAGGGAGCTATCTACCTGGGGCTCATTCGTGCAGAGCCGTGGCTAGAAGAGGCAAGCTTGCGAATTACTGGAGATGTAGTGAAGTAAATCCAAGTATGCGTCAATTTGCCACAGTATTGATGCTAATTTCTTGAGTTTATCTATTTGCCAAACCTGGTGCACTTGATGTAGTGTATTTTTCCAACGCTGGAATTGCGCCTGCCGCTCACTGAGCCGCGGGCGCTTTGCATCTCCAGCGACCCGTATCCCGAAAAATCCGAGAACCCGAACCGGAGGCATTCATGCGTCCGAACGAAGCGCTGTTCACGCCGATTCAGCGCATCGCCGCCGAGGTGGGCATCACCGCGCAGACGATCACTCGGCGCAAGCAGGACTTCTTCCCCGTCACCAAGATCGGCGGCCAGTGGATGGCTAGGTCCGACGTCTATCGCAACTGGCTGCGTCAGCGCCTTGCTGAGACTTCCGCTAATGGCGATGCTCCGCGAGCCTGACGGCGTCCTCACCAGTGGCGTGGCGCCAGCCGCCCCGCCCATCACGACCAACGACACCTCTCTTTGCATCGTCTGTGGCGAGCGCCCGCGGCTCGGCTCTCTGACAAGATGCAAGCAGTGCCTCCAGGAGGCTGCCGATACTGCTCGTCAAGCCCGTGCCGAGGCCGAAGCCACGGTCAAGGCAAGAGTCCAGGCGAAAGAACAGGCGGCGACTAAGCGATGTACGACCTGCAAGGTTGAGAAGCCGCTCAGCGAGTTCGGCGCGCATCATCGGTCCAGGGACGGCAAACGCAAGGCGTGCAGGCCCTGCGTCCGGGCGGGTCGGGCGCTATGTAAGCCGCTGAGACCGGAGCAGGCGGCGGTGCAGAAGCTCGCAGCCTCGAAGCCAGATAGGCGCGCGAAGAACAAAGCGGCCGTTCGATCGTGGGCACAACGCAATCCCCAGGCTTCGCTAGCTCGTCAGAAACTGATGCGAGCACGGCGCCGCGGGGAGGTGACGCCTCCGGCAACCTGCCAGATCGCTGAATGTGAAGCCACCAGCCTCGTCGCCCACCATGCTGACTACGGCCGCCCACTCGACGTGCTCCACATCTGTCGCCGGCATCACCGGCTCCTACACGGCGGTGTGGCTCTGAAGTTGAAGCCCGGCGTCCCGGCGCGCCTCAGGCGGCTGCCGCCCGTCGGGTTGGAGGCCGCGGCCAGGTGCAAGACAGCCTTCGCGCCAGCGACCGTATGAACATCAATCGTCACCGGCAACCATGCCGGCATGCGCTTCAAGCTCAAGGCTGCTGTTGCGTACCGAACAGCATACGCGCCTGAGACTGCATAGAGGCCGATCGGCTTGGGCGGCGAGCTATCTACTTTAGAAAGAAATAGAGATGGCCAGGCCAAAAGGGAAGCCGAAGACCGGCGGACGCAAGAAGGGCACGAGCAACAAGATCGGCGCCGACGTTCGCGCACTTGCCCAGCGCTACAGCGCGGAAGCGATAGAAACCCTTGCCAAGATCATGAGGGACAAATCCGCGCCGCCGCAGGCGCGCGCCATGGCGGCAGATCGACTGCTTGATCGTGCCCATGGCAAGGCCCCGCAGGCCATCGTCGGCGATCCAGCGAAGCCGCTCCAATCCAACGCGAAGATCGAGATGGTGATTGTCGATCCAAAGCCGACAATCGACCGCCCACCCGAAGAGACCCGCGAGGAATGGCTCGCCCGTCGAACGAAGGAGCTTGGCGTACCAGCCGGCGGACGCCCCAACTAGATCCATGCCAAGAAACAGACGACAGTTCAACCATAAGCACGAGCTGTTCGCGCAGGGACTGGCGAGCGGCGCCAATGTGGGTGTGGCTTACGTGGCAGCCGGCTACAGGGACAGTCCTGCTGCGGCCAGCCGCTTATCAAAAAATGTCAAAGTTCGGGGACGTGTCGCTCAGCTTCAGGCCAAGGCCGAAGCCAAGGCGCTCCTGACGCTCGCAAACCACATGCACGAGCTTGAGAGACTCCGCGACCTTGCTGTGAAGAATGGTCAGATGAGCGCCGCCATCGCTGCCGAGGTCAAGCGGGGCGAATTGATGGGCTTCTATGTCCAGCGCCGCGAGAACACCAACGCGACCTATGCGATCTCGGACAAGCCGATGACGCAAGAGGAGTGGGAAGCGGAGTACGGAGTTGCTCGTGTGGGCGATGCGCCGCAGACGAACGGTCCTCACTAAAAGCGCAGGTCACTCAGCCATGGCAACCACACGCGGTGGCCGGCGTCCCGGGTCTGGGCGCAAGGCCGGAGTTACGAATAGAGCAACTGCTGAGTGCAAGACCGCAGCCCGCAAGTACGGGCCGGCTGCCGTCAAGGAGCTTGCCAAGCTCGCTGGCCTGCTGCCGGGCAGGAACGGTGCGGCTGAGAGCGAGCAAGCTCGCATTGCTGCCTGCAAGGAAATTCTCGACCGCGCCTACGGCAAGGCCGCCCAGCCCTACACAGGCGAAGGTGGCGAAGGCCCGGTCCAGATCCGGGCACTACTCGACAGCATCGACGGTGAGACCCGCGGTATCCCGACTAGGGCCGCGTGACGTGAGCCAGAACGCCAACCACAAGAAGTGTCCTGAACCATGGCCGAACAACTCTTCCCCTCCCCGATGGCGGCGATGCTCCGCGGCAGCCAAATCCCTCCCTTGCCCATCGGGCCGCCGCCGGAGGTGATGTTAGGCGCTCCGACCATCGCCATGTCCGACCTGCTCCGTGCTGGAGCACTCGGCGGACCGGCCGTGGCGCCAGCGACCTTGACGGGACGGGAGAACGGCCCGCAACAGCCGCCAATGGCGCTGCCTGCGTCTGTCGATATCCAGCGTCTCGACTATGGCCAGCCGATGCCTGGCACCCGGCCGTTGGCCGAGGCGCTACCCGGCGCCTTCCCAGAGAGCGAGCGCGGCTGGTATCGCAACCCGGAGAGGCCGACCACCGGCATTGCTGCCGGGCCGCAGTCGAGCCGAGAGGCGTTCGATCTCGCCCAGCAGGGACGCGATCTGGCGTTCGTTGGCGGACAAGCGCTGCCGTTTGCGGTCGGCGGACCGGTTTCGCGCGGTGTTGATGCTGCCGTGAGCGGCGCTGGAACCCTTGGGCGTGCCGCTGCGGCGTCTCCGGCCGGGCAATGGGTTGGCCGAAACGTGGTGGAACCCGTTGCTGGTGCCATCGCGCGCAATCCGACACTGGCCGGGTTCCTGACGGCTGGAGGTGTCACCGCGGCGACACCAGGACAGACAGCTGACACACCTCCGCTTCGTGAGCGAGCGCCTGGCGCGCGGAAGGCTGAGACCGACGTGCGGGGGCGCCTCACAACGGCCGAGGAGGACCTACGCAAAGCGCGCGAGGATGTTGCCCGGTACGATGATCGAAACTTCAACTGGCGCGATGCTGACGCCGTAGAGGCAGCGCAGCGCAATTTCCAGGGCATGGACATTAGGGTCCGGGACCCTAAGACCGGGCAAATCGTTCCGATCCCTTCGGACCGTAGGGATGGTCCGCTGACACGCGCTGGCGCTGCTGAGTATGCGCGCCGTGCGGCGGCAAAGGTCAAGGAGCTTGAGACGGGCCTCGCGGCCACCAGGACTGAATTGGAACGCGCCGGAACCGCAGTGAGGGAAGCAGAGGGCCTCGACGCGAGAGACATAAGCGCTAGGCGCATGCAGGAACTGGACGAGCCGACGTTGGTGCAGAGGTTCGGGCCGAATGCCGGCTACTTCGCTGGCTTCGGACAGGGCGTCGTTGAGCGCTGGGCGCTCGGTAAAGCCTTCCGCGGCTTGGAGCGGGCGCGAACCGAGCGCGCTAACTCTGTCATGGCGCACATGAGCAAGGGTGACGTTAACGAGCGCGTGGGCCGGCTCAACCAGTTCTGGACCGAGGGTGGAAGCCGCAACCCGCCGTATGCGTATACGCCTGGCGCGCGTCCCTATCCGTGGACGGCCGCGCCGGATGCACCGCCGCCGGGTGCGTCATCCGTCTTTGCACCGCGCGATCCTAGCGCGACGCTCAACGCATCTCGGCTCTATCGTCCCGGTCCGTTGGAGAGCTATGGGCCAGTAACCGGAACAACGCTCACTGGCGGGTATGAATGGCACCAGGGCGAGCAGAACATGGAGGAGGCTCGGCGAGAGCTTATCGCTGCAGAGACGGCTGTTGCCGGGAAACAGGCGCCGACCGAGGTTGAAATGCAGCGCATCAGAGATGCGCGTCAGGGCTTGGCCTGGGCTCGGTTCTTGCGGAACGCTGGGCGTGGGGCAATAGGCGGGGGCGCGATGACCGATCTCCACATGCGCGCCCATGCCCCGTCGCGTCCGAATATCGGGCGTGCCGAGACTGAGCGGGGCACTGTTGATCTGCTACTGAATCCGCCTCCAGCACTACCTCCGACAGCGCCAGCCGGACCTAGCGCCCCAACGATGCTGCCGCACTCGTCCACCTACCAGCCACGGGCAGGCGGACGGTTTGCGCCAGGGCGTCCGGTCTATCCTCCGGGCGACCCGCGTCGCGGCGGTAGCTAGCGCGGTGTTGGCGGCGGACAGCTTGGGCGGAGATGATGAGAGCCGCCACGACACGGAACATGCAGTAGAGCGCATAGACTCCAAGCACGCCGATTTTGATCGTGATGTAGAGCATCATATCTGAATTGCTTAGCCGTATGCCGCGCCCATCGAGCAGTCCGCCAAGCAAGAACAACAGCGGCATCGCTAGACCGAAAAGGCAGGTCATAAGGGCGATGCTGTCCGGCACTCGCATCACCCGGTCAAATCGGTCGCGCGCCTGCTGTCTCAAATCATCGGCCATCGGCAATCCCTCCTGACACGGAATCCTAGCCGACGTAGGCACTACCTCGGAAGCGAAATCATGGCAGAACCTACCTTCTCCCCCCGCATGGCGGACTTCCTGCAGGGACGGGCAGGGGCAGCATATGCGCCCGTTATGTCGGAGTTCACGACTCCAGGCGATCTCCAGCGCGAGCGCATCTCGAATGCCCTTGGCTGGGACGTAGGACGCCCAGTTCAGGAGTTCGCGCGGCGGGCATTGCTCCAGTTGCCGATGGCGATGCGTCCCGCGATGGGTGCAATGCCGACGATGAGCGGAGTGCCGGCAAGGCCAGCAGCCACATCGCCAGAACCCGGACCTTGGCAGCCAGGCTACATGCAGGAGTGGTTGCAGGGCCGCTATCAGCCCGCCGCCCGCCCGCAGGCATGGCAGGCCGACAGGCGGTGGGGTTCGCCGGGCAATGAGCAACCGCCTCTGACCTGGCACGACGTTGTCGCCGGGCGCATCCGCACCCCGCAAAACCGCGCCGAGATGATCGAGGCCGCCAAGGGCGTCGGCGCAATCGCGGGCGCAACGGGGACCGCCGCCGGTGGCGCTCAGTTCGGGTTCGATACCTATCGCGGCGAGCCGTGGCAGACGGCCTCGTGGCGGGCCTTGATCGGCCCGACCGCGGGCGACCCGCCATCCTGGTGGCCGCAGCCGCCGCCCGCCGAAAGGCCGCCGCCTCCCAACGGGCCACAGCCGCCGTCGCGGTCGAGATCCTCTTGGGTGGACTGACTAGGGGTCATCACCCCGCAAACATCATCTGAAGGAAAAGCAAATGGCCGATGGCCCAAACCACCCGGTTGCGGGTGTCTCTCCCGACCAGCGCGACGAGACAGAGCCACGTGAGGTGCCCGCCAGGCCCAAAGCCCGTGGCAGCAGTGCCTGGGGCAGTCCTTGGGGCAGCCCATGGGGCACGACGGGCATCAAGCCTGAGAAGGCCATCCCTGAAAGCGGCCGTGACGAGATCACAGAGGCCGATCCCGCCAGCGAGGCGTAAGCGCCGAATCGATCACTGAGGCGCGGTGGTAGTCATAGTCGGCACGTGCCCGCCTGCACGAAACCCAAACAATCAGGAGCGAAGCAGTGCCCTGGAATGGCTCGGCGCCCAACCGACAGGCGGGGCGCACCGACGGTGTGCGCACCGGTGATGACGTATACGCGCAGCAGGCGGCTGCTCCGGTCAGCGTGGACGCCACTCTTTTCGATGTCCACGACACCGACCTCAAGGACATGATCAACGCCTGCTACAAGAAGGACGGCGGGAATACGGCTACAGCCGATCTCCCTATGGGCGGGTTCAAGTTCACCAACGTCGCCGAAGCCGCGGCACGCAATCAGTTTGCGCGCTTCTCCCAGCTCCAGGACAATAAGGGGCAGTACGTCGGTACGGTCGGCGGCACGGCAGACGCCATCACGTTGACGCCATCTCCTGCAATCACGGCCTATGTAGCGGGGCAGCGGTTCACGTTCATTGCCGGCGGGGATAACACCACGGCGGCTACAGTCAACGTGTCCGGCGTCGGCGCCAAGGATATCAAGAGGCCGGACGGTTCCGCTACGGCTCTCTCCGCTGGAGACATCATCTCTGGGGCCATTGCCGATATCGAGTACGATGGCACGAATTTCCTGCTGCTGAGTTGGAGCGCCACCAAGCTCTTGAATGATGCTGCGCCTCAGCTTGCGGCGGACCTCGATACCAACGGCAACGATGTCGCCTTTGACGATGCGCGCGGCATCACCGACGATTCCGGCAATGAGCAACTGGTCTTCCAGAAGACCGCGACCGCCGTCAATCATGTCGAGATCACCAACGCAGCAGCCGGCAATGATCCCGTCATATCCGCAGCAGGCGACGATACCGATATTGATCTTGTCCTGGCAGGGAAGGGGACGGGCGTTCCGAAGATCGGGACCAGCGCCGTCCTGTCCACCACCAACATCAATGACCTGACCGAAGACACAAGCCCAGACTTCGCCAACGACTTTATTGTGACCTATGATGCGTCGGCCGGCATTGCAAAGAAGGTCAAGCTCGGCATCGGCGCAATCGTCGCCATCATCGAGGACCAGAAGACGCAGAACACTGCGGGCCAGACCTTAAACACCGGGTCCGATCAGGTACGCGAGCTGAACACGCTGGTTTACAACCGCGACTCGCTGGTATCGCTGTCGTCCAACCGCTTCACGTTGCCAGCAGGGACGTGGGAGATCGCATGGGATGCGCCGTTCGCTCCCGACAGCGGCAGCGGGCGGCTGCATCAATCGTTTTTGTACAACCAGACGGACAGCGCCGTCGTCGCCCGCGGGATGTCGTCTTATCTGGATACCAGCGTGAACAACGAGAACGGCCAGCAGCTTAGCTCAGGCAGTGCCGTCGTCACTATCGCCGGCAGCAAGGCCTTCGAAATCCGCTCCAGGGTCGGCATACAATCTACAACCGGTGATCCAGCCAACTTCGGCACCGAGGTCTACACGCGGGTGACGGTGCGGAGGGCGTGAAGCCAGCGTGAAGCCTTGCCCGTGCGTTGCTGCGTGAGGTCAATCCGAAAGCCTCCGATGGCGGCGCCAATCTGTTCGGCGGCGAGGACGATATGGTGCTATCCGCGCACTGGCGCGGGTGATCCGATGAGGAGTTCCCAGCGCCCTGCTAGCGTGGCCCTGAGAGCCACCTTACCACTTGCCTGGTTTCGGAGGGCAGCACTCGGGCCGCTTGCAGCTTGGCTATGGGCACTGGGGTCCACACGTGTGCACAACGTCAACGGTGCCGTCTGGACGGGCCCGCGGCAGAAAACAGCAACGACTGGTGTCGCCAGGCGGGGTTGCCTTAGGAGGGTCTGGTTGCGGTGCGGGCGCTGGCCTTGCGTGAGGAATGACGAAGTTGAAGCCCATGGGTAGGTGGCTTCCTCCGTTGGCCGGGCAAACGCCCTTTTTCGGGTATCCATCGAAGAACATACCGTAGCAGTTGTTGCAGTAGCGCCAATCGCGCTGGGATGTTTCCGTCGAGGCGACGTCGTGAGGAATTACAAAGTTGAAACCGGCCGCCCTGTGACCACCTGGTCGGTCAGCCGGGCAAACGCCCTTGATGTTGTAGCCGTCGAAAAACAACCCTTTACACTTCTCACAGAAGCGCCATTCCCCCTGGGACGTCCAGGTTGGGGCAATGTCGTGGGGAATGTGGAAGTTGAATCCGATGGCATCGTGGGCACCCTTAACCGGGCAAACGCCCTTGTCGGGATAGCCCCAATAGAACATTCCAAAGCATTGCCCGCAGAACCGCCAATGTTCCTGCCGCTCCGCAGCAGCCGGAGCGAGATGCCCACTGAGTGCTGTTGCTCCCACTGCCAAGGAAAAGGACTTGAGCGCGTCCCGCCGCGAAAGAAGCGTCATTTGAGTTACTCACTCCGGCTCGTTAACACCCAGGTTGTGCTCTAGGGTGCCGCTTTTGATTGACCCCTGCAGGCAGAGCCTGAACGTGAGAATAAAAATTCGTTGCAGGGCACGGGTGGCGGCAGGAACGACACGCTGCTTGGGGCGCCGACTGTCATTCAGGCTTGTCGGGGTCCGAGCCCCTGGCTTGTCCAGCGCGTCCAGCTCCGCAGTGTTGCCGCCACGAGCGAAATCCGCGTCGCTACAGGCGGTGGTCATTCTCCGTCAACCCTAACGTGCCAACGTTGGGCGGCAAGCAGACCACAATCGGCAACCCACGCAGCATGCTCCAACCCTGGCCGAATGCGCTAACTCAGGACATTTTGGGCGCTCTCGTCTGTCTCTCGGCCATGGCTGTCATTGGCCTGGTTGTCGTATGGGGAGGAGAGAGTAACGACCGATTCCGAAGCCGTAGGCCGCGCCTTAACGTGCGCCGACGACCATACGCATTACTGACCTCTGGTCGTCTTCGGGATCGCCTCCATCATCGTCCGCGAACCCATCGTCTCCTGCGCACGGCTCTGGGCGCAGGTCGTGCAAATAGCGCGTCAACGCGCTATCTTCGTTCCCCCACGCCTGCTCGGCTGTCATGTCCGGAGCTTCCACCCACGCCATAAGCGGCTTGACGGTGCTCCAGCCGAACCCCAGCGCCGTCTCATTTGCCTTCGGCCACGCTATTCGCCGTGCACCTACTAGCTGATGTCGAGCTGCCTACAGAACCTGTCGACTGCAAGCGCGCTCCGTACGATCGCGCGGGAGCAACATTCACAGTTTTGGTAGTCCTGTCTGTCAGATAGCGGACGTGGCTTCTGCTGATCGTTGGTGGTCGCGTCACGACTTCCGCTTGGGCTTCTCGCCCTTCTCGTGCGCCTCTAGCCTGTCCGGGGGCAGAGCCGTCGGCGCCTGCGCCGGCCCGCTACTTGCCTTCGTCGGATTGGTGGCCGGGCTTTTCCCAGCCTGCACTTCTGCCAGCGATTCTCCAGTAAATGAGACCGGCGATGAGGCCGATTGGGGCAAAGAGCAAGAACAGGCCGCCGATGAGACCGCCCGGAATGTACATGATGGAGCTGACGCTCGCCGCAATTGCCCCCGCCACCACGTAGAAAGCAGGTGAGCGGATGCGGTTTGCCTCGCCGTAGGCGATGACAGCGAGGGCGGGGACGGCGGCATACGCGATCATCATCCAGGTCACGACCTGGGCGAGTTCGAGGAACTTGAACAGCGAGGGGGCTTCGCTCTCAATAGCTACCAGGAACGCGAAGATCGCGATCACGAAGCTGGCAGCAAGGCAGGCGGCCAGATAACCGACAAAAATCCTCGACAGGCGTGTCATAACAATCCCCCAACTCAGCAATGCAACCCGTGCGCGCGCCTCCGAGGCCGATCCTCGGCGCTGATCAGCTTAGCGCCACTCCTGGGAGGCTCAACTCCCGCCCGCGATCGTGCCCCTGCAGTTGGTCGTCGAGGATGGCGTCAAGGCCATGCTGGAGGAGACGTCGGACAAGCCCAAAGGGGGCAAGCGGTAATGATCAGCGGGCGCGTGGATCGCCTCAATAAGAGAAAACCGGGGATTGGGGCGGCGGCCGATGATGCGCTTTCGGCGGCGATCGCTTCGACAACAGACCGCGCAAGTACCTCAGCGACACCGGTCACCGCTCCATGCCCACCACCACCGTCCGCCCTTCGGAGTGTCGAGCACAACGATCTGCATTGATGAAGCCTTCTGCCCCGCTGGGCTCAGGTTGGAAGTCGATTGCGCCTCCTCGCCTTGCGCCCCTTGCTGCCCTCGCTCGCATCTCGCATCAAGGCCAATGGTACGGGTCACAGAGGCGCTTCGGCAGCGAGGCTATGGGATACAAACTCTGTGGCTGACACGCCGCTTAGCGCCGCGAAAGATGCTGCTTCAGCCGCGCGATTTCGTCCGTGGACCAGCCACGAACATCCGTGACCTCGATCCAGGCGTCGACATAGTGGGCTGGGGCGTAGAGATGGCCGAAGCCAATCGGCGCCGACGTGGCCATGAACATGTCCAGCGCCAATTGCAGGAAGGTCACGATCGGGTACCACTGCAGTTGCGGCGACACATCTGGGCCGCGCGGAGGCTGCATCCACTCCGGCGCGCGATGAAAGGTGCCGTAGTCGAAGAAGGTCACGGGATCGCTTGCATATTGGAGGTAGACGACCCGCATCGGCCCCCACACCGCGTTCGACATGGAAGCCTGGGTGGCCGCGTCCCCGTACTGGTTCATGAAGCGCACGAAGGAGCCGTCGCGGAACCGGGGCAGCCAAGCCGGCGATCCGAGGTTTCGATGGTCGGTCAAGAAACGCCAGAGCCTACTCGAATAGGGCGGGCCGCTCCAGAGCGCGCCGGTGAAAGGATCGCCCAGGACCTCGATCAGATCCGTCGACCGCTCGGAGTTCGCCGCACCAAGACTGAGGCCGTGCAGATAGAGCTTCGGCCGCCGGTCCTTGGGAAGCGCGGTCCAATAGCCGTAGATCTCCCTGAAGAGGGCACGTGAGGCATCCGCGCCATATCCGGGATCGATGAGCAGATACAGCCAGCTGGCGAGATAGGAATATTGCAGGGCGACGCTCGCGACGTCGCCGTCGTGCAAATATTCGACGCTGTCCAGTGCGGCTGGGTCGACCCATCCCGTGCCCGTCGGCGACACCACTACGAGCACCGAGCGCTCGAACCCGCCCACGCGCTTCAGCTCTTCCAGCGCCAACCTGGCGCGGGTCTCTTGCGTGCCGGCAGAGCGCAGCCCGACGTAGATGCGCAGCGGGTCAAGCGCTTTCCGACCGGAGAAACCGCTGATGTCGTCGCGGCTCGGCCCCGAGGAGATGAACTCACGCCCCCACCGTCCAAGTTCCTCCCAGGTCAGCAGCGAGGCGCGGCTCCCGGTCTTCAGGGGGGCCATGGGCGGGCCGGTTTCCGGCGCGATCAGCCTGTCATACTCTCCAAAGGAGATTGCCGCGGCCCGCAGCCCCGCCCGGAAAAGAAGGCCGTTGCCGATGAACCAGAAAAGCGATGCAACCGCCACGACGCCGATTGCGTTGGACAGCCTTCTTGGCAGGAACCGGCTGATCCTTGACTCTGCGACGCGGAACGTCGCATGGAAAAGGTACGCCAGAGCCATCAGTACCGCGAAGACCACCAGCGCGATTAGCACGACTTCCAGGGGATATCCCGTGTCGACGGCTTCGAGGCCTATCAGCTTCCGGATCGAGTTCTGCCATGGCGCCGCATGCCAGAGAGAGACGACCGCGACGACCGTGCCGGCGGCGACGGCGCCAATCCTGGCCATCCGCCGGTAGCCATCTTGAGGCTGCGGAAGCTCCAGATAGACCCAGAGCCAACGAGCGGCTGCACCGACGCCATATCCCATCGCCAGCAAAATGCCTGACAGCACGCCTTGCGTCAGGAAGCTCCGCGGCAGCAGGGTCGGCGTCAGGGAAGCGGCAAAACATATCGCTCCAACAAGGAAACCGCAGGCCGAGAGTGTCCGCCAAGGTACTTTCCCGTCCGCCACCCCTCGATTCTCGCCGAGCATCAATCGCAGCGCCCCTCTGGCTGAGCAGCCCGATGAACGTCGTCGCGACTGTAGGACAGCAGCACGACAAAGGGCCCTGTAAGAGCCGGAATGGCAAACGGAGCACGTCACGTGGCTGAACGTGCTGCCGCGACGGCACCAAAGTGAGACCTCCGCCGGCTCTGGCACGACCGAGTCGGGTTCGACGTAGCGTCGGTCCCGCGGTGCCGCGGATGCCGCTGCCGCATAGGGAAGGGCGTCGCTGGCGCTGTTCAGCGCCTGGCCGCGTCAGCCTCACCGGCCGTCCCGTGCCAATCCGGCAGCTCGTATGGATCGGTCTTGCGCACGAGGGGCGCGGGCGAGAAAAGGCAAGTCACGACGAGATCGCTGCCCAGCACCCCTGTACAAAAACCCTCACGAAATCTGACCACGCGAAGCCTTGGAAATACGGGCTTTGTGGATGGTCCGTTTTTTGGGTTCAGATATGCGGTGCCGCAGCCTCCGGGTCACGCCATGAGGAAGAAGTGCTCCCAAACGCCGGACGGCGGCTGGTTCATTGACAACCCCGTGGCGCGTGTCACAGATTGGGTGTGCGGCGGGGTGCCCGCCTAGTGCCCATGCCATCGATGTCCAAGACCGCCGCCCTACTGTGCCCGTTGCGAGAGCCGAGCGTAAAAGTGTTGTGTCCTCGCTAGCGAGTACGGTGGGCGCCATAGCTTGCACCACTGGCCGCTGAGGCCATTCCGCAAATTCATTCAGGTTCTCCCATGCGATTTGGATTGTTCGGCGGCGCCGCGGCGCCGCGGTTGCCCGACGTCGAGGCGAGCGCTGCGGGCTTCTTCGATTTCGTCGAGACCAACGTCGAGGCCGAGGCGCTCGGTTTCCATTCGAGCTTCGTGACCGAGCATCACTTTACCGGTATCGGCCAGGTTTCCTCGACTCTCACCCTCCTGACCTTCATAGCGGCTCGCACGACGCGCCTTCGCCTCGGCACAGCGATCCTTGTCTTGCCGTGGCACAACCCGGTGCTGCTTGCCGAGCAGGTTGCGACCTTGGATCTTCTCTCGCGCGGGAGGCTCGATCTCGGCGTAGGCAAAGGCTATCGCCACAACGAGTTCGCAGGTTTCGCCATGCCACCCCATGAGGCCGAGCCGCGTTTCGAGGAGGCTCTTGACGTGCTCGTGCGCGCACTGACCTCGGAGGAGCCGTTCTCGCACCGCGGACGCTTTTTTCGCTTTGATGAGGTAGTCGTGGAACCGCCGCCGCATCAGCGGCCGCACCCGCCACTGTGGATGGCTGCGGGAAGCCCAGCCTCGATCTCAGCGTGCGCACGCCGCGGCTTCAATCTCTTGCTCGACCAGTTCGCGTCGCCTCAGCAGGTCGGCGAACGTATTGCGCTTTACCGGCAGGAGCTTGAGGCGGGAGGCAACGCGTTCGAGCCAACGCGCGTTGCCGTCGCCCGCAATGTTTTCGTCACAAGCGACACCGTGGAGAAGCACGAGGCCGTCAAACGGCAAGCGCAGATACATGAGAGATTTTTATCACTCTCGCGCGGTTCGGAGAGCCGTCCAGGCTCGCACATCCTAGCGTACGCCGACAAGCCTGAAGCCCATTCGCTGATCGGGACGGCGGAGGAGGTCGCGGAGGGGCTCCTCGCCCTCCAGGAGGTGGGCGTCGCCTACGTCCTGCTGTTCAGCCAGGGTTCGCGCGACAACCTCCGGCGGTTTGCCGAAAGAGTGATGCCAAAGTTCAGTGCGCCGCGAGCGCCATGACGCCTTGTCTGCTCCCGATCGGTGCGCGGAGCTAGCCAGCCGACGTTGCGGGCGATCAGCTGGTCGGAGCGTCCCTCGGCGTGGAGTTTGAGAACCTCCACGGCTTTGTCCTTCCGCAGCCCTGCTTGGGGACTTTGGACGGGCGTGCCACCGCGGAAGAATGACACTGGCGGGGGTGGCACACAAACGCCCATCCTCAGTGGTGTAAATCCAAGGCATCTACCGTCCCGTCGCTGGCGCTATCCGCCGAAGCGGGCCGCTCAACGCCGTGTATCACGCCAACATCACCGCCTATACGGCAGCCCCGCTTCGATCGGGAGGCTCTGGAACGTGAGCGCAGCCGGGCATGGCTCTCCATCACCGTGCAAGCAAGCGTGCGGCCTCAAGCGGCTTTGACTTCGAAATTGCGGCACATCTCGCGCGTTTTCGCGATCGTTCCCACTTCGCCCGCATCATGCCTAGGAATGGGAAGAAGAAGGAGCTGAGCACGCCGGGCTTTGCGATCGCATCAGTCTCCACGAACCAAAAAAAGAGCCGAGAGATAAGCACTGTTGCAAGAAGCCCAGACGAGAAGCCACAGAGATAAGCGACTGCCAATCTTGCTCGGCCGCGCTCCGACTGGCGAACCAGTGCGTACGCCGACGCCGCCGCCACGAACCCCACGACTGATAGGGTTACGCCCGGCGCCGTCTCGACGACAAAACTCCACCAGTGAATGAGCACAGCACTTCACTTTGCACTTTCACGAGCAGACTAGTGCAAAGGTGATTTGTGGACGAATTAAGGAATGCAGCAGCAAGCTCATGGGTCACAACGCAAGAATGGATCGATTTCAGTCATCGTGACCGGTGCCCCATTCTCGTTGCCGCCGAAAGCGAAGCCGCTTTTGCCCTTTGCCTTCGTTTGCCGGTACTCATTCAACGGCGGGCTTTGCACCGGGCGCTCGAACCAATAAAATTGTCCACCGACGGGACAGGTGAGGCGCGCAAGGAGGCCAGCTATCTGCAATCTGTATTCGCTCACCCCGAAGCGCGACCACGTCGGCCGCTTCTTTCGCGTGTCACACAACCGCACCGTGGCCTTCGAGCCGGTGAACGCGATCTTCCCCCGCCATGTCGCGCCCGTCGTGCGCCAGAGCGAGGACGGCGAGCGCGAGATCGTGTTGATGAACTGGGGGTTCTTCCGACTGGAAAAGGGCAAAGCTCCGAGGCCGGTCACCAACGTCCGCGACGATCAGGCCCGCACCAACCCATTTTGGCGTGACAGCTTCCAGAAGCGCCGCTGCCTGGTGCCGGCTTCATGCTTTTGCGAGCCCAACGGCGACGTGAAGCCCGCGACCTGGCACTGGTTCGCCTTGAAAGACGGAGGGGACCACCGGCCGCTGTTCGCGTTCCCTGGTATTTGGCGACGCTACCAGGGACCGGTGAAGAAGGATGGTCCCAACGTCAACATCGAGACCTATTCGTTCCTGACGACCACGCCCAATCCTCTGGTGGCCACCATCAATCACGAGCGCATGCCGGTGCTGCTCACGCGCGAGGAAGAATTCCAGACTTGGCTTAGGGGCACCGCCGATGAAGCGTTCGCATTGGCCCGCGAATATCCCGCCGAGCGCATGGCGATCGTGCAGGAAGGGTACGACAAGGAAGACCTGCTGGGCGGGCCGCCTATAGAGCAGCGAACCGCTACGCTGCTGTAGGCGGCTCAGCGGCTTGCCTCATGCAGGTTGGCGCTGCCATATCCACACAGCCGGCAGCGCAGGAAGGGGCGAATGTCGATGGCGGGTGTGTTCTCGCCAAAGCGCTCGATCAGTGCGGCCGGATAGAGCACATGCTGATGCTTGCAGCGCCGGCAGACGGCCACCAGAACCAGCTTCGCGCGCATGAGCTGTCCCAGGGTCTTGCGGTTATAGCGATTGTCGGCGCGCATTCATGATCGGGGGCCGGGGTCTGCAGGGCAAGCCAGCTGGGCGAGACGCATGGCAATGGCCACCCGCATCCGGTCAATATTCCTGGCCTGGGCGTCGAGTTCCCGGATCGTCCGAGGCCCTTCGGCCTGCAGCTGCGCCACTGCATGCAGAGCGCCGTTGACCCACCACCATTCCCGTTCCAGTCGGCGTTCCAGGCTGAGCAGGTCTTCAGGCCGTTCCGGCAGTTGCCCCAACGAAATCATGCGTGCCCCCGTGAGGACGATGTTCGCTTTTCGTTCTATCCGGCTGCGAGAGGCATGTCCACCCCCAGGGCACGGCGGGAGACACGCCAGGGCTTCTCTGGAAAGGCTTTTCCGAATATCCGATTATGCCTATAATAGGAATATAGTTTGCGCTCAAAAGGTAGCTGCAACATGGCCGATCTACCCGCTCACCGCATCGTCACTCAGGTCCGCGCCACGCGCGCCGAGACGGACGAGCAGCTCTTGGTGTCATGGCTCGACTCGCTTGGCTCGCCGCACACCCGGCGAAACTTTGAGCAGGTCGCCAGGCGGTTCCTCGCCGAGCTGCCGGCGGGCGGCATACGCGCCGCCACGGTCGAGGACGTGCGCGAGGCTCTGACCAGGGTTGCCGCCGGGCGCGCCGAGACGACAGCCCGGCAGTATGTGCTGCGGATCAAATCGCTACTCGGCTACGCCAGCCGGCTCGGGTACACGCAATTCAATGCCGGCGCCGCCCTCCGGGTGAAATCCGATGGCCCTCGGCGTGGCGCCACGCTGGCAAAGCGCATCATCTCCGAGGTCGAGGTCGGGCTACTGATCCGGGCCGCTCGGTCGAAGCGTGATCGCGTGCTGCTTGAAACCCTCTATGCCGGCGGCTTGCGCGTCTCAGAGGCCGTGGCGCTCACATGGTCGGACGTGCTGCCTCGTGGCGATCAGGTGCAGCTCTCCATACTCGGCAAGGGCGGCGTAGTGCGCCAAGTGCTCCTGCCTGAGATCGTCTCCAAGTCCCTCATGTCGCTCCGAGGCGATGCAGGCGCCAATGATCCCGTATTCGCCAGCCGCAAGGGCGGCGCCCGTCTCACAGAGCGCGCTGTGCACGGGATGGTCAAGCGGACGGCCGTCAAGGCGGGCGTCAATACGGCCGTCTCCCCACACTGGCTGCGCCATGCCCACGGCAGCCATGCCATCGACCGCGGCGCCTCCCTGCCGGAGGTGCAGGAGACGCTAGGGCACACCAACATCTCCACCACGTCCGCCTATCTGCACGCGCGACCGAACACATCGAGCGGCTTGAAGCTTGACCCAGGGGTGTTTCTTCGATGATGGGGAAGAGTAGGGGCGTCCTGACGTGTCTGGTCATGTCATGACACGTCAAGTCGCACAGCGGAGCCGGTCTGATGTTCGCCAAGCCCATTGCAGAGCAGTCTCTGGACGAATTGCGCAAATCCGGAAAACAGATTGCGCAATGGCTCCAGGTCGAGGCGAACGAGGCCAAGCGCGACGAACTCCGGCGCCAGCTTGGAGCCGTCGGCCAACAGCTCAAGAGGCGGCGGCGGCGGTAACGAAAGGAAACACATCATGGGCGACAGCAAGCGCGTGTGTTCTCTGTTCTCCAACGCCTCCAAGTCCGGCGGCACCTACTACAGCGGCAAGGTGGGTGAGGCCGTAACAATTCCGGCCGGCGCGCGCATCACGCTGGTCAAGTCGTCCAAGCTCGCCAGCAACGGCTCCGAGGTCTGGAGCCTGCTTGTCGATGAGCCCGGCGCCAGCGATCAGCGCCGTGTTTACGAGACGCGCGGCGATGTCGATCTCGACCGGCACCGCGGCCAGACTCCGCCGCCGTCAATCTCTGATGAGATACCCTTCTAAGAGGTGCGCGCCATGCAGTGCGATCACACCTGCGCCCAATGCGGTGCACCGGAGCGAGGTGATTGGGATGAAGCCCTCGCGGCTCGGCTTGCGACCGCTAGAGTGTGCCACGGCTGCGACTATTGGATCAGAAGGATTCTGAAAGTCGAGTTTGAAAGCTCTGGACTACCGCGCACCGAAGAAGATTGGTGCGCCATCCTCGCTCGGTTCGCGATGAGAACTGCGACCATCCCGCGGACCGAAGCTGGCATCATGGATCTGGCCGCGGAGATGGCCAAGAGCGGCTTTGCTGATAAGTTTGCCGCAGCCGACTACGGCAAGAGGTCGGCATGGATCGATATGTGCGAGCGTGCGCTGCGCAGCGAACTTAAGAGGCAATCCGCTTAGGTGATGGCATGCGGGGCGCGAACGCAGCAGGAAGATGCGAGATGGAAGTCGCGCACTCCGTACTAGAAGAGGCGCTGGATCGAGCGGAGCGCGCATCGTCCAGGGTGCGCGCGAGGCGTGCCCATCTCAGATGGGCGGGGAAACATTGAAACCGTCGGCGACCGGAGCCGTTTCCGCTGCAGCGTCGCCTAGAGGTGATTCAACTCACTCGTCGCGGCCATGGACCTGGGTGGGCGGCGATGTCGCTTCGACTGCCGTGAACTCGGTCAGAATGCGTAGGCGTGTTCGGCACCGGCCGGCACCAGCGCAACGCCGCGCGGCGTTGGAGATTCCTCCGCTACCGGAGGGATGCACATTCGCAGAATGCAAATCTCGGGTGCTAAGGCACAGACACGTTGGGGCCGAACTGAACTTGAGCCCACACTGCTCCAGGATCGTTCGGGCTATTGCTTCCCGATGACACGCAGAACCAGAGCTGCGCCCGAGACCTTTCCTTTTCAATGGGCGGAAGACTAACAGCCAGTAGGTCGCCCGCCACTCCGGCGCGCGGCAGTTGTGACGCCACGTCGCGATCACGCAATTTTTCCGGAGCAAGACAGACTTGCGGTACAGGGTCAGCGGCACTGAACGTTTGATTTGCGGTCCTTGGGATGTTGCCGGGTTGGCCGAACACGCCTGCTCGATTGGTCCTGGACGTGCCGAGCACTCCGAAGCCTTGATCGGAAACCCCGTTGACGCCGGAAACGATATTGCCATCGACGACCCCTGCCGAGTCACCATCAATGGCGGTACCTCTCACACCGGTGGGTCCGCGTCCAAACACCCCAGCAACAGGGCCGGTCCCAATGATACCTGTCGCTCCGACCCCAGCTCCGGTCCCTCTGACGCCAACGAAGCCGGTTCCCACAACGCCCGTTGATCCTGCGCCAGACCCTATTCCACTGACGCCAAAGGTACCGGTTCCAGCAACGCCGGCCGCAACGCCTATGCCGCTGACGCCGACACCGCCGGGCGGAACGGAGGAACGAGTAATCTTGTCGTTGCCGCTACCGGGGCCGGGCACGGCCATCAGCGCGGCGATTGCGGCTGGTCCTCCAACACCGTGCACGCCGCAGAGATTTCCAAAGACACCGACTCCAATCGGAAACCAATCACTAACTGAAAATGGAGCTGTCTCGAAAGCAACGATGGCCTCTCCGTCATCGTTTACGGCGATATACCGTTTCTCATCATCCGGCATCCGTTTACACTCCTAGGTACGCGTAACGGTCGTGAGCGGACAGAACCGTACGAGTACGGACGCAACTGGTCAAGCAATCCCCGCTAGGTCTAATTTGGAGGGTTAATTGGCTGGTAAAGCCCTATTGTCGGAACTGGTGGAGAACGCGGCTACCGCTGGCCACAGGAACGTACCGTACGCGGCGAGCTCGCCGCGGTCGTGCTCTCTCCGGCCGGCTACAATCGCCTGCGACGCGACAGGCACAGGGCCGGCCCAAACCTAACGGCTCTGTGGTCACGCCAGCTCAATGCACTGTCTGCCCCACCCCGCTCCAATACCAGGTGGCCAGCGTCCGTCACCGTCCACCTGGCGCACGAGCCCGCGCGCCAGAAGGTCTCCATGGCGAGCGCATTCTGAAGCGCCCCTTCGGGTGCGTCCAGTTAGCAGTCTTTCCGACCGAGGTCCCGCCGGCTCCAA
>Ga0070704_100000137_pt1 | contig 27322 bp, 29 predicted proteins | sample KBSK5252metaG_FD_65467 | JGI IMG/M metagenome (GOLD analysis project Ga0070704, IMG submission 65467) | Corn, switchgrass and miscanthus rhizosphere microbial communities from Kellogg Biological Station, Michigan, USA - KBS K5-25-2 metaG | ecosystem: Host-associated > Plants > Roots >...
CCCGATCGCACCGACACGAGCAGCGGATTCTTCGCGTCCCCAAACCCCTTCTTGGTGACGCGCTCGAGATGCTTCAGATGGCGTTCGACTTCCGCGCGGAGTGCGGGGGGGAACGTACCGTGTTCGAGGTACTCGATGCACAGCTTGGCGGAGAGCGTGAATCCGGGAGGGACCGGCAGTCCCAGGTTGGCCATCTCGGCGAGGCCGGCGCCTTTACCGCCGAGGATGTCGCGCATCGCGGCGGTGCCGTCGGCGCGGCCGTTACCGAAGAAATAGACGTGGCGTTCAACAGACATACTGGTAAAACTGCAGGCGATCCCCCTACACGGCCATAGTCACCTGTAACGGCGCGGCGTGGCGGCCCCGCTTCGAGTCGTCGGGGATTTCCGTTGGATAGTCGCCGGAGAAGCAGGCGTGGCAGAACTCCGCCGGGTCGCCGCCCGCCGCGCGTTTCATTCCGTCCAGCGAGAGATAGCCCAGCGAGTCGACGCCGAGGTGCTGCCGGATCTCCTCGAGCGAGTGGCTCGAGGCGATGAGCTCCGACTTGGTGGGCGTGTCGATGCCGTAGTAGCAGGGCCCCGTGATCGGCGCGGAGGCGACGCGGAAGTGAACCTCCTTGGCCCCCGCCTGGCGGATCATCTGCACGAGCTCGCGGCTGGTCGTGCCGCGGACGAGTGAGTCGTCGACGACGACGACCTTCTTGCCCTCCAACACCTCGCGCACCGGATTGAACTTGATCTTCACTTTCGCGTTGCGCGCGGCCTGCGTGGGGTTGATGAACGTCCGGCCGACGTAATGGTTGCGGATCAGCGCGTGCTCGAGCTTGAGCCCCGACTCCTCCGCGAAGCCCAGCGCCATGGCGTTGGACGAATCGGGGACGGAGAAGACGCAGTCGGTGCCGGCCGCCGGATGCTCTCGCGCCAGCTCGCGGCCGAGCGCGCGCCGCACGCGGTCAACGGACCGGTCGAAGATCGTGCTGTCGGGCCGCGAGAAGTAGACCAGCTCGAAGATGCAGCGCTTGTGGGGCTTCGCGGCCAGGGAGGGGAGCTTGTCGACCTCCGGGGGCGCACCTTGAATCCGCAAAAACTCCCCCGGCTGCAGCTCACGCACGATCGTCGCCCCGATCAAGTCGAACGCGCAGGTCTCGGACGCCACGACGTAGCCCGTGCCGAGCCTGCCGAGCCACAGCGGACGGAAGCCGCGCGGATCGACGATGGCGTAGAGCGTCCGCCCGATCGTCACGACCAGCGAGTACGCGCCTTCAACGCGCTCCAGGGCATCGAGCAGCTGATCTTCAGGCTCGCGCGCTTCGGACCGGGCGATGAGATGAATCAGGACTTCGCTGTCGGACGACGTCTGGAAGATCGAGCCCTTGGCCACCAGGTCCGATCGCAGCGCCTCGGCGTTCGTGAGATTGCCGTTGTGCGCCAACGCGAGGGGACCCTCGTGATAGCCGGCGAGAATCGGCTGGGCGTTCGCGAGGACCGACGACCCGGCCGTGGAGTAGCGGGTATGGCCGATCGCCACGTCACCCGGCAGCCCGGCGAGCACGCTTTCTCCGAAGACATCGGACACGAGTCCCATGCCGCGGTGCGAGCGCGCCACACCAGCCCCATCCACCGCGACGATGCCAGCCGATTCCTGGCCGCGGTGCTGGAGGCTATAGAGCCCGAGGTAGCCGATTCGTGAAGCCTCAGGAACTCCCGCTACGCCGATGATGCCGCACATCCTGCGATCAGTCTCCCATGCGTCGAGGAATGGCGTTGAAATATACGTCCCTGAGCCGCTGGACTGACTCGGCGATCTGCCCGTCTCGCAGGCCGATGCGGAAGGCCCCGTTGGCTGGGCCAACAGCTCCAGCACGGTGGATCGGAACCCCCAGCTCGGCCGCGAGCACCTGCACAGCCCCGGCGCGCTCAGGAGCGCAAGAGACCACAGCTCGGCCGTGGGATTCGCTGAACAACAACTCGTGCGTCGTGCGTCGTGCGTCGTACGTCGTCAAATCAACGTCCAGACCATATCCATGTTCCTGGTAGGGCCCACCGATGGCCACTTCGGCCAGCGCAACGGCGAGGCCGCCGTGCGAGCAGTCGTGCGCGGAATGGAACAGACCGCGTTCGGCACCTGTCACGAGCAGATCGATGAGCCGCTTTTCGTCCTCGAGGTTCACGCGCGGCGGTTGGCCACCGGCGAAATCGTGGCAGATCTCCCAGTAGGCCGATCCGCCAAGCTCCGCCCGCGTGTCGCCAAGTACGAACACGACGTCGCCAGGTGTGCGCGCATGGCTTGGCACGGCGCGATCGGCCCGCGCGAGCAGCCCGATCATTCCGACGACCGGAGTGGGATCGACGGCTCCGGTGGGACTCTCATTGTAGAACGAGACATTGCCGCCGGTCACCGGCGTGCCGAGGGCACGGCAGGCATCGGCGATGCCGCGACAGGCCTCGCGGAACTGGTAAAAGACGGCAGGACGCTCGGGGCTACCGAAGTTCAGGCAATCGGTGATCCCGAGCGGCCGCGCGCCCGTGCACGCCACATTGCGCGCGGCTTCGGCGACGGTCGCCTTGCCGCCCTCGTACGGATCGAGGCGCACGTAACGACTGTTGCAGTCGGTCTTGACCGCGATGCCGAAGTCTTCGTGTCGCACACGCAAGACGCCGGCATCGCCACCGGGTGGAACCACCGTGCTGGCCTGGACGGTGGAGTCGTACTGCTCGAAGACCCATCTCTTACTGGCGACTGACGGCGCATCTAAGAGCGTGAGTAAGGCGTCTGTGGGAGACGTGCGTCGTGCGTCGTGCGTCGGAGATGCGGCGCGCAGCTCAGCGATTCGCGGATCCTCTGCGCCTTCCGGATAATAGACTGGGCAGTCTTCGACAAGCTGACGCCCCGGAATCTCGACGACGACCTTTCCCTTCCAGAGACAGCGATACATCCCGTCGGCGGTGACCTTGCCGATCGGCGTTGCGTCGAGCTCCCATTTCGCGGCGATGGCCTGAACTTCCTTGACGCGGTCGGCCTTCGCGACGACGAGCATGCGCTCCTGCGATTCCGACAACAGGATCTCGTAGGGCGTCATGTCGGGCTCGCGCGTGGGGACCTTGGAGAGGTCGATCTCCACGCCGACACCGCCGCGCGCTGCCATCTCCGCGGATGACGACGTCAAACCGGCGGCGCCCATATCCTGAATCGCGACGATGTGGCCCGACGCGATCAGCTCGAGGCTCGCCTCCAACAGCAGCTTCTCAGTGAACGGATCGCCGACCTGCACCTGCGGGCGGCGCTGCTCGCTTTCCTTGGTCAGCTCCTCCGATGCGAACGACGCGCCGTGGATGCCGTCGCGCCCGGTCCTCGATCCGACGCCGATGAGCAGGTTGCCAACGCCGTGGGCAGCGGCTGTGATGAGATCCTTCTCCTTCAGGACGCCCACGCACATCGCATTGACGAGGGGATTGCCCGAGTAGCCGGACGCGAAGTCGACTTCGCCGCCGAGCGTGGGCACACCGACGCAGTTGCCATAGTCGCCGATGCCGCGCACCACGCCGGCGAACAGGTAGCGGTTCCGCGCATCGTCCAGCGGGCCGAACCGGAGGCTGTTGAGCAGCGCGACGGGACGCGCACCCATCGTGAAGACATCGCGCAGGATCCCTCCCGCGCCGGTGGCGGCCCCCTGGTACGGCTCGACGGCGGACGGATGGTTGTGCGACTCGATCTTGAAGGCAACGGCCCAACCATTGGGGAGGCGCAAAACGCCGGCGTTTTCGCCGGGCCCTTGAACGACCTGTGGCCCCGTTGTCGGGAACGTCTTGAGGATCGGTCGGGAGTGCTTGTAGGAGCAGTGCTCGCTCCACAGCGCGGAAAAGATGCCCAGCTCGGGGAAGGTGGGCGTCCGGCCGAGCATCGCGACGATGCGCTCGTATTCTTCGGTTGTGAGGTTGTGTTCCTGCACCAGCTCCGGAGTGATCTGCGGATCGGTCACTTCCGGGTCACGCCCTTCGCGACCGCGCGGAACACACGGGCCAGGATGTTGGGGGCAGACGTCTTCATCAACGCTTCGGCTTCACCGGCGTCGAACCAGATGCCGTGGCAGTGGGTGCATTGATCGATCTGCACGCCGTCCCAGTCGCCGGTGATCAGGTCATAGCCGCACTTGGGGCACTTCATGTAATGCTTCTTGCGCTCGGCCTCCGCGGCCGCCTGCTGCGCCGCCGCGCGCTGCTGCCGCAGCAGCTCGGCGTCGCGCCGCGCGAAGTATTCGTCTTCGTTCTTGTTATGCGTCATGACCGATCCGGCGAAGGAGGCGGCGGTGGTACCGGCGGCGGCGACGGCCGGATCTGCAGCGTATCCCCGCCAGGATTCGGGAACGGCACGCGTCCCGGCGGTGACGACGATTCACCGGAGTAGCGGTGCCCGTCCCAGCGTACGATGGCATCGACCACATGGCCGTTCTGAAGCGTGACGACGTCCATCGTGCCGCAGGTGTATTCGCAGCCGTTGCGGAAGAAGAGATAGGTGTATTCGCCGACGCGCCGCACCGCCGCGGGGGCCGCCCAGGTCTCGTACACTTCGCGCTCGCTCATGCCGGGATTCACGGTGCCCGTATCGGCGGAGTGGTAGGGCACGTCGCGCGTGAGCGCCTGGCCGGCCGGCGCTGACGGGGGGCGCGGCCCGCGTGAAGCCTGGCGCTGCTGCTGTTGCTGTAGCTCCGTCGCCACCCGCGCCGCGGTATCGGTCGCTGGACGCACCGGCGCCGGCGGAGGCGCCTGGGTGGTCCGACCCCGGAGCTTGTCCCACGCCAGCTTCAGCTTCGCCTTGGCGGCGTCGACCTGGTCACACCCTGAGGTGGCGACCATCAACAGCGCGCAAATCGCCAGCGTGCTGCGTCGCATTACGAGCCTCCAGAGAGAGGAAGACGCGGGCGCCATCCTGACCGCCTAGGACCTGCGCGTTGCGGCGCTCCGGGTGCGGCATGATCCCTACCACGTTGCGACCGGCGTTGCAGACGCCGGCGATATCGTGCATCGACCCGTTCGGATTCTCGGTGACGTAGCGCAACACCACCTGGTTGTTCGCCTCGAGCTCGGCCGCGGTTTGGGTATCGGCCACGTAGCGGCCATCGCCGTGCGCGATCGGCAGCGTCAGCTCCTCGCCGCGCTCGTAACCCGCGGTAAACGGAGTGTCGGTCGCCTCGATCCGGACGCGCACCGGCCGCGACAGAAACTTGAGCCGGGCGTTGCGCATCAAGGCGCCGGGCAGGAGCCCCGCTTCACAGAGGATCTGGAAGCCGTTGCAGATGCCGAGGACCGCGCCGCCGGCGCGCGCGTGTGCCGTCACGGCGCGCAGCACCGGCGAAAACCGGGCGATCGCGCCGGAGCGCAGATAATCTCCGTAGCTGAAGCCGCCCGGGAGGATCACCGCGTCGGCCCGCTTCAGATCGGTGTCCCGGTGCCAGACGTAGTAAGCGTCCGATCCCGCCGCGCGCGCCGCGTCGAGCGTGTCGGCATCGCAATTCGATCCCGGAAAGACGACTACGGCGACACGCTGCATTCGTAGTCCTCGGTCACGGGATTGGCGAGGAGCCGGTCGCACATCGTGCGCGCCTTGGCGGCCGCTTCCTCGCGCGACGCCGCCTGCACCTGCAACACGAGATGTTTGCCCGCGCGCACGCTGGCGACGTCGCCGAAGCCGAGCGCCTGCAGCGCGTGCTGTACCGCCTGGCCCTGCGGATCGAGCAGCGCGGCGCGGGGCATCACCCGCACCTCAACCGTGTAGGCGCTCACGCGACCCCTCTGATTCGCTCTCGTCGATCACAATTGGACCAGCGATCTCCGCCTCCTCGTCTTCGGCGGGCGCCTTGAAGAAGCCAAGCAGAATCGCCCGCCCGACGCCGTAGATCATGTAGGCGATCCCCAGGGGGAACAGGAACACATCGTGTTTCCAGATCCCGAATACCAGGATAACAACAATGAGGGTGAGGCCCAATAGTCCGCTCGCGGTGCGGAAACCGGCGCGCGGCAGTGTCGGATAGTGCACGTTGCTCACCATCAGAATCGTCAAGGCGATCATCAGGAACGTGAGCACCAGGTGCCACGGCAATCCGTGCATCGATGCGTACAGCGACGTCTGGCTGAACGGGTAGTACGTCGCCAAGGTCATGCCGGCCGCCGGCGATGGCAGCCCGATGAAATAGGTCTTGGGGCGTCCCGCCTGTGTCACGTTGAACCGGGCGAGGCGGATCGCCGCGGCCATCACATAGAAGTAGCAGAAGATCCAGGACGCGCCCGCACTGCCACCACCGGCCGCGCCACCGGCGAACTCGATCTGATACATAAGGAAGGCCGGCGCGACGCCGAAGCTCACGATGTCGACCAGGCTATCGAGCTCCGCGCCGAACCGCGTTCCGGTTCCCGAGATGCGGGCGACGCGCCCATCGAGCGTATCGAGGATGCCGGCAAAGACGATGAACCAGCCGGCGCGATAGAATTCGCCGCGCGTGGCGAGCACCATCGCCCAGATGCCGAAAAACAGATTGAACAGCGTGAACAGACTCGGCACGACGATGACGACGCGACTGAACGGCAATGGCGGTGGTCTCATGCGTACTCCGCGAGTACGGTGCCTCCGACCCGCACGCGGTCGCCCGGCTTGACTTTGACGACCGGCCGCGCCGAGAGCGGCAGGAAGATGTCGGTACGCGAGCCGAAGCGGATGAGGCCGAGGCGGTCGCCCTGGTGGACCTGGTCGCCGCGCTTGGAGTCGGTGACGATGCGCCGCGCGATCAGGCCGGCGATCTGGCGCACCAGCACCCGCCCGCGCGGGCCTCTCAGCCCGATCGACGACTGCTCGTTATCGAGACTCGCCTTCTCGTCGGCAGCGTGCAGGAATTTCCCCTTGTTGTAGTGCACCAGCTCGACCGTCCCAGCGACCGGATACCGATTCACGTGCACGTCGAAGACCGACAGAAAAATCGAAATCCGAACCGAAGGCTCCTGCACGTACATCGGCTCGTCGGTCTCGATGACGTGGACCACGTGTCCCTCGGCGGCCGCCACAACATAACGGTCGCCGCGCGGCCCAGGACGAATCGGGTCGCGAAAGAAGGCGACCACCCACACGGCCAGGATGCCCAGGGGGATGGCCGCCGGCCACCAGAGCAGGGCGGCGGCGATGGTGATCACCCACGCCACTGCGATGAACGGCCACCCCTCGCGCGCAATCCTCACTCCAGCTCAGATCCGGTAATGCGCCGATACGCATCGCGATAGCGTTCACTCGTCGCGGTCACGACCTCGGGCGGGAGCGGCGGCGGTGGAGCCTCGCCGTTCCACTTGCCCTGCTTCTTCAGGTCCGCCAGGTAGTCGCGCAGTGGCTGCTTGTCGAAGCTCGGCTGGCTCTTGCCAGGCTCGTAACGGTCGGCGGGCCAGAATCGCGAGGAATCGGGAGTGAGGATCTCATCGATGACGATCAGCTCACCCTGCGGCGTGGTTCCGAACTCGAACTTCGTGTCGGCGATGATGATCCCACGCTTGGCCGCGAAGTCACGGCCGGCCTCGTACAGCGCGAGACTCGCGCCGCGTAACCGCTCAGCCGTCAGACGGCCAACGCCCTGCACGACCTGCTCGAACGTGACGTTTTCGTCGTGGCCCTGCTCGGCCTTCGTCGCGGGCGAGAAGATCGGCGGATCGAGCTGCACGCTTTCAACGAGCCCCGCCGGCAGCGGTTCGCCGGCGAGGGTTCCGGATGACTTGTACTCCGCCCACGCCGAGCCGGAGATGTAGCCGCGGACGACGCACTCGAATGGCACCGTCGTGGCGCGCCGGCTCAGCATCGCGCGGCCGTGGAGCTCGTCGCGATGCACAGCCAGGGCGGGGATGCGCGCGATGATCTCGTCCACATCCGCGGTCAGCAGGTGGTGCGGCATCACGGGCTTCAGGCGCTTGAACCAAAACGCACTCATCTGGGTGAGCACCGCGCCTTTGAACGGCACGGCTTCACGCATCACGACATCGAATGCGCTGACGCGATCGCTCGCCACCAGGAGCAGCGTGGTGTCGTCGACTTCGTAGACTTCGCGAACCTTCCCGCGCCGGAGCAGCGGGAGGGGCAGCTCGCTCTGGACCAGCACGCCGGTCATACCTGAACCTCCGCTGCGGCGGCGGCGGGCGCCGCGGCCTGAATGGAACGCATCAAATCGGGAAGCACCCGATCGAGAAAATCATCGACCTGTTGCGGCGACCGTCCCACGTACCCGGCCGGGTCGAGCTCGCCCGCCTTGGCGCGAATGCCGAGGCGCTTGAACTCCGGATCGCGGGCGAGCCGGTCGAGCAGGTCCTTGTCGCCCTTCAAGCTGTGACCACGAATGATTTCGTGCAGATTCTGACGATCCCCGCCGGCTTTGACACCGCGCATCAGCAAGCGCTCGGTGGCCAGGAACGGCATCGCCGCGGCGACATGCTCAGCGATCGCCGCTTCGCGGACTTCGAGGCCGGCCGCGACGTTCGTCGCGAGCACCAGCAGCGCATCCGTCACGAGAAACGCCTCGGGGATGACCAACCGCCGATTGGCGCTGTCGTCGAGCGTGCGCTCGAGCCATTGCTCGGCGGCGGTGTGTGCGGCGTTCCCCTCCAGCTCGATCACGAACCGCGCGAGTCCCGTCATGCGCTCGGCACGCATCGGATTGCGCTTGTACGGCATCGCCGACGAGCCGACCTGCTCTCCTTCGAATGGCTCGAGCACCTCACCTTCGTGCTGCAGCAGCCGCAGATCCGTCGCGAACTTCGCCGTCGACTGCGCGATCCCCGAGAGCACGGCGAGGATCTGAGCGTCGAGCTTGCGCGTATAGGTCTGCCCCGTGACGGGGAAGACGGCGTCGAACCCCATCGCGCGCGCAACGCGATTGTCGAGCTCGCCGATCTTGCCGTGATCGCCGTCGAACAGCTCCAGGAAGCTCGCCTGCGTTCCGGTCGTGCCTTTCACGCCGCGGAATCGCATCGTCGCGATCCGATGCAGCAGCTCTTCGGCATCGAGGGCGAAATCCTGCATCCACAGCGTCATGCGTTTGCCGACCGTCGTCAGCTGCGCCGCCTGGAAATGCGTGTAGGCGAGGCAGGGGACCGCGCGATAGCGCCGCGCTTGTTTCCCCAACGCGACGAGCACCGCCCCGATCCGTCCCAGCAGGAGCAACATCCCCTCCCGCATCAGGAGGAGATCGGCGTTGTCCGTGACGAAGGCGCTCGTCGCGCCGAGATGGATGAAGGGCCTGGCGGCGGGCGCCTGGTCGCCGAGGTGGTGGATGTGCGCCATGACGTCATGGCGGAGGCGCCGTTCGTATTCCGCCGCCTTGTCGAGGTCGGCGTCGTCGAGATGCGCGCGCAGCTCGCGGATGGCCGCGTCGGGGATGTCGAGACCGAGGTCTTTTTGCGCTTCCATCAGCGCCAGCCACAGCCGGCGCCACAGCCCGATGCGGCGGCGCTCGCCCCAGAGCGCCTGCATCGCCGGCGACGCGTAGCGTGTGGAGAGCGGCGAAACCCAGTTCAAACCGCGGCCTTGGCCCGCGCGACCAGCTTGTTCCAGTCGGCGAGGAACTGCTCGAGCCCGCGGTCGGTCAGCGGATGCAGCAGCAGCTTCTTCAGCACGTCGGGCGGCAACGTCGCGACGTCGGCGCCGATCATCGCCGCCTCCACGACGTGGCGCGGATGGCGGATCGATGCGGCGAGAATCTCCGTCTCGATGTTGTAGTTGTCGAAGATGGTCCGCGCCTCACGAATGACGTCCATCCCTTCCTGCCCGACGTCGTCGAGCCGCCCGATGAACGGGCTCACGTACGACGCGCCGGCCTTCGCGGCGATCAAACACTGCACGCTCGAAAAGCACAGCGTGACGTTGGTGCGAATCCCGTCGGAAGCGAGCCGGCGGACGGCGACCATACCGGCCTCGATCATCGGAATCTTGACGACGATGTTCTCGGCGATCTTCGCGAGCTCTTTGCCTTCCGTGACCATCGCGTCGGTGTCCACGGCGACGACCTCCGCCGACACCGGGCCGTCGACGAGCGAACAGATCTCCTTCAGGACGTCGCGGGGATCGAGGTCGCCGGCCTGTTTGGCGAGCAAGGATGGATTGGTCGTGATCCCATCGATCAAGCCGGCTTGTGCCGCCCAGCTGATGTCCTTGAGACTCGCCGTGTCGAGGAAAAACTTCATGCTGGAGACTCCTCGGCGTAGAAGTGCGCTGGATAGTGCACCGCTTCCAGGTACAGACCCTGGGGCGGGGCAGGCGGGCTAGCCGCCAGATTATCGGTTGCAGCCAGCAGACGGGGGAAATCCGCCGGCGGGCGCCGGCCAAGGGCGATGTCGACCATGGTGCCCACGATGAATCGCACCATGTGATGCAGGAATCGATCGGCCTCGACCGTGAACGCCATCCCCACTCCGTCCGCACGCGGCGCCCATTGCGCAAGCGCCACGCGGCATCGGTAGTGAGTGGTGTTCGCACCGGCCGCGGCCAGGCCGCGAAAGCTATGCTCTCCGATGAGCGCCGCCGCCGCATGCTCCAACGCGCCGATATCGAGGGTCGGACCGCCGCTCAGGGCCCACTCGTAGGGCCGGCGAAACGGCGAGGCGGCCGCGTCATCGGTCCCGATCAGATATCGGTAGCGCCGCGCCGTGGCGCTGCGCCGTGCATCGAAGCCCGGCTTCATCAGATGCACCTGCTGCACCCAGATCTCACGCGGTAGCAGCCCATTCAGCGCGCGGCGCAAATCCGCCGGTTGCCACCGCTCGGCGCCCACGAAACTGACGCCCTGACCCAGCGCGTGCACGCCGGTATCGGTGCGGCCGGCGCCCGTTGCCGCCGTCTTGCAGCCCATCAGCCGCTCCAATACCGCCTCAAATTCGGCCTGGACGGTGCGGTCTGCAGGCTGCCGCTGCCACCCCGCGAAGCCGCCCCCGTCGTACTGGATCACCGCGAGAAAGGGGCGGCTTGGCACGCGAGGAAAGATGCAACTCGTTGTCACTATTTGACAAGGGTGATAGCCTTAATCCTGCATGGACTCCCCGCTCCGTCGCGCCCTGAACGCACTCGCCAACCGGCAATCGCTCTCCGAGGACCAGACTGCCGAGGTCTTCGGCGTCGTGATGAACGGCGAGGCGACGCCCGCGCAAGTTGGGGCGTTGTTGATGGGGCTTCGGGCCAAGGGCGAGAACGCGGATGAATTGGCAGGGGCCGTGCGCGCACTGCGAGCCGCCATGGTGCACGTCGAAGCAGCACACGATCACCTGGTTGACACGTGCGGCACCGGCGGGGGGAACGTGACCACGTTCAACATCTCGACCGTTGCGGCATTCGTGGCAGCGGGCGCCGGGGCAGTCGTTCCCAAGCACGGCAATCGATCCTACACCTCGCGCTGCGGCTCCGCCGACGTGCTCGAGGCGCTCGGCATCCGCATCGTGCTGGATGCCGCGAACGCGAGTCGCGTGTTGAACGACGCGCGCGTCGTCTTTCTGTTTGCGCCGAGCTTTCACCCCGCGATGAAGCACGTCGGGCCGGTACGCCGCGAGCTCGGCACGCCGACACTGATGAACCTCGTGGGTCCGCTGGCGAATCCCGCCGGCGTGAGGCGCCAGGTGATCGGCGTCGCGGAACCCGACCGGGCGCCGATCGTGGCGGACGCATTGGTGCGGCTTGGCGCCGAGCACGCGCTCGTGGTGCACGGCCGGGTCGGGATGGATGAGATCTCGCCGCTTGGCGTGACGGACGTCTGGGAAGTGAAGGACGGGGCCGTGCGCAGCTGGGAAATCGATCCCGACCGCTTCCGGCTCGGCATCACGAATGTGGCCGAACTACAGGGCGGCGAACCCGCGGCCAATGCGGAGCGCCTCGAGCGCATCCTCGGGAATGGCGCGTCCGGAGGCAAAGCCGACGAGGCTGGGCTGGCGGCGGTTCTGCTGAACGCCGGTGCGGCGATCTATGTCGCGGGTATCGCTGCGTCGCTCGCGGAAGGGATCGGACGGGCGCGGGAAGTCGTCGCGTCGGGCGCCGCACGCGCAGCGCTCGACCGGCTACGCAAAGCGACGGCTAGTATTTCCGGATGACGCCGACCACCACGCCCTGCACGATCACATCGCGCTCGTTGAGGCGCAGCGGCTGCAAGTTGTCGTTGGCGGGCTGCAGCCTGATCCAGCCACCGGGCTCGCGGTAAAACCGTTTGACGGTGGCACCCTCTCCATGGACCAGCGCGATCACGGTCTGCCCGGCGTCCGCCTGGTTGCGTTCCTGAACGACGACGTAGTCGCCATCCTTGATGTGCTCGTCGATCATCGAGTCGCCACGAACCTTCAGGACGTAACTGCGTCCGCGCCGGGGCAGGAGCTCATCCGGTACGGCGATCGTCTCGTCGTTGTTGACCGCCTCGATCGGAGCGCCGGCCGCAACCAGCCCGAGCAGCGGCAGCTCGGTCGCGCCGGTCTGGCCCTTGGGCGGCACGACCTCGATCGCCCGGCTCTCGTTATGCGTCCGGCGGATATACCCTTTGCGCTCGAGGTTCGTGAGGTGCTCGTGAACCGTGGCGAGGGACTGGAAACCGAACTGGCGGGCGATCTCCTCGAAGCTGGGGGCGTACCCCTTTTCTTCGATGTGTTTCGAGATGTAATCGAGGATCTCGCGCTGGCGCCGCGTGACCGGCATACTCGCTCCCGAAGATTTACCGAACCATAATCTACCCGAAGAACGACCGAACGCAAGGATGCCCAATAACCCGCGCGCCATCTCGCTTAATGCTATCCTCGCCACAACGCGCGCCCGCGTGGCCGCCCTGACGGGGAAGGCGAAGGAAATCGCCCGCGGCGCGTCGGCGGCTCCGCCGCCGCGGCAGTTTCCGACGCCGGGGGCGACCGTCGGTGTGATAGCCGAGGTGAAGCGCCGGTCACCATCGCAAGGGGCGATTCGCGAGGACCTCGATCCCGTGGTCCATGCCGCGGCGTACGAGCGCGGCGGCGCGGCGGCGGTGTCGGTACTGACGGACGAAGCGCACTTTGGAGGCTCGCTCGAGGATCTCCGACGCGTGGCGGCGGCGGTCGGTGTACCCGCGCTGCGCAAGGACTTCGTTATCGACGCCGTCCAGATTCCGGAGGCGCGAGCCGCCGGCGCGAGCGCTGTCCTTCTTATCGCGCGGATCGTAAGTGCCCAGGAGCTGCGCGCGCTTGCCGCGATTGTGCGCGAGTGGGACATGGTGCCCTTGATTGAAGTCCACGCCGAGCGTGAGCTGGATGCCGCGCTCGCCGCCGGGGCCGGCCTGCTCGGCGTCAATGCGCGTGATCTCGACACGTTCGCCGTCGATCTGGCGGCTGCCGAGAAGCTCATTCGGCGCGTGCCGGCGGGCATCGCAGTCGTGGGCGAGAGCGGCGTCGAAACGCGCGCGGACGTCGAGCGCCTGGCTGACGCAGGCGCCGACTTCGTGCTCGTCGGAACCAGCGTGGCGCGGCAGGACGATCCGGAAGCAGCTGTCAGACAGCTGGTGGGGGTCAAACGAAACGCTCGATGATTTCACAACCGGAAACTGAGACAGGTCGCTTCGGTCCCTACGGCGGCCGCTATGTCCCCGAGACGCTGATGCACGCGCTCGAGGAGCTCGCGGGGGTCTACAACACGGCGCGGAACGACGCGCGTTTCTGGGCCGAGCTGGAGGCGTTGCTCAAGAACTACGTCGGCCGGCCGACCCCGATTACGACCGTGCCGAGGTTCTCCGCGCTGGTCGGGGCGCAGGTCATACTGAAGCGTGAGGACCTGAATCACACGGGCGCGCACAAGATCAACAACACGCTCGGCCAGGTGCTGCTCGCGCAACGGATGAACAAACGCCGCATCATCGCGGAAACGGGCGCCGGCCAGCACGGCGTCGCCACCGCCACCGTCTGCGCGCGCTTCGGGCTCGAGTGTGTGGTCTACATGGGCGAGGAAGACATCCGGCGGCAGCGGCTCAACGTCTATCGCATGGAGCTCATGGGTGCGAAGGTCGTGCCGGTCACCTCCGGGACGCGCACCCTGAAAGACGCGACGAACGAAGCGCTGCGCGACTGGGTCACCAATGTCACGACGACGCACTACATCATCGGCTCAGTTGTCGGGCCGGACCCGTTCCCGCGCCTGGTCCGCGACTTCCAGTCGGTGATCGGGCGGGAAGCGCGCGCGCAGATGCTCGAGCAAGTCGGCCGGTTGCCGAGCACCGTGGTCGCGTGTGTGGGTGGCGGGTCGAATGCGATGGGCATCTTCACGGCGTTTCTCGAGGACACGTCGGTCCGACTGGTCGGCGTGGAGGCGGCGGGGGAGGGCGTGAAGACGCACAAGCATGCCGCGACCCTCGGCGCGGGGCGGCCCGGCGTGTTTCACGGCAGCATGAGCTATCTGCTGCAAGACGCCGACGGCCAAGTCCAGCCCGCGCACAGCGTATCAGCGGGGCTCGACTACCCAGGTGTCGGCCCCGAGCATGCTTACCTGAAAGACACGGGTCGCGTATTGTATGAAGCCGTTACGGATCGGGAGGCTCTGGAAGCATTTGCGGCCCTCTCCCGTTTGGAAGGCATTCTGCCGGCTCTCGAGAGCGCCCATGCGATTGCGTGGGTGATGAAAAGCCGCCGAGCCTCTGACGAACTCATCCTGATCAACCTGAGCGGCCGCGGCGACAAGGACGTCGCCATGGTCGCCGAGCTCACGGGAGCAAAGGTCTGACGAATCCTGCGTCGCCCCCACCCGAGCTCGCACTCCCGCCGTCACAGGTCGAGGAGCTGCTGCAGGTCATCAGCAAGGGGATGCGGGCGACGCAGCTGTACCTGCCGAACAACCCCGTTTACCAGCGTGCCGTCGACAACATCCGCGCGGCGTTCCGCCAGATCTGGCAGGCGACCGAACAGCTGATCTTCGATATCGGTGAAACGGAGATGCGCTGGGAGGATCACTCCGTCTACAGCCAGGACCAGCGCAACGAAAGCATCGCGTGGACGCTGTTCAAGGACGGCGTGCGGTCACTCACGTTCAAGCCCGGCATCGAAGACACGGAGATCGTCAGCTTCCTGACGGTGCTGCAGCAGGCGAAGAACCTCCAGGCGGACGCCCCCGACGACCTGCTGACCTTGCTCTGGGCGGAAGACTTCCAGTTCGTCACCTATACGTTCCGCGAGCTCGCGAGCGAGAACGCGGTGCCGATCGAACGCTCCGAGAAGGGGGCGCCGGAGATCGGCGGCGGTGGGGACACGCCCGGGGGCGACGCCGGTCCGACCGATGCGACCACGATTCGGCGCCAGGTCGAGGAAGAAGCGCCGCCGAAGCGTGAAGGACTGGTGTCGATCGATGACTTCGACACGACCCTGTACTTCCTGGACGACAAGGAAATCGAGTATCTGCACAAAGAGGTCGAGCGCGAATACGCGCAGGATCTGCGCGCCAACGTGCTGGCGATGCTGTTCGATCTGCTCGAGCTGCAGACCTACGGCACCGTCCGCGCCGAGCTGATCTCGATCGTCGAGAACTTCATTCCGTATCTCCTCGGCGCGGGGGATTTCCGCTCCGTCGCGTTCATCCTGCGGGAAGTCAAAGTCATTCTGCAACGCGCCCGCGAGCTGATTCCGGAGCATCGGCAGGTCATGGAGGGCTTGCCCACCCGGCTGTCGCAGCAGGACGCCCTGTCGCAGCTGCTCCAGTCGCTCGACGAGGCGACGAGTCACCCGACCGAAGAAGAGCTGAGCGAGCTGTTCGGCGAGCTGCGTGCCGACGCCCTTGGCACGTTGATGGGATGGCTCCCGAAGCTGAGCAACGAGCGGGTGAAGAGCCTCGTGCAGACCGCCGCGGAGCGGCTCGCCCAGGCGAACGCGGCGGAAGTGCTGAAAGCGCTGGGGAGCGGCGATCCGGCCGTGCAACTCGAGATGGTGCGGCTGGCCGGCCGGCTCAAACTCCCGGGCGCCCCCGAGGGAATGGGGTCGCTGCTCGAGCGCGGCGAGCGCGAGCTGAAGCTCGCGGTCGTGGAAGCGCTCACGACGATCGGCAGTCCCAGCGCGACCCGGCTGCTCGAGAAGGCGATCGACGACGACGAGCGCGACGTCCGGATCGCCGCGGTCAAGTTCCTGGGCCAGCGCGGGCACCGCAACGCATTTTCGCGCATCGAAGCCGCGGTGACGGGCAACAAGCTGAAAGACGCCGACCTCACCGAGAAGATGGCGTTCTTCGAAGCGTACGGCGCCATGGCGGGCGACTCCGGCATCCCGACGCTCGAAAAGCTGCTCGTCGCCAAGGGTCTGCTCTCGCGCAAGGAAGATCCCGAGACCCGCGCCTGCGCCGCCATGGCGCTCGGCAAAATTCGGTCGGCCGCGGCGCGCGAAGTCCTGCAAAAGGTGACACAGGATAAGGAACCGCTGGTGCGGAACGCGGTCAGTCGCGCGCTGCGCGACGTGAGTAGCGGAGGCGCGTCGTGACCGCGCCCGGCGGCAAGCGCCCCTCGATGATGGAGACCGTCCAAACTACGGACGGTTTCCTCCGCCACGCGGGCCGCGATTTCCTGGTCGTGCTGTACACGTCGTTCCGGTCCCTCAAGCTGTATCCGATCGAGAATGCACAGGTGCAGAAGGCGCTCGACGATCTCGCGGCGACGACCAAACAGCTGCTCGACGTGGAGAAAGAGCTCGAGGTCCGGCTCCAAGGCGAGTTCATCTTCGTGAACTCGACGCGGCTGCGGCTCGACCTCGATAACTACGCGTCGTTCTCGCATATCCTGAACGTCTTGCAGCAATGCGGCATTGGGGCGGTGCGGCTGGACGAAGGCGTCGACCGCAAACAACTGCAGGTGTTCGTCTCGTTGCTGCTCGCCTACGCCGCGAAGGAAGCCAACCCGAACAAGCTGTTCGAGCTGTCGCAGAAACTCAGCGACGGCGGCGTGTCCCACATCAGCGTGGAGCCGCCGCTCGAAGCGGAAGAAGACGTCGAGGAGGAAGAGCGGCAGAAGGAAGCGGCGAAGCGCACCTACGCGCGCTCGGTCGCGGTCACGAAGGAAGTCATCAACTCGATCCGCATGGGCCGCACCGCCAACGTGAAGAAGGTGAAGCGCGCGGTGCAGGCGATCGTGGACCAGGTGCTCAACAACGAGTCATCACTGGTCGGCTTGACGACGCTGCGCGACTACGACGAATACACGTTCACCCACTCCGTGAACGTCTGCATCTTCTCCGTGGCGCTGGGCCGCAAGCTCGGGCTGACGAAGCTGCAGCTGTACGATCTGGGGATGGCGGCGCTGTTCCACGACGTCGGCAAGTCGCGCGTGCCGCTGGAGGTGCTTAATAAGGAAGGGGGCCTGACCGAAGAGGAATGGCGCATCATGCAGGCCCACCCCTGGCTGGGCGTGTTGACGCTGTTCGGGTTGCGCGGCTACGGCGAAATCCCCTATCGCGGCATGGTCGTGGCCTACGAACACCACATGAAGATCGATCTGACCGGCTATCCCAAATCGATTCGCGGCCGGGAGCTCTCCATCTACTCCAAGATCATCGCCGTGGCGGACGGATTCGACGCCGCCACCAGCCGCCGCGTGTACCAGACGGTGCCGATCCAGCCGGATCAGGTGCTCAAGGAGATGTGGGAAAACCCCCGGCGGGGCTATGACCGGGTCGTGGTGAAGGCGTTCATCAACCTGATCGGGATCTACCCGGTGGGTACGTGCGTCATTCTCGACACGTACGAGGTCGCGCTGGTGCACAACGCCAACCCCGACGTCGCGCACGTGCATCGCCCGGTCGTGCGCCTCGTCACGACGCCCGACGGTGCCCTGTTGACGCCGGGCACGGTCGTCGATCTTTCCGTGAAGGACGCGAACGGCGCATATCCCCGCACCATCGTGAAGGTCACCGACCCTGTCAAATACGGAATCAACGTCAGCGACTACTTTGTCTGAGCAAGCCCCTCCCATCGCGACGCGGTGGCGGGCGCTCGGCAAATCGCGCGCGCTGATTCCGTACATCACGGCGGGGTTTCCCAATTTCGCCGTGTCATTGGAGGTCGTTCGGGCCTTCGCCCGTGCCGGTGCGGATTTCATCGAGGTCGGCGTGCCGTTTTCCGACCCGCTCGCGGATGGGCCGACGATTCAACGCACGACGCAGGCCGCGCTGGAACAGGGCATGACCGTGCCGCGCGTTCTGGATCTCGTGCGTCAGGCAGACGTCTCCGTGCCCATCATCATCATGACCTACCTGAATCCTGTGCTGTCCTATGGCATCGAGCGATTCGCGACGGACGCCCATGCCGCCGGGGCCGCCGGCGTGATCCTCACCGACCTTCCCGCTGGCACCGATCCAGCGGTGGAGCAGGCGGTCTCGGGCCGTGGGCTGGATCTCATCCGGCTCGTCGCACCGACGACCGATGACAGACGACTCAAAACCGCTTTGAACGGTGCGACCGGATTCGTATATCTCATTTCGCGCCTCGGCGTCACGGGCGCGCGCGATACGGTGCCCGGTGACCTCGATGCGCAGGTGAAGCGAGTCCGCGCCGCAACGAAATTGCCGGTCGTCGTCGGCTTCGGCATCGGCACGCCGGCGCAAGCGGCCGCGGTCGCGCGCTCGGCGGATGGGGTCGTGGTGGCGAGCGCACTGATGGACGTGCTCGCAAAGGACGGCGTCGGAGGTCTGGAGCGGCTGACCAGCGACCTCGCACAGGCGGTGCACGGATGAGGATCTCCCGGTTCGTGACGCTCTATAGCCAGGCGTTGGCGTGGATCGGCGCGGCGCTGGTCGTCGCCGTCCTGATCGCGGACCGTCGCTGGCTGGGCCAGATCCTCGAGCTGGCAGTGCTGTTCGGCAGCGCGATCGCGCTGCGGGGTCTCGCGGTGCCGCTCAGCAAGTACTCGTATCTGAACCAGACCGCGCTGGTAGGAATCGCGGGCAGCCTGCTCGTGGGGGTGCCGGCGACGGTACTCGCGATTGCCGGCGCGACGCTCGTCACCGACTCGGCATGGCAGCGCAAGCCGCTACGCGTGGCGTGGATCAACCTCGGGCGCGAAATCATCACCCTGGTCGCCGCTTATGGTGTCTATGCGGCCGCGCTGCACTGGCTCGATTTCCCGAATGGCGCACCGGTCCTGAGCATCGAGCTGCTGCCCGCGCTGGCCGGCTACGCTCTCTCGTATTTCGTCTTCGGCCGCGTGCTCTTTTACCTCAGCTTGATCATCCGCGCCAAGCTCGAGCCGTCGGAGCGGCTGATGATCGTGCGCTACGAAGTGATCGCCTACGCCGCGACGCTGCTGGCCGCGACGATCTTTGTCGGCGCCGTGGTCGCCTGGTCGTTCGGCGCCTGGATCCTCGTGGGTCTCGTGCTGACGTTCCTGGGCCTGCTCCTCAAGCAGATGATCGAAGAAGCGATATCGGCCGAGGAGTTGAACAAGATCCACGCGATGGAAGCGGTGATTACCGCAAATATCAGCCTCGAGGACTCGTTTCAGCGCATCGAGCGGCTCGCCCATCGATTGGTGGACTGGGGTGACTTCCGCATCTACCGGCTGCACGACGGCGTGATGTCGCTGGTGCACCGCTCCGAGCGTGGCCGGTCGGGACGCGGCGAACCTTCGGACGATACGCGAGCGCTGCGTGATAGCGTCGCGGCGAGCGGCGAGACGGTCGTGATCGACGATGTCACACGCGACAAGCGCGTCGCCGATGCGCCGCTCCAAGTGCAAAGTCTGGTGATCGTGCCGCTCAAATTCGGCGACCAGGTGATCGGCACGCTCGAGATCGAGCACCACAAGAAGCATTGCTACCGGCGCCAGGACATCCTCACGATCACCACGTTCGCGAGCCAGCTCGCCACCGCCGTGCACATCACCGACCTCCGGCGTCCCCTCGTCGAAACCGTCGAACGCATGACGCGCCAGCTCGCGACGATCGCCCAGACCGCGGAAGCCTTGAAAGGCGTGGCCTCGGCGGTGGCGCAGTCGACCGGTGTGATTCGGGAGGGCGTGCGGCGCGAAGAAGGCGAAGTGTCCGGCGGCCTCGAGGCGACGGAAAGCCTGTCGCAGGTGTCACGGCGCGTTTCGGACGACGGCGCGGGCGCGGCGCGCGCTTCGACCGCGGCGAGCGACGTCGCCAGCCGCAACCGCACGCAGATTCGCGAGGCCATCGAGCGTCTGGTTGCGCTCAAGGCCTTCGTCGGCGAAAGCTCGACCAAGGTGCAGCAGCTGGGCCAAATGAGCCGCCGCATCACGGGTTTCATCGCGTCGATCCGCGAGCTGGCCGACATGACGAATCTCTTGTCACTCAACGCCGCGATCGAGGCGGCACGCGCCGGCAAACACGGCAAGGGGTTCGGGGTGGTCGCCGACGAAGTACGCCGCCTGGCCGAGCAAAGCGCGACCGCGGCCGCGGAAGCCGGCGATCTGGTCCAAGACATCCACACGCAAGTCGGCGAGGTCGTGGAGCAGATGCGGCGCGGCCAGGTGAACGTCGGCGGCGTAGAGGAGCTGTCGGCGGCGGCGCTCGAAGCGTTGGACGCGATCGTCGCCGCGACCGCCGAAGCCACCGCCCACGCCGGGCGCATTACGGCGGCGGCCGGGGAGCAGAATCAGGCGTTTGCGCGGCTGCGCGAGCGCATCAACGCCGTGGCCAGCATCGCGGGGCAAAACCGGCTGCAGGCCGATGATGTCGCCACGCGCGCCGTCCAGGCCGCGGAAGGATTGACGGATCTCGAGCGCGCCACACGTGATCTGGAACAAGTGGCCACGATGTTGCGTGACTTGACGCGAGGTTTTGCCAACGTCAATTGAACGAGCCTATGTGGCGCTGGGCTCCAACGTAGGCGATCGCGGTGCGCATCTGGCGCACGCGCGCGCGCGATTGGGCGCGCTTCCAGGTACGCGACTCGTCGCCGCGTCCCGCGTCGAGGAGACGGCGCCCGTCGGGCCGGTTGCGCAGCCGCCGTTTCTGAACCAGATGGTGCTGCTGGAAACGTCGCTGAGTCCGGCGGAGCTGCTCGCGGCGTGTCTCGCCATCGAGGCGGAGCGGGGCAGGGAACGGACAAGCGGCGAGCGTTGGGGACCGCGGACGCTCGATCTCGATATCGTTCGCTACGGCGCGCGCGCGGTGCGCGAGCCCGGATTGACGATTCCGCATCCCGAGCTGCCGCACCGCGATTTCTGGCAGCGCGAAATCGCCGAGCTGGAAGGGAACCATGCCTAGCGTCACGACGCGCTCGTTGATCGAGATGAAGGAAAAGGGTGAGCGGATCGTCTCGCTCACCTGCTACGACGCGCTGTTCGCGCGCCTGCTCGACGCCTGCGGCATCGACATCCTGCTCGTCGGCGACTCGCTGAACCAGGTGCTGGCGGGCGCGCCGTCAACGCTGTCGGCGACGCTCGACCAGATGCTCTATCACACGACCATGGTGCGACGCGGAACCGAGCGCGCGATGGTCGTCTGCGACATGCCGTTCCTCAGCTACCAGGTCTCACCCGAAGAGGCGCTGCGCAACTGCGGCCGGGCGATGAAGGAGACGGGCTGCAACGCGGTGAAGATCGAAGGCGGCCAGACCATGGCCCCAACTGTGCGGCGGCTGGTGGAGATCGGGATTCCGGTGATGGGACACATCGGGTTGACACCGCAGTCGGTGCATGCGCTCGGCGGTCACCGCGTGCAGGGCCGCGACGATGCCGCTGCAGTCCGGCTGAAGGCGGACGCGACGGCGCTGCAGGACGCGGGGGCGTTCGCCGTCGTGCTCGAGCTCGTGCCCGCGCCGCTCGCATCTCAGATCACGAAATCCCTGGCGATCCCGACGATCGGCATCGGCGCCGGTCCGGCGTGCGACGGCCAGGTGCTCGTGCTCCACGACATGCTCGGCTTGAACGATCAATTCTCGGCCAAGTTCATCAAGAAGTACGCGGCACTCGCCGAGGACGTGCGCGAGGCGGCACGCGTGTTCGCGGCCGAGGTGCGGGAGGGGCGCTACCCCGGCCCGGAGCACTCCTTTGGAAAATGATCAATGATCAATGACCAATGATCATTGAAAATTGTTCATTGATTATTGATTATTGATCATTCTCCCGGAGGGGGCATGTCCAAGACTGAAGACGAACGCCTCGCCAAACTGATCAAGAAGAACATGGCGAAGGCAGAGAAGGCGAAACCCAAGGCGCGCAAGCGCTATGACCCGACGCTCCCGCCCGAGACCACGGATGACGACATCGAGCGTCGCGACTTCTTTTCGGAGATGAAGAAGCGCGAGTTCTAGTTGCGCGAGCTCTCCACCATTGCCGAGATGCGCGCGTGGTCTCGATCCGAGCGCTCTCGCCGTCACACCATCGGCTTCGTTCCCACCATGGGGTACCTCCACCAGGGGCATCTGCGCCTCGTGGATCGCGCGCGCGAGCTCGCCGACCGCGTGGTCGTCAGCATTTTCGTCAACCCGCTCCAGTTCGGACCGACGGAGGATCTCGCCCGCTATCCGCGTGACCTGCCGCGCGACCGCGAGCTTGCGCTCGCGCGCGACGTCGACTGCCTGTTCGTGCCAGACGCCGCGGCGATGTATCCTGGCGAACCCGTCGCCCGAGTCATCCCCGGACCCGTGGCCGACATCCTGGAAGGCGCGGTGCGGCCGGGCCACTTCACCGGCGTACTGACGGTCGTCGCGAAACTCTTCCACATCGTCGAGCCCGACGTTGCGGTGTTCGGCCGCAAGGATTTTCAGCAGGCGATGCTGGTCAAACGCCTGGTGAAGGACCTCGACTTTGGGTTGACGATCGACGTGGCAGCAACGGTCCGCGAGCTGGATGGCCTCGCGCTCTCGTCCCGCAACACGTACCTGAGTCCCGACGAGCGGCGTTCCGCGCTGGCGTTGTCGCGCGCGCTGCGGACGCTGGAACAGACGTGGCGCGGTGGGGAAGCCGACCCCGCCAGGCTTCAACGGGCCGGGCTCGAGGCCATGCGCGGACCGGATGTCGCACCCGAGTACTGCGCTCTGGTCGATGAAGACATCCAGCCCGTGAACCGCGTGACCGCCCGAACGGTCGCGGTGATCGCGGCTCGCGTCGGGAAGACACGGCTGCTCGACAACGTCGTACTCGGAGAGGGAATCGGCGCCGATCCACGAGTCAGAGCGTGAGCTTGCCGGCGTGGGCGCAGGTGAAGCCTGAGCGCCGTGCCCACATCGAGCGGGTCGTTGCGCTCCTCGAGACCTGGGCGGATGCCATGCACGTCGACGCCAGGGAGCGAGACCGCTGGCTGCGGGCCGGCTGGCTGCACGATGCGTTGCGGGACGCGCCGCTGGGCGATCGCACGGCACACGGCCCCGCCGCGGCCGAGCGGGCCCAATCAGACGGAGAACGCGACCGCGGCGTGCTCGATGCGGTCCGCTATCACACCATCGGCTTCGCGGGTTGGGACGACGTCGGTCGCATGTTGTATCTGGCCGATTTCCTCGAGCCCGGGCGAATCGATGTCGCGGATCGAGCTGAGCTGGCGACGCGGGTGCCGGCCGAGCGAGACGCCGTTCTACGGGAGGTCGCCCGGCGGAGAATCGAGTGGGTCGTGCGCTCCGCATGGCCGCTGCCGCCGGAGACCGTGGCGTTCTGGAATCGACTGGCCGGACAGTCATGAGAATTCTGAGCGCCGCGCTGCTACTCTCAGCTTGCAGCGGCGGCTCGACGAAAAACCATCCCATCCCCGGCGACAAGAGTCCCGCAATCACCGTGGAGGTATTGAACGCCAGCGGCCGCGCCGGTGACGCCCGCGTCGGCACGCGACTGCTCCGCAATGCCGGCATCGACGTGGTCTACTTTGGCAATGCGACCGACAACGGCCTCGATTCCACGCGCATTATCGTGCGCCGCGGGACGACTGAGGTAGGGGAGCGAGTTCGGGCCGTGCTGGGTCTGGGGCGGGTCGAGGTCGATCTCGACGGCTCCAGGCTACTCGATGTGAGCGTGCTCCTCGGCGCCGATTTTGTGGCGGCCACGCGGGGGCGGACCCCCAACTTCCACCCGTAGCTGGCCGCAAGCGGCGCTGATGTCGAGCCCGCGGCTCCGGCGCAGCACCGCCTCGACACCGCGTTCCTTCAAACGGCGCTCGAACGCCAGCATCTGCGCGCGGGTGCTCGGCGTGAGATCGGGTGCGCCACCCGGATGCAGCGGTAACAAATTCACCAGCGCTTCGAGCGGCTTGGCGAGCTTGGCGAGCTGATCCGCCGTTTCGAGCGCGTCGTTCTTCCCACCGATCAACACGTACTCGAGCGTGACCCGGCGTCGAAACTGCCTGAGCGCATCCATCAGCTCCGGCAGCGTGTACTTCTTTTCGATCGGCATCAATTCGCGGCGCAGCTTCGGGCTCGGGGCATGCAGCGAAACCGCCAGACGAAATTGCTCGCTGCGCCGCGCGAACTTCGCGAGGTTCGGCAGAATGCCGACGGTGGAGACGGTGATGTGGCGGGCGCCGATCCCCAGCCCAGCGGGTTGATTCAGAACCGTCAGCGTCGTGTCGACGGCGTCCCAATTCAAGAGCGGCTCCCCCATGCCCATGAACACGACGTTCGTCGGCTTGAGGGCCGGATCCCGCAGTATGAGCTCGCGCACCTGACCGGCGATCTCGGCGACGGAAAGATTGCGCCGAAATCCCATGCGCCCGGTCGCGCAGAAGATGCAGCCGAGCGCGCACCCCGCCTGCGACGAGATACACAGCGTGCGTCGCTTGCCCTCGGGAATCAGCACCGATTCGATGGCTTCGCCGTCGTCGAGCGACCACAGAAACTTCTCGGTGCCATCGCTCGAGACTTGATGTGCCTGCAGCGTCAGGCGCCGGAGCGGAAACGCTTCGTCCAACGCCGCGCGCAGCGGGACGGCGAGCTCCGTGGCGTCGACCCAGCGTGCTATGGGACGCTGCCACAGGCGGGGAAACACCTGCCGCACGCGGTAGGGAGCCTCGCCGCGCGGCGCGAGCCACTCCTCCAGCGTCTTTCGAGCAGCTTCAGGGGTGAGACTGAGGAGATCGACGGTCATCGAAACCGCGCGTCCATACCGACGCGATACGCCGAGCCTAGATCATTCACGCCGGTGTCGCGCGTGAGGGTGATGCGGTATTTGCCGATGGCGATCCGGACACCCGCCACGGGCCGCCAGCTCGCCCCGCCACTGCCATAGGTGCCCTCGCGCGCCAGCATCAGATCCAACGCGACGATCTTCCCGAACTCCACGCCCGCGCCGAACTGATGATCGGCCGTGAATCCATGCCCAAACGAAATCCCATATCGCCCGCGCACGACGACGCGATCGCCGGACAGCGCTCCGCTCCAGACGCGCCCTTCGAGGCCCGCGAAGAGATCCTGCGACGGATCGTTCGCCTTCAGCGACGAGAAGAAGTGCGTGGCCGCCGCGATCCTGAAGCGGTCGCCCGCAAACGACCGGCTCGCCCCGACATCCATGGTCCAACGATCGGAGCGGTTGTCATCGAGCACCGTCTCATGAAACGCGAGGGTCGCGCCGAGGCTCGTCTTGGCCACGAGTCGCGACCACGTTGCCCCGGCCGCCAACGTATAGACCGGAATCACGCCCGTGGGATCCGGACTATCCACCGTCTGGGAGATGTCACTCAACCCGACGCGTCCGAACAGCACGCCGACCTGCCCGATCTTGCCGGCGGGTACGCGCACGGTCGCGATGACGCCCGTTGCATCCACGGCGGACGGCGTCTGGATCGCGTCGATGCCGAGCTGCAGGCGAGCGCCATCTTCTGTTTGCGCGGGATTCCAGATAGCTGCGGAGGGACCGAGCGCGAGTGCGGGCGGCGTGGCTAGGGTGGTTGCGGCCACGCGCCACAGTGTCGTTCCCGTCGCCTGCTGGGCCGCCCCCTCGCGCGCAGCGAGCGCGAACACGCCAACGAACAGTACGCCAATGCGTTGCATGCCGAACGTTTACTCACTCCTGTGGCGCCGTCAACTCAAGTCAACTATCTTCAATCGGTTACGCCACTTGGACATACTTCATTGCGGCTCTCCGAACTGCTGACGCCTGACCGCATCCGGGTCCCGATCAGGGCCCAGAGCAAGGAAGGCGTGCTGCGGGAACTGGTCGAGCTCCTCGTTGGAGGTAATGGAGCCGCGCCGGATGTCCTGCAGGCGGTCATGGAGCGGGAGCGGCAGTTCCCGACCGGCATTGGCTACGGGGTCGCGGTTCCACACGGCAAGACCCCGGCTCTCGCCAATCTCATAGCGGTCGCCGGCACCGCGCGGACCCCTGTGCCTTATGAAACCGTCGATGGCGAGCCGGTGCGGCTGTTTTTCCTGCTCGCCGGGCCGGAATCGCAGGCGGGTGCGCACGTGAAGGCGTTGAGCCGCATCTCGCGGCTCGTCCGGCGCGAGCAGATCCGCGCGCGGCTTCTGGCGGCCACTGATTCGGAGGAGTTCTACCGCATTCTCGTCGAGGCTGAAGGATGACGCGGACGTCATTGCGAACCCATCGCTGCGGCGAGCTGCGCAACGAGCACGCCGGCCAGCAGGTGCGATTGGGCGGCTGGGTCCACCGGAGCCGCGACCTCGGCGGGATCGTCTTTATCGACCTGCGCGATCGCGACGGCATCGTCCAGGTCTGCATCGGGCCGGGATGGGCGTCGCCTGAGCTCATCGCCCAGGCACACACGGTCAAGAATGAATCCGTCATTCTGATCGAGGGCGAAGTCGTCGCGCGCCCGCCCCAGGGCAGGAATGCCGAGTTGGCCACCGGCGACGTCGAAGTCCATGCGACATCGCTGCGCGTCGTCGGACCGGCGGAAACGCCCGCGATTCCGGTCGCGCGCGGCAAGGGTGAAGAGCTGGCCGCCGAGGAGCTCCGCCTCAAGTATCGCCACCTCGACCTGCGGCGTCCCGAGCTGCAGGCGAATCTGATCCTGCGGCATCGGCTGCTCCAGCGCGCGCGGCGCGCGTTGAGCGAGCTCGATTTTCTCGAGATCGAAACGCCGATCCTCACCAAGCCGACGCCCGAAGGCGCGCGCGACTACCTCGTGCCATCCCGCGTCCACCCAGGCGAGTTCTACGCGTTGCCGCAGTCCCCGCAGATCTACAAGCAGCTGCTCATGGTCTCGGGGTTCGATCGCTATTTCCAGATCGCCCGCTGCTTCCGCGACGAAGATCTCCGGTACGATCGCCAGCCCGAGTTCTCGCAGATCGATATCGAATCGTCGTTCGTGACGCAGGACGACGTGACCGGCTTCGTCGAGCACGTGCTCGTCGCCCTCTGGGACGAGGCCGGACACACGATCGCGCGTCCATTCCCGCGGCTCACGTGGCGCGAGGCGATGGAGCGCTACGGCACCGACAAACC
>Ga0070704_100000143_pt1 | contig 26989 bp, 34 predicted proteins | sample KBSK5252metaG_FD_65467 | JGI IMG/M metagenome (GOLD analysis project Ga0070704, IMG submission 65467) | Corn, switchgrass and miscanthus rhizosphere microbial communities from Kellogg Biological Station, Michigan, USA - KBS K5-25-2 metaG | ecosystem: Host-associated > Plants > Roots >...
GTACTTCTCGAAGGCGAAGGGCGGCCAGCCGTTCCGCGATCGGAATCGAGCGCGCCGGATTCGCGGGCTCGCGTGGGAGGCGGTGCGGTTCGTCGTGGAGCACATCAAGGCGACGAGCAAGCCGCCGCGGATGATCTTCATCGAGAACGTCGAAGAGTTTCAGGACTGGTGTCCGCTCGGTCGCGACGGGCAGCCCGACGTGGCGCGTCGCGGTCAGAGCTTCCGGCAGTGGGTCGGCCGGCTGCGCGGGCTCGGCGGCGTGGTGGAGTGGCGCGAGCTGGTGGCGTGCAACCACGGCTCGCCGACGAAGCGCAAGCGGCTGTTCGTCATCATCCGGTTCGACGGGCAACCGATCGTGTGGCCGGTGCCGACGCACGGGCCGAAGCGCCAGCCGTATCGCACGGCGGCCGAGTGCATCGACTTCAGCCTGCCCGTGCCGTCGATCTTCCTGAACAAGCGACAGGCGAAGGCGTGGGGCAAGGCGCATGGGCTGCCGACGCCCAAGCGTCCGCTGGCGAAGGCGACGCTGCGGCGGATCGCGCGCGGCGTCATGCGCTACGTGGTCGACTCGCCCGAGCCGTTCATCGTCTCGAACATGACGAACAACGTGCCGCGGCCGGTGAGCGAACCGCTGTCGACGGTGCTGACAGGGAATCACAAGCTGCTCGTGACGCCGTTTCTCGCGGGCGTCGGCGGACGCAAAGGGCAGAGTCCAGAGACGGCTGTCGACTTGCCGTATCACACCATCACGACGAAGGCTGACACGGTGCTCGTCGCGCCGTCGCTGGTCCGCGTGGCTCACGGCGAACGAGACAAGTCAGGGAAGAAGCGCGGTCGCGGCGAGCACGCTCTCACAGAGCCGCTGCCGACGCAAACGGCGTCGAATGACTTCGCGCTGCTGGTCCCCACGCTGATCAACACGCGGAACGGCGAGCGACACGGCCGGCATGGCGAGCAGGCCCCGCGCGTGCTCGACATCCAGCAGCCGATGACGACGGTGACCGCGTCCGGCAGCCAGGGCGCGCTCGTCGCGGCGTTTCTCGCGAAGCACAACGGCGGCCACGAGGCGACCGGCCAGCACGTCACGCGGCCGATGGACACGGTCGTGTGCCGCGAGAACAAGGCGCTCGTCACGTCGCACCTGATGAAGCTGAAGGGCACGTGTCGCGACGGGCAACCCGTCACCGAGCCGATGCACACGGTGCAGGCGCAGGGCAACCACTACGCCGAAGTCCGCGCGTTCCTCGTGAAGTACTTCGGCAGCAAGAAGGACGGGCGGCCGGTCGACGTCCCGCTCGACACCATCACCACGAAGGAGCGCTACGGGCTCGTCACGGTCACGATCGCGGGCGAGGAAGACGCGATCGTCGACATCGGGATGCGGATGCTCACGCCGCGCGAGCTGTTCCGCGCACAGGGGTTCCCGATCTCCTACGAGATCGACCACGTGCCGATGCTCACGCCGCTCGGGCTGACGACGCGCGTGAAGCTCACCAAGCGCGCGCAGACACGGCTCTGCGGCAACTCCGTGACGCCCCATCTCGCGGCGGCCATCATCGGCGCAAACCTGAACCCAACACAAAGAGGTGCCCAATGGCCGACGCTGAGACCCGCCTGTTGATCGAGCAGTTGGAGCGAGATGTGTTAACGCCATTGACTCGATTTGTGCAGCGGTCGCGTGTGAAGCCGACTGATGGACAGATTGAGCACGCACTGGCCTTGATTGAGCGATTGCGCGAAGCCCTTCTCCAGTCCGTGCGATCCGTCACCCCACAGGAGCCGGACTCAATCAAGCCCTAGCCAATGACCCCCAAGCTGGAATGTCCCCACTGCGGCGAATGGGAATCCAGGGTTACGGATGCACGCCCCAGCACGGACGGGATCGCCTTCTGCCGGCGGCGGGAATGTCTCGCTTGTGGGCACCGCTACACCACTGACGAAAAAATCCGCGAGACCACAACATCTAGTAGCACGCTCGGGACCCACCCGCAGTATCCTGCAAAGCGTGATTGGCAGGGCGTGTTGTTCTGATCGCGGAGCGTTGTCATGACGCTCGCGGATGGTTGTTTCGACCCCTTGCATTGGGGTCATCTGCAATATCTGCTGGTCGCTGCCCATTTGGACGGGCCGCTCGTCGTCCACATCGCGCCAGACGAAGCGATCAGAGCCAAGGGGAGAGAGCCGTTCCAATCCCGGCAAGAGCGGGCGATGACGGTGCTGGCTTTGGGTTGCGTGGATCGCGTGCGCATGTGGCCCTCCTTGGCTTTCGCGATCTCTGAAGAGAAGCCCAGATATCTCGTGAAGGGCGCGGAGTGGCGCGGCAGGCTACCCGACGACGTGCTGAATGCCTGTCGGAGCTGTGGCGTGGAGATTGTGTATACAGACGTGAACGCGAAGCGGAGCCGTGAACGGCTGTGACATTAGACGACGTGCTGCGCAGTAAGGCGGAAATGGACCTGGCGCGATTTGAAGCCTTAGTGCTCTCGCAGCAGCCAGCCAGCGAGCCGTGGAAGCCGGTCACGCCGTATGACTTCGAGAGCCGTAAGGCCATTGAAGGAAAGCACCCAGAGCTGATCAAGGAAGTCTTTCAGCCAGCCTTGGTCATTGATGCGGGGTGCGGACCGGACGCGATTCTCGTGCGGCTGCTGCAAGAGCAGGGCGTGACCGCGCTCGGGTTCGATCCGCAACTGCCGAAGCCATCGATCAATCCGGCGCTGATTCGTGGGTCGCTACTTGAGCAATGGTTCGAGGATTGGCGGTGCGCTGATCTGGTGATCTGCCGCGAAGTCTTGGAGCATTTGACGGTGCTTCAGATCCGACAGGCGGTGATGAATCTGTGCGCGTTGTCGTCCAAGTTCGTGTATGCAACGACACGGTATCATCCGAATCCGCAATCGCTGCTGGATGTGGCGACCTCAGACGAGCTCGACCCGACGCATTGTTCGATGCTGAATCAGGATCTGTTGAGGGTTCTGTTCGTGCTGGAAGGATTCAAGCGGCGAGCCGACCTCGAGCAGAAAATGGACTGGCAGCAGAAGGGCCGAGTCTTGGTGTACGAACGTGCCAGTTGACGCCGTCCTGAGTTATCACCTGAATGGCGCAACGTGTGGGGTGGCGAAGTTTAACCGCCAACTCGCTGACAGGCTTGGTGTCCCGCTGTTGCCGCTCGGCAGTGCTACTGCGCGGCCGATCGTGTCTGTCAAGTTTAGCGAGATGAGCCAGCACGATGTGAGCGCGATGAAGCAGTGGCAGCGGCACGTCCCATATGACTTGTTCCTTCATGATGTGCCGGACGAAGACGCGTCGCCGCTGGTGACGTGCGCCGAGCGGGCCTTCGCTGGGAATCCGGCGATTGCGCAGGCAGTCAGGTCGAGCCGCCCAGACGTGATCGAAGCCTTCTGTCCGTCCACGATCCAAGGCAATCCGCACCGTTCCGCGCTGAATGTCTTGACCTTCGGAATGGCGCATAAACTGAATGCGCCATACTACGAACAACTCAAGGCGCTACTTGATCGGGCGGGTTGCGATTATACGGTGAGCGTGTCCAGCGCGATCCATGAAGGCTCACCGTGGTCAGAAGTCGCTGCGGCTGGTGAACGGATCCGATCGATCTTCGGCGCCAAAACGTGCGTGCTCGGCTACCTCGCTGACGATGCCTTGGCGCGAGAGTTGAGGGATTGCACCGCTGTGGCGATGTTCTTCAATCCCGCGCTGCGGGCCAACAATACGACCTATTGGGCGTCGGTGGATGCGGGTCGGCCCGTTATCACGAACTTGGACGAGTATTCGCCGGCGCTGACCGGGACGTTTGACATCGACACCCTCGCGGACTTCGGGCAGGTCTTCCAGTATGTGCGGCCGTCGCATGACTATACGTGGGAGCGGCTATTGGAGATTGTGCAGCGGTGAGCCGAGAACTCGTTATCGCGGGGCGTCGCATCAGTGACGACGATCCGGCGTATGTGATCGCGGAGCTCGGCGGCAACCATCAAGGGCGGCTCGAGCAAGCCTGGAAGCTGATCAAATCAGCGTATGCCTGCGGGGCGGACGCGGTGAAGCTCCAGAAGCGAGAGAACCGCACACTCTATTCAGATGCGCTGTTACATCAGCCGTACGAGAACGAGCACAGCTTCGGCAAGACCTATGGGGAACATAGGGAAATCCTGGAATTTGGCGAACTGGAATATCGTGAACTCCAGAAGTGGAGTAGCAGTCTACCTATTCCGTTGTTTGCCACGGCGTTCGATGAACCGAGCGCCGACTTTTTAGCCGCCTTGGACGTACCGGCGTTCAAGATTCACAGCGGTGGACTGACCGACAAGCCGTTGTTGCAGCATGTGGCGTCCTTGGGCAAGCCGATCATTCTGTCGACGGGTGGCGGGACCGAGCAGGACATCGACCGCGCTGTTAATTGGATCGTCAATGCCAACAGAATGATCGCCTTATTGCATTGCACAGCGAGTTACCCATTGAAGCCGGAAGAGGCCAATCTGAGCGTTATCGGGACGCTGCGTCAGCGGTATCCTGAGTTCGTGATTGGCTTCTCGTCACACTCGCCAGGGATTGCATTCTCGTTGATTGCCTACGCGTTCGGGGCCAGAATATTCGAGCACCACTTCACGAATAACAGAGCGGCGAAAGGAACCGACCACGCGTTCAGTTTGGAGCCGAAAGGGCTGGAAACGCTAGTGGATGACCTCGCGAAGTTGCGCGTGGCGATCGGCGACGGCGTAAAGGTGTTCTACGACAGCGAGCGGAAGCCCATCGCGAAGATGCGCCGAACACAACAGGAGGATGGCGCGTGGATAATCAGCGGCCGGTAATCGAACGCTTCGAGCCGCAGGATATCGGCCAGAAACCGTGGGGGCGGGAAATCCTCGTCGCGCGCACCGACACCTACATCGCGAAGATTCTGTTGATGCGGGCGGGCTGGGGTGGACATCTGCAGTATCACAACGCGAAGGACGAGGCGTTCACGCTCTATTCAGGCGAGGCGTTGCTCCGATGGACGACTCCGGACGGCGAGCTGCACGAGCGGGAGATTGGCGCGGGCGAGTGCTACCACATTCCGCCAGGCGCCGGGCATCAGGTGATTGCCAAAACCGATTGCGTCCTGTTTGAAGCGAGCACGCCGCACTTTGATGATCGTGTGATCATTGCGCCATTCGAGGGTCCGGCGCGGTGAACATGGTGGCGCTCATTCCCGCACGGGCAGGGTCTAAACGTGTGTCGGGCAAGAATATCCGACCATTGGCGGGACACCCGCTCGTCGCCTACACGATTGCGGCCGCGAAAGAGAGCGGGGTGTTCTCAGCCGTGTTCGTCTCGACTGAGGATGAAGCGATAGGTCGACTCGCGTCGGCGTATGGGGCGACATGGATCGTACGCTTGCCACAGTCCGCGTCAGACGAGGCGCCCGACATGCTCTGGGTGAGCGAGGCCCTGTATGCGCGAGACTTCAATGCCTTCGCGATTCTGCGGCCGACCTCGCCCTTTCGTAGAGCTGAGACGATCCTGCGCGCATTCACGCAGTTCAAGCGCCAAGAAGTGCATTCCATCCGCGCGGTACAACCTGCCAAGGAACATCCTGGCAAGCAGTGGTTCATCGAGAATGGCTGTCTGCAACCGATTTTGAACAAGAAGCGTGCGGACGGAACGCCCTGGCATTCCTCACCGACGCAGACCTTGCCGTCGGTGTGGGCACAGAATGCGAGTCTGGAAATGGCGTGGACCTACGTCGTGAAGTCCTTCGGCACCATTTCGGGCACCAAGATCGCGCCGTTTTACACCCAAGGCTACGAAGGGCTGAATATCGACACCGAGGACGATTGGACGATGGCGTATCTGCTGGCCGAGAAACACCCTGAACTACTGCCGAAGGTGACGGCGTGACCCGACTCGATCTCCACATGCGGTGGTTGCTCCGGGGCAAGGCGCCGATCCTTGTCGGCCCGTGGCTCAGCGAAGTCGGCTTCGAATCGCTCTACTGGATTCCCTTCGTCCACTACCTACGGCATCGCTACAACATCCCGAAGGACCGCCTGATCGCTGTCACGCGCGGCGGGGCTGGGTTCTGGTACGACACGGAACAAGCCGTTGAACTGCTCGACTACGTGCCCTTGAAGGACTTGCGGCTCGCGCAACTCGAGCAGCATGCAGCCACGAAGAGCTTGAAGCAGACCACGTTGACGCCATGGGAGCAGAAGCTCATTCCATTGATTGCGGCGCGGTGTGGCTTGCGCCGGCATCGGGTGTTGCATCCCTCGCTGATGTATAGCTTTTTTCACGACTGGTGGGCCTCCAAGATGAGCCTCTTGGACTGCCTGACGCATCTCCGGTTCGCGCCGATGCCGGTACTCTTGCCGCCGCCCGAACTCGATCTGCCGGAGCGGTACATCGCCGTGAAGTTCTATCAGCGACCGACGTGGCCGTTGAATCCAGACATCCAGCATTGGACAGAGGACTTGCTGGGGCGACTCGCGCCGAAAATGCCGATTGTGTCGCTGTCGACCGGCCTCCCAGCCGATGACCACACCGACGCGCACATCCCTGGCGTCATTAACCTTGTGGGCAAAGTCACGCCACAGAACAACTTAGCGATTCAGAGCGCAGTAATTGCCAAGGCGCAAGCGTTCATTGGCACGTACGGCGGGACGATGCAGCTCGCGGTGAGGCTGGGCATTCCCTCGGCGGGCTTCTTTACACAGTTCAAGGACACGGCGTATTCGCATCTGTTGCTGACGAATTATCTGGGCGTGTCAGGGCAGCGACCGGTGTTTGTGGGACGGCCAGGCGATGCGTCCTTTGTGGCGCAGCTCATGACCGGGATTCAGGCGTGAACGAGCCCCGTCTCCTCGACGTCTCCCAAGCGGCGAAGCGGTGGAATGTCTGCCCGGACACCATTCGTCGGTGGATTCGGGCGAAGCGACTCACCGCGATCAAGACACTCGGCGGGGGCGGCTGGCGCATTCCCGAGTCCGCGCTCCCGCATCGGAAACAGGGTTCTACATCGACGCCCTCTACCTAACATCTTCAGACACTCGCAGACTTCCTAAGACATGCGCGGCTGAATCCTGCCGAACTCGCGTAACACTGAACAGGCTGGCAAAATCGCGTGACGCTCAATCGGCCCCGATTCTCTTCGAGGCCGCCCTCCCGCAACGGACGGCATTCACCTTAGACGGCGAGGGCGAAGCAACGCTGAAACTCATTGTGCCCGAACAGTTCGCTAAGGTTCTCTCTGACAACATTCACCGCCTTCGCCATTGCTCCTTCGTGGTCCGCCTTGAAGGGCTGGAGCACTAATTTGCTGCATGGCTAGTGTCCGTCCCAAACCGCCCGCCGCCGGAAAGGGTCGCCCGAAAGGGTCCGTCAACAAGGCGACGAAAGAGATTCGCAACCTCGCGCAAGCCCTGTTTGACCAAGAGTATTGGGCGCGCACGCGGCAGCGCATCATCTCGGGCCACATCGCGCCCGCCATTGAGTCCAAGTTGCTCGCCTATGCGTACGGGGAACCCAAGCAGACGCTGGATGTGCCGCAGCTCGGAGACATCACGGCCCTGCTCGCTAAGAAGGTGATTCACGAGCTCCATCCCGGCCCCGGCAAGACCTCGGTATGAACGAGACGCTTGCCCCGCATCGCATGGTGTGGAAAGGGCCCGTCGCTGATTTCTTTGTCGACCAGACTGAACAGATCGACCTCGAAGGCGCGATCAGGTCAGGCAAGACCACGGTCGCGCTGTGGAAGGTGCACGACTCGTGCATGAAGCATCCAGGGATTCACTGGCTGATTTGCCGGTATTCCGCGGATGACACGAAGTCCAAGCTGCGACCGGTCTGGGAAAAGATCTGCGTGGAGGCTGGCACGCCCTACGACTGGCACAGCGATGGGCATTACTACCAGTTTGCCAACGGCTCACGGGTCTATGCCTTCGGCATCAAGGCCCAATCGCTGGTCGAGCGATACGCCAAGTTTCGCGGCGTGACCTTGGCCAGCATCTACAACGACCAGACCGAAGAACTGCCGTTCGACATCTACCAAGAGCTCTTAGGGCGTCTGTCGCAGCGCGACTATCCGCAACAAATCATCCTGACGCCGAACCCGATGGAAGAGGACTCGTGGTTAGCCGATGAGTTCCCCGAAGACAACCATCTGCCGCACCGGAAGTACTACCGGGTCAGCCTCTACGACAACGCGCACAACCTGGACCGCCCGACCATTGAACGGCTCGAGCGCGTGTATCCACCGGCGCACGTCAAGCATCGCCCGATGCTCTTGGGGCAGCGTGGCTTAAACGTCGTTGGCCAGCCAGTGTATGGCCCGCTGAGCGCGCACGAACCAGAGACTGCGGCGTTTCAACGCGAGCGCCACGAGAAGCCCGTCGACCTCGACCCGAACCTCCCGCTCTACGAAGCGATTGACTTCGGCAAGCATCATCCCTGCGTCGTGTGGGCGCAATACACCCCATGGGCGGAACTATTCGTGCTCGGTGGTGTCATGGGGCACAACCTGTTTCTAGGCGAGTTCCTGCGCATCATGCAGCAGTATCGGGCGCGCTGGTTCGGGGAGCGGCTTGAGGTGGTGACGTGTTGCGATCCGGCGGGCTCGCACGACAACTCGCAAGGCACGCCCGATAACGGCGTGAAGATTCTGAAGGATGCGGGCATTCCGCCAGCCTTCAAGGTCGACAGCAACACCGCATCGGTGCGGCTCGCCATGATTGAGCGCATTGCGAACTACATGCGCAGCCGGTCGCCACGCGGGGAAGCCTTCAGGATCAGTCCTTCTCGTTGGATGCGGGTCTCGATGCACTCGGCCATTGAGCATCGCTTCCTGGCGGACGGCTTCGAAGCGGGCTACGTCTGGGATCCGCACATGATCTCGGTAGCCAACAAGCAGGTCCGTCGACCCAAGAAAGACGGCTGGTATGAGCACGGCCAGAACTGCCTGGAGTATCTGGAGCACAACTTTGGCGGGGTGCAACCGACCGTCGAGCAGGCTGCTCGGCATGCGGCGCGAGTCAAGGCGAAGGCCGTGCCGAAGGACATCGACATCAGCGAGCGGCAACTGTGGCGTGCACGTCGGAGTGCAGTCTTAGGCCGTGGAGGTTACGGGTAATGGCGCAGACGAGCAAGACGTTCATCGAACTGACTCAACCGGGTCGTAAACCGAAGAAGCGAGGCAAGTAATGGCGAAGGGTAAAGGTAAGGGCTGTGGTAAGGGCGGCAAGCGGTACTGAGCGATGTCACCGTGGTGGCTGCAGTTCTGGCGGGATGCGTTCGCTCAAGGCGTGGGCGATCTGATGGCCGGCGTGCTGCTGGTGATCCTCGCCGTGTGGGCCGAGGCCAAGATGGACCAACGCCGTGACGATCGAAGGGACGCCCATGGCGAATGACCCGATTGCAGTTGCGCGCATGGCGCGGGCGCTCAAGGAAGTCGCGGGTGGGACGGGTGGCAACGACGAGTATTTTCTGAAACTCGCGGACCAAGCCGTCACGGAGTGCGGCAGAACGATCACGATTGTGCAAGACGCCTTGCCGGCAGAACCGTTTCTCGTGCTGACCAAGCCAGTCCGCGGGACCGAGTTACGCGTGTTGGCGACGGCTGCGACCGTACTGGATGCCCAGACGAAGGCGACCGACTATCTGCAGCGGCAAGGGACAGGCTCGGTCTCGCTGGCGGAAATCAAGCGCGTGCTGACGGTTGTTGGGTAGTGGCGTTCGATAGTAACGGCGACGTCTGCTTACAACTGTGGGCCGAAGCCTCCGCGAAGATTCCGATTGAGTTTCCGCCCGACGCGACGGTGCTTGAGATTGGCTGTGCCGAGGCGGACTGGATGACGCCGATGTTGGCTGAGCGGCCTGATCTGAAGATCACCGGCATCGACTGGCGGCCCTGTGAACGGCCAGGGCTGGTGTATCAAGCCGACGTGATGGACGTGCAGTTTCCAGAGGCAAGTTTCGATGCAGTCGTTGGGATTTCGAGTATCGAACACATCGGGCTCGGCCACTACGACGACGATCCGCAAGACGATTACGGTGATTGTCGCTGCATGCTCAACGTGGTGCGGTGGCTCAAGCCGGGCGGGTTTGTCTATCTCGATGTCCCGTACGACCCGACAGGCTATCACGTCTGCGGGACGTCCCATCGGGTCTATGACAACCAAGCGATTCGAGACCGATTGATCGTGGGCGGGCTGAGGTTGAAAGCGCAAGCGTTTCATCGGCCCGAGGGCGAGATGCATTACACGATGCTACTGGCGGTGAAAGAGTGAAAGACTGGCGCTGCGGTCGGCACAGTGGCATTCCGCCGTGTTGTGTGGCGTGGTACATCATGCGTAATCGGCTTGTTACGCGGTACCTTGTTCCTGCCCGCGTAGTGGTGATGGCTCATTGCTGCGTGGTTGAGCACACGCGCAACTGGGCATGGTGGCTCATGCGAGTCGATAGTTGGTTTCGCGATCGAATGACTTCTGGATGGGGTTATATCGCCTGTCCGGTCTGTGCCATTGTGCAACGGCGCGTCTCTGTGCTGCCATGTGATTGTTGGATGAAGGACTAATGCCGAAACAGACCCGGAAGGCCTTCGAAGTCAAACCGAAGGGCCGCACGCTGGACGATCTCGCCGAAGAACTGGCGCGCGATATCGATGAAGGCCTCTCCGCTCGCACCGCCTCTGAGCTCGACGTGGCTTACTGGCACACGCTGTATGAGCAGGGCCGCACAAGGAACCGCAATTCTAACGTCGCCGACGCCGCGGACCTGACCAGCCATATCGGGACCGAGAAGGTGGACGCCCTCCGCGCGCGCATCGTCAAGACCGTGATGGGCGCTGAACCGGTCTACACCGTGGAAGGCTGGGGCGAGGCGGAGAAGAAAGCGCCGTTTGTGGAAGAGTTCCATCAATGGCAGCTCGAGATGGAAGGCTTCCAGTCGGTGTTCTCCCGCGCCGTGCATCTCGCGCTGATCGAGCCGATGGGCGTGCTGGAGGTCTACGAAGACACGATCCGGCGCCCCGTGCGCAAGACGATCAGGGCCGCGCTGGAGCTCGCGCCTGATGGCTCGGCGGTGGTCGGCGAAGACATGCAGCCCCAACTGCAGATGAACCCGCAGACTGGCAAGTACGTGGAAACCGATGAGCAGACGCCCTCGGCGGAAGTGGAGATTGACGACTATGAGGTGGTGGCTCGCGGTCCCCGACATCGCACTGTTGCTTATCGGGATTTTCTTGTGCTCCCTGGTCACGCGCGTGAGAAAGCGGACGTATGGGGCTACGGGAAGCGGTTCTGGCGTCGCGTGGACGAACTCAACGAACGCGTCGAAGCCGGCCTCTATGACAAAGACGCCGTAGAGAGCTTGGGCACCGATGACGAGCATGCTTCTGAGACTACTCTGGCTGGTGAACCGCTTGGTGTTACGGCTAAATCCACCGATCGCGCCGAAAAAGAACTCTGGGAACTCCTGATTCTCAAGGACTTGGGCGAAGGGCTCCGGTGGTATGTCGCCACGCTCTACAAAGACAGCCCGACGCTGCTGCGGTTGCAGTATGACGACATCGGCAAGCCGCGCTATTTCCCGCTGATTCCCTTCCCGCGGCCGAATCGGTATGAAGGGTACAGCGTCATCGGCCACAAACTGATTACGTCTATCGAAGAGCATACGGCGTGGCGCAACATGGACGCGGACCGGGGCGCGATGCAGTTGCAGATGCCGATGCAGCGCGTGCAGGGTGCCTTGTGGGATCCGGACGAGCAGCCCATCGGCGCGAAAGCCGTGATTGACGTGCGCCAAGTGGGCGAGATTGCCCCGCTGGACATCCCCGACATGACCGGCTCGGCGGACGAGCGGATCTCGCGCTGTGAACGGGCCGCTGAACGGCTGATTGGCGTGACCGATGTCGCGGCCGGCGTGACGCAGAACGAGAAGCGGACCTTGGGCGAAGTCAACACGACGCTCGAGCAGTCCTTCGTCCGGATCGATGAGGCGAAGGCGAACATCCAAGAGACGCTCGAAGAGATCGCGCAAGTGCGCCACATCATGTGGAAGCGCGCGCTGGCCGAGATGGGCGCCGAAGGCTTGGAGGCCCCGCCATCAGTCCAGCAATCGCTGATGCTGCGCGGCGCCTTGCAGGGGCCTGGCGCGCCGATGACACCACCGCCGCCCGATCTCCACAGTCCGATGTCGGTGATTGGCCTGGAAGTCAGGCAGCCCGATGTCGCGCCCACGATGCCGAATCTGCGGTTCACCGCGGAGATGATGGAAGGCGTCTTCCGCTTCAAGCCAAAGGGCAGCGTGGAGTCCGCGGATCGCAACAAGCTCCGCGTCGATTTCAATCAGTCGCTGCAAGCCATCAACGGACTCGCGGCGGGCAATCCGATGATTGCGGCGATCCTCCAGACGCCCTCCGCGGCTAAGGCGTTACTCGAGCAGTGGGTGCGGTTGTATCACGTCAACGACAAGCAAGCGTTTTTGGGCAGCGAGGCGATGCAAGCGATGCAGCAAGCGATGATGATGCGGCAGGCGATGGGCGTGCCACCGGGACCGCCCGGCGCCGGCGGCACGCCGCGACCCCAAGGAGCGCCCCCGGCATGAGCGAGAGCAAGGCAGTGCCCCGAGAGGGTTGGTTCAAGCCGCACGTATACGCCAAGCGGCTCTGGTATAGCCAACGTCTCCTTGCGGCGGCGTGGTTCATCTGCAACTTACATGACTGCTCGTTCTACATTGGCGCGAGCTACCTCGCCGAGCCTGCGCCGCGATGGCGAGTCGCGATTGGCTGTGGGCCGTGTTGTGTCGAGGTATTTGTGTACGCAGGCGATCTATGAACGAGACGGCAGAAATACTCGAGCAAGGACTCTCTTCGGCGTTCTGGAAGCTCTTTTGTGAGCATGTGAACACCGAATGGGGCGGGATTGGACGACGCTTTGAAGGCGCGATCAATGACCTCGCCAATCAACACGATGACGATGCGGTGCTGGTGAGCAAGATGCGCCAGATCGCGGTGGCACGCCGCGAGATTCTGAAGCTGATCTCCTGGCCGCAGGAAGAATTGAAGCGTCAGACAGCGGGCGGCCTGGAATATCCGGTGGACGGGCGTGCGCCGTTGGTGCAAGAACTCGTCGGCCTGAATCGGCGAGGTGGGCTGTGAGCGTCCCGATTCGTGTCGTGGGTCCGCGCGTGCTGGTCAGGCCTGACATCGAAGAGCAGAAGCCGGAACAAACCGCCTCAGGCATCTATCTGGCGAAGACGCTGGAAGCCGCCGCGACGGGCGAAGATGCTAGACAAGCGTGGTATACGGGCGTGATCGTGGCGTTTGGCGAAGAGAAACCAGCCTTTGATGTGCGGCCGTTTGTGAAGCGTCGACTGCTTGAAGCAATGGAAGCGACCTCGTATCTCGATATGGGCACCGACCTCGCGGCACTCGTCGTGGACCTTGACACGCTCCCGATTGAACGCGCCCGCGACATCCGAGTCGGCGATCACGTCACCTTCACGGCTCAAGCGGGCCAAGAACTGACCATTGATGGAGAGAGTTATCTGATCATGAACGAATCCGACATCCTCGGTGTATTGGAGACCGTGTAAGCATGGACAGCGAAACCGTCGTTTCTCCGCTCGACGCCCTCGAAGACCAAGCCGACGCCCAACCGCCAGCCCCAGAACCGCAGGCGCAGGCGCAACCGCCCGTAGAACCGCCCAAGCCGCAGCCTGACGAGGACGCTACCGGCCTGCGGGCGGCATTGCTCGCGGAACGTCGCCGCCGCCAAGATCTCGAAGACGAGGTACAGACACTCCGGCAACCACCGCCCAAGCCCTTACCGCCAGAAGCGGAGACGGTGACCGACGACGAAGCCGAACGCTACGCGCGGCATTACGAGCTCTACACGTCGCAAGGACTCGACACGCAGCGCGCGAAACGGATCATTGCGGACAACCGCTCCGAGATCAAACGCGTCGCGAAGCAAGCCGCCGAGGAAGCCGTTGGCCCGGTGCAGGAGCAGACCGCCAAGAGCGGGGCGCGGGAACAGTTTGTCCGTGTCGCGATGGCGGTCGATGGGCAAGGGCAGCGCGTGTTGGACGATGACGGGGTGCGGGTGCTGGCGCAGAAGTTTGCGCAGATGCCGCCGCAGCTCGCGGCGTTGCCCGAAGTCGCCGACCTGATGCTGAATGCGGCCATTGGAGAAACGGTCCGGACCGGTAAGAAGCGCGTCTCGGCGCCGAGCAAGGAACCCGTGTTCAGCGAGTCGCCAGGCGGTCAGCGTGGCACCGGCTACACCATCAGCAACATCGAAAAGAAGGTCGCCGACAACCGCGGCATCTCGCATGGCGACTGGGAAAAGACCGCGAAGAAGTTTCAACCCGGCCAACCGAACGTATTGGAGTAACTAGATGCCCCGCAAGAAGAGTGACGAGACCGACACCGACGTCGACACGCTGAAGCCGCCGCACGTGACCGTGCGCAGCCGTTCCGAGATCATTGAGCGCCGCCTGGCCGATCCGACGGGGGGCGGGGGATCGCTCGCGATTCCCGCGAAGCAGAAGGACCGCAAAGGCAACAGCTTGACGCAGTTCTATATCGCCAACTCGGACATCGCGCACGATCACGTCTGGCGCATGCGCAAGGTGTTGGGCTGGGAGTTCGCGACGCCCGAGGACATCGATGGCGCCCCCGAAGATTACGGCTTCGAGCTAAAAGACGGGCGTCTGGTGCGGGGCTTCCGCGGCGCGGAAGTGCTGATGAAGATGGCCAAGAGCGACTACGATGCCGTGATGCAGGCCAAGAGCGAATGGAACCGCCGACAGGCGTTGGGCACCAAAGAGACCAAAGCCACAATTGTGGAGCGTGCGTCCGCAGAGCTCGGCGATGAGGGCGCCGACTTCCTGAATCGGGCGATCAGCAACGTCAAGATCGAGGACACATACGAGAGAGTGCCAGCCGACGAACAGTAAGACATCCTTACACATGCGCCAACATCTGCAGACATACCTCATGGTCTGTGGAGTTGGCCGTGCTAGTCTGCCTATGACTGAGGCGTCACCGGCCTCACGGGCGTAAAAGACGGAGATTGGGAGATTTCCCGGTCGACGATGCTGCGGGCCGCCGCCGTAGCGTAACTTCCTAACGGGTGTAACCGTCTTCGCCCTTCGCGTCAGTAAGGGTTGCGGGTCGCCGCCGCAGCAAGCCATCGGGTGCGGGTTCGTCGCGTCGAGGTTCGGAACCCAGACGAAACCCCGCGTAAATCCTTCCCGAACCACAACCTAGTTCTATAGGTGTGTGAATGGCTCAATGGACCAATAGCACGGCCAGCTTCATCCGGCCCTACCGGCATCCGTCGGGTTCGCCGCCGATTCGTGAATTTGAGGAATCGACGTGCGCCGCGACGGCGGTCTTGCAGTATGGGGATGTCGTGGCCTTCGATACCGTGGTCGGCACGGCCGCGCACCGCATTCTGCGGGCGCCGTCGTCCGGGGGCACGGGCACGAATCTTCTCCAGGTCGGCATCACGTCGCTGCTCGGTGTCTGTGCGCAGAACAGCACGAGCGACGGCTCCACGACCGGCCTGACGAACGGCACCAACGTCGGCCCGCAGCGTGTCAATCGCAAACTGGGCGTCTGGATTGCCGATCCAAACACGGAGTTCTACGGCTTCCTCAGTTCGGCAGGCGGTGATGTGCAGGCGGTCTCGACCCTGATCGGCCAGCAGAAGGCCGTCATCTACAGCCGCACGTTCAACCGGTTCTTCATCGACTCCACCAACTCGACTGCGGCCCTGTTCGCTGTGAAGATCACGGACATTCCGTCCGAGTCCATGGGCGATACCAACGGCCCGGTCATTTTCAAATTCCTGTCGTCCAACGTGGCGACGGTTGTGTAACGGAGGGTGTGACACATGGCTCAATCACGCGGCACATTCTCTGAACTCCACGACAATCTGGATCGTACCGTCTACACCTTGCTCGGCAAGGAGTGGAAGGAACGCAAAAAGATCTGGACGCAGATCTACGACCAGAAAACCAGCAAGAAGCGGTCAGAACTGGTGATGACCGTCACGGGCGTCGGCGACATCCCTGAAAAGGGAGAAGGCCAGCCGTTCACGTCGGACATCATTCGCAAGGGCTACGATCGCGAGTTCCTCCACACCGAGTTCGGCAACATGTTCGAGGTGACGCAGACCGCCCTCGAAGATGATCGGACGGACGTGTTGGCGGGGCACGCGAAGTGGTTCATGTTCGCCGCTCGTGTCGTGCAGGAGAAGCGCGCACACCTCCTGTTCAACAACGGGTTCACGTCGGAAACGTCGCCCGATGGTCTCGCGATCTTCCACACCGCCCATGTCCTCAAGGGTGGCGGCACGGCGCGCAATCGTCCCGCGACGGATGCGAATCTCTCGTGGAACTCGCTGCAGACGGCCTTGATTGACTGGCACACCGATCAGAAGTTCGAAGCGGGCCAGTTCATCATGCCGACGGAGAGCCTGACGCTGTTCGTCCCGCCCGCGATCATGTTGACTGCGGATCGGATCGTGAACAGCAAGCAGCTCCCCGGCTCGGCCGACAACGATCGCAACTCCATCAACGCGCTCTACAACATCAAGGTGGTGTCGAGCCCGTATCTCACGGACACGAACAACTGGTTCCTCCTGAGCGATCAGAAGGACGAGCACGGGTTTGTGAGCTACACGCGCGTCCCGATGACCATGCTGGACCCGATGACCAATTCGCGCACACGGAATCGGGAGTATCCGATCCGGTGGCGGCAGTCGTGGGGGAACCGGTGGTGGCAGGGCGCGTATGGCGTCGCCCCGGCGTAAGCGCATCGGTGCGGACGAACTGACGGATCGGTCTGGCGCCTTCCGCACGGCGCTGATCTCGGAGAGAGATTAGACCGATCCGCTTTCTCTCCAATTGGTGACGAATGGATACACGCAGTATCAGTAACGTCGGCTACACCCATCATCTCGGGGATCTCTGGGCGGGCGTCGGCAGTTCGCATGGCGTCGCGTTGCAGGGCGGGAATACCGGCGGCATCGTGCAGGCGGTGGGCGACGATGCGAACGTCTCGCTGAGCCTGCAGCCCAAGGGCACAGGCGCCGTCGTGCTCGGCAACTCGAGCACGCCCGTGTTTACGGGCGGGAGTACCGCGCCCTTCGCGGGCTTCATTCGGTTGTCGACCGATCTGACTACGCCGACAATCGCCAGTACGGATGTCGGGTCCACCTATACGACCTGCACGGTGCCGGGCGCCAACTCCAGTCATTTCGTCGTGATCAACTCGCGCAACTTGTCGACGGCGTATGCCCTCGGCGAATGCGGGGTGACGAGCACGGCGAACGAACTGCTGATCAAGTTCGTCAAGTGCTCCACGGTGGCCGGCGGCGCGTCCACGTTCACGGCCAATATTCTGGTCTACAGGTTCTAACCGATGCCTGTTGCTGAAATCGATCAGAGCTGGATCAGTTCGGGGGGCACGGGCGGCATGACGCCCGTGCAGATCTACAACTCCGTCATCGAGTGGGCCTTCTACGCGGAGAAGGATAACTCCACGATCACGGTGTCGCTCCAGAGCGCGCAGAACTCGACCGGCCCGTGGGTCACGGAAGGCTCGACCACCACGAATAGCACGGCGGCCGAGCAGTTCGTCATGCGTGGGGATGGCGCGATGCCGTGGGTGCGCCCCTACATCACGGCGCGGACCAACACTAACACCATCAACTTTCGCCTGATCGGGTATTAGCGCATGGCCGATCCGGTCTTCTTCCTCCAGATCGTGGATCGGGACGGACACGTCGTCCGTCTGCCGGCGGGCGGGCAACTCGAAGTCGATCTGGTCGAAGAGCTTGTTTCGGGAGCCGTCGAGCACTCCGTGGCTGACTTTCTCGGGGGGTCGGCGGTGCGGCGGCAGTTCTTCGAAGCCGCTTCGAAGCGCATTGCGGCGAAGCCGATTGGGGTGTTTCGCACCAAGGCTCAAGTGCTCAAAGCGGTGGAAGAAGGCCTCGCGGAGACGTTCACGGGGTTTCTCGCGCAACTCGCCGAGGACGTCACGCCAACGCTCACCCAAGCGTTTCAAGAGACCATCCGGAAACTGAAACGCGCCACGCGATCGGCGGTGTAGATGATTCACCGCGGCCCGCAAGACGTTCATAACAGGGTCTGGAACGATCAAACGCTGACGTGGGACGCGATGGCGCAGCCCTCGACCGCAGCGGGCGGGGCGGGGTCTACCCAAGTCGTCGCACGGCCGGGCGATACCAATTGGGCGTCATCCGCGGGCTTTCACTTCGACGGGAGCGGCAACCTCCAGATTACGGGGGCGAGCGCATCGACACAGGTCAGCGTGTCGTCACTCGCGGGCCGTGTCGGCGTGGCCCCGACCGATACCTCCTGGGCGTCGTCGGCCGGGTTCCATTTCACCAGCAGCGGCGAACTGCTCACGGCGGGTGCGGCGGCTGGCGGTGGTTCGACGCAGGTTTCCATTGCGGACATCCTGACCAAAGCGGGCGGCACGTCGGTGATGGACTCGACCCAGAACTCCATCAGCGTGACGATCCGCGAAGGCTCAGCGGCGGGCTCGACACAAGTCAGTGTCTCCACTGGCCACATCACCGTCGATACCGGCTCCATCAGCGTCAGCAACTTCTCGACCACGATGCAAGTCAGTTCGGTGGCCGGCAAGGTGCTGGTCGACCAGAACTCCACGGTCTGGTCGGTGCAGGTCTCGTCGGTGGCGGGCGCGGTCGATGTCAGGCCGGTCGCAGGATCGACGTTCACTGTTCGCGCGATGCAGTCGTCGGCGGCCGACCTGCAGATGACCGCCACGCCTGTTGCTGGCTCGACATGGAATGTGCGTCCCCTGCAATCATCGGCGGCGGATCTCCAGATGACGGCGTCGCCGGCCGCCGGCAGCACATGGAGCGTTCGACCACTGCAATCGAGCGCGGCTGATCTGCAAATGACGGCTTCGCCGCTGGCGGGCTCGACGTGGATGTGTCGCGTCCTGCAGTCATCAGCTGCCGATCTGAACGCCCAGGTCCGCAACTTCAGTTCGTCCGGCGGCGCGGTCGATGTCAGCACCACACAACCGACCGGGGCGATGCTGGGATGGGCGGTGCGGACGGTGTTCCCCTCGCTGCAGTCCACCGGACGGAGCACGACCGGGAACAACTCGACCCGCGAAACCTTTGTCAGTTCCGCAGCCGGAGCGCGCGTCAAGGTCTACGCCTACTCGATTACGAGCACCGCACAGGCCGTCAATCGGGTCGGGTGGTTCTCGAGCAACGCCAATCTGCTCTGGCCGATTGTGATGCAGTCGTTTTCGAGCGGCATCACGGGCGCGAATCTCGCGGTCTCGCCGCCGGCGTGGTTGTTCGCCACGGATGCGGCGAATGCGTTGACCTTTGGGATTACGGGCACGACAGGCACGTACAACGTCGGCGTCTCGTGGTTTACGGATACGTAGCATGGCGATGACTTTTGAGGTCTCTACGGGCCTTCTGTCGTCGGCGGCGAATCCGTCATTCACGCATCCTGGCACGGCGCCGGCCGCGGTCGTTGTGGCGGCGGTCAAGAACCTGACGAGTTCCACGAATCTCACCGACATCAGCGCCATGACCTATGGCGGCGTGTCGATGCTGAAAAAGTGCGTGGCCGTCGATAGCGCGGGCGAATTAGGCGTTGCAGAAATATGGACGCTGACGAATACGGGCGGGGCGATTCCGACCGGATCGCAAACGGTTGCGGTCACGAAGGGCACAACGACTGCGATTCAGTACTGCTCCATCACGGTCGCAGCCAGTACGGGCAACATCACGATCTTTTCGACAATCATCGGCGCCGAAAACCAAAACAGCTCCGCCTGTGAACTGACGGCGACGAAGGGCGGAGAACTGGGCCTGACCATCGGTGGGGCCTTCAGTGGCGTTGGCGCGACGAACGAATCCACGTTTAACGTGAACGTGACGCGCGTACTCGATCGAGACTTCGGCGCGCAGTGCGCCTTTTTTGGCCGCGAATCGTCGCCGTCCAGCGCGTCGTTGACGTTCGGCTGGCGCCAAACTGCGGACGATTGGGCGCTTGTCGCAGTGGTGCTGCGGGAAGAAGCTGGCGGTGGTGGCGGTGCGGCGCTGTTGCAGCCATTCCGATTCAATCTGATGGGGTGTAACTAACGTGTTGTTCGGGCACATGTGGTCCTCGGCGCTGACGCAGGAATTAGGTACTGCCGACTCGACCAGACTTTTCACCGATGCGCGCCGCCAGCAAGCGATCAACAACGGCCTGTTGACGTTTGCCGATCTGACGGAATGCTCGATGCGGCAGAGCACGATTGTCAGCTCACATGGGGTCCGCGAATACAACCTGATGTCCACCGTGAATGTGCCCGGTGGCGATTTCCTGCGCTTGAGCAAGCAGGCCCCGGAATACCAGTTCACGAATGACACCGGCATCGTGACGTATGTCAGCGGTGAAGACTTCCCGAGGCGTGACATTAACTGGTTGAATCAGTATCAACCGGGCTGGCGAGATTCCACGGGTGGCACACCGGGCGCGTATTACCTGCGGCCGGATGGTGGGCGGTACTTCTTCGGCTTTGATACGCCACCTGAGATTGATTCGAGCGAGAGCGCTAAGGTGATTCTGCCCTACGTCGCGAAACCAGCGACGATGAGCGCAAGCACGGACGTGCCGTTCACCTTTGGCTCGACGTGGCGCACGGACCTTGAGCCCTACCATCAAGCCGCCGTGCATTACGCGGCCTATGAGCTGGAAAAACTGAGGGTCAACGATCAGGCCGCGCAGTCACAGTGGGCGCTCTTTACGGGCTACGTCGAACGCTACCTGAGAACAACGCGCCCGAAAGGCGGGCAGCAGATGCGCTCGGCCCGAAACTATTTCAGCGAGGCTCGCTCGCGCCGGTGGAATACCAGCGACGCAGCGATCTCCGATCCTTGGTCTTAATTCGATTTGCGTGTGGCCATGAAGGCCATGTGGCGGCTAATGTGGACGCCCAACCAGCATGTCCGGAGTGTGGGAATGGCGAGATACGCCGCGTGAAAGCCCGTGCGCCCCGATTCGTGGGCGTCGCTACCGGACCGTATTGTGAAACGAAGCAGTTAGATGCGATCGCAGTCAATCTCGCGCCGAAAGGCCCGTTGACGTTGAAGGAGCCAGAATAAATGCCCGGTCAATTCGGCGTGTCATTTTTGCCCGGGCAACCGGGCGGCATGGATCGCAATCGCCCCGACGGGAATGCGACCGAACCGATTCAGCAAGCCATTAAGGTGCTGAGCCTGCGGCTCCCGCGCGTGTTGGGCGGGGGCGCGTTCGCGCCCTCATCGCTGCTGCAAGGCGGCGGCTCGATGGGGAATCCCTTCGCGGGCAGTGGCCCGATGCAGGGACGGCCGGTGATGCCGCAGCCGGGCATGGGGCCGAGTGGACCGCCGCCAAGCCCTGGCGGTGCCTCGCCGATTTCGGGTGGAGGCGCCGGCAATCCGTTCGGACCATCGAGTCCAGACCCGATGTCGGAAGCGATTCAGATCCTTGCGGGTGGGCCTGGTGGCAGCGGTGGATTCAGCGGGCCTAGCGGCGGTGGAGGATTCAGTGCCCCGCCGCCGCCGCACATTACTCCCGGCTTCAATCCACCGACGCCGCCGCCGATTGAGCAACAGCCCGATCGCGGCACGGCGCCACCGCCTTATCAGCCGCCGAATCCGGATCGCGGCACGGCGCCACCGCCCTATCAACCGCCGCAGCCGGATCGCGGGACGGCCCCGCCACCGCCACCGCCAGAACCGCTGCCGCCGCCAGAAGATGTCATGCAGCCCCAACCTACGCCGGAACCGGGACCAGGGCCGGACAACGATCTCCCGCGCGAATTGGCGATGTGGCTCTATCGCAATCGCGGCCGAGGGTTCGAGTACTGATTCATGGCGAAGCGCCAGATCAAAGCGAGCACGCCCACCGCCTCCCGAACCTATCAACACGTCACCGTGAATGATTTGTCGGGCGGGTTGGACTTGCGTCGCAGCCCCACGTTGCTCGAGCCGTCCCGCGCGCGCGTGCTCATGAACTATTCGCTCGCGACGCCAGGGGAGTTGTCGGTTCGTCTGGGCTATCAAGCGTTCTCCACGATGAACCTGGGCAATGGTCGACCGCAAGGCGGGCAGCGCGTCTATCTGGGCTCCACGTCGTTCACGCTGCTGGCCTGGAATGGTGGCGTCTACAAACCGACCGACGCGGGCGTGCTGAGCTCGACGCCGATTTATTCCACGGTCAGCCCGACGAATCAGGTGTTCTTTCCGTATGACCGGATTCTGACGGCGGCCTTGGACGGGGCGAATCGGCCGCGTATGTCCACCGACGGCTCGACGTGGGTGCCGATGGGCATCTTGGCTGGCACCGTGGCTTCTACGGCGAGTTCTAAGGCGAGCGGATCGCTCTCGACATCGGAGTTTGAGTTTAGCTACACGTACAAGCACCGCGGGACGGCACACGAGTCGAACGGTTGCACCTCGGTCTCCACAGTCTCGCTGACGAGCACCGGCGCCGTCGAACTGCAGATTCCCAACTCCACCGAAGCCAAGGTGGACGCGATTGTCCTCTACGGCCGCAACAAGACGGCTGGGGAAGCGGTGCTCCGGAAGATTTCGAGTGCTGCGGTCCAAGGCGGGGCGCATTCAACATACACGGTCACGAGCTCGAACTGGTCCGCGAATGACGAGATCCCGACCAACCACAACGTCCCTGACGCGTATCGGTTCGCGGTCGTGTGGAAGAACCGGTGGTGGGCGGCCGATGGCACGGTCGGCAACCGCTTGCACTTTACGGAGCTGTTTCAGAACCAGTCGTGGCCCACGCTGTTCTACATCGACATCCCGTTTGAGCGGGGCGATGAGATCACGGCCATCATCGCGCAGGGCGATACGTTACTCGTCTTCGGCCAGAGCAAGCTCTTTCTGATCATCGGTCAGACATCGCTGGACTTTGAAGTCAGGCCATCAGCCGGGGCGCAAGCAGGCGCGTTGGGGCCGCGGGCGGTGACTGCCATCGAAAACGGCGTGGTGCATATCGCGGCCGAAGGCGTGCTGATTTACGACGGAGCCGCCGATCGGTTGCTCAGTTTCGATGTGGAACCGGCGATCCGCGACCTGATCCGCAATACGGCCTCCACCGGCTTAGAACTGGTGGCGGTGACGCATCACTTCCCGTTCAAGGAACTGCGGATCGCGGTGCCGCGCGTGTATCCGAGAGGCGCGATCGGCGAATTGGTCTTAGACCTGAATCGGACGCGTGAGAGCGAAACGCCGGCCTGGACGGATACGGACCGCATGATCGGCGGCTACATTCTGTGGGACGGTGACGAGCCCGTCACGGGTAATCGCGGCCGGTTGCTTTCATGGTCGCCGACGGTAGGACAGATCTTTGAAGAGTCGACGGGCACGACGGCGAACAGTAGCAACATGACCGCCGAATATGAAGGGCCGCATCTGGCGACGGGCTTGAACCGCGCCCGCTTCATCGATCACTACGGGGAATACGAACCACACGCGGGCGCGTTCTCGGTGGAAGTCTATGTTGATGGCGTCAGTCAAGGCGTGGAGTCCATGAGCATCGGATCGGGGCTTGCGGTCTACGGCACGGGTCTGTATGGGACCGCGCAGTATGGCGGGTCAGGGCGGCGGATGTATCACGGGACGATGCCGCTGGACGCCGAAGGCCGCACCGTCTGGATCAAGACCTCGTATGTCGGGCAAGAGACGTTCCGGCACTTCACGTACGCCGTGGGGCTCGTGCCGGAAGTTCAACCCCGTCGTTTTGCAGAATGAGTAGGTAATGGGATATCCAACGTCCGTTCCTTCGTTCACGAACAAAAACGCAGGCGATGTCATTCAGCCGGCGCATGTCAACGACCTCCAGACGGAAGTGACGGCGATCGAGAACGGCTTACTCAATGGCGTCAGTCACGCGCTGACGTTGAGCGGAGGATTGCAGGTCTCGACGCTCTCGACGTTTGCGTATCGGCCGACGATGCCGCCGCCGGATGCGGTCAAGGTGTATCTGGACTCAACGGTCACGCTCGGCTCGTCATTGGCGTCCACATTGTCGTGGAATGCGGCGGATTACAAAACCAATTCGTCGGTGCATTCCACGACGAGTAATCCCGACCGCTTGATTCCGCAGAGCACCGGCGTGTATCGGTTCACCGCGCAGGTGGAGTTTACGCCAGTCTCCAGCGGCCATCGGTCGATCGTGATTCAGGATTCCTCGAACACCTTTATCGGCTCAGTGGTCTTTGACGCCAGCACGGTCGCAGGCGTGGTGACACGCGTTCAGGCCTCGGGCCTGAAGCGGTTCGATGTGACGGGCGGATACGCGAATGTATTTGTCGGCATGTCTGGCCACTCGACGTTGAGCCTGTCCACCGGTTCTGGCATTTCGTGGTTTGCCATGGAGAAACTGTAAGTGGCCAGCCTCGGCGGCCTGGAAGTCCTGCTCGGCGGCTTAGAAGCGGGCACCAAGAAGGTGCTCACGGAAGTCTTCCGAGCGCTGGTGCCATTTCTGCGCTTCTCGCCGGTGGAGCATCAGAGCAAAGCGGAGAACTTCGCGGCGTATCACATGACGAGCACGACGGCGGCATCGACCGGGGAGTTCTCGTTTCAACACGGCCTGGGTCGGATTCCATATCTCGCGATTCCGACGCTGGACCTGACCTCTTCACGATCACAGATCGTGAGCTTGGAAGTCACGCGGCCTGCTGATGCACAGCGAATCTATCTGAAGTCGACATCGACCAGTGCGCCTTTTTCTTTGCTTGTCGAGTAGCGAGGTGGCCTTCTGTTGTGGTTTTGCTGAAGATGAGTAGCCCAACGACAATTGTCCGGAGAATACGGACCGTCATTATTGACGCGGTCGAGCGTTGTCCCGGTGGGGCGAGGACCCATGTCGGTGAGGAAGTTTTCAAAACTATCTCGCCAGCGATCGCACACAGTTATGCCGCGACCGCCCCAATCGCGGTAACGCTTGTGCGATGGATTGAGGCATCGCGCCTTCATGTTGCACCACGAATCGTATTCGCGAGTAACGCGGCGGCGGAGCTTGTGGCCATGCTTCGTGCAGCGAGCGATGGCCTTCTCTCGTTTATTGCAGCCACAGCTTACGATGCGCCCAGCCCTGAGGTGGCGCGCGGCAGCGTCATGTATGCGACCGCAGTCGCATTGGCAGAGCCAATGGTAATTACGGCCTGTACGCCTCGGCGAGAGGGCAATAACAACGAGACGACCGAATCTCTGATTGGATAAGTCCATTGGATGGCTTGGCACTGAGGAAGTATAGCACCGACATGGAAACAGCGACTCTTAAGAAATGCGCAATCCTAGGAACTGCAGCTTCATGGAAGCAGTGTCCGTGGGGCGATAAGGACCTTGAGATTTTCGGGCTCAATGATGCGCATGTACTGGGCTATCCGCGTGTTGACGCTTGGTGGGACTTGCATCCGTTGTCCGCGTTCGTGTTCTACGACCGGAACCACCCGCCGGATCCGCGCACGATTCCGGCCGGGACGTATCTCAGGCCGCAGGGTCATCTGGAGTGGCTGAAGAAACAGAAGATGCCGGTCTATCTCCAGCAGGCGCGGCCCGACTGGCCATCCAGTCGGACGTTTCCGAAAGATGAGGTTCTCGCCTTCTGGTCGAAGTTCTGGCCGTGGCGCGTGGACCGTCACGGGAAGGCCAGCGCAGGCAAAGACTATGAAGTGTCGAGCCCGTCGTGGATGCTCATGTGGGCCGTGGCGCAGGGTTACACCGAAATCCACATCTACGGGATTCACTTGTCGACGGAGTGGGAATACTTGCAGCAGCGGCCGAATCTGGAGTTTTTGATCGGTGTGGCCGCTGGGCTCGGCATCAAGATCGTGTTGCCCGACATCGTGCCGATCTGTCAAGCGAAGTTCACGTACGGCTACGAGACGAAGGCGGACGCGAGTCTCCAGCCCGTGCAGTTGCAGATTGACAGCTTGAAGCGCCAAGCGCAGAAGACGCATGCGGCGATCATGAAGTTGCCCTGGTGGGCACGCGCAGAGAAAGCCGATCTCCAGACACGGTTGGCGCATTTGGACATTGAGTTGAAGGACGCGCATGACGATCTGGCGCGAGAACGGGTGCGGGTGAACTGATGCCGTCAGGGAAAGGCGCGCTGAGCGGAGCCGCGGCTGGCGCGGGCGCCGGCAGCATGTTCGGGCCGTGGGGTGCTGGCATCGGCGCGGGGATTGGCGGGTTACTGGGGCTGTTCGGCAGCGGCGGCAACAAGCCGATGAGCCCTGAACTCGAACGGATGTTCCAAGTAGAACAGAACCGCTTCGAGCAGTCGAATCCGCTCGTGGAAGCGGCGTATCGGCTGGCGTTCAGTCGCTTGCCTACGGCCGCGCGGGCTGGGATTGGTGAACCAAGTCTGGCGGGTGCTGCGCAGGGGTTGCCGCCGCTCGTTGGGGGGGGTGACTACAACGAACCCTATGCGGTGCGCAATGCACTCCGCAGTCAAGAGATTCGGATGCGGATGGCGGACCCGATCATTCAAGCCGTGCAGCGGTTGGCGATGTCACGGATGCCGCGCGCATTCATTCCGGGGACGACACCGATCGGTGGCCAGGGTGGCCGTGCGCGAGACGACATGCCGGGCGGTAGTAAAGACGACCAACGGCGCGTGTAGAAGAGAGACCTATGGATTTCCTTGATGATCCGGTCGTACAAAGCCAACTCCAGAAGCGGAAGACTGGAGGCGGATCGAACAATTGGGCCGATCCCGGCGCGAGAACAGCCGCGATTGATTTCGAAGCCATTGCGAACAAGTATGGCCGCGATTCCAACTGGAACACGCTCCGGGGGAGCGATGATCCGTTGCTGGCGGGACTTGATCCGGGGGGCAACTGGAATAGCTATCGGCCGGCTGCGCCTCGTGACGAGGACGCGCCACCGCCGGCGCCGAGTCCGACGCCCCAGCCGTC